>Ga0315912_10004029_pt1 | contig 14143 bp, 13 predicted proteins | sample VfabasoilMG_FD_204469 | JGI IMG/M metagenome (GOLD analysis project Ga0315912, IMG submission 204469) | Garden soil microbial communities collected in Santa Monica, California, United States - V. faba soil | ecosystem: Environmental > Terrestrial > Soil > Garden | place: USA: California... | reverse complement strand
TGCGTCGAGCGGCGGAAATCCGTTGCGCACCGCCGCCTACGTCACGGGCGCGCTCGGTGTAGTGAGCTTGGGCATCGGCACGTACTTCGGTGTGAAAGCGATCTCCAAAAATAACGATGCCAAGAGCTATTGTCCCGGCGGCAATGTCTGCAACGACCCGCAAGGCGAATCATTGACCAAGGATGCTCAGAGCGCTGCGGTCGTCTCGAACGTCACCATCGCCGTGGGCGCGGCCTTCGTGGCAGCAGGCGTGGTGCTATACCTGACCAGTGCACCCAAACAGAAGACCGAGAGCGTGGCTCGCCTGGAGCTGCACCCCGTGCTGAGCCGAGAGCTTTCCGGCATTGGTTTCGGAGGTTCGTTCCAATGAGCCGAATCGCTAAGCTTACCGGCTGGGGCCTTTTGTTGGCCGTTCTGGGTAGCGCGCTCGCTGCGTGTCAAACCATCGCCGGCATCGAAGACCGCCATTACGAAGCCAGCAACGCGGGAGCCGCAGGCTCGGGCGGCCAGGGGCAACCAGTCGCCAGCCCGGAATGCGTCGAGTATTGCAACAAGGCGAAGACCGTCTGCCAAACCGCGCTGGACGGAACGACCGTGCCAAGCGGTATTTTGTACCTATCGGACGAGGCGTGTCTCGCCACCTGCAGGCAAATGCCCCTGCAAGGCATGAACAAGAACAGCGTGGCCTGTCGCATGCAGCAACTGCGCTTCGTCGACACGGGTGAGGACGAGCCGCGTTATTGCGCGAATGCCGGGCCCGGCGGCAACGGCGTGTGCGGCTCGAATTGCGAAAACTATTGCCAGCTATTCAAGGCTGCCTGCGGAGAAGAATTCGAAAAGTACGCGCCCACGAGCGAAGGTGACGACGGCATGGAGGTGTGCGTGAGCAAGTGCCTCGGGCTCGAAGACACCATGCTGTTCGATTCGACCAAGTCCGCATCCGGCAACTACTACGGCGATACGCTGCAGTGCCGATTGGTCCACACCAGCTCGTCGTTGCTCGATCCGATGACCCACTGCTCGCACGCGGAATTCAAGCCGCTGGACAAGTGCGTGGACGACCCGATGGCGACGCCAGACTGCAAGAAGTTCTGCCATCTCGAGCTCGCGCAATGCGTGGACTTTCCGGCCTATGAAAGCGAAGACCAGTGCGAAGCCGTGTGCAACGCACTGCCGCCAGGTAAGATCTCTGATCAGACGCAAAACACCGTCGGTTGTCGCCTGTACCATTCGTACAATTCGATCCTCGACCCGCAATCCCATTGCGCGCACACGTCCCCGGGTGGTGATGGCCATTGCGGTGCGCGCGACACCGGCAATTGCGAATCGTATTGCTTGCTGCTGCAGAAAGCCTGCGAGGCTGATTTCGACGCTGACTTCAGCGACCAGGCCGAGTGCCAGTCCGAATGTCAGAAGCTCGACGGCGCCGGCTACGAGTCGGGCTACACGACCAGCGCCACCAGCGGTAATAACTTGCAATGTCGCCTGCTCAACGTCAGCCGAGCGCTGTCCAATCCCAGCAAGTACTGCGGTGCCGCCAAGGGCGCCGCGCCTTGTAGGTGAGCGCGCCGGGCGTCACGAGCGCTCGGCGTCAGTCGAAGTCGTCTCGTAAGCTTCGAACAGTGGCCGGGGTGAGCACCACTTCGGCCCGATAAGCGTCGTGTTCGACGCCGAGCGAGAGTTCCACGTTGCCAGCGCGCAGAGCCGCTTCTGCAGCCTGGCTGAGCGCGAACTTGACGTATTGGACGGCCATCGTCCGGCCCGGATCGGTGCCGCGCAGATCGGGCGTGACCGGCAAACGCTCACCGGCAACGCGCACGTAGAACGCACGCTCCACGCCGGCCAGGGCAACCAGCATGCGCTCGCGTAAATCTCGCTCCGGATACTCGATGAAAATCGTCGCGGATAGCTCGGCCCCGCACGGCACCAGCTCGTTGTACGTCTCTAGCTCGTGCAGCACGGCTTTCTCGGCGCTGATGCGCTCGGTGCGCAGCATTTCTTGAATTTGATACAGGGCGGTATCGTGATTCTCGAACAGCACGGTCATGTTCGTGCCCAAGGCGACGCGGCGCGCTTGTTTGAGCGCCATGAGCCGACGCCGAAATGGCTCGCGAATTTGCTCGTATTCGGCCAAGCCCAAGAGCTCGCCGCGCGTGACCAGGCTCATGGCGCCCGCTCTTCCTCGGCCAAGCCGTAGGCCTCTGCCAGGGCCACGATCGGGTGGCGCGCCGTACGTCGGTTTTCCTTCAGCACGCGCAGGGCTGCCAAGCTGCAGTCGGTCACGACGCAGAACTCCCCTTGCGCTGGTTGCTCGTCTTCGATCGCACTGGACAGGCGCTTGGCGTAGCGCACGCCCTCTTCGTAATACTTGGCCTTCATGCCCCAGGTGCCATCTACGGCCGAGCAGCGCTCGATGATGCGCACGTCCGTGTCCGGGAGGAGCGAGAGCACTCGTGCGCCGGGAATGGCAATCTTCTGCGCACGCAGATGGCAGGAGGCATGATAGGCAACCTTGCCGAGGCCGCGCGCGAAGGTCTTGACCAGCTTCTTCTCGCGCCGCAAACCGTCGAGAAACTCCATCAAATCAAAGGTCTTGGCCGCAACCGAGGCCGCCTCGGGCGTGCCCAGGTAGAGCGGCCATTCTTTCTTCATCGTGTAGCCGCAGGTCGGCCCGGGCACGACCACGCGCAAGCCTCGCTCGACGTACGGGCGAAGTTGCTCGACATTTGCGCGCATTTTGGCGCGCGCGGCGTCCAAGTCCCCGCCATCGAGGTTGGGCATGGCGCAGCACGTGAGTTGCTCCGGCACCAGCACCTGAAAGCCATTGTGCTCCAACACGCGCACGGCCGCGCGCGGAACGTCCGGGAAATTGTATTGTCCGTAGCAGGTCGGGAAGAGCACGATTTGCCCATTTTCCCCGGCGCTTTCCGGAGCCGTGTGCGTTCGAAACCAAGCGTTGAAAGAAACGCTCGCGACCGTCGGCAAAGGAAATTCGGCCGAGATCCCGGTCACCTGCTCGACCACCTTGCGCACCAGGCGTTTGCTGTTCACGAGGTTCGCGAGCTTGGCTCGTGGCCCAACCGACAGCGCGCCGATGCGCTGCGGCTCACCCAGCACCTGATCCACGAGCGGCACGCCGTCACGCCGCGCACGCTGGGCTTTTTCGCGCGCCATCAGACGCGGAAAGTCCAAGAGCTCGTGCGCATTTTCATCGGGCGTGTACGGGCACTTGATGTAACACAGCTTGCACTGCCAGCAGTGATCGGCGACGGCGCGCACCGTCTCGGCGTCCACTCGCTCCGAGCCTTCTGCCCGCCCCGCGTCGATCTCGCGATCGATGCTCTTGAACAAGATCGGAAATGAGCCGCAGTACGTGACGCACATGCGGCACTCCTGACACACCTGGAAGGTGCGCAAGAGCTCCTGCTCGAGATCGCGCGGATCCCAATAACGCTCGTCATTTGGGTCGAACACCGGCGTGACCGTCGGTGTTCGGGCGGGATGGCCGCTCATGCCGAGCTCAGCCGAGATCTTTGGAGGCTTTGTCGAAACGACCGGCGTGTGATTTTTCGGCCTTGGCCAGCGTCTCGAACCACTCGGCGATATCGCCGAAGCCTTCGTCGCGCGCAGTCTTGGCGAAGCCCGGATACATGGTTTGGTACTCGTACGTTTCGCCCGCCACCGCCGAGAGCAAGTTCTTCAGCGTGTCGCCGATCGGCTTACCCGTCGCTGGGTCGCCGACTTGCTTCAAGAAATCCAAGTGGCCATGCGCATGCCCGGTCTCGCCATCGGCTGTGTCCTTGAACAGGCCAGCAACGTCCGGGTAGCCCTCGATGTCCGCGACCTTCGCGAAGTACAGGTAGCGCCGATTCGCTTGCGACTCCCCAGCAAACGCCTCTTTCAGGTTTTCATGGGTCTTCGAGCCTTCGAGTTTCGCCATGTGTCTCTCCTTCAGCCCCAAATCGGGCTCTGGAAATCACGCCAATACTCAAGCCACGCACGAGCACCTTAGAACGTTGAGACGCGCGGTCAACCCTACGCTCGAGTCGCGGCCGGCAGCTGCCGAATTCCTTCCGAAGTTTTGCTGCGAACGCGGGCGCGTCTCATCGCTCAGCGGGCGCGGGTGAGCCAGGTTTCCAGCTCTTCGTTGCTGAAGGCCCCGTATTGTCGGATGACTTCGCGGCCCTCCACGTCGAGGATGATCAGGGTCGGAACGCTGTGCACCTCCCCCAACGTCGAGTTCTGCGCGAGCAGCTGAAGATCGGCGATCGCTACTGGATAGGACAAATTGAGCGAGGTTCGAAAGACATCGACCAGCGGCGCATTTTTGGGTGCTTCGAGCGCAATCGCGCCCGCGTTGATGCGCGGGCGATGCGTGTGCAGCGCCTGATCCAGCTGCTTTGCGGCCCGCTGCGAAGACAAGTCGAAGGTGGTCACGAATAGCAACGCCGTGACTCGTCCATGCATGCCGTCGGCACTGAGCTCTTCACCCTGCGTCGTACCGAACACGTAGCGCTGAACTTGACCGCGCGTCTCCGGCTCGCTGGCTTCGTCCTCTGGTGGCACGGCGACGCGTTGGCACGCGGCCGACAGCAGGAGCAAGACGAGTGCAGCGAAGCGAATCACGTCGCTGCGGGCGGGCTCGAGCCACTCACGTTCGGGCCAAACAGATCGGCAAATACGCGCAGTGCCTCGGGCAAATCCCGACCGCTGCGCTTGTGCGCCAGGACGGCGTGCGCAAGGTCATCGATCAAGCTCTTCAAGGGAGTGCGTTCGACCAGGCCACCGTCGATCCGTTCACCGTGTCGCGGCGCATGCTTGCGATCCACGATCGGATCGTGACGCACCCAGCCGAAGCCGCTCTCGGTCCGGAAAGAACACGCCAAAACCTGCACGAAATCCAGGTAAAGTGGGGTGATCAGCACGGCGACGTACGAGCCATCCCCGAGCTTTCCGCACAAGCCTTGGGCTGCCGAACGCGGCGTCGCCGCGGCGTCCATCGGGCCAATGGCGTCGGTGATGCGGTCCCGGCGCTCGGGATCGGATTCGACCGCGAGCAGCGGCGCATAGACGGCAATGCGCGGCACGTTCACGCGCAGCGAGTCTTGTTCGAGCACGGACAGCCAGCGATCACGCGCGCCGCCGTCCAGCTCCCGGTACGCGATGGCAGCGGCGAGTGCGGCTTCAGCGTCGGTCGCGAGCGCGCCCAACCATTCACACCACGCGTCGAGCACACGCGGATCGGTGCGCCCCTCGAGCGGGAGCGGCAACGGCGTGCGCTCGGCCGGCGACGGCAGAGCGGCAATCTGGGATGGCGCGAACGGCTCCGGCATCAAGCGCGGAAGCTAAAGCATCGGGACCGGGCTCGCAACGTCAAGCAACGCATTCGTCCACTCAGCGCGGGGCTCGGGGCTCGGCCTCGGGGGCTTTAGCACCCATCAGCATCGAGCACTCCATCAAGCTCGACTGCAAGATCGCGCAAAAGCACGTCCAACTCGAGTGAGCGCGATTCGGGCGCGAGAATCGTCAGGTCTCCCCCTCCCTCCGCAAACATGGCACACAGGCCCTCGCTCGCCTCGAAGATCCCCTTGACGTACACGACGTCCTCGATCTTCACCGAAAGGCGCCGCACGATCAGTCCGTCGTCGAGGAGCTCCGCGAGTTGCAAGGGACGGGAGCGTATCATGAAAGCTGCTATCCTGGTTCGCGATGCGTTCCGCTGTCTCACGCACCGTCACTTTCGCCTGCATCTCTTCTAGCGCCGGTACCCCTCCAAGCTCCCCAACCTACGCCGCGGGGTTGCCTGCAAAAGTGGCTGACGACGAAGAGAGCTACCTCGATCAGCCGATCGAGCTCGATGAGTTCGATGACGGCGGGAACGACGACCAAGAAGCGACGGACCTCGTGGTCGGCGAAGAGATTGACCTGCTTGGCGAGAGCATCGGCGACAACGAGCCGATCGAGCTCGATCTGGGCAGCATCGTCGGCATCGACAATGACCCGAGCGCGGTCGAGGACGATAGCGATTCGGGCTTTGCGGTAGACCCCGGGGTCGGTCTCACCCTGCCCGACGCGCTGACCCCCGACGATGGCAGCGAGGGGCTGGACGACGGCTCGATCACCGTCGACGAGAGTAAATTCCCAGCGCTCGAAATGGATGACGGCTCGGAAGGCATCGCGGCCGAGCGCGAGATCTCACTCGGCGCTGCCAGCGACGAGGCGCGCGTGCCACGGGCGAGCCGTGCCTGGCCAGCGCTGCACCCGGTGACGCCGCTCGAAGCTTGCACGGCGCTTTCCGTGAGCGAGGACGCGGTCGTCGCGGGTAGCTCGGATCTGCTTTGGTTCCGCAGCGATTCGCCAAAGCCCTTGCGTGTCGCCGTGGACGGAAGCTCACTCTCCGATTTGGTGTTGCTCGGCGCAGATCGAGACATTGCGCTCGCTTGCACCAAGAGTGGCCAGCTATTTCGCCGGGCGCGCTTCGCCTCGCAAGCCGAACAGCTGACGCGTTTCCGCGAACAGCTGCGCTCCCCGCAGGGCGCGCGCCCACAATTGTCCTTTGGCGGCGCGCTCGGCACGCAGCCGCAGCGCGTCCTGCTCTGGCTGCACGATGGGCCGCTGTTTTCGGTCCTCGACGCTGGCGAGCGTTTCGAACGCCTGGAGGTCGACGGCAAGGTGTTGGCCGTCGCGCGCGAGAGCGCGGCCATTTTGCTGGCTCGCGGCCGCAGCTGCGCGCTACTCGACCTCGACCAAAGCTCGGCCAGCGAGTTGTCACTCAGCGGCCCCGCACTTGCGGTGGCACAGAGCGCAACGCCCTTGCTCGCCAGCGCCGGCAGCTCTTTTGCTCTGGCCGAGCGCGGACGCGCGTTGCTGGTATCGCCCGACGGCGGCCAGACATTTCGCCGCGTGGCCGGTAGCTCCGGCACGACGGCCATTGCCGGCGCCCTGCTCGAAGGTCGCCCGCGCTTCTTCGCCGCCGTCTACCGCGAGACCAGCGATCAGAGCGACATTCTGTTGATCGATCCGGAACGCGCCGAGGCCGAGTGCATCGCGCAGCTGGACGGCGCGGCCGAGCACTCACCCGCAGACGCCATCGAGCGTGGGGAATGGGCCAAGGTCGCCTGCCTCAGCTGGCACGCGACCAGCGGCAGACTGTGGGCGACCGGAGGTTTCGGCGTGCTCAGCTTCGGGCCAAACGCAGGCTGACCCGAGCGGACGGAAAACCGAAATTCCCCCGCCCCGCTCTGGATCGGTTGCCGAGATCTTGGCCGAAATCCTGAGCTGATGATAGCGATCGACGGAGCTTGGCCATCGTCGTTCAAAAATACGGCGGCTCCTCGGTCGCCGATCCGGAGAAGATCCAGCAAGTAGCGCGTCACGTCGCGGCCACGCGCAGCGCAGGTCTGGAAGTGGTGGTGGTGGTCAGCGCCATGGGCAAGACGACCGAGAACCTACTGTCCTTGGCCAAGACCCTCGCGAGCGAGCCACCACGGCGAGAGCTCGACATGTTGGTCAGCACGGGCGAACGCGTGACCATGGCCTTGCTTTCGATGGCGCTCACCAGCCTCGGAGTCGATGCCGTGAGCTTTACCGGCTCGCAATCTGGGATCATCACCAACGATCGCCATTTCGACGCCGAGATCATCGAGGTACGCCCGCAGCGCATTTGGGACGAGCTCGCGCGCGGCCGCGTCGTGATCGTTGCTGGCTACCAAGGCATGAGCCTAGCGCGCGAGATCACCACCTTGGGTCGCGGCGGCTCCGATACCACGGCCGTTGCACTGACCGCCGCGCTGGGCGCCGAACAATGCGAGATCTACAGCGACGTGGACGGCATCTACAGCGCGGACCCGCGTTCGGTCACCGATGCGCGCCATCTGCCCAGCATCGACTACGAAACGATGCAAGAAATGGCCGAGTCCGGCGCGAAGGTCTTGAATGCGCGCGCCGTGGATTGGGCCAAGCGGCACGGCGTCGTGATTCACGCGCGCCGGACCTCGGATTTTGCCGAGCGCGGCGCGGGGCGCGAGACTCGCGTAGAAGCCCGCTCCACAGAACGGGCGGCCATCGTCGTCGATAGCAAGCTAGCTTTTTTGAACGCGCCCCAAGCAGCATGCAAGAAGCTGCTGCAGGTCGTGACCGCAGCTGGGATCCCGGTGCGCGACGCCTGGCTCGATGGCCAGACGAACCTGCTGTTGTCTCTGACCAGCGTGCCCGAGTTCAGCGCGACCGCCGAGCTCTTACGCGCCGCCGGCGCAAGCTCCGTGCGCACCGACATTGCCGCGGTGAGCGCTGTCGCCGTGGGCGTGGGCCGACTGCCAGACGTGCTCTCGCGGGCACTCGAGTGCGTACCGCCCTCGACGCTCGGAACGTTCCTCTCGCCGTTGCGATTGTGCGCGGTGTTGCCCAGCCAGGATGCGGCCGAGCTCGAGCGCGCCTGGCACGCGCTGTTCAGTTAGCTCTCGCGCCTGCGCGAGCGGGCCAGCGCCGCGACCTCGGCGGCCACGACCCGATAGCGCTCGGCGATGCGCGCGTCGCGCGGCGCAACCCGCAGTGCCACCGCCAAATGACGTTCGGCAGCCAGCACGTCGTGCTCCACGTCCCGCTCGAAGTCGGAGGCCTCGAGCAAGTATTGCGCCGTATTGAGCGCTGGTTCCTCGCATAGCTCGATGGCTTCACGCATGCGCCCAAAGCACAAAGAAGCACCGGCAATATCGCCCAGATCGGCGCGCCAACGCGCTTCCAAGCGGCGCGCCTCGACGTACCGCGGCGAAGAGGCCGAGACTTGACGGGCGCGCGCGATCGCCTGCGGCAGATCCTTCAAATCCGACGCCAGCACCAGGGCCAAATCGATCAGCGCATCGGCGTCGGGTTGTCCATTGCGCTCGGACAATGTGACCGCTCGTGCCAAGAGCGTCGTGGCGCGCTCACGCTTTCCGCATTCGAGCAGCGCGCGTGCGAGCCCCGCCGTGGCCCGCGCGTCGTCCGGCGCATAGCGCAACGCGCGTTCGAAGCAGCGGCGCGCTTCGCGCACGAAGCCCGCGGCGAAGAAGGCGCGCGCAGCGTGCAGGTTGCTGTCGTGCTTGCCGCGCGCACCGGCGGTCATGGCTTCCAGGTGTTCGGCGTCGGCTAGGGCGCCGGCAGCATCACCGTGGCCCAAGCGCGCGACGAAGCGACGGGCGCGCGGCAATTCGAGACCTGGCGACAGCGCGACCGCGCGGTCCAGCGCATTGCGGCGTTCGAGCGCCGAAGAGTCGCGTTCTGCGCAGCGACACCAGAGCAGCGCGGCCAGCGGCGCATACGGTTCGATCGCAGCGGCATCACTCAGCGCCTGACGGGCGCCGTCGAAATCACCCACGCGCCACAACAGCTCCGCGCCCGTGATCCCGGCGCGCGTCGCCGGCAAGCTCTCCACCACCATGCCCAGCGCCGCCTCGGCGCGCTCGGGTGATTGGAGATCGATGTCGGCAATCAAGCGCACCAATTCCGGGTGCCGGGGAGCTTGCTCCAATGCCAGCAAATAGCCGGCGCGCGCTTCATCCGTCGCGCCGGCCGCGAGCGCATCGTCCGCGCTCGCGACCAAGCGCGAAAGCTCCAGCGCGCGCGTCCCGAGCGACGTGAGCGGGGCGGGAGCAAAAGTCGCGTCGAGTTCGATGCGAGCTTCGTCACCGTCGATGTGCAGCGCGCCGAAGCGAACGCGACGCGCCGACGGCGCGCGCGCGCCCACCGCCGGCAACAGCAGGCGCGCTAGACTCGCGCCCGCATCGGGGATCGAGATGATTCGTCCCTTTCGCGTAGAAAGCGCGCCAAACACGCTATCCAGCGCGCGCAGCGCAAAGCCGAGTGGCGCGCCAGGCAAACCAACCCCGCGCGCGTCATTGACGACGAAGCGCGCGTGACGCTCTTCGGGAACCCAGAGTAAGTCGAAAGCCAATGCCCGCCCCTGCCCCACCAAGCCCACGCCAATTCCCTGCGGGCGAGCGAAGACCGAGACCGGACGCACCAAAGGTCCGAGCACGTCGTGGAGCCGACCCTCGAAGTGGCGAGCCAGGCGGGTCAGCGTGCTCCTCAGCACCGCTTGCTCCAATTCACCCCGGCGATGGCGGAACTGCGGCACGCCACCGCTCAGATCGAGCGGGAATTTCAGGTTGGGCAACGTGATCGAAAGCGCCGTCACGTCGATCGGGCCAAGCTCGATCGGCTCGTATAGCTCCATGCCCAGCACGCCACGAGTGACCGTGAGCCGCAGCGGAACTCGTTGCTCGTCGCCCAGCGTGAAGGTCGCGGGCCGCGGGGGGTCGACGAGCGCAGCAGCAGGCGCCGGCAAGGGCGCCCGAGGCGGAGCGCTGGACGAATTCCGAGACGGACCCAAGGTCCCGCGATCGTACCAGTCAGGCGCCCCCGGCGGGCAATTTCACGCCGGAAAAAGCAGCTCGGGCGACCGGGCGACTAAATAAGCGCTACCCCGAGGGACAGCAGCGGCGAGCTCAGCCGACGTCTCCGCCTTTGTCGCGCTTGGCCTTCATGCGCTTCAATAACTCGTCGAAGCCCCGCTTTTCGATCACCTTCCGAAACTGGCTTCGGTAGTTCCGGGCCAAGCTCGAGCCCTCGGTCACGATGTCGGAAATTAGCCATTTGCCCTCGACCTGATGAACCACGTAGTCGATGCTGACCGGCTCTTCGCGGGTGTTCTTCTTGCTGCGCGCGACGGTGCGCACGACTTTCCCGGCGTCGCCGTCTTGCTCGCCCTTGTAGTCCACCTCGTAACCGAGGGTGTTCTTGATGTTGCGACGATAGGCGTTGCGCACCAAGTCCTTGAGCAGCGTGGTGAACTCCGCGCGCTCGCTGGGCGTGCGTTGTTCCCAGGAGTCCTTGAGCGTCGTTTTGGCTAGACCGTCGTAGTCGAAAACAGCGTCGAATGCGGCGTCGAGCTTCTTCTGGTCATCCGCCGATTTGGCCTTGGTGACCAGCTCGGTGAGCTCGATATGCTTGCCCTTCACGAAATTCTCGGCCTCTGCGCCGAAGGCCGGCAGGGCCAGCGAGAGGGCCAGCGCGAAGGTGGCAAGGACGGGAACTCGGCGTCGGATGTTGGTCATGGTTGCTCTCGAGAGTCGGTTACCTATCTGCGTTCTCTGCCGGTTATACGCAAGTGGGGTGCCAATGCTTCTTCGGTTGCGTCACAACCGAGGTAACTACTGATTAAGATTGAATAAGTGCCCGTTTCCCTGACCGGCCAGAGATCCGAAAGTGGGCTTAGCGGAAGACTGTAGCAACCACGGCCCGTGATCCCCAGTTCACGGTGGCCCCTGTTTCGGTCTGCTTCAGGCTGCAGGTGGGGGCTGGGAAGTTCGTGGCGCACCCAGGTTGACCCGAAAGGTTGCGCCCCGACCGCGGCTGCTGTCGACCTCGATTGCGAATGCGTGTTCGTCGGCGATCCGCTTCACCACCGCGAGGCCCATGCCCGTGCCCTGCGAGCGAGTGGTAAAAAAGGCGTCGAACAGCCGTTCTCGCGCCGCTTCGTCGATCCCCACCCCGCGATCCGAAACACGCAGCCAGCTATTTTTACCGATGAGCTCGACCGCGACCTCCACATTGTCGCCTGGACTGCTGGCTTGGACCGCGTTTCTGACCAAATTCCAGATCATTTGCCGCAGCTGAGCGCCGTCCGCCCAGACCGGCGCGCTATTCAAGCCGGAATAGGAGACCTCCACGTCGGACACTGCGCGCCCGCTGCGCGCGGTCAGCGACACCACTTCGCGCGCCACGCGTGCCGCGTCGACACTGCCGAAGATCGGCTTCTTCGGCTTGGACAGGTCGACCATATCGGTGACCAAGTCGTTCAAGCGCCCGGTCTCGCGCTGGATGATGTCGCACAGCTTCTGGTCTTCGTCGGAGAGGCCGGCGGCTGTGCGCAGCAATTGAATGGAGCCTGCAATCGAGCCGAGCGGATTGCGAATTTCATGAGCCAGGCCTGCCGCGAGTCGGCCGAGGCCTGCCATGCGTTCGGCTTGGTTGGCGCGCTCGGTCGCGAGCACGAGCTCCCCACCCGTCCAGCGCAGGCGATCGGCCAGGGTGCCTGCGAGCAACCCCACCACGATCAGCACCAACAAGTTCACCAGCAAATAGAACGCGAACTCGTCGGCAGACAGGTGATAGATCGACGCTGGTTGATCGCGCGGCGCGGAAAGCAGGCCGCGCTGAAGCGCGAATACCAAGCTGCCGTAGCACAGCGCACCGGACAGGGCGGCCAGGAACGCGCCGCGCAAGCCGAGCAAGCTCGCGCCCACCAAACACGACAAGCCATAGAAGGAGGTCGCGCCGCTCGAAGCACCACCGGTCAGATAAGCAACCACCGTCCAGGTGAGTTGATCGAGCACCAATTGTGCCTCGGCTAGGCGCTCGAGGTGCTTCCCTTTGCGCAGCATGGCCGCGTAAATACCGGTCAGCGCGAAAGATAGCCCGAAGGCCTCCAATGCCACGCGCAGCGTGAACGACCCGAAGCCGAACTTGCCGCGCAGATAGAATGCGCCGACCAATGCCAAGGACAACGACAGCAAGAGCAGACGCGCTGCCGTCAGCCCAGCCAGGCGCCGCGCCAGCGGGGCCGAACTGAGCATTTCGGGGAGGCCGAGTTGAAGACGCATGCGGAAAGGGCGCTCCTCGTGCCCGCCCGCTCAATCCGCGTGGATGTTGCCGGCCAGCGAGAACACGGGCAGGTACATCGCGATTAGCACGACGCCGACCATGCCGCCCACGCCGACCATCATGATCGGTTCGAGTGCAGCGGTCAGCGCGCCGACGGCTACGTCCGTCTCCTCTTCGTAAAAGTCAGCGATCTTGTTGAGCATCTGATCGAGCGCGCCGGTCTGCTCACCGACTGCGATCATCTGCACCACCATGTCGGGGAAAACCTTGGTCTCCGTCAGCGGCTCGGCCATGTTCTTGCCTTCGCTGATGCTTTGACGCACATACATCACCGCGCGCTCGATCACGACGTTGCCAGAAGTCACGGCGCAGATCTCGAGCGCGTCCAAGATCGGCACGCCGGACTGCAGCAGAGTCCCGAGCGTGCGCGTGAAGCGCGCCACGGCGATCTTGCGCAGCACCGAGCCCATGACCGGCAATTTCAAGATCGTGCGATGAACGAAGGTTTTGCCGCCCGGCGTGCGGTACATGTAACCGAAGCCGACGATCAGCAAGATCAGCGCCACGGCGATGAACGGGAAGTAACTCACGAAGTTGTGCGAAATGCCGACCATGACTTGCGTCAGCCAAGGCAGCTCCGCCTTGCCACCGCCGAAGTCCTTGAACATGCCTTCGAATGCAGGAATCACGAAGGTCAGCAAAACGGTCATCACCAAGCCCGCGATCACGACCACGACCGAAGGGTAAACCAGCGCGCCGCGCACTTGACGGATCAGCTTCTGACGCTTCTCCAAATACACGGAGAGCCGGCTCATGATGCCGTCCAAAATACCGCCCACCTCACCGGCGTGAACCAAGTTCGTGAACAACTCGTCGAAGATCTTGGGGTGACGCTTCAGGGCTTCACTGAAGGTTGCGCCTTGCTCGACGGCCCCGCGAACGTCCTTCAAAACCGCGCCGAACGCCGGATTCGTTTGCTGCGAGCCCAGGATTTCCAGGCATTGCACGAGCGGCAAGCCGGCATCGATCATGGTGGCGAACAGCCGCGTGAAGGTGACCAGATCCTTGGTGCTGGCCTTCGGGCTACCGAACTTGATCTCGCTCAGGCGGCTCTTCTTTTTGACTTTGACCGGCGCGAGTTGCTGCTGGCGGAGGCGGTTGTTCACCGCCTCTTCGTTCTCAGCCTCCATGACGCCCTTGCGGACCTCGCCGGTCCGGCCACGGGCTTCCCAAGTAAACTCGGCCATTGCTTCTTGCCTTCCAATCCGTCTACGGCAGCTTCACAATACCGGCGCAGCAGGCAGATGCCAAAATGCTTCGATTTTTCGTAGATCCGCCAGCTGACATGATGCCACATTGGCGCCTCTCCGAAATCGCAACAAACCTGGTGATTCGGCCGGCGGTTGCGCCGGCAGCGGCGGTCGCTACCTGTTGGAAAGCCGCCGGCGACTTCGAGTTCGCCGAGGGTGCGGCCTTCGAGTTCGAAGGCCCGGCTCGCGAT
>Ga0315912_10004028_pt1 | contig 14144 bp, 9 predicted proteins | sample VfabasoilMG_FD_204469 | JGI IMG/M metagenome (GOLD analysis project Ga0315912, IMG submission 204469) | Garden soil microbial communities collected in Santa Monica, California, United States - V. faba soil | ecosystem: Environmental > Terrestrial > Soil > Garden | place: USA: California... | reverse complement strand
GGCCAGCTGGGGATTCTGGTCCGCCGCGCCCTCTACACTGTTGCAAGAAAAGCTGGACCTCCTGCTCAAGAAGAACATGCTCTTGGTCTGTGCTGCCCACAACTGCGTGCCGGATGCGAACGGCAATCTGGATCTCCAGCGCGATGGCACCCTCAACTACTACCTGCCGACATTTGCGCACAGCAATCTATTGGCAGTCACCGGCTCGGACCATTGCGATCAACTGATTGCCGGCTACGGACCGAAGACCATCGACATTCGGGCTCCAGGGTATGCCATCAACAGCCCAACGCCTGACAAGGGCTGCAGCGCGGCGAATGGTGCATCGATGGCTGCTGCGTTCGCCGCTGGTGTCGCAGCGCTCGTACAGAGTCGCTGTCCGCAGATCACCGCTGCAGACCTGCGCAACTGCCTGATCGCCGGCGCCTCCGCCACGGCATCGCAGCCAGGCTCGACCGTGGGTGGCCGGCTCAACGCCCTCGGGGCTCTGCAGCATTCACCGTGCGCTGCGAGTTGGATCCTGGATCCCGTTCCAGCGGAGCCGATGCCTCCAGATATCCTCGCGCAGCCGCAGATCATCACTGGATCCATCGAACCCATCGTCCCGTGGGAAGTCGAGTGGGAGCTCGAGCAGACCTCCGACGAATACCAGGACAGGCCCAACCAGAAGCAGAAGCAAGGAGCCGCAGGCGACGGCGTCAGGCTCGAGAAAGTCGGCAACAAGAACTACTGCCGCTTCTGGGACAAGACCGCCCTGAACTCCACCTTCAAGGGCTGCTCGGCGCTGCCGTTCGAGCTGATCGAGAAGGTCGGCGCCGACGGCAAGACAGTATGGAAGCAGATGGACTTCACGACAGCGGAGAAGTCGACCGTGGAGTACGGCAAGCTCGCCACGGCGATCATGAGTGACAACTATTCTTACTACAAAGCTGAGGGCGCGGTATCGATGAAGGATCCGACGGTGACAGCGCAAGTGCTGGCACTCTTCGTGCCCATCGTGGTACTCAAGGCTGGCGAGTACTTCACGCACTTCGCACTCGTGCTGGTGAACCAGAACGAACCTTGGCCGCCGCACAAGCCGCTCGGGATGCAAGGCGGCGTGCTCCACGGCTCGGGCAACAACGGCTGACCGCGGACTTTGCCCGAATGAGGATCGGCGTGCGTCAGTCACGCGCACGTCGATCTTCCAACCTCGCACGCCGCGGCTCGACCGATCAACCGCGCGCTCAGCGCACGCGAATCAGGAACCGGCTGCGCGCCGCGCCTGCGCCGTTTGCCGTACCGCTCGACAACACGAGCTCATAGCGGCCGCGGCCAAGTCGAGCGCCATTGACGAAGACCGGCACGTACCCATCGGCTGCCGGTTCCAGATTGTTCAGTTCGGCGATCTTTTGTGTGGCGGCGGTGTCACTCAGCAACGCGAGCGTCATTCGATAGCGCGCTGGACTCGCCACGTACTCCGGCAGCACCCGCCACTCGACCATCTGGCCGCGCAGCGGCTGCGCGATCTCCAGATCGTAGCGCGTACCGCGGCGGGTGCGCAGCAGCGGATAGGTATCTACCACGGTTCGCGGGCTGCCCAGCAGCGTCTGCAGCGCGCTTGGATTGACTGCGAGCACCGGTTGCAGCTCTGGCAGTCGCATCGCAGTGCGCACTGTGCCCACACTCAGCAATACCACAGCAGCCGCAGCGACATAGGCGGAGCGTCGCGAATACCAATGCTGCCGAGGCAAGTCGACCGCGAACTCGCCCTTGGCATGCAAACGCCGCAGGCCCAGCTTGAGGCGCGCCGCGGCTTCCATTTCCTGCACCAGGTCCGGATGCCGTAGACAGGCCGCCTCGAACGCAGCGCGCTCCTCCTCCGGCAGCTGGTCCGCCAGGTAGCGTGCGACGATGTGATGATCGTCTATGTACTTGCGATCCATCGATCAGCCTGGTGGTTCCGCCCGCAGCTCAAGGTCTCATTTCATTCATGTTGCCACTCACCGGTACATCGCATCTGCACCACGGTTAGTCTCACGCGCAGCACACCAGCGCTACCGCGAAGAAGTCCGCCGACTTGAAGCCCTTCTGCTCCATCAGCATGCGCAGGCGCTGGCGGGCCCGGAACAGCACCTTGTCGAACTGCAGCGGCGCCAAGCTCAGCGAGCGACAGATGGTGGCCTTGTCTTCCTCGTGCAGGTAGAAGCGCATGATGATCTCGCGATCGCGAGCAGTCGGCAGCGAGCTCAGGAGCGATCGGGCAGTGGCCACGAGGCGTGCCTGGTCGAAGTCCGACTCGCGTTCATCTTCGGCAATTTCATCGACTGCACTGAAATCGGCGCGCCGATCACCCCGCTCATCCATCTTGCGCCAGTGGTTGCGCAGATGATTCATCGCCACCTGGTAGACGTAGGCTGCGATCTGCGAGCTATCGCTGAGACGGTTCGCTGCCAGGTGCTCGAGTGCGGTCACCAATGCCTGATTGAGAATGTCACGCGCCAGTTGCTCGTCGCGTGTCTTGGCTTTGATGAGACTCAGCAGCCCTGGATACTGCCTCTCGAGCTGAGCTGCGACCGATTCCCTATCCAAGAGCTGACCCACAACGTGACAGTCGGATCGAGCAAGGTAAGCACACAGTCCTGGCGCGGTGCAACCTCACCCGGAGCCAGGTGCTGTGCGATCGCCCTGGCACTTGAGATCGCGCTGCCCACCATGCTATGAGCCTTTCAAGATCAACACGCTCACGGCTGCTGGTTGCAGAGCGGACACCACGGCCACCGGCATGAGCCGCAAGGATGTGCACATGGATTGTTGCAGAGGCAATTGGGCGAGGCAGACAGCGCTCACGTCCCTGTGCCTCGTATCGTTGGTCGCCTGTACGCGCACCTCCCAACCCACGCCCCGGATCGATGTGACTGCACCTGTGGAGGGGGCCCTGAGCGGCGGTGAGCAATACTCCTCGAACTTCGCATGTCGGCAAGGCCAGATCCTGCTGGTCCGCGCACAGCAGATCGATGTCGACTTCACTCTGCAAGTCGCCGATGCCGGCGGCAGCGCCATGGTGAGCGTCGACTCACCCGCCGAGCGCTTTGGCCATGAAACGGTGGTGCTTCGTTGTCCGCAATCCAGCGCACACTCGGTTACGCTGACGAGCAAGCAGAAGGACGTCCCGGGCGGCCGCTTCAACTTGGAAATACAGGTACTGGATCCCGCTGCTCCAGAGTTGACCGCCTACGAAACGCTCAGCGAGGCAGGCCGGTTGAGCCGCGATCAGTCCTGGGATGCCGCCGCCGAGTTGCTCACATCGGCCGCAACGCAATGGCGCCAGTTGGAGCGAGAAGACGAACTGGCCGAAGCCGAGTACCTCGCCGGGGCTCTCAAATACTTGAACATGTCACGCTGGCGCGAAGCAGTTGAGCATGCACGCCGCGCTCATGCTCTGTATTCAGAACTCAACAATCTAGATGCCCAGGAGGACGCAGCCATCCTGCTTGGCGGTGCACTGGAGGAGGCTGCCAAAGGGACGGCAACCGCTTCAGCGGCGGAGTCCAGCCGTTGGCTCGATGAATCCGAGAAGTACCTGACCTGGGCGGCCAATTCCAGCGCCAAGCGCGGCCGTGGCTTCGCAGCGGCGATGGCTCGTGTCTACATCGCGATCAACTATTACTACCGCGATGATCTGCTCCAGACCACGAGCATGCTGCAACGCGCGGAATCCGAATTGGCAGCTCTGCGAGAGGAACCGATGCGCAAGCGACAGCTGCAGAACCTGGCGTTTCTGCTATGCGAGCGCGGCGCGTATGCCGAAGCGCGGACTGCGTTCGAGCGGTTGCTGCCCGTGATGGGATCGGACGACCCGTACGCACGCGCGAGCGCGTTGCACAACAGCGCTGAAGCAAACCGCTTGCTGGGCTACTTCGATGTCGCGTTGGCGCAGGAACTCGAGTCGTTGGAGTTGCAAAAGGCGCGCAACGACAAAGCCGGCATAGCCCGCTCGTTGCAGGCACTCGGCTACATCTACCTGCGCGTGGGCCAGCAGGCTCGGGCCATCGAGTTCCTGGAACAAGCACTGGCGCAGGCGCGCGCCACCGATCAGGGGCGCTTCGAATTGGCAGCCCTCGTGGCGCTCGGCGAGGCGCTCCGTGACAGCGGCAACGTTGCTCGAGCGTTCGACCTGCATCAGCAGGCAGCGCGCAACGTCACCAAGCAACGTAGCGCAGCCGCGGCCAAATCTGCCACCAGCGCTGCGCAGGCCATGCAGATCGCCATGGCTCTCGGCACGGATCTGCTGATGTTGGGCCGATTGCCCGAGGCGTTGGAGAACTTCACGGCGGCGGTGGCACAGGCGAAGCTCCCAGCGATGCGCCACCAGCTGGCACGCGCGCTCACGCAGCAAGCGCGGACCCTGCTCGCCGCGCATCGCGTCAAGGATGCCGAGATGGCCGCAGAGCAAGCCGTCGCCGCTGGGCGCAGCAGCGGCGATCTACCTGATCAGGCCGCTGCCCTCACGGTCAAGGCACAGATCGAGCGTGAGATGCAGCGCGACACGGCGGCGCTCGTATCGGCCCGACAGGCACGCGCCCTCTACGAAAAGCTGCGGGATCGCGCCGTGAGTCCGCGAGTTCGTGCCGCCATGCTCGTCAACCGGCGCACCGCTTTCGAACTCGAAGTGGAGCTGCTGGCGCGCGATGGTATGAAGTCGCAGCCAGACATGCTGGAAGCATTGTTGGTCGCCGATAGTTACCATGCCCGCTCGCTCCTCGAAGGCTTGTCGGCCACGCGGCTCGACAGCAGCGGCGCCGCCAATGCCGAACGGGAGCGCTTGTACAGCGAAGCGGCCGGCTACGACAAAGCACTGAGCGACCTGCTCGACTCGGATGCAGCCCCGGCCGCGCGCATCGAAGCCTTGCGCACGCAGATCGCGAGCGTGCTGGCACGCATCGACGTCCTCGAAGGCCGCAGCACGGTGCGAACCTCCCCTGCGCAGCTGGATACCGAAGCGTTTGCAGCGTTGCAGGCGCGCCTGCAGGCGGATCAGCACCTCGTCGAGTTCTTCAGCGGCGAGCAGCGCAGCTGGGCCTGGATCGTGAGTCGCAGTTCCCTCACAGCTGTGCAACTGCCGGCCAACCGGGTGATTCGCAGTCTCGTGGATCGAGCGCGCCAGACGCTCACCAAGCCCTCCGCACTCCCTGCGACGCAGGCCGCGATGCGCGCGCTGTCGGAGGCAGTCATCGCCCCACTGGTTCCCCACCTGAAAGGCAAGCGGCTGCTCATCGTGGCGGACGGACCACTGCTCTACGTACCGTTTCAGCAGCTGCTGCCCCCTGCTGGACGGAGCGAGTTCGAGCACGCACTGGTGCCATCGCTCAGCGCGTTGGTAGTGCCAGCGAGCGAGGGTGCCGGCAAATCCTCGCGCGCCGCGGTCTTCTCGCAATCACAGACGACGGACGATGCCGCACTCCCTGCCGTGGAACTGGAAGTCGCGGCCATCAATACAGCGTTCGGTCCGGAGCAGGTCACCGCGATTCGCGGCGCGGCGTTGAACCGCGCGGCGTTCAAGAGCTTCTCCTTCTCCGGTTACGACGTGGTGCACATCGCGAGCCATGCAGAGAACGATCCCACCGACGCCTCCTTGTCGCGGCTGCTGATCGGCAGATCTGCGGATGACGTACTGCTCGCCTCGGATATCAACCTGCTGCGAATTCCAGTACCCCTGGTCATCCTGAGCGGCTGCGAGACGGCGCTGGGTACCGACCTGCCCGGTAACGGTGTCGGCGGTTTTGCCCAAGCCTTCATGGTCGCCGGCGCCGAGACGGTGATCGCCAGCTTGTGGAACATCCCGGATGCTGCGGCGGCCGAGTTGATGAAGCACTTCTACGCCGCACTCACTGCTGCGCCCAGCCGCCCGCAGCGGGCGCTTGCGGCGGCGCAGGCTGCGCTGAGACAAAGCTCCCAATGGAGTCATCCCTTCTATTGGAGCGGCTTCGTTACGATCACGCGCGTGCTGAAATAGCGCAACACAGCAACACCTTGCAACAGCGAATGAACGCGGGCGTTCTCTAGAACCTTCCCCCCGCGCTTCGTGGGCGGGCTCGGCGACCGGTTGTGCCTGCTCGATGACATGTCTGCTCGATGACATTGATTGTCAGCCCACGATGGCAGCTGCTTGCTATCGGCAATGCTGCCAAGTCGTGCCCGAGGCGTGGCGGCTGGCGCGCTGCTGCGAATAGACTCGCAGCGCGAACCGTCCAGCCGCGGCGTCCCTGAGACGCACGATCTCCTCACGCATGGCAGACGGCACCGCCTCCAGCGCGGGATGGGCAGCACGGCATTCGGCAGGAAGTAGTACGGGCGCCGCGAGCGCGGCAAAGGTCAGGTCAGCGGCGGTGAAGCGATCACCCACTAGAAACCGGCGCCCATCGCGTAGCCGTTCGTCGACTTCCTGAAATACGGCTCGCACGCGCTCGAGGGACTGCTGCGCTTTCTCCGGTGTGATCTTGTACGCGGCGCGGACCAGATGGCGCACCAGGGGTGTGACCAGAGGCAGCAGACTGGCCTCGAACCGCGACGCCGCATGCGACCACACTGACCGGAGCAGCGCTGGTCGTGACATCAGTTGCGCGTAGACCCAGCGTCGCGCATGTGGGCCGAGCTCGGTATCGAATCGCTCCTCGAGCGCATCCACCTCTCGACGCAGCGCGACGTCTTGTGGGTACAACAGATTCCCGCCCATTGTCACATCCGCATGCACCAGGATGTCCGTGGAATCAATGAAACGATGGGCGCCGCACACGAGTATCGGCACGGTCCGGCCGTCATTGCGGCGTGTCGCCAGGCGATGAAACAGAGGTGCGTGTGGCTCTTCCTGATACGGCAGCCCGGTCCAGTCGAGCCCCCAGCGCGCCTTCTCGCAATAGTGACTGAGTGGAATCGTGATGAGGACCGCGCGAACACGGTTGCTGTGGGTCATGGCTGCCGCAAGTTCAGAGTTGGCTCCCGTACCGGTTGGCCGCGAGCGACGTGCAGTGTACCTCGCTCCTTTCACCGCGCACCAAGTCGGGCCAGCGGATCCTGCGGCTGTGAGATTGCCAGCCCATGATCTCCCTTGATCACAGATTCCGCTACTAGGTTAGACAGGAACGCCATGTTCGCGCTGGTCGCAGACATGGTGGCGATCACCTCCCACTGCAATTTCGCCGGCAGCTGCCGGCAGAGAAGGAACCATGAGCCTGACCCAAGCCCAAAGCCTTTTCGCCAGTATCCATGAGAGCGCACTCAACGATCTCATCACTGCATTCTGCACGCATCGTCCGCGCCACCTGGCGTATGGATCACCTGCATTCGTACCGGTCACCACCGCGGCTGAAACTGCCATGGCAGCCATCGGCTTTCCTGGTGTGCCGGGTGGCATCCAGTGGCGCCTGAATCTCTCGATTCCCAAGATCGATCTCCACACCCAAAGCGCGCCGCTTCCGGCGGAACTGAGCCTTGGGCCCGGACAATTCAGCGCGCAGGTCGACGTCGAGTTGTGCATCGAGTGCCGGCGGCTGAGAATCGATCCCAGACCGCCGCGCCCAGGTAGCACGGATCGCCCCGATCCCAAGGACCCTACTGGCGCACCGCATCCGATCAGCGAGCTCACCTGCTTCCAATTGAAGCTGTTCGCGCTCGGTCACCTCGAGCACGTGTTGGCATCGAATGGTGAGGACGCCATTGCGCTGGCGGTGGACGCCGTCGAAATAGTCGACATCCAGCCCGCCTCGCTGGAAGCCTTCCTCGAATGCCTGCTGTTCATGATCTTGCAGGCGGTGCTCGCGGACATTCGCCTGCCGCTGCGCGCGCTGCGCGCTGGCGCCTTTCAAATCACGCCGTCAGTGGGTCCGCTCATCGAAGACGACCAGGTGAAACTGCGCGGCGTTCTCTGAGCAAACAACCTCTGGAGCAAAACATCATGGCCGAAATCACTGCAGCGATCGACGAGACGGGTGCCAACACCCTGCTGGACACCCTCATCGGCGCACTGCCAACTCAGTCCAGCAGCGGGTCGAGCAACCTCGGTCCTTTCCTCGCCAGCTATTCGGTAGCGGCGACGCTCACCAATGGCGACGTCGACTTGATGCCGCCAGACATCATCAGGCTGAAAGACGTGCAGCTGAACTGGCAATTGAGTTTCAGCTTTGGCATCGATCTCGGCACGATTCTGCCGGAGTTGTGCCTGCCGCAGGTGTGCATCGACATTCCTTGCATTGGTCGGGTGTGTACGCCACGTATCTGCATCGACTGGCCAACGATCTCGGTCCCTGTGTCGTTCGGTGACTTCCTCAAAGCGACCGCCGATTTCAAGCTGGACATCGCGCTGAGTGGCGGTGCCTGGCGAGTACAGGCCATCATCGCCGGCGTCCCGAACCTGCAGTTCGGTGCGACAACGGCAGCGCTGCTGGCGGCAATCGGAATTGCGCTCACGCCCATCCTCCTCGCCATCCCATTCATTGGCCCGCTGCTGGCGATCGCCGTGCCCGCCATTCTGGCTGCCATCGGCCTTGCCGGAGTGACAGGCTGGTTGGGGCCGATCCTCGCGCCGTTCATTGCGGGCCTGAAGATCAAGATCTACGAGCAGCCCAAGCTCTTCGAGGTACTGCCAGCGCAGAGCGCCATCGACCCAAAGGTCGACATCGTCATCGATCAACTCAGCGCCGCGATCGTGCACAGCGACGAGGACGAGTTGGTGCTGAGCGTCAACATTTCACCCTGAGCTCTAGGAGACCAACATGGAAAATCACTTTGATAGCCGCGTGCTCGGCCAGGCCGACTGCTATGGGCAACGCTTCATGCGCGTGGGCGTCTATCCTTACAATGTCGTAGCAGGACACGGCCAAGCCGTCTCGACGGATCGGCCCTTCGTGATCAAAGTGGAAGACCGCGGCAAGACTGCGAGCATGACGCAACACAACGTCACGGTGCTACCGCAGCAGCGCGGCTTCACGGTGGACAAGCCGGAAATCGCCATCGCTGCGGGCGACATGGTGGTGTGGCATAGCTCGGGCGCTGCGCCAATTCCCTACGCGGTCATCGGCGACCAAACCTTCTTCAACAGCTACCGTATGGTGAACGAATGCGGCTTCAGCCATGCCTTTGGCAAGCCCGGTCAGTACCGTTGGACCGATGCGCATGGCAGTGGGCTCTCTGGAACAGTCATTGTGCGCGACCCAGGGTGCAAAACTGAAGCTGATATCAAGCGGTGGCGGCTGATGTTGTCGCAAGGCACGCTGGTCATGATCGCGGAGGGCAAGGTGGACAAGCCGTTGGTGGAGATCCTCACGGGCCAGAGCGTGTTCTTTGCAATCGTCACGAGTCCGGGCATTTCCATTACCGACACGCGCTTGCTCGAGCTGCCGGCGTACGGCTGGATCCAAGATAGAGTGGCGGTGCGCGCACAATAGGCGGCAACTTCGCAGCAGCGCCGCTGCGGGAAAGATGCGCGGGTGATCGATCACCCGCGCCCAGTTCGCATCCGAGACCCCGATGCAGCCATCCGGTCGATGCGATTTCCTTGGACTGCTGGACGCAGCGAAGCAACCATGACGAGGTGCGCCGTGCTGGGGTTCGCGGGGCGGAGGGTCTATTCTTGCTAGCCGCATACGCAAGCGAGGAATCCGTCGATGGAGAACAGCGAGAAGATCGTCCGCATCGGCGGCGCCTGCGCCTTCCTGGGTGACGCCTCGATTGCGACACCGCAGCTGCTGCGTTCGGGCCAGGTCGACTATCTGATTTTCGACTATCTGGCCGAAGTCACTATGGGCGTTCTGGGCCAGCTCAAGCAACGCGACTCGACCAAGGGTTACGCCGACCATTTCGCGTCGGTCATCGTCACCGAGAACCTCCAGGACCTCCTGGCCCGCAAGGTCAAGATCGTGACCAACGCCGGCGGCGTGAACCCACTCGCCCTGCGCGACAAGCTGCAGAGAATCGCAGCGCATGCCGGCGCTCATTTCAGGATCGCCGTCGTCCTGGGCGACGACCTGACGATGCAAGCAGGCAAACTACGCGAACGCGGTTGCGCTGAAATGTTCTCGGGCAAGCCGATGCCGCCGAGCTTCGTCTCGATCAATGCCTATCTGGGCGCCAAGCCCATTGCCGCGGCATTGAGCGCGGGCGCCGACATCGTGCTCACCGGCCGCGTCGTCGACAGCGCCCTCACGCTCGGCATCCTGATGCATGAGTTCGGATGGACGACCGAGGATCTCGATCTCATGGCATCGGGCACGCTCGCCGGCCACGTCATCGAATGCGGCGCGCAGGCGACGGGCGGCCTGTTCACCGATTGGGACACGGTGCCGGGGTGGGAAAACATCGGCTATCCCATCATCGAATGTCACCGCGACGGCAGCTTCGTCGTCACCAAGCCCGAAGACACCGGCGGCCTCATCACCGCGGCGACCGTCGGCGAACAAATCCTCTACGAGATCGGCGACCCGCATGCTTACGTCGTGCCGGACGCGGTCTGCGACTTCTCCGCTGTCCACCTCACCCAGATGGGCGAACACCGGGTCCGCGTCGCCGGCGCCAAGGGCCGCCCTCCCACTGACACGTACAAGCTGTGCGCCACCTACGAAGACGGTTACCGCGCAACGGTCCTCTCGGGCTTCGTCGGCATCGATGCTGCCAGGAAGGCGCAACGCACCGCCGCGGCCATGCTCGCACGCACGCGCACCCTGTTTCGCGAACGGAATATCAGCGATTACTCCCGCGTGTCCGTCGAAACCATTGGTGCCGAAGCGAGCTACGGGCCGCATGCTCGCCCTGGCGCACGCGCATCCCGCGAAGTACTGCTGAAGGTCAGCGTCGAACACGACGACGCACGCGCCATTGCGCTGCTGCAACGCGAATGGCTGGCCCCAGCCACCTCGATGTCACCAGGCACGACGATGTGGCTGGCGAGCCCCGCCACGCATTCACAACGCGTGGTTCGACTCTTCTCGTTCCTGCTGCCGAAGAGCGAACTCGAAGCCGAAGTGGACTTCGAGGGCCAACGCTGGACCGTCGCCGTCCCGCACGGCGTTGCCTTCGACCGCGGCGCCCTGGCTCTCGAGGAAATGGCTTGTCAGGAATTGGCTCTTCAGGAAATGCCTCGTCAGGAGATGGCCCGCCCGCCACTGGCTCCCCCGCACACGGCCGCGCCCACCGACCACAGCACGAGCGTGCGCGTACCGGTGATCGCCCTCGCCCATGGCCGCAGCGGCGACAAGGGCGACAACGCGAACATCGGCATCATCGCGCGGCACCCGCAATTCCTGGGCGCCTTGCGCAATGCGCTGACAGTCGAACGCATGCAGCAGCACTTCGCCTATTGCGGTGTGACCAAGGTGGAGCGCTGGGATCTGCCCGGCTTCAACGCGATGAACTTCCTCCTGCACGACGCGCTCGGCGGCGGCGGCTCGAGCGCGCTGCACCTCGACCCGCTGGCGAAGAGCTTCGCCCAGCGCATGCTGGACATGGAAATCGAGGTGCCCGAGCGCGTGGCGAAGCTCGCTCTGGGCGTAGACGCGGACGGCCAGCCGGGCTAGCTCCCTCTGCGTGCGGCAGATTGTCGGACTGCGAAAAAGAACCCACCCGCTGCCGCCACCAGCACGGCTGAGGCGAACTGCCGAGTCACCAGGAGCGTGGGGACGCTGAGGATGACAGCGACTGCGAGTACATAGCGGGCACTCGCCCGCGCCCGCGCCACCGACACGGTGCCGATCGCCAGCAGGACACTGCTCATCAGGACCAGCATCCCGATGGCGACATTCACCTCGCCCGTCCTCACAGTCTCGAGTAGAGCCGGAAAATACACGATGGCCGCTGACACCTGCACGGCCATGAGCGTCACGAGCATGACCCTCACGCGATCCAACAAGGACAGCTCAGTCGCTCCAGAGCGCCGCTGATCACGCAGGTGACCTCGTGCACACCAATCGAATGCGCTCCACCAGATGAGGCACAGTACCAGCAGCTCCCCGATGTTGGTCACCAAGTACCAGCCGCTCGGCGCCATCACGACGCCCACCGCCAACTGCACGGCGAAGGGCACCACGAGCAGCGATGCAGCGAGTGCGGTCACGGCGACACCGCACATGACCACTGCCTGCGCGCTGGATCCGAACAACATCACTCCCGCTGCAATCCGAAAGAGTGCAGCGCAAGCGCCGAAGGCACGCAGCCACCAAGGGACGAAGTCGGAGAGCGTCTGGAAATCCTGGCCAGCCTGCGCGGGCTCGGAAAAATACTGGAGGTGAACGATGACCTGCGACGCCAGCATCACCAGTCCACTGCCTATCAAATAGACGGCAGCAATGATCAGCCACAGCGGGCGTCCCGCTTCGCTGACTTTCGGGTGTGGGTCTGGTTCTGCCATGTGGCATCGAGAGGACAGGCTGGGAGCGGGTTGGTCGCCGCATCGGGCATGAATGAATATGTGTCGAGGCGTAACTTCATTTCACGGCCGGAAAGAATAAAGTGCCCTCCTCGTACCGACGCCCCTTCAGGCGACTTCCCGCGACAGATAATCGAACGCGCGGTGCAGCTCGTCGCGCAGCTGTCCACTCAATTGCCGCAGATTCTGCGCTGCTTCGTCGCGCGCACACTGCTCCAAATCTGCGGCCAGCGAGCTCACCGCGTTGGCGCGAAGATTGGCGCTCGCTCCCTTGAGCGCATGTGCCGTCTGCGCAATCCGGTCGCGGTCATCGGCTTGCAACGAGTCAGCCAACGTTGCCAGCGATGCATTTCCCAACGCGATGAAATCGCCGGTCAGCTCTCTGAGCAGGTCCACGTCACCATCCAACAGGATGCGCAAGGCTTGCAGGTCGATGGGCTCCGGCGGCGCTGCGTCCTGCAGCGATGGCAACGTAGTCTTGGCGGTGGCCACAGTCTGACCGAGAAAGCGGTTCAAGCAGGCTTCGAGACCTTCGCGCACGATCGGCTTGGTGAGGTGATCATCCATGCCGGCCTCCAGACACTGTGCCAGCGCGCCGTCGATCGCGTGCGCCGTCAGTGCGATGATCGGAATGCGCGCCGCGCCCCTTTCGCGGCGACGAATCTCACGAGTCGCCTCATAGCCGTCCATTTCCGGCATCTGACAATCCATCAGAATGATCTGGTAGTCCCGGCTTTCCCACGCGCGAATCGCCTCGAGGCCATTGCCGCAGACATCGACACGATAGCCGAGACGCTCCAGAGTCATGCGCGTGACCTTCTGGTTGACGGCGTTGTCTTCCGCCACGAGTATCCGGATGCGGTTGCGAGCGATCATCGCGTCTTCGAGGAGCAGAGCGTCTCGCGTTGCCAACGCCGCGGCCGGATGCGCCAGGAGAGTCTCTGGTGCCACCGCTGCAGGCAACTGCAATTTGGCGGTGAACCAGAACGTGGATCCCACACCGACCTGGCTGTCGATGCCAACCGTACCCCCCATCAGCTCGACCAGTTTGCGAACGATGGAGAGTCCGAGCCCGGTGCCGCCGAAGAGCCGTGTCGTCGAGGGGTCGACCTGCGTGAACGGATTGAACAGCCGCGCAATGCGGTCCTCTGGAATTCCGATGCCGGTGTCCTCGATGGCAACGCGAACGACAGCCCAGTCATCCTCTCGACCCAGCAGCTGCGCGCTGATCACGATCCCACCGTGCGAGGTGAACTTCACAGCATTGCCCGCTAGATTCAGCAGCACCTGGCGCACGCGCCCGGGATCGCCGCGCAGCAGGTCGGGCACCGCCGGATCGATATCGACCGCGACCTCGAGACCTTTCGGATGGGCGTCCAATGCAATCAAGCGTGCCACGTCCTCGATGGTGTCTCGCAAGTCGAGCGCCACGCACTCCAGGTCAAGCTTGCCGGCCTCGACCTTCGAGAAATCCAGGATGTCGTTGATGACGGTGAGCAACGCTCGCGCGCTGTCGCGGATGGTTTCGGCGAAATCGCGCTGGGTGTGCGACAGCGGCGTATCGAGCAGCAGGTCCGTCATCCCCATGACGCCATTCATCGGCGTGCGGATCTCATGGCTCATATTGGCGAGAAACTCGCTCTTGGCGCGACTGGCGGTATCGGCCGCTTCGGTCGCAGCGACCAGCTGCGATTGATACTGCTTGAGCTCGGTCACATCCTGCGCGGATCCGGACATTCGCACGGGCGTA
>Ga0315912_10004027_pt1 | contig 14145 bp, 9 predicted proteins | sample VfabasoilMG_FD_204469 | JGI IMG/M metagenome (GOLD analysis project Ga0315912, IMG submission 204469) | Garden soil microbial communities collected in Santa Monica, California, United States - V. faba soil | ecosystem: Environmental > Terrestrial > Soil > Garden | place: USA: California... | reverse complement strand
GGGGCTGGCGGCGGCGTCTCGGGCGGTTCGGGCGGGGGCGCGGCGGGCGGCTCGACTGCGGGCACGGCGGGCACGACGGCGGGCGGCGGAGCTGGAGGCAATGGTGACGTGGCCGGTAGCGGCGGCACCGCAAACGGCGGTGCTGCGAATGGTGGCGCGGCGAGTGGCGGCACCGCGAACGGTGGTGCTGCGAACGGCGGCAGCGCAAATGGCGGTGCTCCGAGTGGTGGCGCGGGGAGCGGCGGCGCGGGCGGCTCGCCATGCGGAGGCTGCGCTGTCTACACAGTGCCGTTCACCGTGACGCGCAACCAAGCAGCCCAGATCGCCTTCGACGCGCCGGCCAACCTCACGGGTGCCTCCGTGGTGTTCCGCCTGCGCACGGCCGGTGGCAGCGCCGACACGAAGCTAAATATCTACGCGCAGAATGGCGCCGCGCAGAGCTACGCAGCCGACTACGGCAAGCAGAGCTCCAATCTCGTCAGCGCCTTGGCTGGCGGGTTCAGCAATCTGACGTACAACGTGCCTGCGGCGACCGGCAACTGGACGCCAACGGCGGTCGCCACGCTGCAGCTGGTGTTCGAGTCCGGTGCTGGTCCGTGGCCAACGCCGCCCTCGGTGACCATCGACAGCATCACTTTCACCGGCCTCGCAACGCAACCTGTGGCCAGCGGCTTGACCGCCCCCTGGCAATTCCCGTCCGCATCCGGGCCACTGGTCGTCAATCCGTACAACCCGGGTCCGACCACCAGCGTACCCGCGGGTACGGCCGTAACGTTCCTGCCGTAAGCAGCGACGGCGAAGGTGCCCGAACGAGCGCTCCGCTCGTTCGCGGCGCCCCCGGTGGCATGCGCGGGGGCTCCTTGCCTCTGACTTGCAGCCTAAGACGAGCTAGCGCCGATGCGCTCGACCCATTCGCTAGCCTCGGCAAAGGCTGCACTCGCGATCGCTGCGTCGATGACTACCCCGTGCACTTCCAGCTGCGATAGGTCGTGTAGCTTGGCCAGCGTGCCGTGAGTTCCTGCGGGGAGACGCCCGCCCGGCAGCAGCTTGCCGAAGATCGCCGCGACGAGCTCGGCATGGCTGGCAGGTGCCTCGCTCAGAAGACCGCCAATGGCCGCTGCCAGTGCCTCGTAGGACGCCTTGACGGCGTCGCCGGCGAAGCCTGCGTCGAGGACCACGCGCGCCAAAGCCAACCGCTGCAGAGCGTAGGGCTGCCCGGATCGGCGCGGGTCCTTCGCAGGGGCACTCTTGGCCGCGATCACAGCGCCACCATTGCTGAAGGAAGGTGCCTCGGCACCCAAGGGCGGTGCTGAAGCCGAGACCTGCAGCTCAGGGTGAGCCCCGGTTGCCTCGACTACGGGAGTTTCAACCAGATCCTCTGCCTCCGCCTCCACTTCCTCCACGCCCTCGTCGGCCTCCGCGAGCTCGTCCAAGATTTCTTGCATCTGACTCAAGAACACGGTGAAGCTGGGTGCCTCGAGCGTTTCGACGGCGCTTCCACCGTCCAGTGCGGCAGAACGAACGGCGCGCTTGCCAGCCAGAGTCTTCTCGATCGCGCGCTCGATGCCTTGCTCCGCGCACAGGTAGATTGCCGAGACGCCGCGCGTCTGTCCCATGCGATGGGCGCGCCCCGTGCGTTGATCGAGCCGCCCAGGATTCCAAGGCAAATCGAGGTGGACGACGTAGCTTGCGACTTGCAGATTCAGGCCTGTTCCGCCGGCTTCGGTCGAGAGCAGCACGCGAATGTCGGCGGTGTCGCGGAAGCGATCCAAGAGCGCCGGGCGACGCTCCGTCGGCACCCCGCCGTGGAGCATGACGTAGCCGACGCCCGCCGAATCGAGACGGCGCGCGGCGAGCTTGAGCATCTCTACCCACTCGGAAAACACCAAGATCTTGCTTACGCCCTGCGAGGCGATTTCTGAAATGAGTGACTCGAACTCGTCGAGCTTGGGCGAGCCCTTGCGCTTCGGATCGCAAAGCTCGGCCGCGTTGCAGGCCTGGCGCGCCTTGAGCAGCAGCATCATCAAGAGCTCTTGCTCTTTCTTGGTGAGGCCGCGGCGCGCCGCCTTGGCCATCAGCTGCCCCGCTTGCTGCCGGTAGTCTTCCTCCAGCCCCTGTTGGGCAGCCGTGAGCGGTGTGTAGCGAGTCTGTTCGGTGAGGGCCGGCAGCTGGGTGAGGATCTCCTCTTTTCGGCGCCGCAGCACGACGGGCGCGATTCGTTCGCGCAACGCTGACAGGTTCTTGTAGCCGGCAATCTTGCCCGTCTCGCTCTGTTGGTGAAATTCGAGATTGAACTTCCACAGCGGGCCAAACACGCTCGGATCGACCACTTGCATCAGCGAATAGAGATCGTCGAGCCGATTCTCCACGGGCGTACCGGTCAGAACGAAAGCGAAGCGTGAAGGGATCTGCTGAATGGTGCGGGCAGTTTTGGTGCGAAAGTTCTTGGCGCGCTGCGCCTCGTCGTAGATCACGACGTCGGCGTCGAGGCCCTTCAACCCGCTGAGTTCACGCCAAGTGAGCTCGTAGTTCAGGATCTTGTACGGGGCATCGGATTCGAGCGCATGGCGCCGAGCGCTGGCGTTGCCGCCAACCACGACCGCCTGCACTCCCGCGAAACGCGCAATCTCGGAAGCCCATTGGTGCTTGAGCGAGGCGAGCGTCACGACCAGGATGCGCGAAGCTTCGCCACGCGCCCGCAGCAGCTCACACGCGGCGATCGCCTGGGCCGTCTTACCCAAGCCCATATCGTCGGCGAGCAAAGCCCTGCCCGCATGCAGCAGGTGTGCGGCGCCCTCGCGCTGATAGGGAAATAGCGGCACCGTCAAAACGTCGACACCGAGCCTGCCTTTCGCGAGGGCAGCCGCGATCGCCTGACGCCGGTCCCCCAGCAGCCCTGTGCGGCGCAGCCGCTCGGCGAGGGTCTGCGCTGCATGGACGACCCGCCGGCCACCTTCAGCGAGGCCAGGCGAGAGGCGGCCATCCGGAGCTGTGGAAAGTGGCACCACGTCGCCCGAGCCGCTGTCTCGCATGAGCCCGAACTGGGCCAGATCCCGGTCGCTCCAGCTTCCGATCGGGAGCAGCGCCGCCGCGCCAGCGCCGCGCACGCTCAGCACCGGTCGGCGTGGACGCTCAGGCAGGCGCTGAAACGCGCTGCGCAGCGCAGGCACTCGAGTGATGGCTCGACGCACCGCCTCCAAGTGCTTGCAAGTCCCCAGCTCGTTCGTGAGAAAGTCGAGGCAGGAACAAGCGTCGTGAGCCCCACTTCGATCGACGATGTCCACATGGTACGGCGCGCCACTCGTGCCAATGACCCGATAGGCGCCATCGACACGTGCGTCCAAGGGCAAGACCTGAAACGGCTCGGAGTAGGCTCGATGCTCACGCACCGCTCGCTCGAAGCGCCGAACCTCTTGCTCGCTGTCATACGCCTCGCAGCATGGCGCTTCGTGCTTCGCGGGAACCAACCGGATCTGTCTCATCGGGGTCCCCCGCCATGCCGCGAACCGAGCTGCGCGGCAACCTCTGCCCCAATCTGCCCTGGAGCGGCTCCCCCCTTGGAGCAAGGAACGGACCGTTTGTCGGCGTTCACTCCCCAACGGGCACTCGTTGCCAATGAAGGCCAGCTTTCTGCTGGATTTCGTCAGCGCCGGGAAACGCGAATCGTCAACCGACGGCTCGGTGAACCGAACGAGTGCACCAGCTGGACCAGGTCGGGTGTAGCGGCTCAGGGTGACGGCCTGAGCCACTCACCGTCAAGGACAGGTCGCCGTGGTGTCGTTGCCCGTCATGCTGATGTTGGAGCTGACCAGCCAGGGAGCAGCCGTTGCACGTAAAGCCGCTACTTGGCACTGAGGAAGCTGCGGATTGTTGTTTACGAAGAAGGCGTCGCTAACCACCGTGAGGCGCTCGAGTGCAGCGAGACTGCCGAGCACGGGATTGCCTTCGATGTAGAAGTTGCGCACGTTCAGCACGTGCTCGAGGCCAGCCAGGTTGGTGAGCTGCGCGTTGCGGTCGATCTCGAGCAGAACGCTCAGTTCGCCGACGTTCTCGAAACCGCCGAGGTGCTTGAGCTTCGGACAATCGTTCACGGTCAACCCCTGGAGTGACGTGGGTAGCGAGAGGCCTTGGAGATTTTCGAGCGCCGGGCACTCCACGAACCTGAGCTCGCTTCCGCTCGCGATCTGGAGTTGTTGGAGATCCGAAAGGTCCGCGATATTCATGTTCACGAGCTCGAGGCCTCCTGCGGTGGTCAGGTTGCGCAAGCCGTGCAGGCTGGTGATGCGCGGGTTGCCGACGAGCCGCACCTGTCTCGAGACACCCTGAAGATTTCTGAGCCCCTCCAGATCCTCGAGCTGCGTCGAGCCCGAGATCGAAAGGGTACCGAGAAATTCGACAGAAGATAAGGCTTCGAGCGTCTCGAGCTGAGCCTCTGCGAGGGACAGATTGCCCCCAAGCTCCGCGTTCTCCAACCCAGCCAGGCTGTGGAGCGCGTTCGCGCCGATGCTCAGCTCCTGCAGCACCAGCTGAACACCGGACAGTGCGGTCAAGTCACTGAGCACCTGATTGGCACTGAGCGCCAGGGAGCCGATGGATTTGAGCGCCTCGAGCCCGTGCAGGGACGCAAGCTGTGCGTTGGCTTCCACACGAACCGTTCGGACGTCTTCGACAGGGCTCAGCCCCTCGAGAGAATGGAGGGATGGGTTGCCCTGCACGTAGAGCTCGTCGATGCTCTCGAGCCCGTCGAGCCCTGCGAGCGTCGCCAGCGCGGCATTGTAGCTGATGATGATCGGACCCGAGACTTGGCGAAGCTGCTCGAGGCCCTTCAGATCACCGAGGGCGAGCGTTTGCGTGATGGTCAACCTGCCGTCCACACGCTCCAAGCAGGAAAGTGGGCTGAGATCGGTGATTGGACCGCTGAGCTGCAGGTTGCCGGCAACCGCTGCGATGGGCGGGAAATCATGGAGCTCGGCTTGGGTCGTGATCGACAGGGTGCTGCTGTACGTGATCGCCCCCGCGCAGCTGGGCTTGACTCGAGAACCCCCGGCCCCGCCTCCTCCGCCGCTGCCGCCGGCCGAGACGCCTCCACTTCCTGCACCACCGTTGGCGCGCCCCCCGGCATCTTCGCCGACGCCCGCGCCGCTGCCGCCCCGGCCTCCAACGTCTACGGCATCACCGCCCCGACCGCCGACGTTTGCGCCACTACTGCCGTTGCCGCCCGCGCCGGTACTGCCCGAGCCCGCGAACGAAGCACCGCTAGTTTGCCCGCCTGACTCGCCGCCGGTCCCGAAAGGGTCGACAGCGCCGACACTCAAGTGATCGACGCCGCACGCGCCCAGGAAAAGTGCTGTCAGCACATAGAATGCAAACCACGAGGAGCCCCACGAGTTCACTTTGGCTTGTCCAACGGTAGCGATTGCATGGCAGAGTGTTTGGCTTGCCCTGCCAGTGAAGGACGATGGGTACGCGCTTCCATCAAAAAAAGATCAGCCGGTTGCTGTTCGGCTTCTACGCTGTGGTCATTTTTGCACTGCTGCCAGAGCCAGCTCGGGCAGCGACCGAAATTGCTGGTGCAAGCCTCGAGGTGGAAGCCGCTATAGGGGCAGAGAGCTGTCCGAGCGCCGAGGCGCTGAGCGAACAAACGTCGAAGCTCGGTTCGCCACGGGCGACGGCGATACCGGGCGGGCCGCTGCGCGTGCAGGTGAAATTCCTCGTGCATGGCTCGGGCTATCGCGCCATCGTGCGAACTTCGGGGCGCACGGAGGGCACTCGTGAGCTCAGCGCCGATGGCCCCAGTTGTGCGCCGCTTTCGGCCGCGACCGCGGTATTTCTCGCCGTTTTGCTGGATCTACTGCCGGCGAGCGAAGTTCCGAAGCGCGGCCAGCCCGCGGCGGAGTGGGTCGAGCCTGTGCCGCCTCGCGAGCATCCAGCGCCGCAGGCGAGCGCGCGCGCTCCCAACCTGCTTCGCTACGCCGGTGTCGGCGCGCATTTGATCTTGGGTTACGGCCTGTTGGGCCCGGCGCTGAGTGAAAGCATTGGCGGAGAAGCGCGCTTGCGCCTCGGCTACGCGGAACTCGAGTTTGGCGGCTTCGCGGGGCTGGCGCGGCAAGTCGATTATCCACCTGGCACCGTGAGCTTGCGGCTCGCTGCTGGGCATTTGGGCGTTTGTGGCTATCTCGGTCCGCCCGCAGCTGGCCCAGAACTCGGCGCCTGCGCGAAGCTCCTTTTGGGTCAGCTGCTCGCCTCAGGGAGCGGCTTCGACGAAGACAGGCAAGTATCGTCCTTCTGGTTCGCCGGGGCGATTGCGGCCACGTTCGCCGTCCCGCTTTCGCGGCATTGGGCTGTGCGGTTCGGACTGGACGTGGTCGTGCCTTTCCGGCAATACACAGTCGAAGTGGAGCAGAGTGGGGTGGTATTCAACTCGAGCCCGCTGGCTGTGACTTTGGCGTTCGGTCCGGAATTTCGCTTTCGGTGATGGAAAGACCACGAACCCCTCCTTCAGAACCGTGGTTCCGCGAGCTGTACGAGCGTCACTTCGACTTCGTTTGGCGCACGCTTCGTCATCTCGGCGTGCGCGAAGCCGATCTCGCAGACGCCTGCCAAGAGGTGTTCTTGACCGTGCATCGGCTCTACCCGCGCTTCGATGCGCGAGCCAAGGTCACGACCTGGATTTTTCAAATCTGCTTCAACAAGGCGCGCGAACGCCGCCGCAGCGCGCACGCTCGGCGGGAGGTGCTGGGCGATGCAGCTCTCGACCAGGCGCGCGCTCCGTCCGATCCCTTTTCCCAACTCGAGCGCCAGGACAAGCTCGCCCTGTTCGAGGCGGGGCTCGAGGCCATGGATCTCGAGCAACGCGCGGCCTTCATTCTGTTCGAGATCGAGGGCATGAACGGGCCTGAAGTCGCCGAAGCCTTGGCGGTGCCGCTCGGCACGGCGTATTCGCGCTTGCGTTTGGCGCGCCAAGCATTCCAATCGAGTGTGCAGCGTGCGCACGCTCGAACGCCCGTCTTTCGCCCGCACAAGCGAGGAGCGCGCTGATGGACTCGAAGCAGTGGGCCCAAGAGCTACCCCCGGAAGTGCGGGAAGTGCTCGAGGCAGGCGCCACCATGAGCGCGCCGAGCGACGCCAAACAAGCGGTTTGGAGTGCGCTCGCAAGCAAGCTTCCGGCCGCCACGGTGGGCGCTGCCACGGGCGGTTTGAGCGCGCTCACGATCCTGAAGCCGCTCGCCCTGGGGCTCCTAGTCGGCGCCGTAGCCACGGCGGGAGTGCTCGAAATTCGCAGCGCGATTGCGCCCGCTCCCCGCCCCTTCGCGAGCACCAGCAGGGCGCGCGTGCCTCCGGCGCCGATTCAGTCACGCCCGAGCGAGCTCGAGCCCAAAGCCCCAGAGCAACGGCCGACCGGGACAAACTCGAACGAGCCTGCTCTCGAGGGCACTGGCACGCTTGGCTCCGCGCAAAGCACTCTGCCATCAACGGCGCCCAGCACGTTGCTGGGCGAAGCTCCACCTAGCAGTGAGAAGCCCGCGACTGCGGCATTCCCGGATCAGGCGCCGGGCACGCCGCGAGCGGACGCCACGCTGCTCGAAAGCCGGCGGCTGAACCAGGCTCGAACGGCACTCCAGGCGGGCGACGCGCGCCGTGCCCTCGCACAGCTCGACGCGATCGCGGCAGATTTTCCGCAGGGCGTGCTGGTTCAGGAGCGCGATGCGCTGCGCATCGAGGCCCTGCTGGAGCTCGGCGAGCGGCAGCGTGCACGTGAGCTCGCGCGCCGTTTCCTCGAGCTTCATCCGCACAGCCCTCACGCCGCAGCGGTCGACCGCGCGCTGCGCTGAAGCCCCTCGCCGCAAAAAAAAGCCTAGTCGCCGTGGGCAGCCCCGCGTGCCACGATGCCCGAGGAACCTTTCGCGGCCTGCGCGCTACTCACACGCGCAACCCGGTGCGTTTCGATCACGCGGGGCACCTCTGGCCAGTCGCGAGCCCGCCTGACCGCGAGCAGGAGCTCGCCGAGTTTGGCTCGAGAAACCAAGACATCGACATGAGCGATCTGGTCTGGGAGTTCTTTCGCAGCAGCCTGTGAGCCGTCGCGGCACTCACGTCGGAGGGTTCGCAGCAGAGTCTTGCCCAGCCGGCAAAGCGGCCAGTCGCACGCCGTTTTCGGCCAGGCGCTGGTACACATAGAGCGTTGCTTCGCGCTCGCGATAGGCGCGGTTTTGGAACAAATCCCAAGCTTTGGCGTCGGGATTGCTCGACGCGGCAGCGCACCCAGCCAAATCCTTCACCCAGCGAATGCGATCGCTGGGCGACGGATGGCTGTCATAAGGAGACGGCTCGCGGTTGAGCGCCTCTTCCAACTCTTGCGCGTCGCCGTGACCGCCTGCAAGCGGTGACCACAAGCCCTTGAGCGGCTCCTTCTCCTTCAGCGCGCGTTCAATCTCGTTGTTGACGTGCGTCTCGAAACGCAAATCGCAGGCGACGACGTGCTTCAGGCCATTGGCGAAGGCGAGACCGCCATAAGCTTCTGCAGCGCGCCGATCCGCCAACACTTCTTGCAAGCGCGACGCACCCTGCGAGATGCGCAGGAACACGTTGTAGAAGCCGCGCGCGAACCACCATGCCGGGTTCCAAGGCGAGGCGTGCCCCGACTGCGCGAGGCCGATGATGAAGGTGATCAGCGAGCGACGCACCGAGAGCGCAAAGCCGCCGCCGGCGGTGTCGCGATGCGAAAAATGGCCATACTCATGGGCCAAAATCGCCTTGAACGAGTCGAGCGGCATGCCGTCGAGCACTCCGGCGCCGAGCACCAGACAGCGCTGCTTCTTGCGCTCGAACACGGCCAAGTTCGTGTCGGCCGTCATATACACGACGTCGACCGGCCGCGTGCCAATCTGCGCGGCAACCTCGTCGAGCGCCGCGCGCAGCCCCGGCTCCTTGGCGAGGTCGACCTGGGCGCCTGGCGCTTCGTCACTCGGGCGAAACAGCAAGCTCTTGATCAGGGCCCCCCCCGTCGCGAACACCATCAAAGCGGCAATCAAGCCGAGCTTGATCGGGATATAGCCGATCGCGAACATACCGTAGACCAAGCCACCCGCCAGCGCGACCACGGCCAGCAGCACGAGCGGCAGTGACACGTAGTAGAGCAGCGAACACACGACCAGTACGCCGCGGTACACGCTGCGCAGCGCAGCGCCGCGCTTGGCCGACTCGGCGGACCAGTTCTCGGCTGTCGAGAGCGTCGCGCGGCTGAGCGCGCTGCCAATGACCACCAACAAAAACGCCAAAGCGAGCCAAGCGCCCACGACACGAACGCCCCAGTACAGTACGATGTCGGTCCATGGCCGCGCGCTAGCGGTGGCCTCCGTCATGTTCGCGAGCATTTTGGGCGGCGCGCCCAGCTTGCGCGCACGCTCGACGGCAGCCTGTGCCTGACTGAAATGCCCTTCCGACATGGCCACCAACCAGGCGGACCAGGCCGTGAACGGCTCGCTCGGCGCGAGCCGCTCCAAGCGCGAATTGCAGTCACGCAGCCCGGGCAGGTCCTTGCGCTCGATCGCCAGCTGACACTGCTCCATCGCGATGTGCGAATCATTCGGATCGAGCGCCTCGGCGCGCCGCAGCAGCTCGACCGCCTCGTCGCTTTCGCTCGTGGACAGCGATTTACCGTGCTGCGTGTACAAAATGGCCGAAGCCAGGCCGCCGAGGTTCGCTGCCGATGGATCCTTCTCGACCGCGTGACGGCACAGCAGAAGCGCCTCCTCGCGGCGATCCAGGTGTAGGAGCTCACCGCAGCGGCGACGCTCCGCGTGGTAGAAGCTGGGCGCCTTCTCGAACACCTCCGCGTACAGCCGTTCGGCGAGCGCGTGGTCATCCTTCGCGCGCGCGGCGTTCGCACGCGCGAACGCATCGACGAGCGACGCGTCGATCGCCGAAAGCTCACGCGTGATCTGCTGTTCGAACTCGTCGTTGGGCTTGGCGGAAGCCCCCGATACCAGCAGACAGATCGCCGTCGCCCAAATCAGCCACGTCCCCACGGATCTCCACCGCATGTCCCCACTTTTATCACGCTAGGGGCGAGCTTGCGTGAAAGTCTTCCCGCCCACATCGGCGCCATTCGAAAACAGCCGCTAGATGCCGCGCCCCCCACTACTTGGGGGTGATGTGGGGCTGGTGTGAAAGCGCAATCCGAAGTGAATGAAGCGCGGCTGCCCGATGGTATCGACGCCAGCGCGGCCCACGAGGTAGTTGCGATTGAACACGTTTTCAATCGCGCCAAAGGTGTCGAGAAACCTGCGCACGTGCCAGCTGACGAATAGGTCGACCAAGGGCACCCCGGCCATCTCGAGGCTATTGAGGTCGTCCTCGTACTGCGCACCGATGTAACGCAGCTGCGTGTTCACGCTCAGAACGCGCGGGTCGTCGAATGCCACCGACAAGGTCGCGCGATGACGGGGATCTTGGGGCAATTCCTTGCCCACGAGCTGCGGCTGCCCCGGCGCTTCGGTGACGCGGCTATCCACGAACGTATAGGCGGCTTTCGCGAGCCAGAACTGGGCGAAGCGAAAGCGAGCCTCGGCCTCGAGCCCGCGAATGCGTGCCTGCCCCAGGTTCTGGCGCTTGCGGTTGGGGGCGGTCTCGGGCGTCGTCACATTGACGATCGGGTTCTCGAGCACGTTCCAGAAGCCCGTCGCGCGCGCACCCAGGCCGAGCGGCAACGCAAGCTCTACTCCAGCCTCGCCGCCTTTCAGCGTCTCGGCCGTGAGGTTTTCGTTGGCATCCGTGCGGATGGTGCCCACCTGAAACGGTCGGTACAGCTCGTTCAACGTCGGGGCGCGGAAGCTTTCGTAGGCCGACGCGCGCACGGTGAGCCAATGGGTCGCGAGCCAGCGCAGTCCGAACTTGGGCGAGACTTGGTCCTCTGCCCGCTGTGGAAAATCGCTGACGCGCGACGTGCCGTCCGCAAGCTGGTCGGTGCGGCTCGCATCCAAGTTGAGCCAGCGGTCGTAGCGAACGGCAGCGCTGATCGAGAGAGCGTCGGCAGCGTCGTATACGTCCTGCGCGAAAAACCCGTACAGCAATTGCTCACCCACTGCGTCGCGCTGAAGCACCGCCATGGGCGAAGCGGGCGACGCGGGATACACGCGCTCAGAAGTTTCGCCGCCGATGTAGCGCACGTCCGAACCGATGCTGAGCGTGTGCTTACCGGCGAGCGGAAGCGGGCGGCTCGTCCATAAAAGGCTGCCGCCAAACTCTCCCGTCGGAACCTCCTGTCGTGCGGCCAGTGCCTCGTCGCGGCGGCCCTCGCTGACTCGCGCTCGTTCCTGCTTGAAAACACCATGGCGGCTGAACAACGTGAACTCGAACGCGCTGCCGGAAGGCGGCGAATAGCGAACTGTGCCGGCCGACTCCGACCTTTGCGCCACCGCCGTCGTGTAGCGAGTCCCCCCGTTCTGATCTTCATGAAAGAAGCCAACGCGGCCCAGCAAAGTCACGTTTTTGCTCGCCTGCACTTCCACGCGACCATTCACGACGGCGTGAAAGCTCGGTGTATCTCCGTCAATCGGACCGCGAGCTTCCTCGGCGACGACAGGGTAGCCGTTGGAACGAAAGAGCTCGGTCTCGATCGCCGCACCGATCCGGCCGTTTCGGTTTCGGTGGGAACCGAAGGCGGCCAAGCGCAAGGTGGCGAACGAGCCGCCCTCGCTGATCACGTCCAGCGTCGCCGGCGTAATCGGGCGCGAGATGATCTGGGTCACCCCGCCGAGGGCGTAATTGCCGTACAGCGCCGAGCCACCGCCAGGCACCACCTCGATGCGTCCAATCCCGATCGTCGGGATGGATCGCCAGTACACCCAGCCCCCGAAAGCATCGTTCATGGGCAGGCCGTCCCGCAGAACGAGGCTGCGCGACACTCCGGACGGGCCAATGCCACGCAGGTTCACGCCCTGCGAGCTCGGATCCGCCGCCACGCTGCTCGAGCGGCGAAAGAGGCCGAACGAGGGCACCGCGCGCAGCAACTCATCGCTGGTCTTGGCCGGGCTCTGGTCGATCTCGGCGCGCGACAGCACCGTCGCGGACGCGGCGACGTCCCGCGAACGCCGCGCTGTTCGCGTCGCGGTGACCACAATCTCGATCGGCGGTGTTTGCGCCTCAGCAGCGGACGCGTCGGGCGGCGGCGCGGCCGCGGGCTCCTCCGCACGCACGCTGGGCGTCGCGAGCAGCAGCGCCGTTGTCAGCGCAAGGCACGAATATCTGCCGTGTGAAACGCTAGGACAGTGAGGAATGGCGCACGATACGCGCACGTTGCGCGCAATGGACCGCCCCGAGCGCAACATGACCACATTGTGACGCTCGGCTCGGCCCGACCTGCTTAGTCCTGGGCGACGCGCGCATCAGCCCGCGCCCGTGCCTGCTCGGTTTGCGGCGTGAAAAAATTCACGAGATTGCCGTCCGGATCCCGAAAAAGCAGCGAGCGATTGCCCCACGGCATCGTCGTCGGCGCTTGCACCACCTCCTCCAAAGTCGCAGCAATCCGCCGATACTCGGCGTCCACATCACCCACGCGCAACTCCAAAATCACAGAACGATTCGCCGCCGGCCGCGCCGCGTCAGCAGCGAAGAACTTCAGCGTGCGTTCATGCGCAATCGCGAGCGTGCCCCCCGCAGTTTTCACCTCGGCAAAGTCCTCGGTGTACCAAGTCGCAGCCACGCCGCTGACTCGTTCGTAAAACGCGACCAAGCGTTTGGCGTCAGCTGTAATGATGCGGATGGAAACGAAATTCATCGGTCTACCTCCCGGCCCGCGGCCTTCGCGGCGCCACGCCAATCCTGAGGGCACTCTGCTGACAGCGTGCTGTCAGCAAACCGCCGAAAGCGCACGAGTCCCCTACGAGTTTGCGCTCGGCGCCCGCCGAATCATCGTTTCTTCTTTGGGTCCAACACGCCCCAGCCGCGCACCGGAGCCTCACCGCGAACGCCTGCCCGCGAACGCCTGCCCGCGAACGCACTGCTGCCGGCACGCCGCAGCCGCATGCGCGGGGACTCCGCCGGGTGGAGTCCGGCAGCGCACTCATGAGCCATATATTGCGCAAAAACGCGGGATAGCCGCGCGAGGTCGTCGCCAAGTCGCCGGCAGCTCAGTAGAGTCCGGCGCCGTTCGCTCCGAGTCTCGGGCGTGATGCAGGAAGGCCGACCATGTTGTTCGCAATCAAATCAAGCGCGTCGATTCAGTCCATCCAACCATCGAAGTTGTTGTCGGCATTCGCACTCGCCGCGCTGCTCTTGGGCTGTGAAGAAGAAAAGAAGGAGACCCCCGCGGCCAAGCCGAGCGCTTCCGTGGCAGCCGTCACGCCCCCGCCGCCGCCGCCTCCGGCTCCGAGCGCCCAGCCTCCCAAGCTGCGCGATGACTGTCCCGAAGGCTCGAGCGGAGTCGGGACCATGGCCGAGCCCTGTTTGGGCAAAGGCGATGCGCGCATGATGGAGGTCACGTACACGGGCAAGACCACGGACGAGGGTCCGAAGTTCAGCATCGTCAACAAGTCGAAGAACCCGATCTTGTATGGCTCGCTCGTGGCGTACTTCTACGACAAGGCCGGCAAGCAGCTCGAGGTGTCCGCGGATGGCAAGCCGCGACCGATGCAGGTCTGTTCCGGCAGAATCTTTGCCGGTGCAGTGAAGCCCGGCGAGAAGATCTTCATGTTCTTTTCGTGCGTGAAGAAGTCGCACGTGCCCGAAGGAACAGCCACGGTCCAAGCCGAGGTCAAGACCGTCGGCTTCACCGATGACGCCGGCCGCGAGAGCATCTTCTATTGGTCGAACCCGGATCTGGCACCAAACGCGCGCCCGAAGGCCAAGGCCAAGAAGTAATCGTCGCGGCGGGCGGTCCGACCGTCGCGGGGGCGCGATCCATCGGGTCGACGGGACGGTCCGACCGTCCCCGTCCATCCAGTTGCTGTATAGACACGACGGTCTGACCGTCGCAGCGACCTTCGCCCACTTCCGCTCGTCCAATTGGAGTCGAACCATCGACTCCTCCATGGAGCACACACGCAAGCCAATGGAAAGCCATTTTCCACCTTCCGGGCACGGGCACGGGCACGGGCACGCTTACGGGGGGACCTGAATTCAGGGACAGACCCTAATGTATGGACG
>Ga0315912_10004026_pt1 | contig 14148 bp, 9 predicted proteins | sample VfabasoilMG_FD_204469 | JGI IMG/M metagenome (GOLD analysis project Ga0315912, IMG submission 204469) | Garden soil microbial communities collected in Santa Monica, California, United States - V. faba soil | ecosystem: Environmental > Terrestrial > Soil > Garden | place: USA: California... | reverse complement strand
CGAGGGGGTCATTGCCCAGCTTGCCCGCCAGGCGAAACGGGCGGTCGCTCGTTCGCAAAACCAACAACAGACCGCCAAGGAAGCGGTCGGTGTCTGATGCGACCTGCCTCGCCACGACTTCGCTCCCGCGACTCCGGTGTTCCGGCCGACGCCCCATCTGGCGTCCGCCCGGACATCCTCGCGTCGGAAGCGAAGACGTGGCCCAGGCCGGGGAGAAGTGCTGACGCCGGCATGGCGGGCGGCCATTTGCCGCCTCGCCGTGTCCGCGTCAAATTCACGGCGGAGAGCCGCTTGCGAAGGCGTCCAGTGTGTTGCATGTTCAAACTCGGCGGACCAGCGAGCACGGATTTTGCTGATTCTCGTTGGTTCGTTCAGAACGGATTCTCCGAAAAGTTTGAGGGCCTATCATGGAACATCCCGTTCAATACTTGGCGCGCGTAACCAAGTTCCTGGATCGAATGATCGAGGAACACGGCGACCAGTTGTTCGTGGTGTTTGGGTTCATCTGCCTCGGCGTCATCGTCTGGATCTTTGCCCGACGCCGCAAGCATCCTGCTCGCGACATCTCGGTCGTGGTTCTCCCGCTGGGGAACGCACCCCGGCGCGAACCGGAGACCGATCCCCCGCCTTTCAGTGACCGGCCCGGCTTGTAGCCGACGCCGCAAAGGAGACGTTCATCCCATTATGTTGTGCCAAGACCGCTTACTGTTGTTTGCGACCTGAACACATGCTGACACGCCACGGAGGTGCAGATGCACCGCGACGCCAATGTCATCGGCCCGATGGTTTCTAAGCTCCGCTACAAGCGTGGCTGGAGACAGGATGAACTTGTCGCAAAACTTCAGCTCCTCGGCTGCTACATGACGCGGGATATTCTGGCGAACATTGAGACACGCCGCTCGCCCGTGACCGATACGCAGATCGAATTCTTCTGCGAAGTGTTTGCGGTGAAGGTGCAGGAGTTGTTTCCAGCCCGGCCCAAACCCAACGGGAACGGCAATGGCCGCGCACTTGGACTTGCGGTTCGCATCGTCACCCGCCGACGCCACCACGACGAGGATTCCAAGGCGCTCGCCTGACTTGCCCGGCGACTTCCCAACGACGAAACTCTTATGGCCGTTCGCCGCAGAACCAACGAATCGGACGAGCAGCTAGACCTGTTCTCAACCGCGAGACCGACTTATGACACCATTGACTCAATACGGCCGGATGGCCGAGAAACACTGGCGCGAACATCGCCCGAAAATGGTTCGCGAACTGGAGACGAAGGGGCAACTCCACCAGATGCTGCTCGAAGCGGAAGAGAAGACGAAGGACGAAATGGCCACGCTGCGGACGGAGTTGATGAAACAGGGATTGACGGCCGACCAGGCCCATCGCCAGGCGTGGGAGCTGGTGCGGGAGAAATACATCCTGCTCCCGCCCGAGGCCTAGCGGCCGGCCACACGGCCTTCGGCCGGAGAACTCGCAAGTCGGAGGAACCGGCGAGAAACAACAACGCCTACCGCATCAACGAAGCCGACCGGTTGGGCGAGGGCGGGCCGAAACAGAAGTTTCAACAAAACCTCGCCGCCATTCGCGCGCTACGAACACTCGACGCCGAGGAACGTCCCGCCACCGCCGAGGAAAAGGCCACACTGATCAATTACGTCGGCTGGGGCGCGATGCCCCAGGTCTTCGACGACTACAATCGGGAGTGGAGGAAGGAGCGGGAAACTCTCGTCAACGAACTTTCCCCTGAAGAATACGAACTCGCGCGCTCCACAACTCTCAATGCCCACTACACCGCGCCCACAGTCATCCGTGCTATGTACGGCGCACTGGAGCGATTCGGTTTCCAGGGCGGTCGGGTGATTGAACCGGCGTGCGGCACCGGCCATTTCATCGGCCTGATGCCAGACGAGATCCTTCGCCGCTCCACCGTGACCGGCATTGAGATTGACCCTCTGACCGCGCGCATCGCCAAGGCGTTGTATCCCGACGCCGACATTCGCGCGCAACCGTTCGAGCAATCGAAGTTGGCCGATGGGTTTTACGACCTTGCCATCTCAAATGTCCCCTTTGGCGACTATCCGGTTCACGATCCCAAGTGGAACGATTACAAACTGCCCATCCACGACTATTTCTTCGCTGCCGCACTCGACAAAGTGCGCCCTGGCGGACTGGTGATGTTCATCACCTCACGCGGCACGATGGACAAGCTGGACTCCACGTTGCGTGAACTATTGTCGGCGCGAACGGAGTTGCTCGGCGCGATTCGGCTGCCGAACGATGCGTTCAAGAAAAACGCCGGCACGGAAGTCACCACGGACATTGTGATGCTTCGCAAGCTGCGTCCGGGCGGAGCTCCCACCGGTCCGTCGTGGAAAGCCACCGCCGACTACACCAACGATCTCGGCGAAGCCTTTACCATCAATGAATACTTCGCCGCGCGACCGGAGATGATGCTCGGCCAGTTGCGACTCGCCGGGCGTATGTATCGCGACAACGAGCCAACGCTCGAACCGGATGGCCGCGACCTTGGCGACGCCTTGAAACAGGCTGTCGAGCGGCTGCCCCAAGGAATCTACCAGTCACCGAGCCAGCAAGTGGCAGAGCCGACGCTGGAGCAGACCATTCCCGCGCCGGATTACATCAAGCCAAACGCATACTGCCTTCACGACGGCATGGTTTGCGTTCGAGAGGACACAATTCTTCGCCCGTTGTCAGACCTTCCTTCAGAGATGCGTTCGCGGATTCGCAACCTCATTCCTGTCCGTGATGCCGTCCGGGAATGTTTGCGCGCCCAGCTCGACGGCAGCGGCGAGGAACGCGTCCTCGAAACCCGGCATCAGCTCAATCTGGCCTACGACCGGTTCGTCCGGCGATTCGGCCCAATCAACACACGCGCCAATCAGCGAGCCTTCGACGGCGACCCCGATTTGCCTCTGCTGCTCTCGGTGGAGCATTACAACGACGAGACGAAGGTCGCCAAAAAGGCAGCCATCTTTCGCGAGCGAACCATCCAGCACCGGCAGCCGATTGAGACGGCCGCCAACGCGAAGGAGGCGCTGCTGGTCACGTTGAACGAACGCGGACGAGTTGACCTAGACCACATGGCCGGACTGCTCGGCAAGCCCGCCGAAGAGTTCCTCAACGACTTGAAGGGACTCGTCTTTCTTAACCCGCAGACCAACCAATGGGAGACGGACGACCAGTATCTCTCCGGCAATGTGCGCGAGAAACTCGCCGTCGCGGACGCCGCTGCTGTCAACGACTCCGCCTTCGCGGTGAACGTCGAGGCGCTGAAGTCAGTTCAGCCCGCCGACCTCAATGCCACGGAGATTGATGTCCGCCTCGGCGCGTCCTGGCTGCCGCAGGACGATGTAAAGCGGTTCGTCCACGAACTGCTCAAAGTTTCGTCCGGCGTCGAAGTCGGCCACGTCCACGCACTCGGCTCTTGGTATGTGAAGGGGGATTGGGAAGTAAAGGGCGCGACGGCCAACACGACCGATTGGGGAACGGATCGTTGCACCGCGCTCGACCTCATTGAGGACGCACTGAATCTGAAGACGCCTACGGTCTATGACCTCGACGAGAAGAAGAATCCCGTCATCAACGCCCAGGCGACGGAGGCGGCCCGTGAGAAGCAGGAGCGCATCAAGGAGAGGTTCAAGGAATGGATATGGTCGGACGACTCCCGGCGCGAGCGGTTGTGCCGACTCTACAACGACACGTTTAATCACACGCGCCTTCGCACTTTCAATGGAGAGCATCTGACGCTGCCCGGCGCGAGTCAGGCCATCACCTTGCAGTCACATCAAAAGGCCGGGGTCTGGCGCGTCCTGCAAACGCCGAATACGCTGCTCGCCCACGTCGTGGGCGCAGGCAAGACGTTCACGATGGTCGCGTCGGCAATGGAACTGAAGCGGCTCGGCCTCGCCCGCAAGCCGCTGTTCACCGTCCCGAATCACATGCTCGGCCAGTTCTCGACCGAACTGCTCACGCTCTATCCGGGCGCGAACATTCTCGTCGCTGGCAAGGAGGACTTCGAGGCAGCGAATCGGAAAAGATTGTTCAGTCGCATCGCCACCGGGAATTGGGATGCCATCATTGTCACGCACTCGGGCTTCGAGCGGATTCCGCTCTCCCAAGACACACAAAGGCGTTTCTTCGAGGAACAGCTTCACGAACTGGAAATGGTGAAACGGCAGCACGCGGATTCAAGCAACCGTCGGCTCGTCAAGGAACTGGAGAAAGCGAAGAAGCGCCTCGAAGCTCGGCTGCAAGGATTGGCTGCCGAGCACAAGAAGGACAACACGCTGACATTTGAGGAACTTGGCGTGGACCGTTTGTTCGTGGACGAGGCGCACTACTTCAAGAATCTGTTCTACGTCTCGAAGATGACGCGCATCGCGGGGCTGCCGCAGACCGCCAGCGAGCGCGCTTTCGACATGTTCCTCAAGGTCCGGCACGTCCAGACTGTGAACGGCGGCGGTGGAGTGGTCTTCGCCACCGGCACGCCCATCGCCAACAGCATGGCCGAGATGTTCACCATGCAGCGGTATCTCCAGCCGGATGAACTCAAGAAGCATCACCTGCATCATTTCGATTCGTGGGCGGCGACATTCGGCGAGCCGGTGACGGCGATGGAGCTTTCGCCTGACGGCGCGGGCTATCGGTTGAACACCCGCTTTGCTCGTTTCATCAACGTGCCGGAGCTGATGCAGATGTTCCGTCAGGCGGCTGACGTGCAAACAGCGGCGATGCTAAATCTGCCGCGTCCGAAGTTGGAGAACGAGAAACCCACCATCCGCAATGCGCCGCCCACACCCGAGTTGAAGGAGTTCGTTCAGTCCCTTGCCGCTCGCGCCGATCGTCTCCGCACCAGCCGTGTTGATCCGAGCATCGACAACATGCTCAAGATCACGTCCGAGGGCCGTAAGGCCGCGCTCGACATGCGGCTCGTTCGCGCTTCAGCCCCAGATGAACCGAGTGGCAAAGTGAACCTCGCCGTGGAGAACATCATCCGCATCTGGAGTGAAACCACTGACCGGCGTTGCGCTCAACTGGTGTTTTGCGATCTATCTACGCCCAAGGACCGAGGCTTTTCTGTTTATCGTGACATGGCAGACAAGCTCCAAGCGCGCGGCATCCCGGAAACCGAGATCGCCTTCATTCAAGATTACGACAGTGATGCGTCCAAGCTCGCGCTGTTCAAGGATGTGCGTTCTGGCAAGGTGCGCGTGCTGTTCGGCAGCACGCAGAAGATGGGTTCGGGAACAAACGTACAGGAGCGGCTGATTGCGCTGCATCATCTCGACGCGCCGTGGCGTCCCGCCGATGTCGAGCAACGCGAGGGGCGCATCCTCCGGCAGGGCAACAAGAATCCCGTCGTGAGCGTGTTTCGCTACGTCACCGAAGGTTCATTCGACGCCTACATGTGGCAGACCTTGGAGACGAAGGCGAAGTTCATCGCCCAGGTGATGACCGGCGACATGACCATTCGCCGCGTTGAAGACCTCGACAGTGCCGCGCTGACTTACGCCGAAGTGAAGGCCATCGCCTCTGGTAATCCGATGGTCATCGAGAAAGCTCAGGTGGACGCGGAGTTGATGCGGCTCACCCGCCTGCGCTCCGCTCATGCCGAGGAGCAATACCGCATCCGCAGCAACCTGCGCCACGCGCGCGACGACGCTGAGAGTTCCACCGCTCGCCTGACGAATCTCCGTCTGGACATCGGCGCTCGCGAGGATACGTCTGGCGACAACTTCCGCATCGAACTCGATGGTGAAGTCGTCACCAACCGGGGCATTGCCGGTGAACTGCTCATCCGTCGGGCCGAAAAGCTCAATGGCCGAAGCGGTGATGACGTACGCGTGGGCCGATTTGCGGGTTTCGATTTGTTCATCCGCGTCGGCTTCATCGGCGATCCCGACTTGGTGGTGCGCGGCAAGAACACTTATGCCGCCAAGATTACGGACACGGCCCTCGGCACGATTCGGTCGCTCGAATCCACAGTGCAGGGATTCGAGGAACGCGCTGGCAAACTCGAAGCCGCGATTGGCGAGGCGCAAAAGCGCGCGACCGAACTCGAAGGCCGCGTCGGAGCGCAGTTCGACCGCGAGGATCGTTACCAGGAATTGACCCGCCGCCAGAGTGAGATTGAAGAAAAGCTCGACCTCACGAAGAACCAAGCCCCCAGCCAGGTGGAAGCGTCCCCATCCGACGAAACCACCGACTCGCCCACCGAAAAGCAAACCGCCAAACCAACCGTTCGCCCCAAACGGCAATCCACCATCCGCGTATGAGCACGACCCTCGATCAAATTGGCATCCGCCTTCGCAAGCTCCGACAAAACCGCCGCAAATCGCAATACGTTCTCGCCGCCACGCTGCACGCCTTCAACGTCCCCATCACGCGCGACATGCTCGCGAATTGGGAAACCTGCCGCAGCGATGTCCCCGCCCGGTTCATCCCCTTTCTGGCCTACGCCCTTGATGCCGAAGTCACCGACTTCCTGCCGAACTTAAACCGGCATCACGTCAATGAACTTGTGCGCGGGCGCATCGCCATCGAACCGCGCATGAGGGAGGGCGGTCGCGACCGCTACGCCGTTCTCTCCGCTCCGAAGACTCCGCTGCGCCAACCGCGTGGCCGTCGCGCCGCATCAAATCCGAACTGAACGCGGGCCTTCCGTCTGCCCCGCGTCGCGCGACGTTCCGCTCCGGGCCGGCCGCACCACACGCGCGTCCCCGCCCTCCGCTCCACTTCCGCCCGCCGCCAAGCAGACCGTAGGCACAAATGAATCAATTGGCATTGGCGAGCAACGATGCCACGCGCGGGGCGGGGCCGTCGGTGCCAAACGCGCCGCTGCCGTTCAGGCGCTACATCTGAAGGAGCTTGCCTATTGTCAGAAAAACGCATACAAGTTTCTGACAATAAAAACCGATGAAAGTGGCCAATCCAATTGATAGAACCATACTTGCACGAATCAACAAGCGCGGGGTCGATTGGGTGTTTTCGCCTGCCGACTTTATTGACCTCGGCACGCGGCACGCCGTGGACAAGGCATTGTCCCGAATGGCTGCCGATGGTTCCATTCGTCGCGTCGCGCGTGGGTTATACGATGTGCCGAAGCAACACCCAATCGTGGGCACAACCGCGCCGAGCATCGAGGAGGTGGCGAAGGCCGTCGCCGGCAAGGGCGGAATCCGAGTTCAACCGACCGGTGCCTACGCCGCGAACCTGCTCGGCTTGTCGGACCAGGTGCCGGCCAAAGTGGTGTTCTTGACAGACGGGCGCTCAAAACGAATCCGGCTGGGGAAAATGGACATCGTGTTCCGGCAAACTTCACCCCGAATCATGGCAACGGCGGGTACTGTAAGCGGTCTGGTGGTTCAAGCATTGCGGTATTTGGGCAAAGCACACGTCAACGGTGACACGGTGAAGAAGCTCGGTCGCAGATTGTCTGCGGATGATCGGAAGCGACTGTTGAAGGACCTGGCTTCTGCCCCCGCATGGATTGCGGACATCATGCGCCAACTGGCAGCGCAGCCTTGATGTATGGACGAGTTCGTAAAACTTAAACCGGACGACCGAAGGCGGACCTTCGAGGCAGCCGCTGCGGCGCTGTCCATGCAGCCCCAAATCGTGGAGAAGGACTTCTGGGTGTGCTGGACGCTCAAGGAGTTGTTCCGGCTGCCGGAGATTGGCGAACATCTGATTTTCAAGGGCGGCACGTCGCTGTCGAAAGTGTTCAGGATCATCGAGCGATTCTCGGAAGACATTGATGTTTCCATTGACCGGGCGTTCCTGGGCTTTGGTGGTGCAAACGAACCGGAAGCGGGCGGAAGCAATAAGGAGAAACAGCGGCGCGTGGATGCGTTGAAATCGGCGTGTCAGCAGAAGATCGCGACCGGGCTGCATCCCTCACTCGACGCGGCCATCAAGTCCAAGGTCGCGGCGGGCGAGACGTGGTCGCTGCGGAATGACGACGAAGACCCGGATCGGCAGACGTTGCTCTTCGAGTATCCGTCCAGCTTCGCGCCCGCGACCACAGGTTACATCCGGCGCATGGTGAAGATTGAGATGGGTGCGCGAGCTGACCATTGGCCTTGCGAAACAAAAACGGTGACGCCCTACGTGGCAGAGCAGTTTCCCCGAGGCTTCAAGGAAGGAAGCTGCGCGGTCAAAGTGTTGTCGGCGGAGCGCACCTTCTGGGAGAAAGCGACGATTCTTCACGCGGAGTTTCATCGCCCAGCCGACAAGGCGATACCGGAACGATTCTCGCGGCACTATTGTGATTTCTACGAATTGATTCGCAAAGGCGTGGCGGAGTCCGCCGTGGAAAAGCCCGAGTTGCTGGCGCGTGTGGCCGAGCACAAGAGCCTGTTCTTCCGGTCAGCGAGCGCAAAGTATGGGGAGGCCGTGCGGGGCACTTTGCGCATTGCCCCACCGGAGCACCGGTTGAAACCGCTGCGGGACGACTACGGCAAGATGCTGCAAATGTTCTTCGGTGAACCGCCCAATTTCGACAGCATCATCGCGCTCCTGACGCAGTGGGAATCGGAGTTTAATCGCGCCGGAAACACCTCGCCGTGACCAACGCGCGTTCCAGTCGGCGACGGGGCCTGAGCTGACTTCGCTCCGGCCCGCTTTGCCTTCCTCCACGCGCGCTCGTCAGGGCTGAACAATCGCACAGACGCGCGGCGCTTCCGTTGGGAGCTTGGCTCGGTCGCTCCGCTACTTCCTCCGTTCCGTTATACGCTCCACTGCGGAATCGCGTCGTCTCCCTTCGCCAACATCCCAACCGAAGCGGTAAGCAATCGCCTGATCCTATGGCCAGCCATTCAGCAGTCAGTCCAGTTGGTGCGAACTCGAACGCCATCTCGCATGTTCGCATCGGAGCAGATTGCGGAATCGCATTCTTACGGCCCCAAGTATTCGCCAACCATGCTTTTACCGTCGTTGCCGACTTTGGCCAGGAACACTCCTTCCAAGAATTTGTTTGGAAACTTCTCCATCACTCCGAGTCGGGAAAAATCGAGCGAATAAACTACGGGTTTGGTGGCAAGATTGTCGGATAGAACCCGGACCACAGTGCCGGGCATGGGCGGCGGCTGACTCCAAGCTACGAGAGTTTGAAACGGCGTGATGTCCCAGCGACCGGAAGCCCCATTGTATTGATTGTCGCAGAACTCCCGCCACATCGAAGCTGTCTCCTCCGTCGGCCATTTTGGATCGCGCATCCGCTCTGTCACCAATTCAGAGCGAAGCCACTCTCGCAGTCCGCTCGCATCTGTGAAGCTAGATGCGCAGTCGCGAACGGCTTTGATCGCGGCGATACGGGACGGGACACCGAACTGAATAAGCAACGCGGCACAGTAATCGGGCGTGCCGGTTTCGACAGCCAGTGCAGCCCGACCCGCACACTCGTCTTCATCAATCTCCCCCGTGACGGATGCACGCACCCGCACGGCCTCCAGCGCCCAGACAAGTCGATAAACCAGGGCGGCATCAATGAAGGCGACTGTTTCAGCCTCCAGGCCGCCCGCGAGGTCGGCCATGCTTCTCCCCAGAATCCAATCCCTGGCAATGTTCTCCCAGCCATCAGGAAGATCATCAGGAGCAAACGGTTCAATCGTGAAAGCAATCTCTGCGAAGGCGAGCACCGCTGCGATGGCTTCATCATTCCTGCCCTGTGTGAAGGCAGTGTTCGCTTCAAGCAGAAGTTGGTTCAATGTGCTGGCGTTTGCGTCGAGCAATCGACCTGTCTCGAAGCTGACGCCAGCCGAGAAGTAACCCCGGCGTTGCGTCGCGGTGGACTGCCGCCAGATAAACCCGGCGCGACCGCGAAGAAGTGCGGTAGCCAAGGCTTGGCTTTCGTTGTCCTCGCGCCGAAGGCTGCGCTGCCAAAGCGATGATGCGAGAGCGCTGTCCAGAGTGTTCGCCAAATCTTCGACTGGAGTGTCGTGCTGCACCAAGGAGAGCAGGGCTGCGTCAAGACGCGCCAGCTCGGCGTTCCAGTCTCGTGCGCGATGCGGCTCCTCTTCGGTATTTTCCGGTGGCTTCCATGCAGTGGCGTTGCCGGCCACATACTCGACCACCTGCGCCACACTGAACTCAGTCCGCTCACGCAATTTCTTGCACAATGCCAATACCAATTGCAGGAGTCCGCTGCGCAAATCCCGAAAGCGAGCCGCTTGGACCAAACCATTCCATCGCGTGCCAAGCTCCGCTTTGAAATCGACGCAGAGCACTTGTCCCTCGACATCTACGAAGGCGCGTCCAGCGCGCCCGGCCACGTTTGCGAACTCCTCTGCCGGGATGAGTTTACCCGCGCGAAACAAAGAATGAAACAGCAGCGTCGTCGCCGACAGGTTCAAACCCTGTGCCAGAGTGGGTGACGCGATGGTCACTCGCAGGATCTGTTTGCGAAGCAGATCCTCGATGGCCCTCAGAAATGGACGGGGCAATTGCCCGTGATGGACGGCAACGCCAAGCCGCAGACATCCTACTGCGGGATGATTTGCGCCCAGCCACTCGCTCCCGATGTTGATCGCATCGGTCAAAACCGTGGAGCTACCCACCAGCAACGACGGGAGGAGTCCTTGTTGATGTAGTTGGAGAACTTCACTGGCCAGCGGCTCGACAGACCGGCGTTGCGGACAGTAGATGAGAACCGTTTGCCCTTGGGCAATGAATTGCCACGCGCTGGCAAGTGTCAGTTCCTGACCGTTCTTTGGAAACGGTGTCCTTCGGCGACCCTGCGATGGAATCTTGGCCGTCAGGAAGGAAGGCACGAATGGACGGTCGTTCCCCACACGAAAGTTTAAGCGCGCCTGCTGGCCGAGCCACACGATCTCGCCAAATCGCTGTCTCGTGGGCCGCCATTCCGAACGGATGGCTTGCCCCGGTTCATCCTGACGAAGCCACGCCGTGAAATCGTCGAGTTGATCTCCAGGCGGCAACATGGCCGACAAGCATACCACACGGCGCTGTGCGGCATCGGTTCGCCGCAAGAGCCGTTGCACGAGCACTTCATAGCGGACTTCGCGTTCTCCGGCTCCGATGGAATGGCCTTCGTCCAACACCACCAGACCGACTTTTTCCAAAAGCGATGGATCATTGCGCAATGCGAAGTCCAGTTTCTCCGGGGTGCTTACCACGACATCTCGATTCGCCAGCGAATCCAAATCATCGCCCGTGGCACCGCTCGATCCGTAGAGCGAGGATACCGAGAAGCCGAGTGGAACAAAGGTGCGCCGCAGGGTGCGCTCGGTTTGCGCGGAAAGCGCTCGAAGCGGAGTCACGAATACGACTCGCTGACCGAGCGAGAGCGCCCGCAGGATACACAACTCCGCAACGCGCGTCTTGCCTGCACTGGTCGGCAGGGCGACGACGAGATCATCGCGGACATCCAGAGATCGTTGAGCGGCGTCCAATTGGGACGGCCACAAATCAAGTTCAGCGGGCGTCCGTCGCGACACCAACGCGATAAACAGCCGACGAAGCCGGTCCCACTGCGAATCTGGCGGATCGTTTAACGGCATTGGCAGCCGGACGTGCAGGCAATGATCCCAAAGGTCGTCGAGCAAGTGTCGCGCGATGGTGTAGAGCCAGTAGAAAGGAACATGGCGAAACTCCGCCGCCGTCGAAATCCCTTCGTTCAGCGAATCAAGTGCAGCCTGCCTCGAAGCAGCATCGCCGGCTTCAAGCGCATGGTCGTATTGCGCCACAGCCCGGTGAAAGAGGGTGGTCAAGGCTAGGTGCAAGGCATGGTTGAAATCCAATCCCTCAGACGACTGATCCAACTTTCGGGCAAGCGCAGCATCGAAACCAATTCCCTCTTGCGCCCAGGTGACAAGAGCAGCGTGAAGACCCGTGATGTCGCGCACCAGCAGGTGTCGGAGAACTGCTTCGCTCGGACTCAGATTCAAATCTCGTGCAGTTCCACCAAACAAACTGAATGCCCGTGCCGAGAAATGGCCCAAATGGTAGGCCGACGACGCAACCATTGTGTAGAAGCCGCGCTCCGGCCAGGCGGGGTCGCCATTGCGCACGACCGCTTCGATGGCCTCTGCCGCGCGCTCGAATGCGTTCGGTAACAGCGCATGGTTTCTGTCGGAGTCCCGCAGTGACAGCGCGAGGCGAAACAATCCCAACCCGTAGGCGAGCAATTCGCCGCTCAGGCGAAGTGAAAACTGAGGTGCGCCAGGCGGCAAAGTGCCGGCATTCCACACAAGCCCGCGTGCCAGCCCCCGCTGCACCAGCCGACCACGAAAGCCCGGACTGATGGCCGTGTTGATCTCGCCAAGCAGTTCTTCAAGGTTGCGTGGCATTGCTCAAACGATCGTAAACGCCTTTGATGAAGTCCGCGTGATCTTGAATCACCAATCCTATCGCCTGTTGTTCAATCTCGTTCCCACAGTTCTGAAGATCATTCGTAAACAACTGAGCAGAGTCGTTGGCGCTAAGTCCGAAACTGAGATGGACGAGTTGCGCACCACTCAAGTCGCGACGATGGGCGTATTCGTCGAAAACACGCGCAAGCGACTCCTGTCCCAACTCATAAAGCCGGCTGGCGACAAAGAGCATCGAGTGAACGGAAGGTCGCCCATCATGGTGATTCAGAGCGGCTCTGGCCTCTCCTACGACCGAGGCGGACAACGCAATGCGGCTCTTCGATTCCGCTTTCAGAAACCGCACGCTCCCGCCGCTCTGCGCCACACCTATCAAGTCCTCTCCACGGAGAGCCATGTTGCGCCCGTCCAACCAACGCAGGCGTTTGAGGGGCACCACGAACGGCGGCACTAACTCCGGCACGGCTTCGGTCAGAAGAATCTCACCCATGTGTCCAGACTGTGCCTTGTTGATTTGAGGAAGCAGTTCGTTGAATGAACGAGCCGCCGCCTCGAATCCCCACAGATGAATCCGTTGAGCCAGTCGCGCTGGCTCGTCGTAGTGTGCCTTCACCGCCAAATCGAGCGCCGGGAGCGCAGCCGCTCGCTTGCCGGCATCCTCCGTCAGTATTTGTAAGCGATGGCCGGCGATGCTGTGTGCCTGCGTTTTACACCAGTTGTTGAATATCCCAGACATGATTCTTCGCGACGAACCCTACCGCTGCTGCCCCCAACAGGTAAGCGAAAACGGCACCAGAAACGAATTCTGAGTGAACTAGAGTGCATCTCAAATAGTACGCCGTGACCAACGCGCGTTCCGGTCGGCGCCGGAGCCTGCGCTGATTTCGCGCTGGCCCGCTTTGCCTTCCTCCACGTGCGCTCGTCACGGCGGAGTCATTCGCGCAGTCGCGCGGCGCTTCCGTTGGGAGCTTGGCTCGGTCGCTCCGCTACTTCCTCCGGCCCCGGCTGCCCTCCTGCGGAATCGCTCCGTCTCCCGTCGCCAACATCCCAACCGAAGCGAGGGAAATCTCAATTCTGACAGTCAAGCCGTTGCACCGAAACAGTTGCATCCCCATCCATAGGATTCTCAATGAAGACCAGTTGGCCAAATGCAGGTGACCGAATCGGGGTCACATCCACGCGGAAGCTCCAACGCGCTGTTCCGAAGAATGTCAATTGCCACTCGAAAAGGTGCGAACTGATCCTCCCTTCAATCGTGTGGCACTTGGCGGGCTGCGCGGAGGGCAATTCTGTGAACGCAAAGATGCCGGTGCCCTGCTTGCCATCGGCGCTGCAATCGAGCCGTTCAAGAAAACGCCTGACAATCGCGATAGGTTCCCTGAAATACGCTTGAAACTCGTGAGCGACCACAGTCCGGGAAAGCTCGTAAACCATCTTCGCCAATGCCCAATCTGTTTCCCAAGGCCGTGTCTCGCGTGTAACGACCACGCGCGAATCCAACGGGCTTGATCGAAATCCTTCCCCAATCACCGGATTGTAATGCACTTCTCCGGGAGAATTGCGCACTTGCGTCAATAGGGCATCGACTTCCGCAACGATTCGTTCTTCGGGCAGCCCGAGTGCCTTCGCTCGAACCTTCGTGACTAGCCGGGCGCGAAGATGGGTGAGAGCACGCTCACAAACCTGACCATTGGTTGATGCGATGGCCAGAGCATTGAGGGACTTCAGTTCTGACTGCGGTTTGAAGACGCCATCCTTGACCACCGTTCTCACCGGCTTCCCATCTGGCGTGTGCTGAACACCG
>Ga0315912_10004025_pt1 | contig 14156 bp, 13 predicted proteins | sample VfabasoilMG_FD_204469 | JGI IMG/M metagenome (GOLD analysis project Ga0315912, IMG submission 204469) | Garden soil microbial communities collected in Santa Monica, California, United States - V. faba soil | ecosystem: Environmental > Terrestrial > Soil > Garden | place: USA: California... | reverse complement strand
ATGGATCGGCCTCCCGCATGACACATGACGATGGTCTCGGCGTCACGGGAAAACTCCGCGAGCCGCGCCGGGACCTCGTTCATGGGCACATGTACGACGCCCGGGATACTCGCAAGTTGCAGTTCCCAGGCCTCGCGCACGTCGATCACCAGCGGATTCTCGCCGCGATCGCGCCGCGCCTTCAGCTCCTCGACCGAAATCTCCCGAACCATGCCCGTTCAACCACTCAGAACGTGAAACTTTCCGGGCGCGGGGCGTGCTCGAGGGCGTCGATGGCGGTTTCGAACAAGCCGGCGCTGTCCCAGTTTTCGTCCGCCGTGCGCGTCACCAGCAATGCCTCCTGCGGCTGCCCGGCGCCCACCACCGCGAACAGCTTCCCACCCACCGCCAACGCGCGGGCGAATCGTTCGTCGTACAACGGCAGGGCGCCACATACCGCAATGAGCGCATAGCCCTTGCCCATATCCAAGTTGAAAGTGTCACCCGGCACAACTTCCACCTGTCCGAAACCGGACCTTTTCAGATTGCGCTGCGCCGCCTGGGCGAGTTCCGGGCGGATTTCGATGGCGCGGACACTGGCGCCCATGGCCGAAAGACAGGCCGGCACGTAGCCGGTGCCGCAACCGACGACCAGCGCGCGCATGCCCGGCGCGGCATTCAACGCCTGGAGAAGCCTTCCGACAATCTTCGGAGGCAACATGTGTTGCCCCAGCGCGAGCGGGATGTCGGTATCGGCGAATGCGAGGGCGGCATATTTCTCGGGCACGAAAAACTCGCGCGGCGTGCGGCGCATGGCGTCGAGCACACGTTCGTCGAGCACGTCCCACGCGCGTATCTGCTGGCCGATCATCTGGGCGCGCGCGAACTCGGTCTGCATGCAAATCTCCGTGTCTGGGATGCTACTTATTCTGCCCGAACCAGCCGCGACGGGTGCTTCGATTCGTCGTGGATCCAGTCGTCACATCGCTTATCTTTATGGTTAATGTCGAATGGCCCCTTGCGGCGCTCGGCTATCCTGCGGCCGTGCATGGATGCTCCGCAGCATTCGATGCACTAATAACAACAGGACCAGGCTGGGGATGTCGATTCTTGGGTTGATCTGCGTGCTGCTCGCACTCGTGGCGACGCTGCTGTTCGTGCTGTTCCTCTTCCAACGGCGCGACCTGCGGGCGATCTCGCAGCTGTCTTTGACGATCCAGCGGGCGATCTCCGGCGAACGCCTGCCGCCGCGTCTCGAACTCGACATCGCGGATTCCCAGCTCGACGCGCAGGCCATCGGCGTGTCGGTCAACCAGCTGCTGCTGCGCGCGGCGCGCACCACGGGACGCGAGAAGGCGGGCCCCAAGCTGTTCACCGAACTCGGTGAGCGCATCCACGAAGCGGTGCTCGTGCATCGCGACGTGATCCTGTACGCCAACAGCCAGTTCGCGAGTTTCGTGGGTGTCGACCGCGTCAACCTCATCGACCGCAGGCTCGCCGACCTCGTGGTGCCCGAATACGCCGACCTGGTCGCCGACAACCTGCGGCGCCGGCTGTCGGGCGCGCACGGCGCGGAACGCTTCGAAGTGGAGATGGTCGGGCTGCAGGGACAGGTCAGCCTCCTCGAACTAACTACCGCGCTGATCGAATTCGAGGGCGCGCCGGCGCTGCTGGTGACCGGGGTCGAAGTGATCCCGACCCGCAAACTGCGCGCCATCGCCAGCGGCAAGATCGACGAGAAGGAGGCCACGGCGCGCGCCGCGCTGGCGGCGCCGCCGCTGCCACCGCCGCCCCCGCCACCGCCGCCGGTGCAGGTGTTCGCGCTGCAATCCCTGTCCGAGGCCATCGTCACCACCGACATCAACGGCCACCTGGTGTACCTGAATCCGGCGGCGGAAAGGCTGCTGGGCGTGGGACGCGCGCAGGCGCTGGGACGCCTGCTCGAGGAAATCGTCGGCATCGTGGACCAGAACGACCGCAAGCTGCTGGCCGACCCGGTGCAGGAAGCCATCGGCGGCGGCAACGGCAATCCGCACGCGTTGACGCGCCGCGCGGTCCTGCTGGCCAAGTCTTCGGGCGAGGAGCGCGCCATCGAGCTCGCCGCGTCGCCGCTGCGCGGCCAGGACGGCGAGGTCAGCGGCGCGGTGGTGCTGCTGCACGACGTCACCGAGCTGCGTGGCCTGCACCGGCAGATGTCCTACCAGGCGACGCACGATGCGCTCACCGGCCTGGTGAACCGGCGCGAGTTCGAGCGGCGTCTCGAAGAGGCCGCGGAATCCGCGCGCCGCGGCGAGGCGACGCACATGCTGTGTTACCTCGATCTCGACCGCTTCAAGATCGTCAACGACACGAGCGGTCACCTGGCGGGCGACTCCATGTTGCGCGACGTGGCCAAGCTGTTGCGCGACCAGGTGCGCGATTCGGACACCGTGGCGCGGCTCGGTGGCGACGAATTCGGCATGCTGCTGGTCGGCTGCCCGCTGGACAAGGCGCGCCAGATCGCCGACGACGTGTGCCGCGTGGTGGCGGGGTTCCGCTTCAACTGGCACGACCGCGTGTTCAACATCGGTGTGTCCGTGGGACTCATCGAGATCGGGCGCGAGGCCGGCACCGTCGAGCAGTTGCTGGCCGCGGCGGATACCGCCTGCTACGTGGCGAAGAAGGAAGGCGCCGGCCGCGTGTCGGTGTACTCGGCGCGCGACGAAGCGCTGGCGCGCGGCAGCGGCGAAATCGAGTGGCTGCAGAAGCTGCAGGGCGCCATCAAGGAAGAACGTTTCGCGCTGTATTACCAGCCCATCGTCGCCGCCTACGGCAGCGAGAGCGAAGGGCCGTCCATGGAAGTGCTGCTGCGCATGCTCGACGAATCGGGCCAGGAAATCCTGCCCGGCGAATTCGTGCAGGCGGCCGAGCGCTTCCGGCTGATGGCTTCCGTCGATCGCTGGGTGGTGCAGACCACGCTGCGGTCGCTGTCGCGCAACGCGTTCCAGCTGGCGCGCGATCGCAGCGTCGCCATCAACATTTCCGGGCAGACTCTCGGTGATCCGCAGTTCCTGGAATTCGTGGTCGAATCCCTCGACAGCACCGGTGTCTCCCCCGAGCAGGTGTGTTTCGAAATCTCGGAGAGCGCGGTCATCGCCAATCTCGAACATGCGCGCCGCTTCGTCGGCGTGCTGCACGGCATGGGCTGCAAGTTCACCATCGACGATTTCGGTTCGGGCGTCGGTTCCTTCTCCAGCCTGAAGAACCTCGAGCTCGATTACCTGAAACTCGACGGCTCGTTCATGCGCAACCTGGCGGGCGATTCGGTCAGCCAGACCATGGTGACCGCCATGATCAAGCTGGCGCGCACGCTGAATTTCAAGATCATCGCCGAGCAGGTCGAAGACAGCGCCGCGCTCGACGCCGCCCGCAAGATGGGCGTGGATTACATACAGGGTTTCGTGATCGCGCGGCCTGCAAAGCTCGCGACCGCGGCCTGAGGCAAATGGAAGATTCGGGGATCCCACCATGTCAGTCGTACAAGTCGAAGGCAGCTCTCCTTGCCGCTTCCGCGGTGAACATCCCACCGTCGTTCGGCCCGCATCGCGGCTGCCGCTGGCGCGCTCGGTGCGCAAACACGCCGGCGCGCTGTGCGCCGCCACGCAACGCGGCCTGCGCGCCAGCGACCGGCCCCGTTTGCGGGACACCCGCTACCGTCGCGCGGCTTCGAAGAACTGGTCATCGCGCCGCACTTCGTGATTGCATAGGGTCCATGAACAGGACCTGCAGGCACTGCGGAGTGCGCGCGTTCGCACGCGGCAACGTGCCGGAGATCGGCGGCGCCTGTGTGTCGGTGAAGCTCAACTGTCTGGACGGGCGCGACGACAGGTGGTGGGAACCGCCCGCGGAGACCCGGCACCTGTGAAACGCGTCACCGGCATCGGCGGCATCTTCATCAAGTCGGCCGACACCGCGCGCCTGCGCGACTGGTACAAGCGGCACCTCGGCATCGAGATCGAGGAGTGGGGCGGCACGGCATTCCGCTGGTCCGGGCCCCACAATCCCGGCGGCCACGGCACCACGGTGTGGAACATCTTCGAAGCCACGTCCAACTACTTCAACCCGAGTCGCGCCCAGTTCATGGTCAACTACCGTGTCGACAGGCTGCACCCGCTGCTCGCGGCGCTGCGCGCCGAAGGTTGCCAGGTGGACGACAAGGTCGACGAATCCGAGTACGGCAAGTTCGGCTGGGTCGTCGATCCGGACGGCAACAAGATCGAACTCTGGGAACCGCCGGACGGGCAATGACGTGAGCGCCGGCCGCGAGGTGCAGTTCGCCGGGTCGATCCCCGAGACCTACGACAAGTACCTCGTGCCGCTGATCTTCGAGCCCTACGCCATCGACCTGGCGCAACGGCTCGCCGGCGCTCCGCTCACCAATGTACTCGAACTGGCCGCCGGCACGGGCGTGGTCACGCGCCACCTCGCGCGTTCCTTGCCACCCTCCGTGTTCATCATTGCCACCGACCTCAGCCAGGCGATGCTGGATATCGCCGCGGCCGCGGGCACCTCGCGGCCGGTCGAGTGGCGCCAGGCGGATGCGCTCGACCTGCCATTCGACGCGGCGAGTTTCGACGCCGTCGTGTGCCAGTTCGGCGTGATGTTCCTGCCCGACAAGGTGCGCGCCTTCTCCGAAGCGCGGCGCGTCCTGCGCCGCGGCGGTGTGTTCATTTTCAACGTCTGGGACCGCATCGAAGCGAACGAGATTCCACACACGGTGGTGCAGACGCTCGCCGGGTTGTTCCCCGGCGATCCGCCGGATTTCCTGGTGCGCACGCCGCACGGGTATCACGACACTGCAAAGATCCGGGCGCATCTTTCCGCGAGTGGCTTTTCGACAGTGAACATCCAGACCGTCGCGGCGCGCAGCCGTGCAGCCTCGGCGCGTATCTCCGCGATCGCTTTCTGCCAGGGAACGCCGCTGCGCAGCGAGATCGAAGCGCGCGCGCCGGGACGGCTCGCGGAGATCACGGACGCCGCCGAAGCCGCGCTGGTGAACCGCTTCGGCAATGCCGCGGTGGATGGCGCGATTTCAGCCCACGTGGTCGTCGCGACTGATTAACGCGCCGCGCTCTTGACGACGTAGTAGCGGAATCCCGGCTGCGTCTCCCGCACCCAGTGCGGAGTGTTGCGCGGCACGGTGAGCACCACGCCTTTCTCCAGCCTGTAGTCCGCGCCGCCCTCGATGGCGGTACCGCGGATTTCGCCGGGCGCCACTTGCTTCGCGCCCACCATGTTGCCGCCGAGCACGATGGTCGCGGAGCCGTCGATCACGATGAAAATGTCGGTGTCGTTCACGTGCACCTCCGACTGCCCGGGCTTGTCGCGCCGGCTGGCCAACACCTTGAATTCGGGATTGGTGATGATCGCCGAGCCGGTCTCGCCGGCGGCACGCGCCGCATCGACGGCGGCGGGCGTGAAGTATTCGATCTTCGGCGGCGGCGCGTCGGCGGCCAGCGCAGCGGCGGCAAACACCAGCGCGGTGACGGACACGGGGCGAAGCAGGGGGTTGGACATTCGAACTCCTGGTCAACGCAAACGCGCGACGATGCGCACCATGCCGCGCACGCCCGGCTCCTGGCGTGCCTCGAAGCCGAACGACTCCAGGCTTCCCATCACCCGCTCGGGGGAAAGGCGCAGCTTGCGGTAGCTGCTGACGCGGGTGTCCCAGTTGTCGCCACGGCGTTCGTGCAGCACGTCGTTGACGACCACCGTGTCTTCTTCGTACTCGAGGAAACACATCAGGATCCGCCGCTCGTCGCCGCGCACGGGAATGAAGCGGCGCACATCCTGCAGGGCTTCGGTGTAGTCGCGGAATGACAGCACGAAGTATCCACCGGGCGCGAGCGCTTCGGCGGCTTCCTGCACCAGGAAGTCGACGTTGGTGTGCTCCGGCAGATGCGTCAGCGTGTCGCCCATGCAGAGAATGGCCGCCGCCTTTTCCGGGAGATGCGTCCTGAACGACAGCAGGTCGTCGTGCACGCTGGTGATCGGGATGTCGGCCGCGAGCCGCGACAGTTCGCCCAGCAGCTGCGCCGAGGAGTCCACGGCGACGACACGCGCGCCCGCGCGGGCGAGCGGGATCGCATGCATGCCGAAGCCGGCGCCGAGATCGACCACCAGCGCACCCGCCGGCAGTTCCAGCGCGAGTCCCTCGATTTCCGCCTTGCCGGCCGCGAGCGCGGCTTCGACGCCGCCCACCATCCACGAATACACCGGGGACAGGACGCGCTCGTAGTGTTCGGCGACGCTGGGCACGTGTGTCAGTTGGTGTGCGGATTCTGCGAGCGCGAGATACCCAGCTTTTTCATGCGATGGCGCAGGGTCGCGGGCTTCATGCCCAGCCTCAGCGCCGCCCCTGAAGTTCCCTCGATCACCCAATGCGTGGCATTGAGCACCCGCAGGATGTGTTCACGCTGCACGGCGTGCAGGCCGGTGTTGAGCGTGTCGTCGAAGTCCATGCTGTTCAATGCATACCGGCCCGAGGTCGCGGTGTCGACGGCCGCCGCCGCGATCAACGCGGCTCGTTCGGCGGGCGAGGCGGTGGCGAACAGGTCGGCGGACAACTTCAACACCGGTCCGGTGTGCGTGACCATGGAACGTTCCACCAGTGTCGCCAGCTCGCGCACGTTGCCCGGCCAGGCGTGCCGCGCGAGCTCCGCCAGGGAATTCGGATCGATGCTGTCGATGCGCCGGCCGAGGCGCTGCGACAGGCGGCGGACGAAGTGTTGCACCAGCGGCGTGATGTCCTCGATGCGCGTGCGCAGCGGCGGTATGTCGATCGGAAACACGTTGAGCCGGTAGAACAGGTCCTCGCGGAATGCACCTTCGCGCATCGCCTTGCGCAGGTCGCGATTCGTGGATGCCATGACCCGCAGGTCGGCAGCCGCCGGATCGCGCCGATCGGAGGAGGCCGCCGGCAGCGCGGCCAGCAACCGGGCCTGCAGTTCGAGCGGCAGCGCGCCCACCTCGTCGAAGAACAGCGTGCCGCCGCCGGTGATGCCGCAGATCTGCGGCAAGGCCCTGAGCTCGGCGTCGACGTTGAGCGCGGCGCAGTCCACGCGCGTGAAGGGTTTGGATGCGCGCGTGCTCCAGGCATGGATGGCGCGGGCCACGAGTTCCTTGCCGGTGCCCGGTTCGCCGCGCACCAGTACCGCCGCATCGGCGGCCGCCACGCGGCGCATTTCGTCGATCACCCGCAGGTGCGCTGCGCTGGTGCCGACGATGGCGTCGATGTCGTACACGGCGTGGATCTCGCCGCGCAGCTGGCGCAGCTGTGCGCGCAACAGGGCGCGTTCGCGCTTGACGTGCGCCAGCCGCAGCTCGGCGCCGGCGCGGTCGGCGAGCAGGGCGCAGGCGGCGCGTTGCGCGGCATCCAGGTTCGCCGCGTCGTCGGTCCAGGCCATCAGCTGGCCGAGGACCGCGCCGTCCTTCGCCGCGAGCGGCAGGCTGTAGAAAGTCGCGGGGTCTTTCGGGACCTCGTCCAGGTCGTATTCGTGATTCGCCGCCAGCGCGCCGTCACGCCATACCGCGAGCGTGCGCAGCCGCCGGCCGCCGGCGACCTCGCAGATATGCGCTTCGCGTGCGTGCAGCACTTCGGCGAGGTGCTGCGCCAGGACGGAGAAAAAATCCTCCCCTCGCGCTCGCGCGAAGCTCGCCGCCAGCAGTTCCAGTTGTTTGCCTGCTTCCGTCGCAGCCATGTGACGACACTCTATTAATAGAGCGTCGCGAGTATAGGCTACTCATAGCGGAGTGCGCTCGCGGGACTGGCCCGCGCCACCAGCCAGCTCTGGGCGCTGACCGTCAGCAGGGCTACGCCCAAGGCAGCCAGGGTCGCGACCGGCAGCCACCACCAGCCGAGCGGAACCCGGTAGGCGAATCCTTCCAGCCAGAGGTTCATGGCCCAGGCCGCCGCCGGCCACGCGAGCAGGCTGGCCCACAACACCGGCTTGCTGAAGGCCCACAGCAGCAGGGCCATGACATCCCCGGTATCGGCGCCCATGACCTTGCGGATGCCGATCTCCTTGGTGCGACGCTGCGCGGTGTAGATAGAGAGGCCGAACAGGCCGAGCATCGCGAGCAGCACCGCGATCACCGACAGCGTGGTCAGCACCATGCGCTGTTGCAGGACGTCGAGGTACATGCGGTGGTAGTACTGCTCGAGGAACCAGCGCGACACGGCGTGTGGCTCGCCCAGGCGATTCCACACCTCGTCGATGGCCACGAGGGTCTCGGGGATGCGCTGGCCTTCCAGCCGGATGCTGAGGATGCGTCGCTGCGTCGGATCGACGAAATACATGGAGGGCTGGATGGTGCCGCGCATGGAGTCGACCGGAAAGTCGGGCACCACGCCCGCGATGGTGTAGCCGGTCGGGAGGGGGAATGGCGGAGCGCTGCCGAACAACATCAGGGTCTTGCCCAATGCTTCCTGCGGTGACTTGAAGCCGAGCTGGCCGACCGCGCTTTCGTTCAGCGTCACCGACAACTCCCGCATGATGTCACCGGGCGTGTACAGGTCCGTGCCGAACTCGCGCGACGGCAATCGCCCTGCCAGCGGTGCGAGCCCGTAGAACTCGAAGAAGTTGTAGTCGATCGCGCCGAACTGCAGCAGGGCGGGCGGGTTGCCGCCATGGGAGAAGGTCAGCGCGCTGACGTTGAAGTTGGTCGGCAACGCCGCCGCGCCCGTGACGCCGCGCACACCGGGCACGCCTGCAATGGCGTCCACGAATCCGTCGGTGGCGCCGGTCGCGCCGTTGAAATGCATCAGCACCACCTGCTCGCGATTGATGCGCAGGCCGTCGTTCATCGCAAAGCTCGTCTGGCGATGGATCACCAGCGTCGCGAACGCCAGTCCGATCAGCGCCGCGAATTGCAGGATGACCAGCGCCTGGCGCACCTGCGAAGCGCCGCCCGGCGCCGCGCCGCGGCGCAGCGCCCAGGCGGGGCTGAACGCCGACATCACGAACGCCGGGTAGGCGCCGGCGAGTATGGTGAGCGCGAGTGCGCCGATCCCGAGCCCGGCGGCGAGATGCGGGTCTCGCCAGTACTCGAACATCACCGTGGCGCCGGGGTAGATGTCCTCGCCGGTGTCGAGCATGGCGTTGAAAGCGGGCAGCGCGATCTCCACCAGCGCCATGGCCAGCAGCATCGCCACGATCACGTAGAGAAACGCTTCGCCCAGGAACTGCAGCATGATGTCGCCGCGGCCTGCGCCGGCGCTCTTGCGCACGCCGATCTCGGTCGCACGCTGCGTGGCGCGCGCCGTCATGAGGTTCACGAAGTTGATGACGGCCAGCAGGATCACCAGCAGGCCCACGAGCCCCAGCGTGCGCAGCGTCTGTGGATTGACGGGCGGCGTCATCGGCCAGCGCCCCGCCGGAGAGAGGTGCACATCCGCGAGGCGGTACAGGTGGATGATGGCCGACCTGGCAGTGTCCGCGTCGTAGTGCCGCGCCATGAACGCCGGCATGTCGGCATCCAGTCTCGCGATGTTCGCGCCCGGGCGCAGTTTGAAGAAGGTGTGGAAGCCGAAGGCGATACCCGGCCGGCGAAAGACATCGGGCACCGAAAGCGAGGAGAACTGCGCCTTGCCCGAGGCCACGATCCGGAAATTGAAGTAGGTATTGCTCGGCAGGTCCTCGATGACCGCGGCGACCCGCAACGGGAAGAGGCGCCCGACCTCGAGCACCTTGCCCAGCGCCGGCTCGTCACCGAAATACTTTTTCGCGATCGTGCGGGTGATGACCACGCCGTCGGGGGCGTCGAGCGCCGTGGTGGGATCGCCGGCCAGCGTCTTCACCTGCACCACGCGGAACAGGTCCGGATCGGCGGTGTAGATCTGTTCGTGGAATTCGAGTTCGCCGCCGCGGATGCTGAACCACTGGTCGACCATACGCGCCGAGTGTTCGACCTCGGGGTAGTCGTTGCGCAGGTGTTCCGCCATCCAGAAATCGCCGGTGTCCCAGACCGCACCCGGAAAGCCGGGGGCGCTGCGGGATTCGATCGACATGCGGTAGATGCGTTCGTGCCCGGGAATGAAGCTCTCGAAGGAATACTGGAAACGCAGATAGAGCGCGATCAGCAGCGCCGCGGCGATTCCGATGGCGAGCCCCACGATGTTGATGACACTGACGACACGATTGCGCGCCAGGTTGCGCAGGGTGGCCAGCAGGTAGTTGCGCAGCACGCGGGTCTCCCGGCTCTCAGGCGGCCAGCTGTGTTTCGCTGGCGACGCGGCCGTCCAGCAGTTTGACGGTGCGATTCGCGACGGCGGCGTGGGTCAGTGAGTGCGTCACCATGACCACCGTGGTGCCGAGCTGCGAAATGGCGGTCAGCAGCTCGAGCACCGCGTGGCCGTTGGCCGTGTCGAGGTTGCCGGTGGGCTCGTCGGCCAGGATCACCTTGGGGTTCGACACCAGGGCACGGGCCACCGCGACACGCTGCTGCTGACCGCCGGAGAGCTGCTGCGGCAGGTGGCGCGCACGGTGCGCGATGCCGACCCGTTCCAGCGCCGCCGCCACGCGTTCGCGCCGTTCGCGTGCCGGCACGTCGCGATACAGCAGCGCCACTTCGACGTTTTCCTCGACCGACAGGTCGTCGATGAGGTTGAAACTCTGGAACACGAAGCCGATGGCGGCGCGCCGCACGGCGGTGAGCTGCTTCTCGCTGAACGCCGTCACGTCCTCGCCGAAGAACTCGTAGCGCCCGCTGCTCGGGCCGTCGAGCAGGCCGAGGATGTTGAGCAGCGTCGATTTGCCGCAGCCCGAAGGTCCCATGATCGCGAGAAATTCTCCCGCGGGGATCTCCAGGTTTATCTCGGCCAGCGCGTGTGTCTCCACTTCCGTGGTGCGATACACCTTGCCGATCCGGGTGAGCTTCAGCATGGAATCTCCTATTGGATGTCGATGCGATCGACGCGGTCGTAATCTGAATAGTCGGACGTGATCACGCGTTCGCCGGGCGCCAGGCCACTCTTGATCTCGAGTTGCTCCACGTTGCGGCGTCCCGGGGTGATGTGCCGCCGCACCGCGGTCTCTCCGTCGCGCGACAACACGAACACCCAGTTGCCGCCGGTCTGTTGCAGGAACGGACCGGCCGGGATGATGATGGCATTCGAAGCCGCGCCCAGCGCGAATTTGCCCTGCACCGCCTGGCCGGCGACCAGGCCGTCCGGCGGCGGGCGCGTGAACGCGAGTTCGACCTCGAAGGCGCCGCCCCGCACCTGCGGATGTACGCGCGTGACGGCCAGCGGCCAGACCCCGCCGTCGATCTCGACGCTGGCGGTTTGCCCGGAGCGCAGCCGGCCCAGGTAGAACTCGTCGACCGCGGCCAACAGCTTGAACCCGATGTCGGGCGTGAGTTCACCGAGGCGTTCGCCGCGGTTGCGGTTCTCGCCCACCTTCAGGTCGATGGCCGTGACGCGGCCCGCCGTCGGTGCGCGCACCATCAGGCTCTCCAGCTTGGAGCGCGTGATCTCGACGTCCTGGTGCAATTTTTCGAGTTGCGAGGCGATCTGCGGCAACTGCGTCACCCGCAGCTGCTCCTGGCGCGTGTTGCTCTCCGCCTGCAGCGGCAGCAGCCGGCGGTTGTAGTCGAGCTCGTCCTGCAGCGTATCGCGCAGCTCCTGCGATTCCGACACCAGCGCCTTGCGCCGCTGCAGCGAGCGGTTCAGGCGCGTGATGTTGTATTCGATGTCGGCGAGCTGCTTCTGGTTCAGGAGGCGGTCCTGCTCGAGCTGCGACTGCCGCGCCTGCAGTTGCGTGATGGACTCGATCAGGCGCGCCTCGCGGTCCAGCACCGTGAGTTCGAGCTCGGTGTTCGCCAGGCGCAGCAGGGGCTGCCCCGCCTCGACGACGTCGCCCGGTTCCACCATGACCCGTTCGACGCGGCCGCCTTCGACCGCGTCCAGGTAGATGGTCTCGCGGGGTACGACACGCGCGCGCAGCGGGATGAAGTCGGTGAAGGTGCCGCGTGTCACCGTCGCAATTCCGAGCCGGTCGCGTTCCATGCGCAGATGCCGTTCACCGTCCAGCTGCGAGGCGAGCAGCAGCCCGGCGGCGAGCAGTGCAATCGCGCCGCCGAGAAGTTGGACACGCCGCCGGCGCCACCAGGGCAGGCTGATGGCGCGATCCATGACAGGGTGATGCACGGGTTCCGGATTGAGCATAGATAGCCGCGTAGGTGTTCACTGGCGCCTTTGTGCCGTGCGCCGGATATCGGCGCAAGGCGGCTGCGTCCGGATCCGGACAGCGGGCGACATTCAGCCGTTGGCGCCTTGTCAGCGAGTTCGGCGGCGGAATAGGCTTTGCCCATGCAGAAGTTCGGCGCGGCGCTCATCGTTGACGACGATCTCGACGTGTTGCGCGCCGCGCGCATCACGCTGGCGGGCGAGTTCACCTCGGTGGTGACCGCGGCTTCCATCGGCGCCGTGGACAAGGAATTGCCCACGGGCCTCGACGTCGTATTGCTGGACATGAATTACGCCGTGGGCCAGCACAGCGGGCAGGTGGGTCTCACGGCGCTGGCCAGGCTGCGCGAGCGCGACCCGGCCCTGAGCGTGGTGCTGATGACGGCCTTCGGCAGCGTGGCGCTGGCGGTCGAAGCCCTGAAACACGGTGCCGTGGACTTCGTGCTCAAACCCTGGCGCAACGAAAAGCTCGTGGCAACAGTCAGGGCCGCGGCCGAGCGCACACGCGCCATGCGCGCCGGTTCGACGCTCGATCTCGACACCATCGAGCGGCGCACCATCGAGAAGGCGCTGGTGGAGCACGCCGGCAATGTCTCCTCGGCGGCCGCGGCGCTTGGATTGAGCCGGCCCGCGCTCTACCGCCGCATGAGCAAACACGGGTTGCAGTGAGCGCGCCGGCACTCGCGGGAATGGCACTGGCGCGCTCATTGGGGTGGCGCGCGGCCTGCATTGGAGCGTTGGGCGCCGCCGTGACGCTGCTGGCGCTGCGCACGCAGTTCTACGCGACGATGGCGGTGTTGCTGTTGCTCGGATTGCTGCTGTGCCTGGACATGGCGCGGCTGATCGCGCGCGCCGGCCGCGCCGCGGACCGCTTCGTGGACGCCCTCGGGCCGGACAACATCGACGTCGCATTGCCGCCGGGACTCGAGCGCTCGGTCGGCCGCTGGCGCGCGACACGTGTCGCCCAGCAACAGGAACTGGATGCGGCGCGTGCGCTGCTGGACACCGTGAACGCCGCGTTGCTGGTCGTCGACCGCGACGGCCGCGTCGGATTCATGAATCGCGCCGCGCGCGCCTGGGCGCGCGAACCCGTGGAACACCTCGAGCAGATCGCGGCGCTCGGCGGCCACGCGGCGCTGTTGCGCGCGATGCAGCCCGGGGCGCGCGAGATCGCGCGTTTTGCGGATGGCGAGCCGGTGTACGTCGCCTGTTCGCGCTACTCGGTGCCGGGTCAGGAAGAGCGGCGGCTGATCGCCATCCAGCGCATCGCCGGCGATCTCGACGCGGTGGAGGTGAAGGCGTGGACCGACATGGCCCGCGTGCTGGCGCACGAAATGATGAATTCGCTGACGCCCATCGCATCGCTGTCGGAAAGCCTCGAACAGCTGCTGCGCGACGCCACCGGCGGACGCGCCCTGTCTTCCGGGGAACAGGAACTCGGTGCCGCGCTCGAGGCGATCAAGCGCCGCAGCATCGGGCTCATGAGTTTCGTCGAACGTTACCGCGCGGTGGCCGAACTACCGGAACCGCAGCGCCAGCCGATACCCTTGCGCGAGTTCCTCGCCGGCATCGAGAAGCTCATGAGCGCGACTTTCCGCGAACGGCGGATCGATTTCAGCACGCGCATCACGCCGCCCGACCTGTGCCTGAGCGCCGACCCCGAGCTGGTGGAGCAGGCGCTGATCAACCTGCTGCGCAACGCGGTGGATGCGGTCGCGGAGAGCGCCGCGCCGCGGGTGGCGGTGGAAATCCGCGCCTCGGAGGCCGGCGTGACGGTGGAGGTGTTCGACAACGGCCGTGGGCTTCCCGATGAGGTGGCTAGCCGCGTGCTCACACCTTTCTTCACGACCAAGCCGGGCGGTAGCGGTATCGGACTCAACGTGGCGCGGCACGTCGCTCTCGCGCACGGCGGCCAGCTCGACGTGCGGCGAGGTGAGGGCGGCGGCGCGGT
>Ga0315912_10004024_pt1 | contig 14157 bp, 15 predicted proteins | sample VfabasoilMG_FD_204469 | JGI IMG/M metagenome (GOLD analysis project Ga0315912, IMG submission 204469) | Garden soil microbial communities collected in Santa Monica, California, United States - V. faba soil | ecosystem: Environmental > Terrestrial > Soil > Garden | place: USA: California... | reverse complement strand
TATCCTACAAAAGCCATTAGTGGACATTTACGACCATATATGGCACATACACCGCGAAAAGAGGTCGGCCGGCGATGCGAAAGTCAGGCGCTTTAGACCAACTCCACCAGCTGCACGAGCTCAACCGGGCGTTCCTCGCCCTCCTCCAAACGCGGCTCCAAGACGGTCGCTCCTGCCTCGGCCTACCGGCTTCTGCTCATGCGGTCGTCGCGGCGGCGGCCGGCCCGCTGCTCGACGCCGTCGCGCAGTTCCCGCGCGCGCTGTTTCGCCTCGGGCACGGGGCGCGGCCATGGCCCGTCGGCACCGATGCCAGCGCCGATTTCGACGAGCCGGAGCACCATCTGTGCCTGTCGATCCTTTTCGCCGCGCGGCATACGTGCCGCCACAGCGCCTATCAGGCGCGGCTGCTTTTCGGTCTCGAGGCCGCCGATGTCGAGCGGCTGCAGGCCTCGCCGCTCGCGGAGTTACAGCAGCACGCCTGCGCGCCGGGGATGCTCAAGTGCGCGTTCGCCGAGCACCATTGGTTTTGGCACCAGCTTTTCACGACGACGCGCCCCGAGTTGCGGCGCCAGCTCACGCTGATGGCGTTGCAACCTTCCCTCGCGATCGCGTGGCCGCCACGCCGCGCGCCGCACGCGGCCAACTAACCAATCGACATTGCCGCCGGGCGCGCCGCGGCCCGTACAATAGCCGCCCTCGGAGACAAGGGCTCGGTTGGGCACTCAATGGACGCACTCGTCATCAAGGACCTGCGCAAGGTTTACGCCAACGGCGTCGAAGCGCTGAAAGGCATCGATCTCACCGTGCGCGAGGGCGACTTCTTCGCCCTGCTCGGCCCAAACGGCGCCGGCAAGACGACGGCGATCGGCATCGTCACGTCGCTGATTCGAAAGTCGGGCGGCACCGTGAGCGTGTTCGGCCACGATCTCGAGCGCGAGCGCGATGCGGCGAAGGCCTGCATCGGCGTCGTGCCGCAAGAGATCAACTTGAACATGTTCGAGCGCAACGATCACACGCTCGTGAACCAGGCCGGCTACTACGGGGTGCCGAGACAAGTCGCGCAGGCGCGCGCAGAGAAATACCTCAAGGCCCTCCACTTGTGGGAGAAGCGCACCGGCATCGCACGGACGCTGTCGGGCGGCATGAAGCGGCGGCTCATGATTGCGCGTGCGCTCGTGCACGAGCCGCGGCTGCTGATCCTCGACGAGCCGACGGCCGGCGTCGACATCGAGATTCGCCGCTCGATGTGGGAGTTCATGCGCGAGATCAACGCGAAGGGCACCACGATCATCCTGACGACGCATTATCTCGAGGAGGCCGAGAGTCTCTGCCGCAACGTCGCGATCATCGACGAGGGGCGAATCATCGAGAACGACGCGATGGCCAACGTCATCGGCAAGCTGCAGCTCGAGGTGTTCGTGTTGAGCTTGCTCGAGCCCATGGTCGCAGCGCCGGTGTTGAACGGCTACACCGTGCGGTTGCGCAACGAGCGCGAGATCGAGGTCGAGGTGGCGAAGGGGCAGGGGCTGAACGGCGTGTTCGCGCAGCTCTCGGCCAAAGGGTTGCACGTCTCGAGCATGCGCACGAAAACGAATCGACTCGAGGAGCTGTTCATTCGGCTCGTCGACAAGCAGGAGCGGAAGTCGGCATGAACGAGATAGCGATAAAGCGCCCGGCGGCGCACGACGTGAATCTCTGGCGCGTGAATCTCGTCGGGTTCTGGACGATCGTGCGCAAAGAATCGCGGCGCGTCGTACGCATCTGGATCCAGACGATCGTGCCGCCGGCGATTACGATGACGCTGTACTTCATCATCTTCGGCAGCCTCGTCGGCAGCCGCATCGGCTCCATGGATGGCGTGCCGTACATGACCTTCATCGCGCCGGGCCTCATCATGATGGCCGTCATCACGAACTCGTTCGCGAACGTCGTCTCGTCGTTCTTCTCGAGCAAGCTGATGCTGCATCTCGAGGAGATGCTCGTTGCGCCGATCGCGCACACGACGATCGTGCTCGGCTTCGTCGTCGGCGGCGTCGTGCGCGGCTTGCTCGTGGCGGCGCTCGTCGTCGTCGTGGCAATGTTCTTTACGAATCTCCACGTCGCGCATCCGTTGATCACGTTCACGACGATATTGTTGACGGCCGTCGTGTTCTCGATTGCCGGGCTCTTCAACGCGATCTTCGCGAAGACCTTCGACGACATCACGATAATTCCGACGTTCGTGCTGACGCCGTTGACGTATCTCGGCGGCGTGTTCTTCTCGATCCAGCTGCTGCCGCCTTTCTGGCAGGGCGTCGCGCAGCTGAACCCGATCCTCTACATGGTCAACGCGTTCCGCTACGGCATGTTGGGCTCGTCGGACATTTCGATCGGCTTCGCCTACTTGATCATGATCGCGGCCGCCGCCGGCCTGTTCGGCGCCGTCCTGTTCATGCTGAAGCGCGGCATCGGCGTCAGGGCGTGACGTGTGCGGCCGATTCGGCTTGTTCGTCACACCCGAGGTCCTCGAGGAATACTTCAGCCTCGATGATCTCGTCGCGGCCGTGGAGCCCCGCTACAACCTTACGCCGGGTAGAGCCGTCGCCGTCGTCCGCGAGCACGAAGGCAAGCGCAGCCTCGGCGCGTTGCAGTGGGGCCTGATTCCGTTCTGGGCAAAGGACGCGACGATCGGCCGCAAGCTCGTCAATGCGCGGCTCGACAGCGTCGCGGCGAAGCCCGCGTACCGCGAAGCGTGGCAACGGCGCCGCTGCTTGATTCCCGCGAGCGGCTTCTACGAGTGGAGTGAGCCGCAGGGCGGCCGCAAGCGCCCATACTTCATTCGCCCAAGCAGTGAGCCGCTGCTCGCGCTCGCAGGACTCTGGGAACGGTGGCGAACGCCGGCGGGCGAGAAGCTCGAGACGTGCGTGATCGTCACGACGGACGCGAATGCGCAGCTCGCGACGGTTCACGACCGTATGCCGCTCATGATTCCGCACGACGCGCAGGCGTTGTGGCTCGATCCGCTTTCGACGGTCGAAGACATGCTGCAGCTTGCGGCACGGCCCCCCGCGCTCGAGGTCCATCCCGTTGGGTTCGGCGTCAACGATCCGAAGAACGACGACGAGACGCTTATCGCGCCGGTGGCCGAAGCAGGCTGACCGCCGTCTATTCTTGAACCAGGATGAAACGCCTGCCCGCGTGCGTCAGCACGGCGCCCGTCGGCTCGATAGCGACGAGCATCGGCCCTTCGGTGAGCCGGTCGCCTTCCTTGTACTTGCGGCCGTTGATGAAGACGAAGCGGTCTTTGGGCTGGGCGCTGAAAGCGTGCAGCTCGAGGTGCAGCGGCGGTACGGCGACGCCGTCCGCAGCGAGCATCGCGACGCTCGGCAGAGCGACCGAATCGTCGGGTAAGTTCGTGACCCTCGCCGGCGGCGTGAGCTGCGGTGCGGCGAGCGCCGCGCTGTCTACGCTCGATGTCAATCCGCCCTGACTCGGAATCGCTGTGCCTTCGCTCGAGGGCGCCGTGCTCGAAGCGGCCGCAGCCGACAGCGTCGATTCGCCCGCCGGTACGAGGGCGGGCGCCGATTGTGGCAGTGCAGCGCTGCGGGGCGCCGGCGGCGGCAGCTGCACGTCGCGCTCGACTGTCGGTGGTGGCGAAGCTGCGAGCTCGGGCGGCGAACGCGTGGCATAGATCCACGCTCCACCTAGCGCGACTACAGCCGCGCCGAGCACGCCGATCACGGCCAGCGCCCAGCGCGGCATCTGCGCTTGCGGCGTCGCAAGCGGCACTTGCGAAAGGCCCGGCACCGCCGAGCGTTGCCGCTCGTGCTCCGATTTACGCAGTGCGTCGAGGATGAACGACACTTCAGTGGTCCTTCACGAGTGACGGGGTGTCGGGCAGGTTGAGCTCGGCCAACATCGCGATCTGCGTGCGCGCGCCGACGATGCCGTCGACCGTGAGCTGATGCGTCCGTTGGTATGCGCGCACGCGCTGCTCGAGCGCAGCGTCATAGAGCGTCGAGGGTTCGATTGCGGCGGGCTCGTGCGCGAGCTGCGCGAGCGTCTCGCGCAGCCAGCGAACGCCTTCGTCGTTGACTCCCGGCGTGAGGTCGCGCGCCGGTGCATGGCCGGGGCGCCACAGCAGAAGGTGATCTCCGTACCAGTAATAGCTGAGCTCTGCCAGCGGCAGCTGGAACGTCCTGCCGTTCGCGACGAGCTGTGCGTGGTCGTAGCCGAGAGCCGTGACTACGACGGGCTGTTCCTTTCCATCAGCGGCCACGAGCGACAAGATCGCCGGCCAGTTGACGCGCCGCAGCTCGCTCAGCGTGCCGCGGCGCTGGTAGAGGCAGCGAAGGCCTCGCTCCTGTGCCTGGATGCAGGGCTCGCCGCGCGCTGGATCGTACGGTGCTCCCCAGATGGCGAGCAGCTCGGCGATCGCGGCGTCGGTGGTTAGCGCGAACTTCGGATCCGCGAGGAGCGTCGTCAGGGTCGGCGATTCCGCCGGTGGCGGCACGGCGGCCGGCTCGCTCGGCGGTATCGCAGACGGCGTTTCCTCTGCCAATACGGCCGTCGGCGCGGGCGCCGGCGGCGACGCCGGCGCGCCGAGAAACTGCTCCGGCGCGGGCTCGAGGACAGCCGGCGCGTTGCCGAGATTCGTTACACCGAGCACGATCGCAGCGGCGCCGGCCACGCCAGTCGCGAACGGCCACCATGGCGCCTTGCGCCGTACGCCGAATACCTCGGCCGCCGCCGCAGAAACGAGCTTCGCGTCGACTTTGCGCTGATCTTTCGTATACGCCGCGAGCAGTGCTCGATCCGCGATGACGTTGATGAGGCGCGGAATCCCGCGCGCGTGCTTGTAGAGCGCGTTGATGGCGCGCTTCGTGAAAATATCGTTCTGCGTGCCGGCGACGCGGAGCCGATGGCTCACGTACGCGCGCGTCTCGTCCTTGCGCAGCGGCTCCAAGTGATAGCGCCCCGTGATGCGTTGCGCGATCTGCCGCATCTCGGGCCTGTCGAGCAGCTCGCGCAGCTCGGGCTGACCGATCAGGATGATCTGCAGCAGCTTCTGCTTCGACGTCTCGAGGTTCGTCAGCAGTCGCACTTGCTCGAGGAGCTCGGGCGACAGCGTCTGCGCCTCGTCGACGATTAGTACGACTCGGCGGCCCTCGGCGTGCGCTTGCATCAAGTGCGTGTTCAGGACGTCGATGTGCGCTTTGACCGTGCGGTCGGCCGGCGGCGGGCAGCGCAGCTCTTGGATGATCGTCGCCAGGAACTCGAGCGTCGTGAGCTGCGGCGAAAGGATCAGCGCGATGTCGGCCTTGGCCGGCAGCTGCTCGAGCACGCTGCGGATCAGCGTCGTCTTGCCGGTGCCGACCTCGCCAGTGAGCTGAATGAAACCGCCGCTCTCGGAGATGCCATAGAGAAGATGAGCGAGCGCGTCCGTGTGCCGCGCGCTCATGTAGAGATAGCGCGGATCCGGCGTGATCGCGAAAGGCTTCTCGTTTAGGCCGAAAAACTCGGAGTACACGTTGCGCTCTTAGGGGCTGCTTCCGCGTTCGACCGCCCGCCGGCGCCGGCGTTCGCCCGCTATTGAACCTCGATCGTAATCACGTTCGACGCGATCGGCGGATCGTGCGGGATGTGCAAGTGATCGCCGAGCACGAGTTGCAGCGTGTGACGTCCTGGTGGAAGGGTCAGCTCGACCTCCGTCTGCCCGCCGCCGAAATGCCTGTGCTGCTCGTCATTCGGCAACGGCAACGAAAGGTTCGCCGGCATGGCCGCATCGACGAGCAAGTGGTGGTGGCCCGCGTCGTTGCGCTCGACACCCGCAGGGGCCACGCCAAAACCTTTCAAGCCGAACACGACGCGCACCGGGTTCGTGACTTTGGCGCCGTCCGCAGGCTCGATGATGTAGGCCGCGGCACCGGGCGGCGCGGGCTTACGGGTCGGCCCGGCGGGGGCCGCGGCCGGAGCAGGCGCCGACGAGGCAGCAGGCGCCGCGGGTGCCGCCGGTTCTTGCCGGCCACAGGCTGCAAGCAGCGCGAAGGCGACAATCAAAGCGCCGAATTTCAGCATGGGCAGTTTCCCCCCGGGGGAACTCGTTTTGGCCCAACTCTAGCACAGGGGGGTTCCTCGCACGGTCCACGCACGGCCGTCGACGAGGCGGGGGACCGACTCTCGGTGGCGTTAGAGCCGAGAGCGCACTACCTCGCGCGATAGCCCGTCACGTCCTGGATCTTGTCGGACATGCCGTCTTCCCACGTGCTCCAGCCGGACAGCATTCCGTAGGGCGGACGCGTCAGGAACGCTTCGATCTCCGCGAGCTGGTTGTTCTCGACCTTGAAGATCTCGAGGATCTCCCAGGTCCACGGCTGCGCGGGCCCCGCGGTCGTCGGCGTGCCGTCGGGACGCGTGAAATTGCGCGTGCTGCCGGCCATGTGATCGAAGAAGGCGAACACGGCGACGACGCCGCGCTCTTGATCGACGGCGACGTAGCGGCGATCGCGAATGCGCGAGACGAAGTAGAGCAGGCCCGACTGGAATTGCTCGAGGCACGTCCACTGCCCCGAGTAGCCGCGCGCAGTCTTCGGATCGGGCTTCGTCTCGCCCGCCGGCGTCGGCGCGTTCGTCGAGCGGCCGCCGTTCTCGATGCGGTCGCAACGCGGCGAGAACGGATAGTCGCCCTTGCCGTCGTTGCGCTGCATGCCCGTGAAGTATTTGTTCGCGGTCTCGATGAGCGCGGTGCGCGACATGCGCTGCGCGGCCGGGATCGGTGTCGAGAACGCGGCGCGCGGCGAGCCGAGCGCTTCGACGCGCTGCGCCGTCTGCGGGTTGCGCTCGAGGACCTGCTCGATCTCCGTGATGCGCCCGTCAGCGACCTTGAGCCGCAGCGCCATCAGTGCCGGCGTGCCCATCGCGGGGTCGGCGTTGTCTTCGACGACCGTCGCGATCAGTGCGATCTGGCCGGCGTCGGGGTCGGCGACGGTGAGCCGGTACTTGCCCGTACTCTTCATGCTCTTCCACAGGCCTTCGCCGACCGGCAGCACTTGGCCGTTCTCGGTGAAGCGCACGTTCTGTGCGAGCGGCACCGCGCGCGGGTCATCCGCCGTGACGGCCGCGAAGTAGCGATCGACCCAGCCCTCGAGGCAGGCACGGTCGCAGCTCGCAGCGCGCGACTGCGTCGTCGTGGCGACGCGCGGGATCGCGGCGACCGCATTGCTCTGCGCGCTGGCTGCGCTCGAGATTCCAACGACAGCGAACACGAGCGCGAGCGCGCTCGACGCACTTCGTACGTTCATGGCTCCCCCTTGTCGTTCGTCTTCACGCGCCGTGGCGGCGCAATTCATTCGGATCGAAATCGTCGACGCCCGTGACGTCCAGCACGCGCCGATCGAATGCGCGCACCGCCTCGGCTTCGGCCGGCGTCAGGATGCCTTTCTGCTCGGCCTCGTCGATCTGGCCCGGATAATCGTCGGCTTTGATCTCGCCGGCCCGCCGCGCGTCGAAGACGCGTCGCTCGAGAGGCTTGACCTGCTCGGCGATCTCCATCGCTTGCTGCAGCAGGCCGATCTGGTTGCCGGGCTCGACAGCCGTATAGATGCCGGCGGCCAGGCGGTCGCGCGTCGGCGACGGGTTGATCATGAGCTCGACGATTTCTTGGCCCAGCACGTCGGATGGCGCGAAATAGGTCCGGCCGCGCGGGAAGATGAAGAACCGCAAGATCGCGGCGACCACGCGGTTCGGGAAGTTGCGCAAGAGGCTGTGGAACTGCTCCTGCGTCTTGTAGAGCAGCGTGCGGCACGACCACTCGACGAGCGGCAGATCCTCGGCGGGCTCGCCTTGGTCCTGATAGTGCTTGAGCACCATCGACGCCAAGTACAGGTAGCTCAGGATGTCGCCGAGCCTTGCCGAGATCAGCTCGCGGCGCTTGAGCTCGCCGCCGAGCGTGAACATCGCGGCATCCGTGATCAACGCGAACGACGCGCTGTAGCGGTTGATGTGCTGGTAGTAGCGGCGCGTCGGCCCGGCAACGGGCACGTCGGTGAAGCGCGCGAACGTCACGGCCATGACGAGCGAGCGCGCCGCATTCGATAGGCCGTAGCCCAAATGCTTGAACAGCAGACGATCGAACTCGATCAAACCGGCTTCGCGGTCCGGATTACGCGCGGCGTCCATCTCGGCGCGTACGAATGGATGGCAGCGAATCGCGCCCTGGCCAAAGATGATGAGGTTGCGCGTCAAGATGTTCGCGCCCTCGACCGTGATCGCGATTGGCACACCTTCGTAGCCGCGCGCGAGGTAGTTCTTCGGCCCGAGCATGATGCCCTTGCCGCCGTGCACGTCCATCGCGTCGGCCGCAACTTGCCGGCCGAGCTCGGTGTTGTGGTACTTCAGGATCGCCGACGGCACGGCGGGCTTCTCGCCGTTCGTGATCGCCGTGCAGGTGACGCGCGACGCCGCCATCATGGTGTAAACGTTGCCGGCCATGCGTGCGATGGCTTCGCCGACGCCATGGAACTTGCCGATCGGCAGGTTGAACTGCCGCCGCAGCTTCGCGTACGCGCCCGTCGCGTAGAGCGCGGCTTGGGCGCCGCCGAGCGCATTGCTCGGCAGGACGATGCTGCGGCCGACGGCGAGCTGCTGCACGAGCATGTGCCAGCCCTGGCCCGCCATCTTCGTGCCGCCGATGATCGTCTCGAGCGGCACGAACACGTCGCGGCCGCGAACCGGGCCGTTCTGAAACGGAATGTTGATCGGAAAATGCCGGCGGCCGACTTCGATGCCGGGTGTGCTCATCGGAATCAGCGCGGCCGTGATGCCGTACGCATCGACCTCACCGATCAGATGTTCGGGATCGTAGAGCTTGAACGCGAGGCCGAGCACGGTCGCGATCGGCGCGAGCGTGATGTAGCGCTTGTCCCAGTTCAGCCGGATGCCGACGATCTCGCGGCCTTCCCACGTGCCCCTGCAGACGACTCCGTGATCGACGAGCGCGGTCGCATCGGAACCGACGCGCGGTGACGTCAACGCGAAGCACGGGATTTCTTCGCCGCTCGCAAGGCGCGGCAGCCAATACTGCTTTTGCTCGTCGGTGCCGTAGTGCAGCAGCAGCTCAGCGGGGCCAAGCGAGTTCGGCACGCCAACCGTCGAAGCCGCGACGGTGCTGCGCGATGAGAGCTTCGTGAGCACCATCGAGCACGCGAGCGGCGAGAACTGTAATCCGCCGTATTCCTTCGGAATGATCATCGCGAAGAACTTGCGGTCCTTCAGGAACTGCCAGACGTTCGGCGGCATGTCGGCCAGCTCGTGCGTGATCTGCCACTCGTCGAGCAGAGCGCAGAGCTCTTCGGTCGGACCGTCGAGGAACGCTTGCTCCTCGGCCGTGAGCTTCGGCGGCGGTAGGTTTTTCAACCGGCGCCAGTCCGGCATGCCCGTGAACAGCTCGCCGTCCCACCAGACACTGCCGGCCTCGAGCGCCTCCTGCTCCGTCTTCGACATGCTCGGCAGCATGCTGCGATACAGCGCGAACAGGCGCCGCGTGACGTTGTCGCGGCGAATCTGCTCGACGTTCGCAAGCGCGAACAGCACAAACAGCGCGATCAGCACCACGTTCCAAAGGAAGCCGCCGCTGCCGAACAGCAGGTAAGCGACGAGCAGCGCGCCGAGCACGACCGTCGCGGTCCGCAGATCCGTGCGACGGTAGGCGAGGGTCAGCAGCGTTCCGACCAGAAGCACGAGCCAGATCAGGGTTCCCATCGCGACTCCTTTGCCTCAGCCGAAATGCCGGCGCGCCGCTCGAGGGCGCGTGCGCTCTAGAGGAGGTTTTCGACTCCCGCGCGTTCCTCGCGAAGCTCGGCCTCTGTAGCCGCCATTTTCGCGCGCGCGAAGTCGTCGACGGATAGCCCCTGCACGATCTGATAGTCGCCGCGTACGCAGCGCACGGGATACGAGTAAACGATGCCTTCCTTGACGCCGTAGCTGCCATCCGACGCGACGGCCATGCTGACCCAGTCGTCGCCGGGTGTGCCGAGGGCCCAATCGCGCACGTGATCGATGGCCGCGGACGCGGCCGAAGCGGCCGACGAGGCGCCGCGCGCCTTGATGATCGCGGCGCCGCGCTGCTGCACGGTCGGAATGAACTCCTCGCGATACCAGCTCTGCGAGACGCGCGTCAGCGCCGGCTTGCCGCCGACGCTCGCGTGCGTGAGGTCCGGGAACTGCGTCGCCGAGTGATTGCCCCAGACGATGACGCCGGCGACGTCGGAAACGTGCGAGCTCGTCTTCGTGGCAAGTTGCGACTTCGCGCGGTTGTGATCGAGACGCATCATGGCCGTGAAATTGCGCGGGTCGAGACCCTTCGCGTTTTCGCGCGCGATCAACGCGTTCGTATTGGCGGGGTTACCGACGACAAGAATCTTGACGCGCCGATCCGCGACGGCGTCGAGCGCTTTGCCCTGAGCCGAGAAGATCTGCGCGTTCGCTTGCAGCAGGTCCTTGCGCTCCATGCCGGGGCCGCGCGGACGTGCGCCGACGAGGAGACCGTAGTTGATGTCCTTGAAGGCGACGTCGGCCTTATCCGTGACGACGACGCCGTGCAGTGTCTCGAACGCGCAGTCGTCGAGCTCCATGGCGACGCCGTTCAGCGCGCCTAGCGCCGGTGTGATCTCGAGCAGCTGCAGGATGATCGGCTGATCGGCTCCGAACAATTGTCCGGACGCAATGCGAAATGCCAGCTGGTATCCGATCTGGCCTGCGGCGCCCGTGATTGCGACACGAACGGGCGTCTTGCTCTTCTGCTTCATGGATGACATTTGCCTCGACAACAGTACTGTCCAAAACCGAATGCGGGCCGGAATATTACCATGCGAGTGCCGGCCCACAGGCCATGTCGCCCCGCACGGACAGGCGCGTCAGTCGCCGTTTTCGAGCGCTTGTTTCGCGAGGCCGTGCTTGCGCAGCAGGCTGCGGAATTGGTGGTAGCTCAAGCCCAATATTTTCGCCGCGACGGTCTGCTTGAACTGGGCGCGCTCGAGCGCGCGCCGCAGCACTTGCCGCTCGTAATCGGCCACCGCGGCGCGAAAATCCGCGGGCACGGCGAGGTCGCCGGGCGGCGCGAGCGCGGCGGACGGACGTTCGTCCTCGTCGTCGTCAGGCTCCGCCGGCGGCGCGGGATTGAAGGGAGATGCAAACGGATCGAACAAGATCTCGTTGATCGGCTGATCCCCATCCTCCGACCGGTACACGCTGCGCTCGATCGCATTCTTGAGCTCGCGGACGTTGCCGGGCCAGGCGTAGCCGAGGAGCGCGGCTTTCGCATCGGCGGTGAAGCCGGGGAAAAACGGCCGCCGCAGCTCTTTCGTGACGTTGACGGCGAAGTGATACGCGAGCGTGCTGATGTCTTCGGGCCGCGCGCGCAGCGGCGGCACGTGAATGACGTCGAACGCGAGCCGGTCGAGCAGGTCGGCGCGAAAGCGGCCGAGCTCGGCGAGCCGAGGCAGATGCTCGTTGGTCGCGCCCACGATGCGCACGTCGGTACGAATCGTGTCGGAGCCGCCGACGCGCTGGAACTCGCCGTACTCGATGACGCGCAGGATCTTCTCCTGCATGCGCGGCGGAATCGTGCCGAGCTCGTCGAGCACGAGCGTGCCGCCGTTGGCCTGCTCGAAACGCCCGATGTGCGTGCGCGTGGCTCCGGTGAACGCACCGGCCTGATGGCCGAACAGCTCCGATTCGAGCAACGACTCGGTCAGCGCCGCACAGTTGACCTTGATCAGCGGTTGTTCCCAGCGCGGCGAGAGATAGTGCAAGCGTGCGGCGATGAGCTCTTTGCCGGTGCCGCGTTCGCCGATCACGAGCACGGGCTTCACGAGCTTGGCGGCGCGTGAGACGTGCTCGAGCATGGCCAAGAAGGACGGCGCCTCGCCAATCAGACCGGTCCGGTCGGGGGTCGTCGTGGTGTTCGTTGCGGCAGCTGCGCTGGCCAAGTGGCACCAACTGTTAGTCGTTTAGGCGAAATCTTAGCTCAAGACCAAACCGGGACCCAAGCGTGATCTCGCGGATGGGAGGGAATTCCGATGTGGCGTCAGGCACTTAACGCGACTTGGGGGTAATGGCACAGTTTCTGCTTTGAGGTCCGCACTAATCACTCAGAGGGCTTCGTGCCATGGGAATCTTCTCGCGCTTCACTGACATCGTTAACTCGAACATCAACTCGATCCTCGACAAGGCCGAGGATCCGGAAAAACTCGTGCGCCTCATGATCCAGGAGATGGAGGACACGCTCGTCGAGGTTCGCTCGACGGCTGCCCGCGCCATCGCGGATCGCAAGGAGATCACGCGCTCGCTGGCGAACCTCGAAGCCGAGGCTCGCGAGTGGCAAACGAAGGCCGAGCTCGCGCTCGACAAGAATCGCGAGGACCTCGCGAAGGCGGCGCTCGCGGAGAAGGGGCGCGCTACGGCGGCGGCGGCAGCGCTGCGCACGCAGCATCAGACGTTGGGCGACGGTCTCGACAAGCTGAACGACGACGTCGTACGGCTCGAGGAGAAGCTCGTCGACGCGAAGACGCGCCAACAGGCGATTCTTTCCCGGCAGCGTACGGCGAGCGGTCGCCTCGAAGCACGTAAGCGCTTGCACAGCGCGCGCGTCGACGACGCGCTGATTCGGTTCGATCAGTTCGAACGGCGCATCGACGACATCGAAGCGCACGTCGAGTCGTACGATATCGGCGGCAAGAAGAGCCTCAAGGACGAGTTCTCGGAGCTGGAGAATGAAGACGCGGTCGCGCAAGAGTTGCGCGAGCTGAAGTCGAAGCGTGCCGGCCAGAAGCGCGGCAACGAATCCGCTTAAGGCATGGACCCGGTCATGCCGCCGACCATGATGCTGTTCGTTCTGACGATCATCTTCATGGTGATCGTTCTGCCCTTCATCGTGATCATGCACTACTCCACGAAGTGGAAGGCGACGAAGGGCTTATCGGACGACGAGCACAGGATGCTCGAGGACCTCTGGAAAGAAAGCCAAGCAATGCAAAGCCGCGTGAACGCTCTCGAGACGATTCTCGATGGGCAAGTTCCGGACTGGAGAAAGCAGCAGTGAACGATCCTCTTCGCGAGCCGGGCTTGATCAACAGGCTGTATCGCAATCCGCGGCGCGGCATGATCTTCGGCGTTTGCGCCGGTCTCGCCGAGTACTTCGGTTTCGACGTCACGGTCACGCGCGTGGTGGTCGCGGTCGCGGCGTTTTTCGCGTTCCCGATCATTTGCATCATTTATCTGTGCTTGGGCTTGTTGCTGCCCGTGCGCGCGTACTCGGGTCCCGAGCCGCGCCGCGCCGATCCCGTCGAGCGCCAGGTGAGATCGAACCCGCACGATACGTTGGCGAACGTGCGCTACCGCTTCCGCGACCTCGACGTGCGGTTACAGCGTCTCGAAAAGTACGTGACGTCGAATCGCTACAAGCTCGAGCGCGAGTTTCGCCAACTGCAAGATTAGTTTCTCCCGGCGGTCGCTGGGTGTTGGGGAGGTCACCTAGGAATGCAGGCGATTGAGTTTGTGTTGCCGATACTCGCGCTGATCTTCGTATACAAGCTGATCAGGTTGGTAATCGTGCAAAGGAATCAGCCGCGCCGCGACGATTCCGTCAACGCGGAGTTGCTCGCGCGGCTCAACGAGGTCGAAGAGCGCGTGCGCGTGCTCGAACGCATCATGACCGACGAGCGGTACGACCTGAAGCGGCAGTTCGAGGATCTCGAAAACGAACGCGGCGCCCGAGACGGCGCCGCATAGCGAAAAGGGGACGGATCTATTTTCTTTGCGGCCCCGTTTGTCAGTTCGCCGGGGGCGTGGGATTCGCGGCCCTGAACGCACGCAGCTGCTCGTTGAACGAGGCGGCCACGCCTTCCATCTCCGCGACGGCGGCGTTGTGCCGCGAGACCATCAGCGACTTGAACTCCTCGGGCGCCTGCTCGCCCTGGGCGTCGAGCTCCGAGTCGATGCAAGCGATGAACTCGTTCATCGACGCTTGATACGCCTTCACTTGCGCTTGCGCCGCCAGCATCTGGTCGCGGGTCGACTTCGAGCCATCGGGCATGGCGACCGGGGATGGGGCCTCGCAGGCCGCGGCGGCAAAACAGTAGCCGCTTGCAACGGCCATGAGCACGGAAGAGGTCAGCAGTC
>Ga0315912_10004023_pt1 | contig 14159 bp, 12 predicted proteins | sample VfabasoilMG_FD_204469 | JGI IMG/M metagenome (GOLD analysis project Ga0315912, IMG submission 204469) | Garden soil microbial communities collected in Santa Monica, California, United States - V. faba soil | ecosystem: Environmental > Terrestrial > Soil > Garden | place: USA: California... | reverse complement strand
CGCGTCATGGCGATCGCTACGACACCGGCGGCGCGTACGACTACGCCAAGGTCGTCGACGTGCAGCCGCTGACGACGCGGGTGCGTGTAACCACGCCGCAGCGCGAATGCTGGGACGAGACCCGCTATGACAACGGCGGCTACACCACGGGTGGACATGGCCAGCAGGTCGCGGGCCACACCCTTCTCGGCGCCGTGATCGGCGCCGCCATCGGCAACCAGATCGGCAGCGGCCAGGGACGGCGCGCGGCCACCGCCGGCGGCGCGATCGTCGGTGCCGCGATCGGTCATCAGCAGGGCATGCGCCGTTACGGTTCCGTGACGCCCGCGCAGCCCTACACCGTGCAGCGTTGTGAGACGCGTTATCGCGAAGAGTGGCAGGAACGTGTCGACGGCTACCGCGTGACCTACCTGTACCACGGCCGCCGCCAGGTGACGCAGCTGCCTTACAACCCAGGCGACCGCATCCGCGTGCGCGTGGACGTGACTCCGGCGGAGTGATGGCAGATTTGTTTGCCATCGGCGTGTGGGCGGCCTATCTCGCAAAGTACGCCGCCCACATCGCCTTTGATGTGCAAACAGTTAAACTCGCGTCCGTCATGAGGAAGTTCCGCAAAGGCATGGTCCCCGCCGCGTTGTTCGCGATCGGTTTCGCGGGCTTCTCGCAGGCTCATGCGCTGGCAGTGCAGAACCGGGCGGGCGCCAATGTCGAAGAACGCGGCGGCATCGCCGGGGTGCAGCGTGACGGCATCTCGCTCGACGAGGCCGTGCGCATGGCCGAGGCGCAATACCGCGCGCGCGTGGTGCGCACGGAAGTGCAGGACGAAGACGGCCGCAAGGTTTACGTACTCAAGTTGTTGTCCGAGGACGGACGTGTGATCACGGTCCGCATCGACGCTGCCACCGGCAGGATGCGCTGAAGGAACCCAATACATGCGTGCTCTGGTGGTCGAAGATGAAAGTTCATTGCGCGAGGGTTTGCGCGAACAGCTGGTGAAGCAGGGCTTCACGGTCGACGTGGCCGCCGATGGCGAGGAAGGTTTGTTCGCCGGCAGCGAGTACCCGCTCGACATCGCCGTCATCGATCTCGGCCTGCCCAAGCTCACGGGCCTCGAGCTCATCCGCAAGCTGCGCGGCGCGGGCAAGACGTTTCCCATTCTCATCCTCACGGCACGCGATCGCTGGCAGGACAAGGTCGAGGGCCTTCAGGCCGGTGCCGACGACTACGTCGCCAAGCCGTATCACTTCGAGGAAGTGCTGGCGCGCATGCAGGCGCTGATGCGCCGCGCCGGTGGCTGGGCCTCGCCCATCCTCGAGTGCGGTCCGATCAAGCTCGACACCCGTGCCCAGGCGGTGACGCTCAACGGCGCCTCGATCGAGCTCACGACATTCGAATACCGGATTCTCGAGCACATGATGCTGCGGGCCGGCGACGTGATCTCGAAGACCGAGCTCACCGAGCGGCTCTATGACCAGGACTACGAGCGCGACAGCAACGTGATCGAGGTGTTCATCGGGCGTCTGCGCCGCAAGCTCGATCCCGACGAAACGCTGCGGCCCATCGAAACGCTGCGCGGCCGCGGTTACCGGTTCTCCATCGCCCGCAGCCCGGGCGCCTGATCGTCGCAGACTGACTTGTCGCAGCCCTCGCTCAAAAGGCGGCTGATGTTGTCCGTCTTCGTGGTGCTCGTGATCTTCTTCGGGCTCACGGTGTTCCTGCTCGACATGTTGTTCCGGCACGCCGCCGAGCGCAGCCTGCGCGAGGTGCTGGACGCGCAGATGGTGGCGCTGATCGCCGCCGCGGATCCCGACGGTCCGGAGTCGGTGACTCCCACGGCCACGCTCGAGACGCGTCTCGTGACGCCGGGATCCGGGCTGTACGCGGAGATCCGCTCGGCCAGCGGCGAGACCATCTGGCGATCGCCGTCCGCAACGGGCTCGGCTGCGCAATTCGGGCCGCCACTCGAAGCCGGTGAGCGGCGATTCTTCTATACAGAGGTGGCGGGCACGGCGGTCCGGCTGGCCGTGGCCAGCCGCAGCATCGTGTGGGACGACCTGCACGGGGCGCCGGCGCGCTTCACGTTCAGTGTCGCGTCGAGTCTCACGGCCTACGAAGAACAGGTTTCCAGTTTCCGGCAGCAGCTGATCGGCTGGTTCGCCGGCCTGGCGTTGCTGTTCGTCGCGACGCTGGCGCTGCTGATTCGCTGGCTGGGCATGCCGGTGCGCCGCCTGGAACGCGAGATCAAGGAAGTCGAAGCGGGTACGCGCGAACAACTCGGCGAGGCGTGGCCGCAGGAGCTGGCGCCGGTCACGAGCAACCTCAATGCATTGCTCGAAGGGGAACGTACGCGCATCAGGCGCTACCGCGACACGCTGGGCAATCTTGCGCACAGCCTCAAGACGCCGCTCGCGGTGATGCGACAGTCGCTCGACACGGCCGATGGTGTGTCGCGCAGCGCCGCACTGAATACCGAGATCGATCGCATGAGCGGCATCATCGAGCACCAGATGAAACGCGCCGCTGCGAGTGGCGGTGCCTTGCTGGGGCAGGCGCCCATCGATCTCGCGCCGGTGGTGGTCGAATTGCGCGCGGCGCTGCTGAAGGTCTACGGCAACAAGGACCTGTTGTTCGAGAACACGATCGCGGCCGGCTCGCAGTTCATCGGCGACCGTGCCGACCTCACCGAGCTGCTCGGCAACCTGCTGGACAACGCCTGCAAGTGGGCAAAGTCGCGCGTGCGCATCGAAGCCGGTGTCGATGAGCGCAGCGACTCGCGCAGCGCGTTGTCGATCGTGATCGAGGACGACGGCAAGGGCATCGCCGAAGAGGATCGCGCGAAGGTGCTCACGCGTGGCGGACGCGCGGACGAGGCGACGCCCGGTCATGGGCTCGGGCTTGCCATGGTGCGAGACACCGTCGAGCTCTACGGCGGATCCATGCGCATCGAGGGTTCGCCGCTGGGCGGGGCGCGCTTTCATCTTCAACTACCGGGCAGGGCGAGTACACTGACGGCCGGCTGATCACACGGAGTGTGACCCCATGCGCAGCGTCGTCCTCGCTCTCCTGTTCCTCGCGGTCACAGTGTCTGCCAGCGCCACTCCGGAGCTCGGCACCCCACAGGAATTCAGCGCCCGGGTCAGGGCGGGCAGCGTGAGCTTCGAGACCTTCGACTTCGCCGCGGCCGGATTCTGGAGACTTCCCGATCGCTGGGCGTGGGTCCGCGGCCTGGACGTCGACGCACCAGGCCCGTCGGTCGAGTACTCCATGGCGGAGTGCAAGTCCGCCTGGAAAAAGCGGACGCTCGACAACGGGTGGATACCGGTGCTCATCGGTTCGCGCAATGCGGAGGTGTGGGCCGCAAACGTGGCGGCGCTTCAGGCGCAGTTGCGCGCACTCGATCTCGCGACCTGGGACGCGGTGGCCGCGACCGGCGTGACGCCCGCGAGCAGTCGCGCGGAACGCCTGCGTCGCCGCTACGCCTGGATACAGACCCTCAACGATGCGGCGCTCGAGGCGCGGCTGCAGGCCGGTCTGCCGCGGTCGGCGAAGCGTTATTGGTATGGCCTCAAGCACACCCGCATCCTGCAGGTGGAATGCGCGAACACGGAGTGGTTGAAGGCGCAGGTCGGGGAGATTGGCTGGTTCGACATCCCGCGCTTCGGCAAGGCCGCCGACGCCCGCGCGTGGTCGCTGCTCGAGCGCGCCAATCGCGATACGCGGATCGAGCGAGGCGTGTTCCACACGCTCGAGGCCATGCCGGCGGGCAGCACCGACCCGAAGCAGCTCGCCTATCTATTCGACCGGGTGGCGATGGCCGAGCACCGGCCGCAACGCTACGGCACCCTCGGCAGCTGTTATTGGCGCGGCGACTGGTATCTCGAGAAGCTGGAGGATCCGGAGGGCGTGGACGCACGGCGTGCCGCCGTCGGGTTGGGTCCGCTCGCGCAGTTCGTGCGCGAGTCGAAGGCCCATTGCCGCAGGATTACGCAGCGACGCCTGAAACCGGGCCCGGACGAGTCGGCTACGGACCTTCCTTCACCTCGAAGCTGATCCCCTGCGCCAGCGGCAGTTCGCGGCTCCAGTTGATGGTGTTCGTCTGGCGCCGCATGTAGGCCTTCCAGGAATCCGAGCCCGACTCGCGGCCGCCGCCCGTGTCCTTTTCGCCGCCGAACGCGCCGCCGATCTCGGCGCCCGAGGTGCCGATGTTGACGTTGGCGATGCCGCAGTCGCTGCCCGATGCCGACAGGAATGCTTCGGCGTGCTGCAGCCGGTCGGTGAAGATGGCGGACGACAACCCATGCGCCGACGCGTTCTGCATGGCGATGGCGTCCTCGAGAGAATCGAAGGGGATCAGGTACAACACCGGCGCGAAGGTCTCGTGCTGCACGATCGGCCAGTCGTTCTCGGCGCGAATGATGGTGGGTGCGACGAAGTTGCCCTTGCCCGGCAGCACTTTCTCGCCGGACACGACGGTGCCGCCCGCGGCCCTGGCCTGCGAAATCGCCTGCGAGTAACGCTCGACCGCGCCCTTGTCGATCAGCGGGCCCATGAGCGTCGCGGGATCGATGGGATTGCCGATGCGGATCTGCGTGTACGCGTGCGCGAGTTTCTTCTCGAGATCGGCAAGCCTGGAGCGGTGTACCAGCACGCGGCGCGTGGTGGTGCAGCGCTGGCCCGCGGTACCCACCGCGCCGAACACGATCGACGGTACGGCGAGTTTCAGGTCCGCCGATTCATCGACGATGATGGCGTTGTTGCCGCCGAGCTCGAGCAGAACCTTGCCCAGGCGTCGCGCCACGCGTTCGGCCACGCTGCGGCCCACGGCCGTCGAGCCCGTGAACGACACCAGCGCCACGCGCTTGTCATCGACGAAACGCGTCGCCAGCTCGTTGCCGGCATCGATGAACAGCTGGAAGATCGCCGGTAGTTTGTTGTCGCGCATCACGCGATTGCAGATGTGCTGAACCGCAATCGCGGTGAGCGGCGTCTTGGGGGAGGGCTTCCACACCGAGGCATTGCCACAGATGGCGCCCAGGAAGGAATTCCACGCCCACACCGCCACCGGAAAGTTGAACGCGGAGATGATTCCCACGACGCCGAGCGGGTGCCACTGTTCGTACATGCGATGCTGCGGCCGCTCCGAATGCATGGTGTTGCCGTAGAGCATGCGTGACTGGCCGACGGCGAAATCGGCAATGTCGATCATCTCCTGGACTTCGCCCAGGCCCTCGGCCTTGATCTTGCCGTTCTCCAGCGTGACCAGGGCGCCGAGATCCTCCTTCACCGCGCGCAGCGCTTCGCCCAACAGGCGCACGGCCTCACCGCGCCGCGGTGCAGGCACCGCGCGCCAGGCATTGGCGGCTTCGAGCGCGCTGCGCATCACGGCTTCATAGTCGGTGACGGTGGCGGCGCGCACCTGCGCGAGCGTCTCGCCGGTGGCGGGGTTCGTCGAGGTGATCAATGCACCGGCCACGTCCTTGGACCAGCCGAGGCTGCCGCTCCACGCGCCGGCGTTGATCGAGTCGATGCCCAGCCGCTTGAGGATGCTGGCGGTGTCGGTAGTCAGTTTGACGGCGTTCATTTTTTGCGCCTCGCGACTGAGCCAGGCTTCGCGCCGCCGAGGCGGCGCTGATGACCGGCTTCACCCTTGACCACCACGGCCGACGACACGTCCTTGGTGCCGCCCGGCGCGTAGTACTGACCAAATCGGTTCTCGAGAATGTCCGGCAGGCTGAATTGCTCCTGCGCGACGAAACCCTTGTAGCGGCGTGAATTCGACATCACCAGATCGACGACGGCGGTGATGCCGGCGGCAGTGGTCACCTGGATCGCCGACCAGAGCCGGCCCGCGATGACCTGCGGGTAGATCTTGTTGACGTAGTTTTCCTCGCGCAGCTCGCCGTCCTGCTTGCCCGCTACCGCGGCGTAGACGATCACGACGTCCTGCAACGTCTGCGGCACGGCATGTTCCAGCACACGCTTCAGCGTGGCTCGATCCGTGTTGAGCTTCAGGTCGTTCATCAGCAGGCGCATCTGCGAGCAGTGGCCCGGATAACGCATGGTCTTGTAATTGATCTGTTCGCACTGCTTGCCGTAGGTCTCGGCCAGCGACCCCAGGCCACCCGAGGTGTTGAACGCCTCGTACAGAGTGCCGTCGATCTCGATTTCCTCGAGGCCCTCGAGCGGGGCAGCCTCCGTCAACTTGCCGTCGACCACCGCCTGGCAGGGATTGCCGTACTCGTTGATGAGTCCTTCGGTGGACCACGTGAGCGAGTACTTGAGCACGTTGTTAGGGTGCTGCGGCAGTGCACCGACACGCAGCTTGATGGTGCGCAGTTCGTCGAAGTGCTTGGCGAGCTCGTTGGCGGCGATGCTGATGAAGCCCGGTGCCAATCCACATTGGGGCACGAAGGCGCGCGCAGCGCCCTTGGCGATGCGGCGCACCGCGCGGGTCACGGCCACGTCTTCGGTGAGGTCGAAGTAGTGGGCGTTGCCCTTGCGGGCGGCCTTGGCCACCGCCGGGTTGCAGTAATAAGGCAAACTCGAGATGACGGCGTGTGGCTTATGTAGCGCGAAGTGATTGCCGAGCGCGCTCGCGTCACCGGCATCCAGCGCCACCGCGCGCAAGTTGCGCGAGCCGTGCGCCTTGACGACGGCTTCGGCGGTTCCCGAGTCGACATCGCCGAGTGTGACCTCGTAATCGCCGGATTCGGCCAACAGGCCACTGATGAGTGCGCCGATCTTGCCGGCACCCAGAATCAACACTTTGTGCATGAAAACCTCGTTGGGGCGGTAGTGTGCCGTAACCCTTTGAAATAGAATAGGTCGCACAATGCGTACCCCCGACATAGCACCCTGGCATCCGGCGAGTTGGACCAGCCGCCCGGCATCCCAACAGCCTCGTTACACCGACCTCGCCAAGCTCGAGAGCACCGTCGCCCAGCTGGCCAGGCTGCCGCCGCTGGTGGTGTCGTGGGAGATCGAACTGCTGCGCGAGCAAATTGCCGAAGCGCAGCGCGGCAACAAGTTCCTGCTCATGGGCGGTGACTGCGCCGAGACCTTCGAAGAGTGCGAATCGGACAAGATCGCCAAGAAGCTCAAGATCCTGCTGCAGATGAGCCTGGTGCTGCTGCACGGGCTGAAGAAACCCATCATCCGCGTCGGTCGCATGGCCGGCCAGTACGCCAAGCCGCGTTCCGCCGACACCGAGACCCGCAACGGCGTCACTTTGCCCGCGTTCCGCGGCGACCTCGTGAACCGTTCCGAGTTCACGCCGGAAGCGCGCGAGCCGGATCCGAACCTGCTGCTGCGCGGTTATGAGCGATCGGCGCTCACGCTCAACTTCGTGCGCGCGCTGTGTGACGGCGGATTCGCCGACCTGCATCACCCGCAGTACTGGGACCTGGGCTTCATGCAGCACTCGCCGCTGAAGGAGCAGTACCAGAAGATCGTGAATTCCATCGCCGACTCGCTGGAATTCTTCGAGCGTGTGAGCGGTGGACGCGCACCGCACGAAGTCACGGCGGTGGATTTCTACGCCTCGCACGAAGGCCTGCTCATGCACTACGAGCAGGCGCAGACGCGTTACATCGAGCGCCAGAAGCGCTGGTACAACCTCTCGACGCACATGCCGTGGATCGGCATGCGCACCGCGGCGCTCGACGGCGCGCACGTGGAATTCTTCCGCGGCATCTCGAACCCCATGGGCGTCAAGATCAGCTCGGCCATGGACGCCGGCTGGCTGCAGGGCCTGATCGCCACGCTCAATCCGCAGAACACGCCGGGCCGCCTGACGCTCATCCACCGTTTTGGTGCCAAGGACGTGGAGAAGTCTCTGCCCAAGGCCATCAAGGCGGTCAAGGAAACCGGCGCGCAAGTGCTGTGGATCTGCGATCCCATGCACGGCAACACCGAGACCAGTTCGGGTGGTTTGAAGACCCGGCGCTTCGAGAACATCCTCAAGGAGCTGGAGTTGTCCTTCCAGATCCACGAAGACAACGGCTCGTTCCTGGGTGGCGTGCACATCGAGCTCACCGGCGAAGACGTCACCGAATGCACCGGCGGTGCGCGCGGCCTCACCGATGCGGACCTGGCGCGTGCCTACAAGTCGACCGTCGATCCGCGGCTCAACTACGAACAGGCACTCGAACTTGCAATGTTGATCGGCAAGCATGGCCCGGCACGATAGTTGCTGCCTTTAGCTCTTTAAGAGAAGGCAGGGCATGCAGTACGAGCACATCCAGGTTCCCAAAGACGGTCAACGCATCACCATCAACCCGGACGCGTCACTGAACGTCCCGGACTTTCCCGTCATCGCCTTCATCGAAGGCGACGGAATCGGCATCGACATCACTCCGGTGATGTTGAAAGTGGTGAACGCCGCGGTCGAGAAGGCCTACGGCAAGAAACGCCGCATCGCATGGACCGAGGTCTTCGCGGGCGACAAGGCCGCCAAGCTTTACGGCACGGGCTTTCCGGACGAGACGCTGACCGCGCTGCGTGACTTCGTGGTCAGCATCAAGGGCCCGCTGGGTACGCCGGTGGGCGGCGGCATGCGCTCGCTGAACGTGGCCATGCGCCAGAACCTGGATCTGTACGCCTGCGTGCGACCCATTCGTTATTTCCCGGGCGTCGCGACGCCCATGGCCGATGCCTCGCTCACCGACATGGTGGTGTTCCGCGAGAACACCGAGGACATCTACGCCGGCATCGAGTGGCCCACGGGCTCGCCCGAAGTGCAGCGACTGATCTACTTCCTGCAGAACGAGCTCAAGGTGAGCGGCATCCGCTTCCCGGCGAGCTCCGGTCTCGGCATCAAGCCGGTTTCGAAAGAGGGCAGCCAGCGCCTGGTGCGCAAGGCCATCCAGTACGCCATCGAGAACGACCGCGTGTCGGTCACGCTGGTGCACAAGGGCAACATCATGAAGTACACCGAAGGTGCCTTCATGCAGTGGGGCTATCTACTGGCGAAGGAGGAGTTCGGCGCGCAGCCCATCGGCAATGGCCCGTGGTGCAGCTTCAGGAATCCGATCAACGGCAAGGACATCGTCATCAAGGACGTGATCGCCGACAACTTCCTGCAGCAGGTGTTGATGCGTCCGGAAGACTACGACGTGATCGCGACGCTGAACCTCAATGGCGACTACATCTCGGATGCGCTCGCGGCGCAGGTGGGCGGCATCGGCATCGCGCCGGGCGGCAACATCGGCGAGGGCCTGGCGGTGTTCGAGGCCACGCACGGCACGGCGCCCGGCTTTGCCGGCAAGGATCGGGTCAATCCGGGCTCGATCATCCTGTCGGCGGAGATGATGCTGCGTTACATCGGCTGGAAAGAAGCCGCCGACCTCATCATGCACGGTGTCGCCGACACCATCGCGGCCAAGGAAATGACCTACGACCTCGCGCGCCTGCGCGAGGCCATCCGCGCCACCACCAAGCGCGACATCGCAGCGCGCAAGAACGTGGAAGAGGATCTGCAGCGGCTGATTCCCGGCGCGACGCTCATGACCTGCTCGGGTTTTGGCGACGCCATCATCCGCCGGATGAAGTGATAACGTCTCCGACGTTCTGTCCCGACTGCAGGCTTTGTCCGCGGCTGGCGTCGTTTCTCGCGAAGACCGCGCACGCCAACCCTGACTACCACTGCAAGCCGGTGGCGCCTTTCGGTACCGCGAAGCCGGCGTTGCTGATCGTCGGTCTCGCGCCAGGCATGCACGGCGCCAACCGGACCGGCCGCCCGTTCACCGGCGACCATGCCGGCATCCTGCTGTATGAATCGCTGCACGGCCTGGGTCTCGCGAGCGCGCCGACTTCGGTGGACCGTCACGACGGGCTGGCGCTGCGGGGGGTGCGCATCACCAATGCAGTGAAATGCCTGCCGCCGGAAAACAAACCGCTGCCGGCCGAGATCAACACCTGCAACCGGTACCTGGCCGCGGAGCTCGCGGAACTGAAGTCCGTGAAGGCCGTGCTGGCGCTCGGAACCGTCGCGCATGACGCCACGCTGGTGGCCTCGGGACTGCGGAAAAGCGCGGCCAATTTCGGCCACGCCAATGAGCACGAGTTGCCCGGCGGGCGGCACCTGGTCGATTCCTACCACTGCAGCCGCTACAACACCCAGACCCGGCGCCTGACCGGCGAGATGTTCCGCCAGGTGCTCAAACGGGCCGCAACGCTCGCGGGTTTATGATGGCGGCGTGAGCGAACACGCCGACAGCTTCGATCCGAAGGAATACATCCCGAGCCTGCCGCGGCGGCCGGGCGTGTACCGCATGTACGGCGCACCGAACGACGAGGGCAAGGCAGAACTCCTGTACGTCGGCAAGGCGCGCAACCTGCGCGACCGCGTGGGCAACTACTTCCTGGCCAGCAATATCGATCCCAAGGTCCAGGCGCTGGTCGGGCACATCGCGCGCATCGAGGTGACGCTCACCGGCTCGGAGACCGAGGCCCTGCTGCTCGAGTACAACCTGATCAAGGAGCACAAGCCGCGCTACAACATCGTGTTGCGCGACGACAAGAGTTTCCCTTACGTCTATCTACCGTCGGGTCACGAGTATCCGCGGCTGGTGTTCTACCGCGGGCCGCGCAGCCTCCCGGGCCGGTTCTTCGGTCCTTTCCCGGGCGCCGGGGCGGTCAAGGAGACGCTGCAGAGCATCCAGAAGATATTCCGCATCCGCAATTGCCGGGACAGCTTCTTCGAGAACCGCAGCAGGCCGTGCCTTCAACACCAGATAGGCCGCTGCTCTGCGCCGTGCGTGAAGCTGATCTCGCGCGAGGACTATGCGCGCGACATCGCCGCCGCGGTGAAAGTGCTCGAAGGCCGCAATGACGAAGTGCACGCCGAGCTGGCGAACGCCATGGAGAAGGCGGCCGCCTCGCTGCAGTACGAGCGCGCCGCCGCCCTGCGCGATCAGCTGGCGGCGCTCAAGCAGATCCAGTCACAGCAGATCGTCACCGCCGAGGGTGACCGCGACATCGACGTGTTCGCGCTGGTGGGCGAACCGGGAGAGTTCGCGATCTCCGTGATGATCATCCGTGGCGGCCGCAACCTCGGCTCCACCTGTTATTTCCCCAAGGGTGCGCTGGCCGAGCCCAACGAGGCGCTGGCGTCGTTCCTCATGCAGTACTACGCGGAGACGCCGCCGCCCGCGGAAATCCTGGTGAACCTCGAGCTCGCCGAAGCGGAATCACTGGTGGCGGCGCTCGCCGGGCGTTCGGGCACGAGCTCGCGCCTGTGGCGGCCGTCGCGCGCGCTGCCGGCGCGCTGGATGGCCATGACCGTGGAAAATGCCTCGCAGGCGCTGCGCATGCGCCGCGCACGGCGCGCGGACATCGGGGTGATGCTCGAAGATCTCGGCCGCCTGCTCGGCCTCACGCGTGCACCGACGCGGCTGGAGTGCTTCGACATCAGCCACACGGCGGGCGAGGGCACCGTGGCCTCGTGCGTGGTGTACGGCGCGGAAGGTCCGATGAAGAAGGAATATCGGCGCTTCAACATCGAAGGCGTCACGCCGGGAGACGACTATGGAGCCCTGCGACAGGCGTTGAGACGCCGGTACGAGCGCGTACGCGCCGGTGAAGTGGTGGCGCCCGACGTGCTGCTCATCGACGGCGGCCAGGGCCAGATCAACGAGGTGCACGGCGAGCTCGAACAGCTCGGGTTCAGCGATCTCGCACTGGTGGGCGTCGCCAAGGGTCCGGATCGCAGGCCAGGCCAGGAGCGGCTGTTTGTCTACGGGGCGCCCGGTGATGCCGCACCCATTGCCCCCGGGCCGGACTCGCAGGCCCTGCGCGTGATCCAGCGCATCCGCGACGAGGCGCATCGCTTCGCCATCAGCGGGCATCGCAAGCGCCGTGCGCGCCGGCACAACGAATCCGTGCTGGAGGCCATCCCGGGTCTCGGTCCCGCGAAGCGCCGGGCACTGCTGCGCCACTTTGGCGGCATGCAGGGACTGCTGCGCGCCGGGCTCGGCGATCTCGAGGCGGTCAGCGGCATCGGGACAACGCTGGCACGCACCCTTTATGATCACCTGCATCCCGGAGCCTGAGAGGATCGGGCCCCTGACAAGCTTGCCGACGCAATGATCTGGAACCTGCCGAATACACTGACGTGGCTGCGAATCTTCGCGATTCCGCTGGTCGTCGTCTTTTTCTATCTACCCTACCAGTGGGCCGACCCCGCCGCGGGGCTGCTGTTCGCCGTGGCCGGCATCACCGACTCGCTCGACGGTTACCTGGCGCGTCGCATGGGCCAGACCTCGCGGCTCGGTGCCTTCCTCGACCCGGTGGCCGACAAGCTCATCGTGGCGGTGGCGCTGGTGCTGCTGGTGAGCAAGGAGATGCCGCCCATCATCGTGCCGGGGCTCGAGGGCATCGACGGCGGCCACGCGACGCTGCGTCCGGAATCGGTGCGCTTCATCCTGGTCTTGTGCTCCATTGTCATCATCGGCCGCGAGATCGCGATCTCGGCGCTGCGTGAATGGATGGCGGAGATCGGCAAGCGCGGCAAGGTCAAGGTCAGCCAGCTCGCCAAGCTCAAGACCATCGTGCAGATCACCGGGCTGTCGTGCATGTTGTTCCGCTGGAACCTGACGCTGTGGCCGGGATTTTCGCTGCCGGTGTTCGAGATTGGCCTGGTGCTCACGGTGATCGCGGCGGCGCTCACGCTGATCTCGGCGGTCTCGTACCTGCGGGCCGCCTGGCCTGAAATGCGTGGTCATGCATGAACAAATCCGTCTGCGTGTTCTGCGGGTCGGCACCGGGCGCGCGGCCTGTCTACTCGGCCGCGGCGCGTGAGCTGGGCGAGTCGCTGGCGCGCGCCGGTATCGCGCTGGTGTATGGCGGCGGCAAGCTCGGCCTCATGGGCATCGTCGCCGACGCGGTGCTGAAGGCCGGCGGTCACGTCATCGGCGTGATTCCGCGCATGCTCATCGAACGCGAGTGCGCGCATCCCAGTCTCACGCGCCAGCACGTCGTGACCACCATGCACGAGCGCAAGACGCTGATGGCGGAGCTCTCCGATGCCTTCGTCGGGCTGCCCGGCGGCATGGGCACCTTCGACGAGCTGGTGGAAATCGTCACCTGGGCGCAGCTCGGACTGCACGCGAAGCCGGTGATCATTGCCAATATCGACGACTACTTCGCGCCCATGTACGCGATGCTGGACAACGCGGTGGCGGAAGGTTTTGTCACGCCGAAAAGCCGCGCTTACTGGCGGAATGCGGAATCCGTGAGTTCGGTCATGCAAATCCTTGGAAAAGAAGGGCTTGTCGCTTCTTGAGGCGCCGGAATTTCTTGACTTGCCGGGCCGCGGCCCTAGAATCTCCGCCCTCTCCACGGTGCGGGAATAGCTCAGTTGGTAGAGCACGACCTTGCCAAGGTCGGGGTCGCGAGTTCGAGTCTCGTTTCCCGCTCCAATCTCTCTCGGTCCACCGTTCTGGTGGCCGCGCGGCTAGGTGGCAGAATGGTTATGCAGCGGCCTGCAAAGCCGTCTATGCCGGTTCGATTCCGACCCTAGCCTCCACAATTCCTGCTTGACGCGCCCGACACGCGTCATCGCCGTTGTGCTGCTCGGGCTGGTTGCCCTGGCGCTGCTGGTCGTCGTGATCAATCGGCCGTGGTTTGACGAAGCCTTGGCTCCCGAGCTCATCGCGCTGCGAGATTCGAAGCCGGCACCCCTCGAAGACAATGCTTATGTGTTCGCGCTGGGATTCCTGGCCGCGGAGGGCCGGGATCCACGCGCAGTGGGCGTCGAGATCGTCGGCGTCCTGCAGGCGCGGCGCGACCGCGGTGAACCGGCGACCATCAGCAAGGAAGAAAAAGACCCCATCCTCGGCGAGCGACTGACGCTCGACGGGCTCGGTGCCAGGCCGGAGACAAAGGCGCCCTCGGCGGGAGTGACGTCGCTCGGAAAGGTTTGCCTGCCGCGCTACCGGCTGGATTGCGCGCATCGATTGATCGCGCAGGCTGAATCGCTCGATCCAGGGAAACCGCCGCTCACAGTCCTTTTGCCGCGGTACGAAAGCCTGCTGCAGCAGAAGCACTACATCGAAACTCCGGCGCCCGATCCCATGACGCCGTGGCCTCCGCTCGGGCCCATCCAGGAGCTTGGAAGGCTGCGCCTCGCGATCAGCTTCCGCACCGACCCAACGGAAGTG
>Ga0315912_10004022_pt1 | contig 14161 bp, 14 predicted proteins | sample VfabasoilMG_FD_204469 | JGI IMG/M metagenome (GOLD analysis project Ga0315912, IMG submission 204469) | Garden soil microbial communities collected in Santa Monica, California, United States - V. faba soil | ecosystem: Environmental > Terrestrial > Soil > Garden | place: USA: California... | reverse complement strand
CCAAGCCGGAACCAATGATCACCTGATTCACCGTTCCATCGTCATTGAGTTGGAGGATTCTGCCGGCAAGATCTCCCAGGTAAACTTTCCCGCCAGACTTCGTCATGCCTCTACCTGTTCCGATCTTTGCTGTCACTGGCACCAAATTGGCGTGCTGTCCGTCATTGCGGGTTGGAAATTTGCGGATGTCTCCAGAATCGTCACTCACCAGTACTCCACCGCTGGATGGGAACTCAATCCCCATTGGTCCGAAACGGCTGAAGGGAAAGTTATCTGCGAAGAGACTCAGTTTGAAACCTGCCTGAATGCCTTGACTTGTTAGCGTGAGTGGGAACGGCGCTGTTCCCGTGCCAGCAGCTTGTATGATCGTGAAGGTGATCCCAGCAATCGTGATGGTTCCGGTGCGGGGTGAAGTGACTGTGTTGGGAGAAACGAAATAGGTGATGGTTCCGTTGCCTGTGCCGGTGGCACCTGTAACGATCGTGATCCACGGAACGTTACTAACGGCGGTCCAGTTGCCAGATGCCGTAATGGTAACGGACCCTGAGCCGCCACCTGCTGTGGCAGTATCAGTGGTTTTGCTGAGAATTGGAGCGCCTAGTGCTGTTACCGTGAATGGGGCAGAAACGAGTTGAACCCCATCAACACGGACTTTCCCAATCCAGTTTCCAGGCAGGTTGCCCGGTGGCTTTCCAGACAAGTATAAATCGGACCAGAAACACCACTCCCCGTCGTATGGTACGGTCCATGTTTGTCCATCGTACTTGTTTCCATCAGGTCCTACAAATTCGCTTTGAACGACAGAGTCTCTGGCGATTGACGAGAACAAGAACCACAACAATGCGGAGTTGTCGGTTGTCAAAAAGGTTGATGCTGGTTGGGGTGCGGTACATGAGGTGGTGGAGGCGAGTGCCTTGGACATCACGTAGCTGGAAAGTTGGGTTGGCGGTGCGGGAGCATTAACAATGGGCACAGTGGTGGTTGATATGACCAAGTTGTTCCAATACAGCCGGACAGTCCAAGTGCCAGCGAGAGGCCGGTATAGGTTGTCGGGGGCCACCAACGCCGAGTTGAAACACCAATTGCCTGAGGAAGGTAGCGGAGCATATGTGCTAGTGCGCGGATCATTGGTGTCCGGCCCCACCCATTCGATCTTCGCTAGGTCGCCACCTTGGGCCTGCTCCACCAGAAAATAGACCCAAATCTGAGGATCTCTTGTTGTGAAAGAAGTGACAGCGGGCGGGGGTACGCAATTGCCTCCAAAACCTTGAGAGAATTGCGTTGCGCTAACTGTCGCGCCATATGCAGAGATGGCGATGCTCCAGAGAAAGGAGGCAATCGCGAAACGCCTCAGTGATGTCAGTGTTTTAGTCTTTGTCATTGGATGGGTTCCTTCTGCTATCCCGTTATCCCGAACAGGAGTACAAACCTGATATGTCTTCCTGCGAGCCCGCATTACCAAAAAGTTGAAGAATAATGCAGTGTTGCCTACTGTAATGCGAGCGGGTTAGCTCACATGTACAGATATCCGACGTTACCGTCCCGGTTCGTGGAAGGTGCAGTTTTCTTGAGCGAAATTGTTGCAGTCCGCGCTGTCACGTTTGGAAGTTCGGATCAAAGACCACAAGGAGAAAGAATCACAATCATGAAGAAGTTAAGAAGTACTTTCGGAGTAGCCGTATTCGCACTGGCTGCAACCGCATCTATCGGCTTGGCGTCCGCCCAGGATGCTGCCTCAGAAGTTGGCGTTTACGCCGGGGCGATATCGGGGGGCGGCAGCGCAACCATTGGCGGGAATTTTGGCAAGGCCATCAATTCACGGATGCTGGCGGTTGGTGAGTTTGGCTATGCCACCTTTGGCAGCTACAACTACGGTTATGCGAGCGGTATAGATTACAGTTCGCGCGGTTTGGAATTCGGCGGAAATTTGCATTATCTGTTTCCGATGAAAAGCATCACGCCGTATGTGCTGGGCGGCGTTGGTGTGTTGCGGTACAGTTCGAGTGTATCTATCCCGGGTTTCAAGGTGGCTGCCGCAGCTACCACCGCTGGAGTCAATATCGGTGGCGGCATTCGCTGGCAGGCAGGGAAGAATTGGGGCGTGCGCCCTGAATTGAAGTACCTCATTGGTAACAATTCCTACTCACGCTTTTCGGTCGGTGTGTACTACCAGTTCGGTAAGTAAACCGAGCGAATCTTGGAAGCAAGGAATCCCGAGAGCCGAATGGGCTTTCGGGATTCCTTATTTTTTTGCGCAGAGGGAAGCCGCCTCTCCGCTATCACCAGCAGAAGGAGTTATTCAAATGAGATTCTGTTCAAGTTGTGGAACCCAGGCTGCGCTAAACGTTCGCTTCTGTGTGCGATGTGGAGCGGCGTTTGCCAGCCCCCAGCCTCCACCGATGCCTTGTGTTTCCAAGCCGGTTCCGGCAGGTAAAAAGCGTCGGCTTTGGGTTGGATTAGCGGTGATGGGGATATTGGGCTTGGCGGGAGTAGCCCTGTCCGGTTTGTACTCGTCTGTGGATGAACGGGCGGTGGAGAAGGCGCGAGTATTTCTCAGCTCAGAGCGTCGGGGACCGGAGATTCTTTTTCCTGTTCACATGCTGGCGAGTTATCGTTCCCATGAATACGTGAAGATGGTGCCGAGGGGCGATGGCAAATTCACTTTGGTATATCGGTTCACCTGGGACGAAGATGGCATCACCAATATTGGTTTTGATTGCAACGCTGTTGGAAATCTGGAAAAGATAAGTATTCTGAACGACAACGGCGGTGTCTTTGGGATACCGTTTTTTGCGGCAAATACATCTATCCGTGTGGTTGGGAACGGATTTATTGCGCTTGTTGGAAATAACTTGACGGTGGAGGATCGGCAGCAAGCACAACGGCTAGTCAATCAGGCCGACGCACACGGTCTGTTGGAGATGCAGTTGAAGATCGAACAAGCTGTGGGAATGTGATTCCTGCGGGCAGGTAACCTATAATGGTTACCTGCCCATGCTGAATTGCCGTTCTATTACTCCCGAAGCATGGGCCCAGGCGCGGGAAGCGCTGATCTTCTACTTTTCCCGGCGGCACGGATCTGATCGCGCCGACGATTTGGCGCAGGAGACTCTTGCGGCGCTGTGGATCCGCGAGGATTATGAGTTTGAAAAGGAAGAGGACTTCCTACGTGTGTGCCTGGGCTTTGCCAGGATGATTTCCCAAGCTGGGTATCGTCAAACACGACGGGAATCTGAATTTGTAGGGATGGAACATGAGGCCATGTCGCCGAATCATCATCCGGATGGCGCAGCCGCCACTGAGCACCGCATACTTTTGGAGCAAATTTGTACACTTGGCGAGTCCCGCCTTCGTGAGCAAGACTGGCAACTCGTGGTGCAAGCGGCTACCTCTGACGGGGAACCGACCGATATGATTCCTTCAGAGAGGAACCGATTTCGGGTCAGCTTGCATAGAGCCAGAAAGAAGTTAGAGAAGATAACGGGATGGCGGCACTGAGGTTGTGTAACGGATGAACGAATCTGGACATATCTCAGTAGATCGCGTGAGAGCCTACTTACTGGGACAGCTCGAAGCAGACGAGGCTGACCGCCTGGAGGATAGCTATTTTTGTGAGCGATCTATCTTTCTTCGGGTGCAATCGATTGAGGATGGTCTGATTCGGGACTATCTTCGAGGTAAACTTTCGGCTTCGGATTTGACTGCTTTTGAAGCTCGCTATTTGGAATCGCCGGAGCTGAAGCTCAGACTTGAGGAGGTGCGGCGGTTGGAAGAAGCTGACCGTTCCAAGGGATCTGTTGTAAATCCCTTTTGGAAGACGGTTCTTGCAGGCGCGCTGGCATGCACTTTGGGTGTTGTTCTTTGGCAATCATTTTTTTCGAAGCCCGTCGTGTGGCCGCTCGTCCCTGGAGTTACGATGGGGCCGACCAGCGGGTCGACGACTTTCCTGCTTCCGAATTCACCCGCTTCGATTCGGTTGATACTTCCTTTGCCAGGGCACGCGGTGTCGGTTCGGTGTTCCGCTCGAGTTTCCCAGGTTGTGGCGGATGGGACATGGAAGCAGATATGGATCAGTCAGCCGCAATCGTCGGAGGCTGTTGCAGGAGTGCAACAAGCTGTGTTCCTACTTGATTCACAGCTATTGGCTGAGCAGGACTATGTTGTGGAGGCAATGGGCGAAGATCAACAGGTGTTGGAGTCCTATGTGTTTAGCGTTAGGCGGGCTGTTCGGTAGTTCTGCCTGACTGATGTTGTGGCAGACAATCCGATGCCTCGCCTGGGAGGCTGTATTCGTAGGGCCACCGATACACTTCCGGGACGTCTCCTGGCCAGTTTCCGTGGGGGGCTGGTGAGGGGGTGGTCCATTCCAGGGTTGCTGATTCCCAGGGGTTTTCTGTTGCTGGAGCTCCTTTGTACATGCTTCGGAAGTAGTTCCAGAAGAAGAGGAACTGTCCGGCGAATAGGATGAATGCGGCTATGGTGATCCAGGCTTGGGGTTGGCGGATCGCTGTTAGGAATTCGTAGCGTTCGAAGTTGAAGTAGCGTCTCGGGGTTCCTTGAAATCCTATGAAGTGCATGGCTATGAAGATGGCGTAGAAGGTTGGCATGGTCATCCAGAAGTGGAGCTTGGCTAGCTTTTCGTTCATCATTCGGCCGTACATTTTTGGGAACCAGTAATAGATTCCTCCGAAGATCGCCATCAACGTTACGCCTCCTATCATGAGGTGGAAGTGGCCTACTACGAAGTAGGTGTCGTGGAGGCTGCTGCGGTGAGGGGAGGAGGTCAGTCCGAGGAGGGAAGCGATGGAGAGGAACCTGGTCTTTGTTTTGTTGGGGCTAGGTGTGGATAGGCGGCTACAGGATTGGGTGTTTTGGCGCAATAGTGAATTTTGCTCGGCTTGTCGGGTTCGTTTTGTTTTTTGGATTAGGTGTCGCAAAGTGTCGCAAAGTGTCGCGGAATGTCGCATGGACTGAGCTGGACTGAGCTGGACTGAGCCCGTCAGTGAGACAGTTGAGAATTGCGACACTTTCGGTTTGCTGAATAATTCTGGTCTGACTTTGGTAATTGTGGCATGCTGAAACCGAGACTCATCGCTACGATGAAGGCGTTGGGGATCGCCTTGGCGGTTCTGTTCTTATCTTTGTCGGGTTAATCTCTGGGGCGTCCATGTACTGTGAACGGGGCCCAGTAGTAGGGGTCGTGCCAGCGGGTTGATTTTGATAGGGAGATCCGGGCCATACGGGCGGCGGTTTCGGTGGCTACTGGCTGTGCGGCGAATGTTTTCTTGTAAACTTGGCTCAGGAATTCGGCTGAACTTTCAGCATCGACTTTTGCTGTGGTGAGGATCAATTGGGCAGCGCCAGCCTGAAAGAGTGCTCCTGCGAAGCCCATCAAACCTTCACCTGGTAATTCTTTTCCGAGTCCCGTATCGCAGGCGGAAAGGACTACGGTGGAACCATCCAGACCAAGGGCTTCGAGTTGCTTGGGTCTCAGAATGGTTCCTCGCGAGAGTGCAATTCTTGATAACTCTGGCTGGACATCGTCCAGAATTGCGTGGGTGGATAGATGTAAGAATGCAAAGTCGGCGGGTTTGTGAGATAGCAATGAGGCAGTGGTGGCTTCCAGGCCGAGGAGCACCCGACGTCGACTTTGCGGCACGGTTGATGAGATTGTGTTGAGTTCGGCATGAAACGGGAGCCGTGCCAAATGAAGGTCTGGAATTGGTTTGGTTGACTTCAGATCGGCCAGACGTGGATCTGTCGGCGAGAAGATTGGGTCCGCCAGCGCTAGTACGGTTTTGGGGAATGCTGATATTGGTCGGGGTTTGCGGCCAACTAACAAGTAACTGGCCGAGGGAACTTGAATTAAGTCATGCTCCAGACCTAGGTTGGCATTGTTGAATTTGCGGAGTGCGGCAAAGGGGATCTTGGCAAGAATGCCGTCAGGTGCGAGGATTAGCTTTTCCGGCAGGGTGACACCGTTGAGTGGCGCAAGCAGGGTTTCTGATAGTCGGTTGAGTGCCTGCTCGAATGCTTTGCGTGCCTGCGGGGAACGTTTTCGATCCATGACGCGGGGGAATAGCTCCAGAACTGCTCTTGAATCTGACTCTATGTTGGCGCGGGGTGGCAACATATATATTTGGATGGTTTCCGCAGTGACGAACCAAAGATAACTGGAGTGTCCGCCGAGGTGGTATTCGAGCAACGCAGACTTGGGAGGCAGTGACTTTTGGAGGGGCTCCACGCTCGAGAGTGGAGCCCCAAATGTTTCGGTTGCGAGTGTTGTGTTGATCTGTGCTTCCATCTCGGCATCCTGGACTAATAGATCATCGACTTGCCGACGAAGCGAGGCTTCTTGTTCGCCGGTTGCATTGGCAAGGAGTGTACTTAACAAGTCGAGCTTCCGTTGGAGCACGTCTCTATTCCCATTTACCTCTTGGGGAGCCCGGCGGAGGAGAGAAGCTTGAGCCAGAGTGTCGAGCATGGTTCGGCTGCGTCCGCGTTCTGCAGCGACCAGAGCGGTACGGGCGTTAGATTGGGCTTCAAGATCTATCAAGAGATCGAAGAATCGCCGTTTTCGGGAGAAATATGTGGCGCGAAGTGCGCCGCTAGGGACGCGAAGACGGGTCGATTCACTGAGGCGAATGGCTCGGGTCACTAGAGACTTTGCTGTTTGTAGATTCCCGACCTCGCGTTCTATTTGGGCCAGGGAGTATAGGGAATCTCCGGTGAGGTCACGCAAGCCGACGTCGGACCGGATTTTTGCTGCTAGTGTTAGGTTCTCCCTGGCGGCTTGGATGTCGTGGTTTGCGTATGCGGCGAGTCCAAGGTGGTGGAGATCTGCAGCTTCGAAGGGTTTGGCACTTAGACTGCGGTGGGTTGCGAGGGCTTGTCTTAGAAGGCTGGCTGCCTCTTGTGTCTGTTGACGCCCCAGTAGTGCCTGACCAAGATTCGATTGTGCGCCGGCCAGTGTGTTCCGATCAGGAAGCCCTGCCGCAATCATTCGCCGGAGAAGCGTTTCGGCCATCTGGTAATTCCCTTCGATAAGGAAAGACCTTGCAATGTTAATGCGAGCCGTTGAGGCGTTTTGGGAAGGCCCAGTTCGAAGGTGTGCTTCCAGTGCGGACCGAAAGTAAGTACGTGCGACTCGGTGTTTTCCTATGGATTCATAGCAATATCCAAGATTATTGAGTACAACTGCGTAAGGACTGCCGTTAGAAGGGCGCAGAATCGCTTGAGCCTGGGTAAGGTAGCCAATGGCTCCCTGGTAGTCTCCTGTTTCGTAATGGAGGGTTCCGAGGTTCGAGAGAGTTCTCCCCTGTAGGGGAAGATCACCCAAGGCTTTCCAAGCGTTGCTGGCTTGGCGGAACCGTTTGGCAGTTGCCGAGAAGTCACCCATACGCTTGGCCGTGATGCCGCTATTGTTGGCTGCTTCGCCTATGCAGCGAATTTCCTTGAGTGCTGTGCAAATTTCCAAAGCTTGGTCAAATACAGAGTGGGCTCCCATGGTGTCGCCAGCGAGATAAGCTACCTTCCCACGCTTAAGGTAGGTGCGGGCGACGGAAAAGTGATCTCCCACCGTGGTCCAGAGTCTCAAGGATTCCGCTGTCCTGTTCAGGGTAGCCATCTGTTCCGATTGCCGCCATTTGATGGCGGCCGGTAATGAGATCGCCTTACGAGACATGACAAAAGTAGCTGTATTCTTCGCCTCGCTGGCGGACCGGACTTCGATACGGAAATCACCAGAGAAAGGAATTGTGACTGTCTCGGGCCCGAAGTTGAAGCTGTCAACAAGGAATTCATGTGCTTTGCCGACAACGTGTATTTCCAGATTGATGGGTTGGTTCACGAAGAGTTGAGTTGCCTGTCCACTGGGAAGGTGTAACCGGAAGCAGGCTGGTCGTTTGGCACTGATTCTGGTTCGCAGTGTGCCTTGCAAGGGAAGTTGGGAACACGCTGGGGTTTCGGCTGCGACACCGAAAAGGGGCACGATAAAAAGTCCGACGGCTAAACGGAATCGCATAAAGAGACATAGTATAGCGAGATGCTTGGGGAGGGCCCTCCCCAAGCATGCGAGTGTGGGCCTTCTAGAGGCCTATGGTCTCATCCTGAATGACATCATCGTCATCACACAGGATGCTGAGCAAATGTAAAAGCATTTGTTTTCTCCTTTCTTCAGAACCCCGGGATTCGGTAGGGCCGTATCCCGGTTGCTGGTGGAAGCGAGAGTTTCCGGAAAGTTGCGCAAGAAAAATTGAGAGGGGGTAAAAAATATTTGTGAGTAGGGTGTAATGCTTGGTGATCTCGTGACATGGGGAGGTAATAGCCGCTCTATGCTTAGTGAATTCAGGTGTAGGTGGAGGCGGCTAGGAAGTGGGGCTCCCATGTTGCTGGACGAGGCGAAAAATATTACTCAGATGCTCCAGAAGGCTCGGAGCGGTGGTGGGGCTGCGGCGGAAGAGTTAATGGATGCTGTTTATACGAGCCTGAAAAAGGTTGCTCGGCGGTATATGCGGGCTGAGCGTGGTGACCACACTCTTCAGCCCACGGCGATTGTGAACGAAGCGTTCATGCGTTTGTTTCAGCCTTCCGGGGAGGCTGGCCAGTGGAAGTTGGCTCCGATTGATTGGCAGAGCCGGGCCCATTTCCTGGGCATTGCCGCCAAGCAGATGCGCCAGGTTCTTATTGATCATGGTCGGGGGAAGAGCGCGGCTAAACGTGCGGGGCTAAAGGTTTGCGTTGATGATGCCAATGGAATCGCCGCAGTGCCTGCGCAGGATTTTGAACGATTGGATCAGATGTTGACGTTGTTGGCAACAAAGGACCCAGAAGCTGCGCGGGTGGTGGAGCTCAAGTTCTTTGGGGGGCTGACTGATAAAGAAGCCGCCGAGGTTATGGAGATTAGTACAGCGCGGCTGAGGCGGAGTTGGGAGTTTGCGCGCTCGTGGCTGCGACAGCGCATGCAGCCAGTGATGGGGTAGAGGAATTTTGAGTAAGTGTTGCTGATTTATACGCTTGTCAGATTGAGGACTGAATACATGAACTATCGAAGACTATTTTTGAGTGTGGCCGCGCTCGCGGTGGTGCAGATTGGTTGGGGGCAAGTACCTGCTGCCACGCCTAAGCCTGCGACTGCGGTGAAACCCGCAGCCCCTGCCTCGAAGCTCTCTCGCGTTGACGAAATCATTGGGCTTGTAAAGGGCGGGTTTTCAGAAGGATTCATCATCACTACGCTTCAGAAAACAAACAAGTCCATTGAACTCAGCTTGCCGGACATGATGAAGTTGAAGGCTTCGGGTGTTTCGGAAAACATTATGAGTGTCATGAGAGATCCGTCCGGCTCCGTGCGTACTGAAGTCGGGCCAGTAGCTCCTGAGGCTCCGGCCCCAGCCAATAGCAGCGCCCCAGTTTCGCAGGGTGCAAGGCAGCCTCCTTCATCGGATTACAACAGTGATCTTGCAGCGCTTGGCTGTGTGGCGGAACCGAGGAAACGAATTCTTGCGATCAGTGAATTTGAATTTGGTGCTGTCAAGACACAGATCCAGCAGATCTTTGGGACTGAAGTAGACCTAGGAAAGGGGATTATGGCGCTGCTTACGAAGCAACTACAGCAGGATGGGAAATATCGAATTGTCGAGCGCGCCAATCTCAAGACATTGATTGATGAGCAGGATAAGGGTACCGGAAATCGTTACCAGCGAGGATCTGGCCCGAAAGTTGGAAAACTCATTGGAGCTGACGCTTATCTAATGGGGACCATTGTGGTATTCGGGCGTGATGACACGAAAAAGGGTGTCAGCCTCGGTGGTTGGGTCCCGCGTATCCCGGGTGGCATCGACATTGGAAAGAAGATAGACAAAGCCGTCGTCGCAATTGCCTATCGCTTGGTGGACGCCGAGACTGGCGAAATCATCGACACTGCTCAGGAAAAAGGTGAATCCTCACGGGAGAGCAAGAGCTTTTCCATCGCTGGACTCAGTAGCAAGGGCGGTGGCGCTTTGGGCGTAGACATGACAAGCGTCAATTTTGCTCAAACCATAATCGGCGAAGCCACAATCGAAGTCATCAAGAACCTCAGTAGCAAGATGTCCGAACAACAGGCCAAAGTCAAGATGCGAAGCATTGAGGTCGAGGGCCGCTTGGCAGAAGTCTCCGGCAAGCGCCTCTATATCACAACAGGTAGCAATGACGGGGTTTCAAAGTGTGACCGATTTCAGATTTCTCGCATCGTGAAAGAGGTCAAAGACCCAGAGACCAAGGAGGTGATTGATCTTGAAGTGGAACCAATTGGGGAAATGGTTGTGACCGAGGTTCGTGAGCGGATGGCAGTTGGTGCATACAGCGGTTCGGCTGCGCCAGAAGTCAACATGGCGGCGAGAAAGATCCAGCAGCCGGACATTCCTTCACGCGACCAAAGCTTGGCTCCAACTCTTCAGAAACCAATTCAATAGGGAAAAATCATGAAACCCATATTCGCATGTATGTTACTGGCCGTGCCGCTGTTTGGCCAGACGAAGCCAACGGTCTCAGTTGAGGCCTTCGACTATTCGGCCGTCATGACACAGATTCAAACCATCTTTGGAACCCAGCAGAACATAGGTGTGGGCATCCAGGCAATGATGGTGGGCCGCATCCAACGCGGGGGTAAGTTCACCGTTGTGGAACGACGAAAGGTTAACGCCGTGATGGCGGAACAGGATTTCGGTGCCAGCAATCGCGTTAAGAAGGGCACACAGGCGCGCATTGGTGAGATCAAAGGTGCGCAATTCACCATTTTCGGGGACATTATTACGTTTGGTCGGGATGATAGTGCTTCGCGCAAGGTTGGTGCCGTGGTTATAGCGGGTGCCGGTGGTGCAGCCGGGAAATCCAATGCGCAGTTCAAGGCGGTTGTGACCATCAACTTCCGGATGGTGAATACAGAGACGAGTGAGGTGGTGATGACAGGCGAGGCACGGGGAGAATCGAAGCGCGAAAGCAAGTCCGGATTTGCGGGGTTCATTATTGGTGGTTTTGGGATCGGCGGTGCCACCAGCATGAATAGCGCGAATTTTGGCGAGACCATTCTGGGCGAAGCGATCATAGATGCCTGTGACAAGCTTGCTGCCCAGGTGGAGGGGCAGTCCAGCAATGTCCAAAGAACCAACAATGCGCAGATTGAGGGTCGCGTGGCTTCGGTGGACGGCTCGACGGTTTATATCACGGCAGGCTCGGCTGCCGGGGTGGAGGTGGGCGATGTATTTATGGTGTCGCACATTGTGAAAGAAGTGGTGGATCCGGTAACAAAAGAGGTGCTGGATTTGCAGACGGCACCGGCGGGGACGATGAAAGTTACCAGTGTGCGCGAGAAAATTTCCATTGGCACAATGACGGGTGGTCCCGCACGGGTTGGGGATCGGGTGGAGAAACAATGACATTCCAACAGCTAGCTGTCTCCGTGGTGTTGTTCGCCACTAGTGTTCAGGGCGCACCTGAGTCCGAGATTAAGCTGCGGTTTGGTCAGGTTGCAACGCGTGCGGTGGCGAATTTCCGTTCTGCGGATTCGATTGAGGGGCGGCTCAATGCTCAAGGAATGACACTGCATCCGCAATTGATCGCGCTACGTCTGAGGATTGAGTCTGCTTTGGATGAAACCGAGGGGGACATCCGCAAGGGGGATTTGGAGGCGGCGACAGAGGCTCTTACGCGTGCCAGCGCATTGGTGGAACGGTACGTGCGGATTTTGGGTGGCGCATGAGGCTTTTTTCTCAACTTCTCCTGGTAATGGTTGCTTGCATTGCATTTGGTCTACGGGCTTTGGCGCAGAGCGACGCGACGCCGCAATGGCGTCGAGAATTGATGGGGTTGCCGAGTACGCCTTCGGCTTCCACCAACTTACAGGACATATATCGATTTCAACGGAACTTGCAATTGGCTGGGCCTTACTTTGCTGGGTTACAGCCGGGAGAATATGAGGCCAACCGTGAGCTGATCCGGCGCATGGTGATGTATCTGGTTGGAATTGAAATGATCACTCGTGATCCACGAATTCGTCTCGCCGTCAGTCAAGCCTTCCTTGGAGTGGCGGCGTTGCGGTGGGCAGGGGGTCCGGCGGGCACCGCTCAGCAGCAGCCGGACTCTCATCCTGTAACTACTGCTCTCGCTACTCCGCCTTTTTCGCTTCAGGCCCTGGATGTCCCGAACGTCCCGAAGGAGTCGCAAGCGAGATTAGATGAATTGCAGTCTCGATATGAATTTGCGGCAGCACATGCTTCTACGGCGTGGCAGGCCGCTAGTGTGTTGCGACGCAGCTTAGCGAGCAAGGGAATGACGTTGAACGCGCTTACGGAGGCTTCTGTGGCGCGGCTTCAGTTGTACTTTGAGCTCGCCGCAGGCGCGATGCGTGCGCAGGAGTGGGTGGACGCGCAGGCCAATCTGGAGCGGGCGGAAGCAGAGACTGAAAATGTGCGCAAGACCACTGGTCGTTGACGCTATCACGGGCAGGAGAAGAACACAATGAATCCTTATGACTCACAGCCCAGGACTAACGGGCTTTCTCAACACATGACGCGTTTGATGGTTGCAACAGTGATACCTATTTTTGGGCTTTTTCTGTTACGCACCGTCTTGGCTGCATTGCCGATGATTCGAAATGCCGGTCCCATCGGCGATCTCAATATTGCTCCGCTGGTAATGGTGAAAGCGGCGATTGACACCGTTATTTATTTCTTGATCCTGCGCTGTTCGATGGGGGCGAGCCAGATCCTGAAATCGGCGCGGCCTCATTTGGCTGAGATTGGGACGATGATTTTATTGGCTGGGTGTGCGTTGGTAGCGGTCCTTGCGTATAGCGGATACGAAGTGCTCATGGCGTCTCTGGCACCGGCGCAGATGGAAGCGTATAACTGGATTTTCCTGGCTGTGGTGCTGACGCCAATTGCCGTGATCGTGGTGATGGTGACGCGACGGCTTGATTTCTTTTCGAACCTTGTGTTTGGGAAATTGAATGAGGCCGTGGCTCAACCGCCAGCAGGGAGACCGCCTGTTGGGGCATCGCCTTCTTCTGCTGCTAATGAGGCAGAGCAACGGATGCAGGCGCGTGTTCAGACTTTATCGGGCAAGGTATCCCAGGCTGGTGAAGCTGTCGATAGATTGCGGACACAGGGTCGGCTGAGCGCCGAGTTGGCTGAGTCGTCTTTGAAGGTACATGAGTATTTATTAGGCGCGCAGCAAAGCTTGGCGAATCGGGATCTGGATGCGGCTAAGGGCTTTGCGGATTGGGCTGATTATGAGGCTAGCCGTTTGTTGATGGCGGCTCAGTAGGGAACCGCCATGATTTGCTCCAAGTGTGGTTGTGAGGGTGGGGAGGCGGTGAAGTTTTGCCGGAGATGTGGGGCGAAGAATGAGGTGGCGTCTCCGGTTGTCCCACCTCTTGAGCCTCCGCCAGCAGTGCGTCCGCCTTCGTCTCCGCCACCTGTTCTGCTGCCGCTTCGACCATCGACAGAACCACCGATACGCGCCATGGTTCGCCCTGTGGCTCAGCCAATGAAAACGACCTCTCCGCGAGGGAAATTGTTGATGGGGGTTGTACCGGTATTGCTTTTGCTGGGTGCCGGGGCGTATTGGATGGGCTCTCGGTCGGCAGAGTTGATGGATGATCGCGGGGTATTTGCGACGATGGAAGTAGTTAAAGCCGGGGTATTTCGGGTTGGCGTCATTAACGAGCTTGGCAGTACGCTGTACACCGAAGAGCTGACTACGAAGACCCCAAGGGGTAAGCAGCCCGACGACCCCGTAGACAATGCCAGTTGGGAGCCTGGCAAGGACTGGGGTGTCAAACTCACCAGCGGCGCGGGTACGCTCATTCTGATTGACCGATTCGGCAAGAAAACGGTCAGCCCTGCCGGAATCCCAACTGCAGATTTTGTCGATGGATTAGCTCCTGCGGTGCTTTCGCAGAATCCCGCCAGGTGCGGTTACCTTGATCGTGATCACAAGATGAAGATTCCGGCCGAGTATGATCAGTGCGGGCCATTTAGCGATGGCCTAGCGTTGGTTCATCGGGACGCCAAAGCCGGGTATGTCAACAAGAGCGGTACTCTTCAAATTCCCCTTCAATTCTCAGAGGGCTGTTTATTCGCTGAGGGATTAGCCAAGACCAAGGTGGGTGATCACTGGCAGG
>Ga0315912_10004021_pt1 | contig 14169 bp, 15 predicted proteins | sample VfabasoilMG_FD_204469 | JGI IMG/M metagenome (GOLD analysis project Ga0315912, IMG submission 204469) | Garden soil microbial communities collected in Santa Monica, California, United States - V. faba soil | ecosystem: Environmental > Terrestrial > Soil > Garden | place: USA: California... | reverse complement strand
TGGGAGTTGGGAATTTGGACTAGTAGTGCAGACGTACTAGAGCCATCGGTCCCGGTGCTTGGCTACAATCCCGGCGCGTGGACGGCCAGCTGAGCGCCATCGTTCAGGACTTGCAGGCGGTAGAACAGCGCCTGCGTCAGCTGCATGGATGGCTGCCGAGGGAGGCTTGGAGCCAGCCGCCGTCCCCGGGGCGATGGTCACCGGCGGAGTGTGTGACGCACCTCAACCTCACCTCGCGCGCGATGCTTCCGATCCTCCAGGACGGACTTCGCAAAGCCGGCCGCAGCCCGATCGGACCGCCCGCGCGATACCGGCGAGACATCGTCGGCTGGTTGGTCTGGAAACTGATCGCACCCGCGAACGGGTTACGGACGCGAACGATTCGAGCTTTCGTGCCGTCAGGTGACGAGTCACCAGACGCGGCCATGGCGGAATTCTCTCAACTGCAGTCTGAGATGATCGCGTGCGTGCGCGCGGCAGACGGCCTCCCCATCGATCATGTGACGGTGTGCTCGCCGTTCGACGGACGGGTGAAGTGCAACCTGTTCGCGGCGCTGACGCTCATCCCGCGTCATCAGGAGAGGCATGCGCTGCAGGCCGAGCGCGCCGCAAGCCTGCCCGTGCCCGAAGCGTCACCCCTCGCGGTATAGCCCGCCGCGACTCCACAGCACGCCGCGCGCCACGAGCGTCCATCCGGCAATCCAGCCGCGCGCCGCAAGAAACAACACACTGAAGACGCGCATGCCGAGCCATCCGCGCGGATCGAATCGTGCGTGCAGTGCATTCATGAAGAACGCGAAGAACGTGTAGATGTAGGTCGCCGCCTGCAAGCCGAGCCCCCATCGGATCGGGTGCTGATAGACCGCGCGTTCGATGTGGGCATTGAACGAGTGACCGAGCCGGAAGACGTGCTGCGAGTACCGGCGGCGGCGACTCTGAGAGAGTGGATCGTCCGCTCCTGTCGCACGGATCGCGTCGGATACGTGCCGCGCATGGCGGATACCCGACGTGACGCCGTTGCCGGTCAGCGGGTCCGGCATCGACGCCGCCTCACCCACGATGAACCAGTTGTCTCCGCACACCTTCGTTGTGACGTACGGTTGAAAGGACGTGCTCTCGACTTGGAGGGTGGCCTGCGACTCGAGCAACGCGTGAAATCTCTCATGGCGTTGCAGCTCGTCGCGCAGAATCGTCTCCACGGAGCTTCCTGACTGGCGTCGAGCGCGAACGAGATCGGATGGAAGCACGAAGCCAACACTGGTCTGGCTGGGAGAGATTGGAATATCCCAGATCCAGCTCAGATATCGGTCGCCGTTATCCACGAAGAATGCCGTCCCATCGTGCAGCGGCGGCGTATCGAAGTACGTCCACAAACACACTTTCTGCTGGCCGTACGTGACAACGGGAATCTTCATCGCGCGTGAAAGCATGCGCGCCGTGCCACTCGCATCGATGAACCAGCGGGCGTCCACGCGCTGACCGCCGACAGTCGAGCAGCCTGTGATCCGATCGCCGTCCGCGTGAATGTCGGTCACGCGATCCCAGATGAACTCGGTGCCCAGAGCGGATGCGTGCTCGAAGAGCCGCTCGTCGAGCGCGGTCCTGTCCACGTGCAGTGTCACGGTCTCGAAACGAAGCGGCGATCGACGAATCACGGGCGGCGGCGTTGCGCGCCACTCTTCCCGACCCAGCTCGCAGACGATGATCTTCTTCTTGTAGGTCGCGATGCCGTCGGCCAGCAGGGCATCAGTGTCGATACCGACACGGCGGAGCAACCCGGGGCTCGACCAGTCGAGCGACTCCCCAACCTTCCGCTGCGGATACTGACGATGATCGAGACAGACGACACGCAGGCCGGCGTTGCGCATCAGGACGCTCGCGGCAAGACCTGCGATGCCGGCTCCGACGATGGCGACGTCGCAACTAATCCGACTCACGGAAGCAGCCTATCGCAAACGCGACGCTCACACGCTACACTCCCCAAACGCCCGGCGGATCGCGTCAGGCGCAGCACACTGGAGGATCTATGCCGCGGCGTGCCCACACCTTCATATTCGCCATCGTTGCCGTCATAGCGGTTCCGGCTCTCAGCTCAGGCCAGTGGTTGAAATATCCAACGGACGGCGTGCCCAAAAACGCCGACGGCACTCCCAATCGGAATGCGCCCGCACCGCGACTCCCCAACGGGAAGCCCGATTTCTCAGGTCTCTGGCATGCCACAAATCCCGCCCGGTGCGGTGGCCTTGGCAGCCAGTTCGTCGAGTGTGGCGCGGAGATCGGCGGATCGCAGCTCGGCGGGAATCTTGGGCGGAACCTGCCGGAGGGTCTGCCCTATCAGCCGCATGCCGCGAAGCTCGCAAAAGAGCGCAGGGCCGATGACAGCCGCGACGATCCACATGTGCGCTGCCTGCCCGACAATCCGCCGCGCGCGTGGACGCTGCCGCATCTCACGAAGATCATGCAGACGCCGAAGCAGTTGGCGTTGCTCTACGAAGTGAACGCGATGTACCGGCAGATCTTCACCGACGGACGGCCCTTCCCGGACGATCCAACGCCGGCCTGGAATGGCTACTCGATTGGCGCGTGGGAGGGCGACACGCTGGTGGTCCGGACCCAGGGATTCCGCGACGATCTGTGGATCGATACCGGCGGCAGCCCGATGAGTGACGTGGCGAAGATGACGGAGAAGATCAGCCGCCCGAACTACGGCACGCTGAACATCGAGCTCACGATTGACGATCCCAAGAACTACACCAAGCCGTTTACCGTCAACCTGAGCCAGCACATCGAGCTCGACACCGAGCTGGTTGACGAGTTCTGCCTCGAGAACGAGAAATCGTACGAGCGCATGCAGCGCTCACGCGGCCTCTAACGCCATCTCTTCCGCCACGGGAGGAGCGACCACAATCGCTCCTCTCGCAAGTACAGCCCCGCCCATGCGAGCAGCGCCGTCGTGAGCGGCACGAGGATGGGATACGGTTCCTCGAGCCGCGCGTACTGCGAGATGGCGCCACCGAGGTAGCCGGTGAGCAGCACCGCGCCAAGCATCGCGGTCGGAGGCGTCAGGTAGAGCACCACGCACGCCAACTGAATGATCGCGATCCGCGGCAACATCATCAGGTCCCACCCGAGTCTTCCCCACTCCTTCACATACCAGGGGTCGAAGGTCAGCTTCCATCGAGCGCTCATGAGCAGGATCGACATGGAGCCGAGAGACAGAATCCAACCCGCCAAAGGCAGCCATCGTTTCATGGGCGCACATGCTAAGTCATCGAGTGCGCATCGTGTCAAGGCGCATACGATACGGGCGTGACCTCGCAGCCACCGCCGTCCACCCGCAGGCGACTCAGCTCGCTCCCCGAGTTGGTTCGCATCCTCCCAGCGAAGCAGCTGATCTATCTCTGGCTCGCGATCTTCTTCACCTTCTCGATGATCGGCTTCGTGCTGGACATCCTCACTCGAGGCCGTGAACCAGCGCTGCTGCTCACGCTGAACGTGATCGGCTCGGGTCTGTTTGCGTTTGGGTACGCGAAAGTCTCGATGCCAATGCGCAAGTGGGGGTATGCCGCAATGGTCACGACGCACATGTTGTACGTCGTGGTCGTTCCGCGTCTGTTCGCTCTCCTGCCGGAAAGTCCACCCGGGCGCCTCACCCTCGATGCGGTCGGCATCATCATCACAGTGGCGACCGGGTACACCTGCTTCCTGCGATTCATCAGCGTGACGGCGACTCGCTACGTCCGCGTCTTGACCGAGATCGACCTCGCACGTGACATCCATCGGGTGCTGGTGCCGGCTCTCGAGAAACGGATCGGCGACTTCGAGTTTCTCGGGTGGTCACATGCGAGCGGCGACGTCGGCGGCGATCTGGTCGATATCGTCGAACAGGATGATGGGTGGCTGGGCTATGTTGCCGACGTCTCGGGACACGGCGTCGGATCCGGTGTCGTGATGGGCATGTTCAAGAGCGCGCTTCGGATGCGCGCCCGCGCCGGCGGCTCAATCGCCGCGCTGCTCGACGACATCCACGCCGTCCTGATGCCGCTCAAACAGCCACAGATGTTCGTGACTGTGGCATGCCTGCGTCAGGGGCGCGACAACCAGGTGGAGTGTGCCGTGGCCGGTCACCTTCCGATCCTGCGGGCACGCAAGGGCCGCGTCGAAGAGGTGACCTCGCCGCAGATCGCCGTCGGCATGCTGGACGAGACCACTTTCAGCTCGTCGTGCACCGAGTGCCTGCCTGGCGACCTCTTCGCGCTGCTGACCGACGGGCTGACCGAAGTCTTCAACGGCCAGCGCGATGAGCTCGGCCTCGACTGGGCAAAGGGCGTGCTGCAGTCGACCGACGGTCAACCGCTGTCAGCGATCGCCGGCCGATTGCTCTCTGATGCGCGTGCCTTCGGCGCCCAACTCGACGACCAGACCGTGCTACTGATTCGGCGGATGAAGTAGAACCACGAAGGCCTCGAAGAACACGAAGTTCGCGGAGTCAAGACCCGTTAGATCGGTTTCTCTTCGGATCTCGTCTTCGTGACCTTCGTGTGCTTCGTGGTTGTTAGAAATCACACAAGCGCAATCACGCGGCGAACGGATTCTCGTCGGCGGTCGGTCCGTAGACCGACGGCACCGAAAGATTGAGCAGCCGCAGGTACACGAGCAGCTGACCGCGATGGTGATACCAGTGGTTCAGCATAATCGCGCGGATGAACGCGACACGCGGCATGACCAGAATGTCCTTGCCGTTGTCCTGCAACCGCCACGTCGCCGCCATCTTCGCATCGTCAAACCCACCCAGCGCCTTCTTCGCTTTCGCGACGCTCTCGGTGAGCGCCGGCACGAGCTCCGCGGCCGTCGCCGCTTCGGGGTGGATGAACGCCGGCCGCCGTGGCATCGTGTCTACCGCAGCGTTCTCGGCAACGAGACCCGGGACGACGGCGACGTGCAGCGCGAGTTGGCCGAGCGACATCGACTTCGGATGCGGCCGCCATGACAGATGTTCCTGAGGAATCCTCTCGAGGACGCGACGCGTGGTTGCGGCCTCCTGCTCGAGCTCGGCGAGCAGACCGTCAATGATTCTCATGTGACTTCTCCCTAGTTCTCGGCGGCTTCAGCAGCCTTGCGGACGCGCGCATGCATCGCGCTCCAGCCGTTCGCCATGTGTGGCCGATTCTCTTCAGGGAACGGCCCCACCACGGTGTGCCTGAACTTGATCAGCGTGCCGTCGGGTGTCTCGCTGAGGCGATACATCATGTTCGACGTCGCACCGGTGGACATGAACAGCGGTCCCCAGATCTCGAGCAACGTGGGGCGCTTGATGCTCTGCACGAATCCCCACAAGTGCCCCTCGTCGCCGCCGAGATCGCGATACCAGCGGCCGCCGGGATGCGTCTCGATGACCATCGGCAGCGGCTTGCCGTCGCCCGTTTCGTTAAGACGCCCGATTTGCGCGATGAGCGACTTGAACGTCTGCTCGATCGACGCATGGACGTCGATGTCTTCGGTGATCGTGAACGTTTGAACTTCCTGGGCGGATGCGGTCGTACTCATCGTTTCTCCTCCGCGTGGGCCTTGATGCGCCGGAGCTGTGCACGCCAGTGCTGGGCGAACATCCCGCTCCAGTCATGAATCGTGCGAAGTGTGTCTGCGTTTGTTCGATACAAGGTGCGACGGCCGTCGCGCCTCACGGTAACGAGGTCGACACTCAAGAGCACCTGCAGGTGCTTCGACACCGATGGTTGCCCGAGCTCGAGCCCATCGGCAATCTCGCCCACTGCGCGCTCTTCAGCGGCGAGGAACTCCAGGATCTGCCGGCGGCGAGGCTCGGCTATCGCATTGAACGGGTCCGAGATCGTCGATGCGCGCGGCATACCTGTTTATATATTCCCATATGGGAATATGTCAAGTCGGCATGATCGCGCAGGTTTCGCGGGCCAAAAATGAAAACGGCGGCCACAAGGGCCGCCGCTCTCGACACGAATTGGAGTTGGACTACTTCCCGACTGCCTTCCAGAGATCGGCTTTCGTCAGCGGCGCGTTGCCACGATGCACCGGGATGTACTGCTCGAAGTCGAGATTCAACTTCTCGACGATCGGCTGCAGCGCCTTGATGTGATCGTTGGGCTGCTGCCCCGCGGCCGGCAGTGTGTAGTCGGCCTGGAACAGGATCTTCTCCTTGGGGATGAACGCGATCGTCAGGCCGTTCGAATGCGGCGACGGATAGATGTGATAGAACTCCACGGTTCGCGTGCCGTCCGAGTAGACCTTCTTCTCGCCGATCGTTTCGATCTTCACCTTCTTCGGGCTCTTCGCCAGCGAGTCGTTCAGCAGCGTTCGTGGCGTGTTGAGCGCCTTCTCGAAGAACTCCTTGTTGTTCTGCTGCGTGATGATCGTCACGTTGTCTGCGACGAGCGCCGGCAGTCCGCCGGTGTGATCCGAGTGCGGGTGCGAGTTCCACACGTAGCGCAGCGGCTTGTTCGGGAAGATCTTCTTCGTCTCGGCGATGTACGCCACGCCGCGCGCCTCGGGCTGTCCGGCCTCGAGCATCATCACGTAGTCTTTGAACTCCACGAGGATCGAGTCGTAGCTGCCGTTTCCGGTCGTGAGTCGAATGACGCCGTCACCAAGCTTCTCCTGCGTCACGGTCATCGCAGGCGGGCCAGCGGGAGCGCCTCCCGGAGGCGGACCACCGGCACGTCCGGCCGGAGGCGCGGGCGCAGGTGCCAGCGTCGCGGCGTCAGACGGATTCAGTTTCGCGCTCGTCACATCGACTTCGAAGAACGGGAAGCCGCCGCGCGTCTGCACGATCTTCGCGGGCGCCATGGCGCCGCCGAAGTCCTTCCACCCGGAGTAGGTGGCGACGATGTGCATGTCGCCCATGATGTTTTCATTGAGCCACGTCTCGACGCGCTCGATCTGGTTCTGGCCGTTGACGTAGCCGTTGATCACGTAGCTCTTGCCCGACGGCGCCTTGACCGAGGGACTCCAGCTCACGACGGTGTACTTCCCGTCCTTCTTGGCCGTGGCATTGTTCGCCTCGGCGCCTTTGAGGAAGCCCCAGGGTGTCAGGTAGAGATCCACCGAGCCGCCCCATGGCTGCGCGACGTCCGCCTGCTGCGCCGTGACCTGCTGGAAGAACGTTCCGGGCGCCACGGTCGTTGAGCCGCCGGGACCGATATTGTTCGTGGTCCCCGCCTGACGCGTCACCGGAGCAGCGAGGTCGATGACCCGCACGTAGCTCCCGATCGGCCGCATCGGGTTGTGCGTGCCCTGGCAGTTCATCTGCGTGGAGTTGGCCCCGCACTGCTGGAACGCTACGTCCTTCGCCGATCCCGAGTACGTGACGGATGCCGGATCACCCAATGCTTTCTTCGCGCCGGCAATGACGGTCTTCGCGTCCTGCGCCATCGCGGTCCCGCCGAGATATGCGAAGCAGATTGCAACAAGAGCCAGTTTCTTCACCACAACTCCTCCTCGATAAGTGCGGCAGACAAGATACCTCAATCAACCTTGATCTTCCGCCGGAACTGCTGATTCTCGTTGCACACGAACTCGATCGGCTCCTCATCGGCCATTACGCGCTGATTTATACGCACGGTAAACGGCTTGGTAAGCGCCTTCTGGTCTTCGACGGTCACATCAATCTCAAGTTTGCCGAAAATTGGACGACGGAAGCGCTCGGTGAACTTCGCCTGACCGCTGTACGGCGTGCCGCGCACGTCGAGCCATCCATCAACCGGGCTTTCTTCGGCACCGCGAAGGTTGTTCGTCTCGACGACGAGCGTGTCCCCTTCCCAGCGCCCCACCGAGTAGCCGTACCACCACGGCAGCGGATCGCCCTGCTTCGGCAGCTGCCGTCCATCCATGTAGATGTAGCGCAGACCGTAGTTGGACTCGTAGAGGATCGTGATCAGCTTCGGCGTCTGGATGATCTTTCTCGGCTGCGGCTGCATGTGGAACTGCGTGATGCCCATCGGCATGCAGTTGGCATCGGGGTTGTCCTTCATGTCCGTCGCCATCCGCTCCTTCTTGAGCGCTGCGGCCCACGGCGTAAGAGGCAGACCACCAGGAATGTTCGTCGCGATATCCCAAAAGGCCCCCAACGGAGGTGACTTGGGATCGGCCGCGAACGTCGGCACCTGCGGCTCTGTGACGACATCGCCTCCAGAGTTCACCCGGCCTTCCTGCTTGAACAGACCTGCTAGCTCTGAGGGAAGTGGCTCCTGGTCGGCTCTCAACCAGTTGCCGGTGAGGTCAGGCTTGCCTTCCGCAGTCCGTGGCGGCGGAGCGTCCATCCGCACCTGGCCCTTTCCGTCACGAGGGACGCCGGGGTCCTGGAACTTCCCCCATTGCGCGGATAACGACGCCGAACAGACCAAGAGCAGAACAACCGCGCCGGAAGTCGCGTGCCTCATCTGTACTTCTCCTGACGGGAAATTATGCATTCGCTTTGCAAGTTAGGGGTCATGGTTCAGGTTACCGACGGTCGATTGTTTGCGCCAAACGGATGACTTGGAGCATCACCCGAATGTCATGCATTTTGCTTCGGGACGCGTCTCATGCGCATTTCCGAGCCAGCTGGAATTGCACCAGAGCGCGCGAAATGTACCGACTAGCCCGTCGGACTGCTTCGAAGGCCAAGCGCGGATTGAAATCCGCCGTCGAGCGATCGCAGCTGGCGGGCCTCTATTCACCGGACCCGGACGATCTCGACCCGCGCCGCCATCTCGAATCGGCCGTCGAGTGGCTCAAACGTGCACAAGACGCCGGGCACGATCGAGGCGTTTCGTACGGGGTTCGATTTGGCGGGGACTTCCAGGAAAGCTATCCCGAAACGACCGGTTACATCTGTCGCACGTTTGTCGAGCTCTCGCAACAGAGCGGCAGCGAGGATCTGCTTCGCCGGGCCATCGAAATGGGCCAATGGGAGAGCAGCATTCAGATGCCGTGCGGAGCCGTGATGGGCGGCAAGCTGAACACCAACCCGACGCCGGCCGTCTTCAACACCGGCATGGTGCTTCTGGGCTGGAGCGCACTCGTGCGTGCTGTCGCCGACCCGCAAAGCCAAGCCGCGGCCATACGCGCAGCAGATTGGCTCGTCGGCATGCAGGACGCTGACGGCAACTGGACTCGTGGCAACTCCCAATTTGCTCTTGCCAGCGCCACTGTCTACAACGTGAAGGCGGCCTGGGGCCTTTGTGACTTCGGCGTCGCAATCGATCGAGAAGACTACGTGCGGGCGGCCACTCGGCATGCGGAGGTGTGTCTGCAACACCAGACGCCAACGGGGTGGTTCACCGATTGCTGCCTCAGCGATCCATCGCAGCCCCTGCTCCACACGCTGGCCTACACGATGGAAGGCCTCATCGGCATCGGCGAGCTGACCGGCCGGCTGGATTTCATCGAGGCTGCTCGCAGAACCGCCGATGCCCAGTTGCGCATCATGGGAAGCGACGGCTTCCTTCCCGGCCGCCAGGACAAGGAATTCCATGCGGCAGTCGATTGGTGCTGCCTCACGGGCTCCGCTCAAACCTCGATCGTCATGAGCAAGCTCTATCGGCTGAGCGGCGAACAGAAATATGCAGAGGCTGCCGCCCGGCTGAATTCGTATCTGATGGCGCGTCACGACATCCGGAACCCGAATCCCAGGCTGCGCGGTGGCCTGCCGGGGTCGTGGCCGGTGTGGGGGCATTACGGGCGCTACACGATCCTCAACTGGGCGACCAGATTTCTCGTGGACGCTCTCTGGCTTCAACTGGACATGAAGGCATTCTCGGATGAGCGAACCAGAACTGCTCGATCTCATTAAGGTGGTCGTCGATCGCATCGCGACGTCGAAAGGGACGAGTGCGCCGAAGATCCTGCCGAATACGGCTCTTCTCGGCGGCGGGCTTCCTATCGATTCGCTTGACCTCGCGTCGCTGGTCGTCGAGCTCGAACAAGCGACCGGACGCGATCCGTTCAAAGCCGGATTCGTGGACTTTCGCACTGCCGGCGAGTTGGCGCAGCTGTACCTTCGGTGAGAAGGGCCTATGCCGCTTCCATTGGACGTCGAGCCCGACGCACCGCTCCTGCTTCGCGGCGCCCAGAGCACGACTCGCGCCGACGTCCAAGGGCGTGCCACTCAGCTCGAGTCCTGTCTCTCCCTACGAGGTGTGACGAGGCTGCTCGTAAAGTCCGATCAGCCCGTCCACATACTCTCGGCGATTGACGCTGCCACACGCCTGGGCGCAGACGTCTGGATCGCACACACCGATCTTTCGTCGCATGTCATTGACGACATCGTGCGTGAACATCGGATCGGGGCAATCGTCAGCAGCGACGACGCGACTGCGACGGACATCGCTCCGACCACAGCGTCGTCACAAATCTGCCTGATGACGTCTGGCACCACAGGGCGACCCAAGGTTGCGGCACACGCGCAAGAACATTTCCTCGGCCGCTTTGCGAGCCAACCGAGCTTGCCGGCGCTTTCAGGCAGCCGATGGCTGCTGACGTATCAGCCGACGACGTTCGCAGGTCTTCAGATGCTTCTGACGTCCGTTTACGCAACGGGGATTCTGGTCCTCCCCGATGAACGGACTCCGCAGGGGTTCCTCAACGCCGCACAACTCCATGGCGTCACGCATATCAGCGGCACACCGACATTCTGGCGGTCGCTGCTGATGGTGATGCCTCCTGGCTCGTTGCGCGATCTCCAGCAAGCGACACTCGGAGGCGAGGCGATCGACCAGGTGACGCTCGACAGGATTCGACTCGCCTTCCCTCGAGCGCGAACCACACACATCTACGCATCCACCGAGGCCGGAGTCGTGTTCGCGGTGAATGACGGACAGGCAGGGTTTCCTGCGCATTGGCTCACCGATGGCGTTCAGGGATCGCAGCTGCGGATCCGTGACGGTCTCCTGGAGGTGCGCTCACCTCGTAAGATGACGGGATATCTGGGTCAAGCAGTCAGCACGCCCTTCGTTGACGACGGTTGGTTGCGAACGGCGGATCGAGTCGCAGTCGAGGGCGATCGCGTGCATTTCGTGGGACGCCTCGACTCGGTGATCAACGTCGGCGGAGCGAAGGTCGATCCGTTCTCGGTCGAAGCGTTTCTGCTCTCTCTCCAGGGCGTGACCGAGGCGCGCGTCGCCGGCGTGCGCAACCAGCTCACAGGATTCGTTGTGGCCGCCGACGTCGTGCTCGCGCCTGGGCTCGACCCTGATGCCGCCCGACAGCGAATCCTGGCTGCGTGCTACCAACGGCTGCCCGGGACGCACGTGCCCCGTGTTCTACGGATAGTCGATGCCGTGCCCGTGCTCGACTCGTGGAAGAAGGCGGTATGAGGCACGTCATCGTGACCGGCGGCAGCCGCGGACTGGGATGCGCCATCGTCAAGAGCTTGTTGAGGAGCGGGTATCGCGTGTCGGCCTGCAGCCGGAACAGGACGGGAGTGCTCGACCAGATCACGACGGAGTTCACAGATCGGTTCTTCTGGTGCTCGTGCAACGTTGGCGAAGCGGACCAGGTCGATCAGTTCGTGCGCGCGGCGGTGAAGTGGGCAGGCGACGATGGCATCTGGGGACTGGTCAACAACGCGGGCATCGCGGGAGTTGGCGTCCTGGCCACGTTCTCCAACGTGGACAGCGAGCGCATTCTCAAAGTGAATCTCCTTGGCGCGCTGCACATGGCTCGTGCGGTGTCGCAGCATCTTCTACGAGCGAATGGTGGCGGGCGAATCGTGAATGTCAGCTCGGTGATCGGCTCTCGCGGGTACAACGGCCTGGCCGCATACAGTGCTTCAAAAGCCGGCATCGATGGCCTCACCCGTGCGCTCGCCAGAGAGCTAGGCCGGCGGCAGATCACGGTCAACAGCATTGCGCCGGGCTATGTGAAAACGGACATGTCGGCCTCGCTCGACGATCGGCAACTGGAGCGAATCGTAAGACGCACACCGCTCGGCCGGCTTGCGAGCGAAGACGACGTGTGCAATGTCGTCCAATTTCTCCTCAGCGATCAGGCAGCGTTCGTGACCGGCGAAACGATCCTGATCGATGGCGGGATCAGTTGCTGAGGCCGTCATGAATATTCGCGGACACGTTCGTTCGCTGCTGCCGCAGACCTCCCGGGTGCAGGTCAAATCCTGGCGTGACCAGCTGGATGCGCTTTACGTTCGCAAGTTCCTCTCGTTTACGCCCGACGATCTGCTCGCCACACTACGACGGCTCGGGATCGAACGCGGTGACGCCGTCATGGCTCACACGTCCTTCGCTCAATTTGCGGGTTTTCAGGGTGGCCTGTCCGACGTCATCAAGACACTTCAAGCGGCTGTCGGCGAAGAAGGCACGCTGCTTATTCCGACGCTGCCGTTCGATGGCGCGGCGATCGACTACGTCAAGTCAGGCGCGATCACGGACATCGCGCGGACACCATCACGCATGGGTTTCATCACGGAGATCTTCCGTCGCCTGCCGGGAGTCACGCGGAGCATCCATCCCACACATGCCATCGCCATCTGGGGCAAGGACGCCTCCACGATCGCGGCTGGTCACCACACCGCTGCCACGCCGTGCGGCGTTGGGACACCGTTTCACCAACTGCTCGAGCGGAAGGGGAAGGTATTGCTCGCAGGCGTCAGCATCAGGACGATGACGTTCTATCACTGCGTCGAGGAACTGATCGAGCCCGACATGCCCTTCTCTGCGTTCACCACCGAGTGGTTCGAAACCACAACCAAAGGGCTGGATGGCACTATCTATCCGAGCCGAATGCGCCTGTTCGATCCAGCGGTATCGGCACGTCGAGACCCCGAGCTGATGATCGGGCCACTGAAGCGAAGAGGCTTCTGGCGAAGCGCGCGTCTGGGCCGGCTGGAGCTGGTGGTCCTCCACACGACGGAGGTCCTCGCAACAGTCCGGGAGATGGGCGCCTCAGGGCAGTTCTGCTACCACGAGCGCGTCACTTCACCCCTTTAGCCAGCGACGCGATCACATAGCCGCTCACATCGCGGATCTGCTCCGGCGTAAACGCACTGCGGAACGACGGCATGTTGTTACGGCCCGCGGTCACCGTTTGAATCGCCGCGTTGAAATCAGCGAGCGTGTCGAGAGGCGCACCACCGGTGTGCCCGCCCTTCCCGTCGTCGCCGTGGCACGCCGCGCAGTTCGTGGTGAAGATGCGCTTTCCTTCGACGAGGTTCGCGTCAGCGAGTCGAGGCGTGACGGCTGCCACTGCCGGCGTCGCTGCAGGTGTTGCAGCAGCATTGCGCGACACGGGCGTGCCCGCCTGCACTGGGCCCATTGTTCCGTCGAGCGCGAACAGCCACACGCTGTCGCCACGCGCGGATCCGATCAACGCGCTGCCAGCGGAGAACGCCAGCAGATACTGCTTCCCGTTCCGCTCGAATGTGCTGACGGGTGCATGCATGCCGGCGCCGGTCTGGAACTCCCAGAGTTGCTTGCCGTTCGCCGAGTCGAGCGCCATCAGTCGGCCGTCGTTGCGGCCGACAAACAGCAGACCGCCTGCGGTCGCCAGCGTGCCGCTGTAGCACTGCTCGGGCCACTGATATCGCCAGGCCAGCGTGTTCGTCGTCACATCGAGGGCGGCGATGATGCCTGTCCGCGCCACTCGCGTGAACGTTGTCGCACCACCGAGAAATGAAGTGCCGTCTATAGGGGTAGTGAACTTCGAGTCACCGCCGCCCGTGAAGCCGTTGATCACCGACGATGCACAGACGAACATGCGCTGCTGGACGGGATCGTACGAGCTGGGAGGCCAGCTGGCGCCGCCCCAGATACCGGGGGCAACGATCGTTGGATCCTTGCCAGCAAACGGCGTGAAGATGCGACCGTCGTTGACGAGCGTGTGCCCCTCCGGCGCGATGTCGATGAACTGCGGAACGATGGAGTCGCCCTTCGGAAACGGCTGCGTCGCAGCGGTCTTCTGCCGCGGCTCCTGCGGAACGGGCTTCTCGTCGATGCCGATGAGCGGCTTCCCCGTCTCGCGATCGAGGATGTAGGCCCAGCCGGTCTTCCCCACCTCGGCGATCGCCTTGCGCGTGCGCCCGCCAACGCTGACGTCCATGAGAATGACGGGGTTGACCGCGTCGTAGTCCCAAATGTCGTGGTGCACCTGCTGGAAGTGCCAGCGATATTTTCCGGTCGCGAGATCGATCGCCAGCATCGACGC
>Ga0315912_10004020_pt1 | contig 14171 bp, 11 predicted proteins | sample VfabasoilMG_FD_204469 | JGI IMG/M metagenome (GOLD analysis project Ga0315912, IMG submission 204469) | Garden soil microbial communities collected in Santa Monica, California, United States - V. faba soil | ecosystem: Environmental > Terrestrial > Soil > Garden | place: USA: California... | reverse complement strand
TCGCCCGCCCGACGTACCTCGACTTCGATGCCGAGGATGCGGGACGAGTCCGGGACGTTGAAATGGAAGTCCTCCAAGATCAGACGATCTTGCATGGGCCCGTTGCTCGTGCCCAAGGAGGTCACCGCTGCGTAGTCGATTGAGTCGCTGGGGACGAGCGCCTGCTCCACGCTGCGCCACTTGGTAGGAGGCAGGCAATAGTCGGGCTCGGAGTCGATGCAGACATGGGCATCACAAAACCACGCGCTGCCACCCAGGTCCGTGCAGGGGGCAACGCAGTCGCTGTTGACGGAGCATGCAAGCTCGTACAGTCGAGAGTAGTCCTGGTCAGTCCCAGCAAAACTCGCGCTGCGCGCGCCGCGTGGAGCCATGCGCGTGACGCCACATGCGGCCCCACCGCCTGTTCCTTCCGCAGACCCACCAACACCGTCATGACCGCCGCTCCCAGCGGAGTCTGCACCACCAACGGCTTGCCCTAGCCCTCCCGTCCCGCCGCCGCTGCCGTCTTGGTCCGCTCCTCCCGAGCCAGCCCCATCGCTCCCCCCAGCGGCGTCCACGATGCCGCCTGATCCCCCGGAGGCAGCGTCATCTACATTGGAGATGTGGCTCGCGTCACCGCCGCAAGACACGGCGCAGAACAGGAGCGAGCTGAAGACGACGAAGGGCAGGATGGAAGGAGATGCGCGCATGATCCGTCTGATCTGACGGTTTTTGGCCCCTCGGCGCAACCACCCATCGTTCTTTCGGGTGAGGAGCTACTTTACGGCAGCAGTTGAGGATGCCGTGACAAACGGATCGCTGTGGATCATGGACATGGAGGCGCCCGCCAGGAAACACTGTTTCTTGAGTTGGCGCACCAGATCGGGATGGCCACAGAGGTAGACGCGGTGGCCCTTGAGCTGGGGCAGGTTTTGTCGCACGAGCTGAGCGATGTCGATGCGATGCGGCTGGGCGGCGACGGGTGCCGTGTCGGTGGGATGGGGAGAGGAGGCCTCTGCGAGGCTTGTCGTCGGTGACCACACGCTTTCCGTGTAGGTGAACTGCTTGTGGGCCTTCTGCAAACGAAGTAGCTCCGCGCGTTGGTAGAGACCGTCGAGGCTGGTGGCGCCGTGGATGAGACTGATGGGCGCTTGATGGTGGGCGTCGAGCGCGGCGCGCAAAATGCCCAGCAAGGGCGCAAGTCCAGTGCCTGTGCCTACGAGCAGCAGCGGCTCAGTGGGGCTCTTGCTGTAGACGCATTCACCCAACGGTCCGCGTACGTTCAGCTTCACCTGCTCGCCACACGTGAGGTAGTCGCTCATTTGTCCGCCGGCGAGACGCGCCACGTGCAGCTCGATGAACTCATCATAGTCGCGGCTCGCAATGGAGTACGGCCGGGTGAGGCCATCACCGGGCCGCACCAGTTGAATGAACTGGCCGCTCTCGAACTGAAGCTCCAAGGGCCGTTGGATCACGACGCGAAAGACGCTGGGGGAAAGCTGCGTCACCTTCAGCACCTGACTCGTGAAGGTCGGCAGCTGATCGCTTTCTACGATGGCCGGGCTCTCCTGCGCTGGACACTGACAGGACATGAAAAAATGACGCTGGCTGAGCGCCAGCTTCAAACCCTTTTGCGCAGCGGCAGGGGCAGCAGTTGCGCCCTGGACCAAACAGGACTGACACACCCCAGAGCGACATGACGAACCAACAGGAACGCCGTGCCGGAGCAAGCAGTCCAGGACACTCTCAGTGCCGCAAATTGCAAGTTCGCGGTCCAGGTAGCGCAACGTACTCATCCGCGTCACCGATTCAAAACGTCGTCTTTAACGCTGAGTGCGATGCTTGCCACGCTGCCAATGTCCTCTGGCTGCGCGCCCAACTCTTGCAGCGTCGCCGCCAGGTGCTGCATGACTGCGGAGAAGTGCTCCTCTGTGAGCTTCATGTGAGCATGACCCTTGCGCATGTCCTCGCCCGTGTAGTGGTTGGGGCCACCAAAGGCCATCGTCAAGAACGCCTTTTGCTTGACGTGCTGACGCTCCATATCGACTGTGTCGAAAAAATGGCTGATGCGGTCGTCGCTCAAGACCTTTCTGTAAAATACGTCGACAGCGAGATTGAGGGCGGTTTCACCGCCGAGGCGATCGAAAAGAGTCGTTGCTTGGTTCATCGGAAGGGGCTTCTTGGGGAGTCACGATTGGTTGGGATGTTGGCGACGTGGCTTGGGGGACCGTCGTCGAGGGTGAGCAACATCTAAGGGCGGGCGCCGGTTGTGACCAGAGATCCAAACGTGAAAAATATGCGCCGCGCGCTCTGAGCCGCGTAAAAAGCGGCGGAAATTCTTGCGCTAGGCTTGGAACTCTTCGCCAAGTGCGATTTGGTGCGGGACAACGAGATGAGTTTTCGATGAGTGCGGCGCGCCTCGGCGCCTTGCTGGGCGACAGGGGGTGCGCATAGGCTGAGTTGCGATGAGTTTTGTGCCGCTTGTGCTGGTCGTGGTCCTGTTTTGGACGGGCGTTTTTTGCGTGACGCTCATCGCGCTCGGGTCCTCCGCGAGCGACCTCTTGTGGGGGCGCAAGGCGCCGTTGCCCGAAGATTTGGGACAGTGGATTGAAGGGGGCGTCGATGGGTCAGGGCGGGTGAGGCAAGAGCGTCGCCTGCGCCCGGGCGATGCGGCTGATCCGAGTTTTTTGATCCTGCAGGTGCGTTGGGTGGATGCGCGGACCGGCGAAATCCTGGAGGTGTTGCCTGAACAACGTGAGCGGCGCCGTCGTGGTCCCCGAGCGCGTTGAATGGACAAAGCGCAACAAGCCGCGCAACCTGGCGGTTGGCGGCCTATCATTCTTTGTCGGACGAGCGACGTGAATTACTTCTTGAGACCCTGACGACGACGGCGGTTCTTCGCCTTGTGGGCGGAGTTTTTCCGCAGGCTGCGCTTGCGGTTGATCTTGCGGGGTCCGGTTTTCATTCCAGGCAGAAACATAGGGGCGGTGCGTATATCTGGCGGCAAGGGAGCGTGCAAGCTGAACACCTGGCAGGAGCGTGAAAAATCAACCTGGGGCAGGCGGGCGGGAGCTTGAGTCGAGGGGGCGGGCTGGTGGAAAATATAATGATTCTAATATTTTAGAGCCATGCAGCTGGGATGCTGGCGGGCCCAGGCGGGGGGCCGCCAGCGGAGTTGGACGGACAGTTCCTAATGGGCGCGCTTGAGGCGGAGCGACGCGCTGAGTGCGGCGTCGGCGTTGTTGGTGAAATGCTGGAAGGCGGCGTAGTCGCCGGGCGGGATGCGGCCCGCGCGCGTGACGATGCTGCGCACCAGGCGGACTTTACCTGGTCCGGCGCTGTCAGTGACGCTGTACTCGGCGTGGGAGGATGACTGCGTACTTTGCGTTGCCTGGGCCGACAGCGACGCGGGCAAAGTGATGAGCAAGTCCACGTGTTGTTCGGTTTGCTGAGCAATGAGCAGCGGTGTCACGCGACTCGCCAAGGTGGTGAACTGACTGAGGCGCGGCATGAACGGTGGGCTCACCAACATGCCCATGGTGGTCTCGGTGGCAAAGTGGGGCACTTCGGTCTTGATCGAGATAGTGAGCGGCTGGTCCAAATTGTCTTTGGAAAGGACGCGATGGCTGATCAAACGCGCGCCCTGCAATTGTTGGGCGAGCAGCCGTGACTCGATGACGTTGCCCAGTTGGTTCTCGGGAATTTGCGAGAGGCCATTGCGCAAGGACGCAGCGAAGCCACCATGGAAGATGATCTTGAGATCGAGCTTGAGGTCACCCGACTCACTGAGTTGACCTTCCCCTTCGTACGAAATGCCGTCTTTGATGCCAGTGTCAGGAATGACGGTCTTCTCTGCTTCGAGCTTGCCCAGAAGGTAGGCGGGGGCGCCGCGCAGGTGGCTGGGCACCGTGCCAAACGGCGCGAACTTGTCGTCGATGGTGAGAAATACGAGTTTTTTATCCAACGTCACCACGAGCAGCGGCGTCAGGGGTCGCGAGGCCGAGTCAATTGGGCCCAAAATGGGCGACGCCAACTTGCTCTCCGCCACTGCCCAACGCACGTCAATGTTTGCAGCGTGACACAGCGTCTCGAAGCCACGCAAGCGATTGCCGTTGCGCGAGACCACGACCCGGCGGCCGTCTTGTTCTTCCCCGTCTTGCACGCTGTCGAGCACCCAGTGATACAAGGCGCGCGCGCGCTCGGTGTCGGTCTTGGCCGTCTTGGTGATGTTCTTGGCGATCTTGACGATGCGCGGGTCCACGGCTTCCAGGCTGATCATGCTGCGGCTGAGGCTCTGCACGCGCCGTTCAAACTCCAAACCCCAGCCGATGGACACGCGGGGTAAGAACTCTTGAGCGGGGGGGCTCATGGGTTCAACCGCCGCCGCGGGGCTATCATCCACACGGTAGCGATACACCACGATGGAGCCTGTCTTGGTGACCTGGGGCTCAGGCACACCGTTGTGCGTCTCGAGCACCAATTGCTTGTCCACGGGGGCAATCACAACGAACTCACTGCGCGCGTAGGCGACGTCCTTTTCGCGGAAGAACCAGCCTGGCCCCTCGTACATCTCACCCACGCCGTCGCCCCAACGTGACACGATGCGCTCGGTCTCGATGTAGTCGCCGACCTCCAAGTGCGGCATGGTGACGGTGGGTTTGCCTGCGACTTCCTCGGGTTCGAGCGTGGTGCCGTCCTTCTTGATGACGCGCAAGCGCAACACCAAGCCGTGGCCACTTTCCTCGGTAAATCGATTGATGGCCTCCTCGCTCTGGATGCGCACGATCTCGTGCTCCAAAAAGCGGCTGGAGCCGTCGGGATTGATCCACACTGCCCCGTAATCCAAGACGCGAGCAGCGGTGCCGGCCATGTGATGATTGCGCGCTTCGTATTCTGCGATCACCTTTTTGCCGTCGAGTCGATACGGCTCCAGGGCGGTGATCCCCTCCACCAGATCGATGGCTCCCTCGATGGGGCTGGGGTCGGCGCCAGCGCTGATGGACTCAACCAGCGCGGTGGTGAGCGCGCGGTCATTGCCGCGGGCCAGGTACGCGTCAGCCAGAGCCAAACGCGCGTGGGCATCGCGGGGTTCGCGCTCGAGCGCGTTCTTGAGCTGCTCCAGGCTGCGCTCTTGGTCGCCGGATGCGATCAAGAGTTCTTCGATGCGGCCCTCGATGTCTTTGCGCCCCGGGCGTCGCGCCAGCAAGCGCCTCAGCTCGCTCTGCGCGGTCTTGTAATCACGACGATTGAGCGCGCGGGTGAGCCGCAACTCGCTGTCAGGATGAGCCTTTATGACGCGTTCCAAGAGCTCATCCACCTTCTTGAAATCGCCCGCTTCCTCGTAATATTCCACGCCGAGGCGCAGCGCATCTTCGTCCTCGGGGAAGTGCGCGAGCAAACTGAGCACGGCCCTGTCGTACTCGGGTCCCCAACCCAATTCCTCATACAGCTCCGCCAGGGAGAAGGGGATGGAGGGAACGTCCGGGAAGTTCTTGGAGAGTGTCTCTAGCTCATCCACGACCGTGGTGGCGCCCTTCTGCTCGGCGTCCCAAATGATGTTTTGGTACGTGGGGAACCAGAGTGCGCTGTCGTGTTCGACGGCGCGCAACTGGAGTTCATGGACCAAATCGCGGGTCTGCGATTGATCGTAGATGGGATCGGCGGCGACGAAGATGGCCGCGGTGGACAGGGCGATGCCCGTAGCTGTCTCGACCTTCTCGACCAGAGGTTCAAACAACACGGCCGCGATGTCTGAGGCGCCGTCGTCATCCGCCAAGTAGGCGGCCACGAACCGCGTTAAATCCGAGGTTTCAGCCGCAGCAGGAACGTTGTCGAAGAAGGGACTGAGCTCGTTGGGGTCTGGGCCAAGCGTGGGGGGCACCAGGCTGTAGCCTGCGTACTGGTCGCTTGAGGTGTGCAGCTCCGCAGGACGTCCGTCGGGTTGCATGATGCGCAGCGAGGTCTGCGCTTCGCGCGTCTTCCACACCAGGCGGTGACGGCCTTTGGGTAGGCTCACCTGGGTGGCGATGCGTGGCCACGAGCCCCACACACGCACGTCGCGGTTTTGCACCAAGACGTCGTTGACCCACAGTTGATTGGCGCCGCCGGCGCTCAGCACCAAGCTGCGCGGCTGGTCCAGCTCGATGAAACTTTGGGCGTAGAAGATGCCGTCGCCCACCGGTTCATCCACCACCACCGCACAGCCAGTCGCGTCGACCGGGAGTTGCCCTGGGAGCTGTTGCTGCCCCGCCTCGCGCTCGAAGTGAGCTGGCCAGAACCCTGGTTGCTCGGGCGCAAAGGGGCGAAGCACGTCGGTGTGGTGGCCACCGCCAAAGGGCCCCGCCAGGCTGACATCTGCGACGCAGCCGAGCTTGTCGGCAAGTTTCTCGTCGATGTCTTGCTCAGCTTTGGTGAAGGCGTCCTCCGCCCAAAACTCCACCACCAAGCCGTAAGCGCGAAACCCGATGTGGCCCGGCTCTTGGATGAGTTGGTCGATGGCAGCCCGGTGTTTTCCGGCAAAATCGGTGACCGTCGGCGCTAGCTCCTGAGCCCGTAGTGCCGCGTACCAGGCGTACAATCCGGCCTGCGGATCATCCCAGCTCCTGGCCTGGATGAGTGCATCAAAGAAGTGCTCTGCCGCGGCTTTGACCCGGCCGTGCGCCTCATCGTCGATCCCACGCGCTAATGAAGCAATCACATTTTTTGCGCCCAGCTTGTCCAAGCGTTTGCGCGCCGTCACGACCGCAGCGGGCTTGCCCCCTGGGCGTAGCATTTCGGCGAGCAACCAGGTGCTGACGGCAGCGGGGTCATTGCTCTTCTCTGCTTCGCGCAGCTTGGACCAGGCTTGCTCAGCCGACGGCGCTTTTGCGCCGCTCTTGCACCCACTCAGCAAGAGCGCGCCGAGCATCCCCAAAGCCATCAGGCTAGTGCGCGCGTGTGTCCGCAAGTGCTCGGCCTTCACGGGGACACCACCAAGCGATGGCCAAGGGCCTGGTCAGCAGCCACACAAAAGCTGCGAAACTCTTTGTAATCTTGAGGGGTGATGCGATCCATAAACAAGCTGAGCGATGACTTGACGGTGACGGTCGAGCCCTGTTGTTGGTAGCTGATGTGGTAACTGCCAAACCGCGATTTGACTTCACTATTGGGGGGAGCCGCTTCAACCCGCGCCCCCGCGGGCAACTTGAGGGTGACTTGTTCCACCTGGCTGGAGAAGCCTGCGATGCGTACGTCTTGGCTACGGGTGGAGAGAGCAGCGTATTGCGGGGTGAGCCGGGATTGTACGGTCACCGGCAGGCTCAAGGTCGTGCCTTCACGGCGACCAAACTGGGGCGCGCCCGCCGACAGCGTCAAGGACACCGGCTGTTCCGCGTCGCTGAGATCGTTGGTCTTGATGCTGGCCGCTTCGATGAGCAGGCCGGGAAACTCTTGTCCCAAGTCGCTCGCCAAGCGGTCTTTGCGGTTGGACTCCGTCCCGTAGCGCTGGCGGAAATTGGGAGCGGCGTAGCCACGCACGTTGTAGTCGAGCGCTATCTTGGCGCTGCCCGTGTGTTCCAGGTTGATGTTCAAGGTCCGGGTGATGATATTTTTGTTTGGGTCAGGCGCGGGCAGCCGCACCAGCTTGGCCTTGCCGTCCAAGATCAATAGGCCCAGTGCGCCATGGTCCATCACCGGCAACTCGAAAATGCCCGTTTGCTCGGCGGTTCCATCAAGGTACAAGTCGAGCGCGGGCACGTAGGCGATGGCGTGATCAAACGGGGCCAAGCTGGGCAAGTTGGAGTGAAAATCGCCGCGCATTTGCGTGCGTAAGATCACCAGGTTGGCGTCGATGCCCAGCTCCCGCAAGAAGGTGACGATGACGGTGGCCTTGTCCTTACAGTCGCCCCAACCACGGTTGACGGTTTGCACGCAGCGCCGCGGTTTGAAACCGTAGATGCCAAACTCGAGCGCAACGTAGCGCGTGTTCTTGGTGACCCAAGCGTACACCGCCTTGACCTTGTCCTCGACCGTGGTCTTCCCCGCTACGATTTGTTCGAGCGTAGCGCGGGTCTGTTGGTCGAGATCCAACTGATCTTTGACCAGACCCCAATACCATTTTCCTAAGGCGTCCCAGCTGGCGTAGGTGGATACATGCACAAAGCCCAGCACCTCGGACCACGGGGGCATGCCTTGTTCAGGGCGAATGGGCGGGACGTCGCTGACCTCAAACTCGTAAATGCGCTGATCGGCAGTGGTAGAGACCTTCTCCGTAAGGCCGCTCATCTGCTTGTCGATCATGAACTTGCGACTCTTGGGGGTGACGAGCACGTACTTGGAATGCGCGATGGGTTCGTCGCTCTGCAAGTACATCACCTCGCCAAAGTAATCGGCAAATTCATTGCGGGGCGTGATGTCGTCGATACGATACCTGAGCTCCACCACGTCGCCTGGCTCAAGGCGCGGAAACTGCACGTAGTAGGTACGCGCTGAGGTATACATGGAGACGCTGGGGTCGTCCGCCGCGCCCTCACCGCTCTCGATGGCCTCGTCAATGCTGCCGTCGACGCGATAGACCTTGGCCCCTTTGAGCTCCACCCTTTGTTGGTCCACCTGGTATTGGAAGGCAAATTGGCGGGACGTTGCTGCAGCGGCGTCAGTGAGCGGTTGAAACACCACTTGGCGAAATTGGCGGGAGAGCCCGCTTTCATACACCGTGGTGACGGTCAGGTCTTGCAGCGTGCGACGGGGATTGCCTGCGGCCGAGGCGTAACGGTGCTTCAAGAACTCTTGGGGTGCCTCTGCGTAGCGCTCATCCTCGGGGAGTTCGGGTGGCGCGATGTGATCGACGTATTTGCGCACTTCGACCTCCTGAGGTCTCAGCCGCAAAATTTCACGCAGCAGCCCGAGCTGCTCATCGCGTTTGCCCAAGCGGCCTTTGTGATCAGCCAAGCTCTTGAGCACGCCGATGTCCTCGGGTGCGATGTCGAGCGCCTGCTGCAGATCGAGCTGGGCGCGCTTTTCGTCACCCAGTGCGCGATGCACGCGCGCCGCCAGACGATACGTCCACAAACTTTGCGGGTCGCTCTTCTGGATGCGCTCCAAGAAGTGCAGGGTGGAGGCTTGATCGCGTCGCGCCAAGGCCAACTCCAAGCGCTCGGTCAGGACGGTGGTGTCGTCAAAACGCAGCGCCGCGTATTGATCTTCCGCCTCCTGTGCTGAGGTGGAAAGCCCGAGCGCCTTTCGTTGCGAAGCGACCATGTTGGCCAGCAGCACCGAGTGCGGGCGGCGCGTGTAGGCGCGCTCGAGGGTCTCCATGGCTGTGCGTTGCAACCCGGCGCGATTGAACAGCTCCACGCGTCCCTGAAGCGCGGTCAGGTTGTCCGGATCGATGGCGAGCACGCGATCGTACACCGGGAACGCGTCCAAGGGGCTGGGGCCGCTCCCCAGTTGGGCAGCACGGGCCAGAAGGACCTCGACGTCATCGGGTGCGGCGAGCGACTCGGCCAGCTTGAGCGCTGTTTCCGCAGCGTTTCGGTCCTCAGCCAAATCGACCAAGAGCAGCTGTGCGTCCACGCTCTTTCCTTTTTGAGCGGCACGGGTTGCTAGGTTGCGGGCTTGGTGCGTCGTCGCGTCATCCCCTTCTGTTTCGACGAGATAACGGGCTGCGAGTTCGAGATCGGCCGCGGAGGCCGCGGTTTGACTCTCAATCTGCTTGACCACGGCCATCGGAGCGACCAACCCATGGCGCATACTCAAGGCTTTTGCTGTCTTGCTGGCGAGCACGTTGTCCTTGGCCTCTTCGCTGGCCCGCAGTTCGCTCGTGCTCGACAGGCTTGGGTCCACCTCGCCCTGTTCATCCGCCAAACGGAGCGCAAAGAGCGGTGACGACTCCTCGCCACACACCTTCACCGAGAGCCGATTCTTACCAGGGCGCAGGCTGACCGTTGCGGCGGATCGGCCGGTATCAAAGCCACGGTAGGCCGTCTCTTCAATCACCACTTGGCCGTTGAAGGTCACGCGGTGCGCCCCGTCGCTGCCCATCCACAGCGTGATGGGGCGCGCGCGCTCCAAGTCTTCTTTTTTGGTGCCGTACACGTACGTGGTCAAGTGCCCGCAGATATGGCTGGTGGGGCGAAACATGTGGCCCAGATCGATCCAGCCATACTTGAACACGGCGGGGAGGTTGCGGTAGCGCACCGGCCGCTCCTTGCCGCTGTACGCGCGGCCAGGAATGATGGGTTCTTCAGGGTGATCGTCGGGCCCAAACAGCTGATCAAAGCCAGCCTTGCCCTCGTTGTCGAATGGGCCGACCACTAACCAATCGCTCACGTAACCGCTCTGCGCAAAAAAATCCTGCGCCTTTTGGAGGTCACCGCGGCGCAGGCGGGCGTAGGCCAAAAGGCGACGGGCGTAGTGGCGCAGCGGGGCGGGTTTGCTCTTATCCTCGCTCGCCACGATGAGCGCGTATTCTACGAGCAGCGGATCCAGCTCCGACCAGGTGCTCCATATCTCGTGCAGGGCCAGGTAAGCCCCCAGCTGGGCCGCGGGGGAGGTGCCCGACTGATGATACTTCTGCGCAGCACGCTCCAGCTTTTCCTCGGGCGTTAGGTAGCCAAACCGGTGCTGGCGTGGCTCGGCCTTGGCGCGTGCGGGTGACACAAAGCTCACACCGAGGCAAAGCGCAAGGGCGCCCACGATCGCGCGCCGGCGTCCGCGCGGCGGGTTGCCTTCTGCATCGTGCAAGGATGCAATGGAGGACCTTAAGCTCGAAGGTGAGAGAGAGCAGGACATGCTTATGTGTCGAGCTATGGGTCGGGGGCCGTTTCTTCCGGTGTTCGTCATGGAAAGCCTGACCACATCACTACACTGATCAGGGCAAATCGACCAAAGACAAAGGGACGAGGGCTAGAGGGTTGCTGGGACAGGGTCGCTCATACTAGAAGACAAGTCTGTGCTGGGGCGCTCCCCCTGGCCAAAGTCCAGTGCTCATGACTTCTGATCGAAAGCCAGTTTGGATTTTCCGGCTGTCCGTTTATTCGGGGGCCGTGAGACCATGTGGAGGCAGAGATGGTTAACCCTCAGATGGTGATGTACGAAGAGGAGTTCACCCAGATCCAGAGCGTGGTTGATCGCTTGGTTCGTGAGGCGAACGCGAAGGTCGTCTTCATCGTCGATAAAAATGGTCAACTCATCGCCGCGAGCGGTGAGGTAGAAGAAATCGACACGACGTCGTTGGCGTCCCTGACAGCGGGCAACATTGCGGCAACCGGAGGGATCGCCAAGCTGCTGCGTGAGAATGAGTTCGCCACACAGTTTCATGAAGGCGAAAATCAGAACATCCACATTCAGTTGGTGGGCAATCGCGTCATTTTGGTCGTGATTTTCGACACCAAGTCGAGCTTGGGGCTCGTGCGGCTGCGTGTGCGCAAGGCGACTGAAGAGCTCAACGCGATCTTCGAAGAATTGCTCAATAAGGCCCAGAGGCCGGGCGAAGATTCACCGTTTGGTGAGATCACCGACGACGACATCGACAGCCTCTTCAACGATTAAGGAGACCCGAGACTGTGAGCTTCATCAATTACATGGCTCGGGAGATCAACTGCAAGATCGTGTATTACGGTCCGGGTCTCTGCGGCAAAACTACCAATCTCCAATACATCTACGAGCGCACCAATCCGGAGGCCAAAGGCAAGATGATCAGCCTGGCTACGGAGACCGAGCGCACTTTATTCTTCGATTTCTTGCCCCTCTCGCTCGGCGAGATCCGCGGCTTCAAAACGCGCTTTCACTTGTACACCGTGCCCGGTCAGGTGTTTTACGACGCCAGCCGTAAGCTGATCCTCAAGGGTGTGGATGGCGTCATCTTCGTCGCTGACTCACAGTTTGAGCGCTTGGAGGCCAACTTGGAGAGCATGGACAACCTGCGCGAGAACTTGTCCGAGCAGGGCTACGATCTCGACAAGTTGCCCTTCGTCATCCAGTACAACAAGCGCGACCTGCCCAACGTGGTGGACTTGGACGAATTGCGTCGGGAGCTCAACCCCAAAGGTGTACCCGACTATGAGGCCAATGCGCGCGATGGCACCGGGGTGTTTGAGACGCTCAAGGCCGTGAGCAAGGCCGTCCTCACTGAGTTGAAGAAGAGTGGCGGCGGCTGAGCGCCGCAAGAAGACCCACACGCTCGACGCGTCCAAGCTGACGTTTGAGGCGTTCAAAGAGGCGGCGCTGCGCTATCTCGATCGCAGCGACGCTTCGGTCGTGCAGCTGCGCAGAGTGCTGATGCGAAGGGTCGCGCGGGCGGCTGATGCGACGTTGCGCGAAGATGCTGCGGCTCAAGTGGAGCGCGTGCTCGCGCGCCTGATTGAGGCTCGTTTGCTCGATGACGCCCGGTTCGCGACAGCGTACGCCGAAGGCCAGCGGCGACGGGGCGCGTCCACCTTGGGATTGCGCAGTAAGCTCGGGTCACGCGGCGTTGCGAACGAGCACGTCGAGGCGGCCATCTCCGCCACGACGGGCAATGACCTGTACAATGAGGAGGCAAGTGCCTTGATCTACGCGCGCAAGCGGAGGCTGGTTGTGCGCTACGACGTTCGCGATGCAAAAGAGCGCCAAAAGGCCTTGGCCAGCTTGGCGCGACGCGGGTTCTCGTTTGAGGTGGCGCGCAAGGTCCTGGCCCAACTTTCTGACGCGCAGTTGGACATCGAGGACCCGTGAGTGCTGGGTCAAGGCCGCGGCGTCGTGTCGCTGGCGGCGGCGCCAGTCACCTGATCGGCAGCGCTGACGCTCGCCTGGATGCGTGCCCGCACTGCTTCGTACGCCGACGCTGATTCCAGCTCCTTTTTCAGAAACGCGATGCGAGCGTCTGCGGTAGCGGCGTAGCCGCGCGCGGGCGGCGGAATGGGGCCGGCGGGTGCTTTTTTCGCGGCCGTCTCGGCGGTGAGGGCAGAGGCCCTGTATTTGGTCCACGCGATGATGGCGTCGGGCAAAGCGCCCTTCTTCTCGTGGTAGACGGCGGCGAAAAACAGTGATTGAAGTGTGAGTCGGTCGTTGCCGACCGAGAAACGCAGGGCGGCTGCGATGTACTCCGCGACGTGGTCGAGTTGGTTTTCCTTCAGCGACACTTCAGCCAACCGCAGATGGCCCACCGGATTCTTGGGGTCGGCGGTCAGGGCTGCCTGGTAGTAACTTCTTGCCGTGGAGAAGTCGTGAGCGATGGCCGCACCGTCCCCGAGCACGACTTGCTGCCAAAACGGTGAGATGCCCCGCTTGTTTTCGGGATCGGTCGCTACGGTCTGTGCTCCCTTGGACCCGGCGGCGGTGGGCTTGGCCGCGTGCGCCGACGGCGCGAGTGACGAACCGAGCGCGATGGGCAACAGCAACCAGGCGGCGCGCAGGTGCGCACGGTGGGAGGAGGCAAGACAGCGCGGCATGACGGACAACGGTAGCTCGGGCGCAAGCGAGCTGGCAAGCCGAGCAAGCCCGGGTGGGACACCTGCTTGGCCCAGAGCGGCGCTCCGCTTAGCGTTGCCGTCGGTCGCATGCAGGGTACAGCCAAAGGTTCGAGTTCACGCCCGAAGAGCCCAGGCCGTTTAGGCAATTCAGGGCGAGCATGTGTGTGCGCTCTGGCCGTGGCGCTTGGACTGGCTGGGGCTGCCTGTGATCGCGGGGCGTCCCCGGGGAAAAAGGACTCAGCGCCAACCCCGCCAGCGTCGGCGCCTGCAGCCGTGTCCTCACCCGCGCCGGCTCCGCCAGCGCCGTGGCCCGTGGGCAGCTGGCGTGCTCAGCTCCCGCACGGCGTCCTGCAGCTGACGGTGCACGAGACGGGCGAAGTGCGGGGGACCTTTGACTATCAGGGCGCGGTGGCCACGGTGAGCGGTACGCTTGAACCCGAACCTCCGATGCTGCGCTTGAAGGTGAGCTCCACCACGTTTTACGGCACTCTGGTATGCGCGCGGCAGGGGGAGACTTGGGTCGGCCAACTCCGCGCGACCCCGCAGGCTGGCGCAGCTTTCGAAAATGATGCCGGGCCTTTTGGGGAACAATGGGACGTGACGCTCCGGCGTTTTTAAGAGGGCTTCCGGCCCCCCTCGTCGCTGGAAGTGAATTCCGGCTCCTTGTATCTACAATTTGCTCTAAATTGAGGGTGAGGCCCTGAAAGCAGACCGAAGGCTCCTAGGCGGGAAACGCCGAGGGTGAGCGGGGTCGCTTTCGTG
>Ga0315912_10004019_pt1 | contig 14173 bp, 12 predicted proteins | sample VfabasoilMG_FD_204469 | JGI IMG/M metagenome (GOLD analysis project Ga0315912, IMG submission 204469) | Garden soil microbial communities collected in Santa Monica, California, United States - V. faba soil | ecosystem: Environmental > Terrestrial > Soil > Garden | place: USA: California... | reverse complement strand
GCAATCAGCTCGAGGCGATGACGAGGGCGCTCGAGCGGCACTTCGCAGATCGAGCCGATCGTCGCGGAGGGACCGTTCGTGAGCATCACGATACGGTCCGACAGCAGCACGGCCTCTTCGACGTCGTGCGTGATCATCATGACCGTGTTGCCTAGCTCCATGCTGATCTGCATGACACGGTCCTGAAGGTGGGCGCGCGTCAACGCGTCGAGCGCGCCGAACGGCTCGTCGAGCAGCAGAATCTTCGGCTTCATCGCGAGCGCACGCGCAATGCCGACGCGCTGTTTCATGCCGCCCGAGATCTCGCCGGGCTTCTTCGCGCGCGCGTCGACCATGCTGACGAGCTCGAGATTGCGCAGCGTCCACGCGTTGCGTTCCGCCGACGACATCTGCTCGCCGAAGATCTTGTCGACGGCGAGCCGCACGTTCTGATAGACGTTGAGCCACGGCAACAGCGAATGGTTCTGAAACACGACGGCCCGGTCTGGGCCCGGCTCGACGACCTCGCGATTGTCGACGAACACGTGGCCCGACGTCGCGGGCGTGAGCCCTGCGACGATGTTCAGCAGCGTCGACTTCCCGCAGCCCGAGTGGCCGATGATCGAGACGAACTCGCCTTTGCGCACGGTCAGCGACACGTCGCGCAAGACCTCGCTGCCGGCGGCGCCGCCGAAACTCTTCCAGACGTTCTCGATTTGCACGTAGCGTTCGTTGGTTTCCATTGGCGGTCCTCTAAGTGCTGGCCGTGCCGCGCGTGACGACGCGCCCGAGCAATGCGATCGCGCGGTCGAGCAGCAGGCCGACGATGCCGACGTAGAGCAGCGCGACGATGATGTCGCTGATGCGCGAGCTGTTCCACGAATCCCAGATGAAGAAACCGATGCCGACGCCGCCGATCAGCATCTCGCCCGCGACGATCGCGAGCCACGAGAGCCCGACGCCGATCCGCAGCCCCGTGAATATGAACGGCGCCGCGGCCGGCAGCATGATCGAGACGAAGTACTCGCCGCGGTTCAGCCGCAAAACCTTCGCTACGTTCTGGTAGTCCTGGGGGATGTTTCTGATGCCGACGGCCGTATTGATGATGATCGGCCAGATGGCCGTGATGAAAATGACGAAGATCGCCGACGGCTGACCGTCGCGGAACGCCGCGAGCGACAACGGCAGCCACGCGAGCGGCGGAATCGTACGCAGCACCTGGAAGATCGGGTCGAGCGCGCGCGTCGCGAGCTTGCTGCTGCCGACGAGAACGCCGAGCGCGATACCGGCGATCGACGCAAGCAGGTAGCCGAGCGCCACGCGTTTCAAGCTCGCGAAGACGTGCCAGAACAATCCCTTGTCGATGCCGCCGTTATCGTAGAACGGATCGACGATGAGCTCCCACGTCTCGCTGACGACGCGCGACGGCGGCGGCAGGCTCGCATCGGGCGCGGCGCAGAGTATCTCCCATAGAGCGAGAATCGCGCCGACGGCGAGCAGCGGCGGCAACACGTTCGCGGCGTGCCGCTTCACGGTTGCCGCAACGCGAGACGCGCGAACCGGCGGCGCCGCAACCTGCGCAGCCGGCGCGCGCGCCTCGCTCGTGACCGGAGCGGCGTGAGCGTTCAGCGGAACGACCTTGGCATCGTGCGTTTGGGACAAAGATCTGGCGGTTCTACTCATGGCGTCACGTCGAGCGCTTGATGGCGAGGCTCGCTAGGTATGCTCCGGGGTTCGCGGGATCGAACACCTTGCCGTCGAAGAACTTCTCGACGCCACGCGACGTCGACTGCGGAATCTGCGCGGCGGCGACTCCGAGCTCTTTCGCTGCTTCGCGCCACAAGTCCTCGCGATTCACCTTCGCGACCAGGCCCTTCAGGTCCTCGTCTCCCTTGAACTTGCCCCAACGCACGCCTTCGACGAGGAACCACAGCTCGTGGCTCTGATACGGGTACGAAGCGCCGTCTCTCCAGAACTTCATGACGTGCGGGCTGTCTTCGACGATCTTGCCCGGGATGCCGTAGTCGAAGCGGCCCTGCAGGCGAGGCAGGATGTCGGTGACGGGACAGTTGAACCACTGCCGCCCCGACACGATTTGCGCGAGCTCCGCGCGATTCGCCGGAGTGTCACACCACTGTTGCGCCTCGAGCACGGCCATCAGCAATGCCTTCGTGGCATTCGGATTCGCGTCGACCCAATCCGCGCGCATCGCGAAGCTCTTCTCCGGATGCTTATTCCAAATCTCGGCCGTGTTGACGGCCGTGTAACCGATCTTCTGGTTCTTGAGCTGTTCGTTCCACGGCTCGCCGACGCAGAAGCAGTCCATCGTGCCGACTTTCATGTTGGCGACCATTTGGGGCGGCGGCACGACGATCGTCTCGATGTCCTTGTCAGGATCGATGCCGCCGGCCGCGAGCCAATAGCGAATCCAACAATCGTGCGTGCCGCCCGGGAACGTCATCGCTGCCTTCACGGCCGTGCCCGCCGCCTTCTTTTTCTCGAGCGCGGCTTTGAGCGGACTCGCGTCGAGGCTCAGCTTCAAATCGGCGTACTCGTTCGACACGGAGATCGCCTGGCTGTCGAGATTGAGCCGCGCAAGGATGTACATCGGCGTCGGCACGTTGTTCTGCGTGACCTTGCCGGCGGTGATCAAGTACGGCATCGGCGTCAGAATGTGTGCGCCGTCGATGCCGCTGCCGGCGGAGCCCAAGACGAGGTTGTCGCGTGTCGTGCCCCACGACGCCTGCTTCGTCACTTCGACGTCGGGCATGCCGTGCTTGGCGAAGAGACCTTTCTCCTTCGCGATGATCAACGGCGAGGCGTCGGTCAACGCGATGAATCCGAGCACGGCCTTCGTTACCTCCGGCTTCGCTGCGGCGGCGTACAGCGGCCGCAGGCCGAGAGTCGACGCGCCGGCCACGGTGGCCGCTGCAACGGCGCCGCGCAGCATTTGCCGGCGGACGGAATCAATCTCGGTAACGCTCGAGTCATCGGCCATGCGCTTCTCCATGTCCAGTCGTCCGGCCAAAAAAAAAGCAACGTCGCGTCCCTCGGCCGTACCCGCAGCACTGCGGAACGACGAGGATCGGCTTCGTTGCCTTCGATCCGGCGCTCAACTTCGAGCGCCGCAAGCATCAGCTAGCAAGAGCTGTGCCACGCCCGCGCACCAGGCTTCATGCGGCTTCCAGCGCCGCTGGGCCCCGGAGTTGCCCCAGCGCAGTGCGGGGCGGGAGCCCTGGCGCGCCGATTCGGAGCAAAGCCGCGCGCGTGGCACAATCGCTGCGGTGAATCGAGAGGTACCCGACATGCCGTCTTCGTCTTCGATCGTCTCGACCGGCGCAGCGCTGCTCTGCGCATTGCTGTCTTCTCCTGCGGCCGCGCATCACTCGTTTGCCGCGGTGTTCGTGATGGACAAGGTCATCGAGATCGAAGGGCGCGTGACGGAAGTCCACTGGATCAATCCGCACATCACGATCGACGTCGCCGGCAACGACGGTCAGAGCTATGTCGTCGAGGCGGGGCCCGTCAATTTGCTGGCGCGCATGGGCATCGAGAAGAGCATGCTCGCGACCGGCTCGACGATCCGTGTGCGCGGCAATCCCGGGCGGCGCGACGCGAACATGCTCTGGGTCTCGAACATTTTGCTGCCGAACGGAACCGAGCTGCTCGCAGCGCCGGGAGCGCAACCGTACTGGGGCTCGAAGACCGTCGGCGATGCGACGGACTTCTTCGTCGCCGGCGATCTCAAGCTGCCGGACGGCAGCGAGCGTTCGTTCTTCCGCGTCTGGTCGCCGCTGATCTCCGCGTTTCCGCGGCCGCGCGGCGCGCCTTCCTTGACGGCCGAAGGTCAGCGAGCTCAAGCGCGTTACGAGACCGGCGAGCAAGCCGTCGGCGACTGCGAAGTGCCCGGCATGCCGTACGCGATGATGAGCCCGTATCCGATCGAGATCGTGAGCCAGGGCCGGCAGATCACGATCCGCGGCGAGGCGTACGATCTCACGCGCACGGTCTCGCTCGATGCGCCTGCGACCCGGCCCGGATTGTCGCCGCTCGGCACGTCGGTCGCGCGCATCCAAGGCGACGAGCTCATCATCGAGACGAGCGGCATCGACTATCACAGCTACGGCGACCTCGGTCCGGCGCAGAGCAAACAGAGTCACGTCGTCGAGCGCTTCAAGCTCTCGGCGGACGGCCTCAAGCTCGACTACGACGTTACGGTCACGGACCCGGTGATGCTGGCCGCACCGTGGGCTTGGGGCGGCTCCTTTATTTATCGCGCGGAAGCGGAGATTCGGCCGTGGAATTGCGGCGCCGATCGCGAGTGAGGCACGCCTTTGCGGCGGCCGCGCTGGCCGCCGCCTTCACCACGGCCGCACCGGCGCAACCGCGCACCCAGCCTTCTGGCGGCGACGCAGTCGTGGCCGGAGAGTTCGTCGTCGAGCCCGCTACGCTGATCAACCTCGGCTTCGAGTGGTGGATCGAAGGCGACGACAACCGCAACGCAAGTGTCGCCGTGTCGTACCGCGTGCGCGGGGCCGCGGAGTGGCGCCCTGCGCTGCCGCTGTTGCGCTTGCACGGCGAGCGCATTTATAGCGAGTCGCGCGTCGACGTCGTCGCGCCGAACATGTTCGCAGGCAGCATTCTAGACCTGACACCCGGCACCGAGTACGAGGCGCGGTTCGTGCTCTCGGACCCCGACGGTGTGCACGGCGAGGCGGAGCGTACGGCAACGATGCGCACGCGCGCCGAGCCCGTGCCGTCTCGCGACGGGCGCGTGTTTCACGTCTACCCGCACGGCTTCAAGGGGCAGAAGGTCGAGCCTTCGTTCGAAGGGCTCATGTGCGCGTACAACGAATGGTGCGCCGGCACGGATTGGGCCACGTCCGGGCGCCCGCGCGTGCGGCCCGGCGACACGATCGTCGTTCACGCCGGCACCTATCAATACAACCGCTACGAGTACACGAACGACGCGGCCGTCAATCGCACGACGCCGCTCGACGGCACGTACTACCTCACGGCCGACGGCACGGTCGAGCGCCCGATCTCGATCGTCGCGGCCGGCGACGGCGAGGTCGTGTTCGATGGTAACGGCAACTACGCGCTGTTCGACGTGCGCGCGGCGGATTACACGTATTTCGAAGGCATCACGTTCCGCAATGCGGAGATCGGGATCCTCGCCGGCACTCAGTTCATCGCGGGCTCGAAGGGGCTCACGGTCAAGCGCAGCAGGTTCGAACGGGTCGGCGCCGGCGTGTTCACGAATTGGTCGGGCTCGAGCGGCTTCTACATCGCCGACAGCGTGTTCATCGGCCGCAACGACCCCGATCACTTGATCGGCTGGGCCGGTGACATGTGGGTCAAGTTCCGCGGCGTCGACGGGCAGATTTTCCCGCCCGCCATGTCGTCGTACGTGGCCGTGAAGCTCTACGGCCCGGGGCACGTCGTCGCGTACAACTACATCGCCGACTTCCACGACGGCATCAACGTCGAGACGTACGGCAACCCCGACGGCTCGGTCGCTTCGGGGCCCGGCATCGCCGACGGTCCGAAGTATCCGCCGCGCGAGTACTTCGACCGCCGCCCCGTCGCGATCGATTTCTACGGCAACTACATCACGAACAGCCACGACAACCCGATCGAGGCCGACGGCAGCATGCACAACCTCCGCATCATGCGGAACATGTTCATCAACCACGCGTCGCACGCGTTCTGCAATCAGCCGACGCTCGGCGGGCCCGTGTACTGGATTCGCAACATCGCCTATCACTTGCCGGCCGGCTCGACGCGGCTCACGAACGGCGCAGCCGGCGTGCTCTTCTATAACAACACGATCCTGTCCGAGACCGCGGCCGCCGGAACGTCGAACACGCACTGGCGCAACAATCTGATCTTGGGCGAGAGCGCGCTGCCCGCGATCTTCGACGTCACGACGTTCACGCAGTACACGTCGTCGGACTACAACGGCTTTCGCCCGAACCAGAGCGCAGCGGTTTCGTTCCGCTGGAATGCGCCGCGCGCCGGCGTCGTCGCCGACTACAACAGCCTCGGCCACACGGCCGGGCTCGAAGCGCGCGAGTTCCGGACGCTCGAGGAGTTCGCGCGTGCGACGGGCCAGGATCGCCACAGCGTGCTCGTCGACTACGACGTCTTCGTGAACGTGCCGAAGCTCGACGCGCAAGACGAGAACGCCGTGCAGAAGCTCTACGAGGCACGCGACTTCGATTTTCGCCTGCGCCCGCGCTCGGCCGCCGTCGACCGCGGTACGCCGCTCGCAGGCGTGACCGATGGCTTCGCGGGACGCGCGCCGGATCTCGGCGCGCTCGAGCTCGGCGCTCCGCTACCCGTCTACGGACCTCGCCCGCTCTAGACGCCGGCCGACGAGAATCGGCTAAGCTGTGCCGGCGTTGGCCGCGCCTCCCGCATTCCGGGGCCGGCGCGAGGGGGGACGGATGCGTAAGCAAACAGCGCTTTCGATCGCAGCGGCGCTCATCGCGGGCATGGCTCGCGCGGAAGTCGTCGAGTTCGGCGGCCCGCCCGACGCACTGCCGCACGAGCGCTACGTTCATGTCGTCAGCGAGCGCGAATCGCCGGTTCAGCAGAGCTACATCAAAGCCAAGGACGGCGCGTACATCGCGGCCGCGATCCGCAAGCCGAAAGGCGACGGGCCGTTCCCCGCCATCGTGATGTTTCATGGCGCCCCCGGCGGCCGCGGCATGGAGCAGATCACCGGCTGGTCGCGCGGCGATCACGGCGGCCCGGTCTGGGAGCGGTTCCTTCAAGAAGGCTTCGCCGTCATCGTGGCCGATTACCGCGGCGGCGACTTCAACCTCATGAACACGCCGTCGACGAACGGTCTCACGACGGCGATCGACGACGGGCTCTCGGTCGTCGCGCACGTGCGCAGCCTGCCGTTCGTCGACTCGTCGCGAGTCAGCGTCTACGGAGTGAGCCTCGGCGGGAATCTCGCGCTGTTCCTCGCGTCGATAATCCCCGACTTGCACGCAGTGGTGGTTGGCGCACCGGCGCCGATGTGGTTTCTCGGCGTGAACATTCCGACCGGAGGACCGCGTCCCGACCTCGGCGCGCTGCGGCCCGATCCCGCGATCGCGGGCGCGAACATCGCCCCGATCAAAGTGCCTATCTTGATGCTCGTCGGCACGGCGGATCCGCTGCTCGGCATCGATCGAACGCTGCACGAGGAGCTCGCGAGCCGCGGCAAGAACGTTCGCATGCAGATCTACGAGCACGGTTATCACGATTTCGTGCTGGGGCCGCAAGGTCACACGCGCCCCGACTTGCCGAACGGAGAAATCCTGCTGCAAGGCGCGCTCGATGCGCTCGAGCGCGCGGTCCAATTCGTCGAAGCTCCGCGCTAGCGGGCCATGAAGGAGTCGATCATGTCGTCGCGGCACCGTGCACCTTTAGCCACGCTGGCCATCGCGTTCGCCGTGCTGACTGCGCCCGCCTCCGCGCACCACGGCATCGGCCGCTTCGATCCGACGCGCGAGCTCGACGTCGAAGGCACGCTGACGAGCCTCGACTTCGTGAATCCGCATTCCTACGTCCACTTCAATTCCGTCGACGCGAACGGCGCCGTCATCGCGATGCAATGTGAGATGCGCGCGGCCACGGTGTTGCGCCGCTCGGGCTGGTCTCCCGACATGTTCGTGCCGGGTGTTGCGATCAAAATCCACGGCCGGCCGCATCGCGACGATCCGCACTATTGCTATGCCGATACGCTGACCATCGGCGACGCGCCGACGCTGCAGCGCTATCAACAGTTGAGCGACGGCGCGTCGACCGAGCGCGCCAACCGGCCGTTTCGCCTGCCTTCCGGAAAACCGAATCTCGGCGGCGACTGGGCGCAGGAGCAGTACATCATGGCGCGGCCGCCGCAGGGCGCACCGAACCTCGTGCCGGAGAGCCTCGTCGAATCCGTCGAAGCGGGCCGCGTGGCCATGGCGGACGTGCCGAGTCACGGCTGGTTCCCGCCGCCGATGACGCTAACCGCCGCCGGGCAAGCCGCGTCCGACGCGCTGCGCGATTTACCGCCCGAGCGAAACCCGCGCTTGAGCTGCCAAATCACGAGCGTGCTGTTCGACTGGGTCTTCGACGGCACGATCAATCGCATCACGCAGAGCAACGACGTCATCAAGATGGAGTACGGGCGCGGGCTCACGCGCACCGTGCACATGGATCTCGCGGCGCATCCGGCGGGGATCGCACCGAGCCGAGCCGGGCATTCGATCGGCCGCTGGGACGGCGACACGCTCGTCGTGGATACGGTCGCTTTCGAGCCGGGCAGCCTGGCCGGAGCCGTCGCGCACAGCGACCAGTTGCACGTCGTCGAGCGGTTCACGCTCGATCCCGCGACGCTCGCGCTGCGCCGCGAATACGTCGCCACGGACCCGCTCTACTTCGTCAACGAATACGTCAGCGGCGACACGGTGCTGCCGGCCGACGCGCCGTTCGCCGTCGATGCGTGCAAGGAGCTCGCGTACGAGTACCAACCGTCGAATTCCGCGGAGGCGGGGGCGCGGTAGGGCCGGCCGCGTCATCGCGCGCAGAACTGTTGCATTCCACACCTATTCGGCGTATCCGTAGCATCCGTTTCGTTCCGCGTACTCGCCCACAAACGAACCAGAATTTAGGGTGAAACGATGGATACCAGCATCCAGGTGGCGGCGGTGGTCGTCATCGCTTCTTTCGTGATCGACCGAGTCGCGGCCGGCGTATTCTTCTTGCTCTCGCTTCTCGGCGGCTGGAACCGCATGTTTCCGGACCCCGCGACGATTCAGGACGCGAGCGCAAAACTCGCGGCGCAGAAGCGCCAGAAGCTCGTCTACTACACGTTCGTGGCGGCGCTTGCAGTCACGATCGTCGTGTCGTTCGAGCTGCGAGTGCTGCAAGCGCTCGCAATCACCGGCTTCGAGCCTGCGCCGTGGCAAGACATGTTCTTCAGCGTCCTCGTGCTGATGGGCGGGTCGGACCAGATTGCAGCGCTGCTGAAATCGCCTCACGCAGGCAAGGGCGTCGAGCTGGCCGCGCCGCCCAAACCGATCGAAGTGACAGGCAGGCTCACGCTCGACGAGAACGCCGCGCGCGCGACTCGCTCGGGCAACTCGTCGCGAGATTGAGCACACGCGGGATGCGTGGACTCGAGTTTTCGATCACCGGGCTCGACGACCATGGGCGTCGCCTGCGTGACGACCGCCGCGGGCGGACCGGTGTCGCAATCGCCGTGGTCGCGAGTCTGTTCGTCCTCATGGGGCGAGAGGCCGGCACGCCGGGCGGGCAAGCATTCGAACCAGCGCCGCTCGCGGTGCCCGCGGAACCCGTACCGCAGGGCGGGCAGGCTCAACCGACCGAAGCGCCTCAACCGCCGCAACCCGCCCCACTCGCGGAACCGGCACCGCCGCAGCCCGCTCAACCGGCACAGCCCGTGCCGCAGCCCGCGCAGCCAACGCCGCCCGCGCAACCAACGCCACAACCCGCGCGCGTCGCGGTGGATCCGCCGCGGCTCGTCTTCGGGGCACAGGCCGTTGGAACGGTGAGTGAGCCCCAAACGATCAGGATCGCGAACACCAGCGCGGCCAGTTTCTCCGCGGACTACGAGCTATCCGCGGGCGCGCCGTTCGAGCCGATGGCTTGCCGACGATTCCCGTACCTCCCGCCGCGGCAGGGTCAGAGCCCAACGGCCAGCGAATGCGCAGTGTTCGTGTCGTTCGCTCCGCAATCCGCCGGCCAACAGCGCGCGACGTTGACCGTCTTCGAGGTCGACGGAACCGGCAAGCGAACCGGCGGATCGCCGCTCGTCAGCGTCGAGCTCGATGGCGAGGGTGTCGTCGCATCTCTCGACGTGAGCCCCGCGCTTCTCGATTTTCGCGAGCCGCAGCCATCGCGACAGCGTGTGGTCTTGAACAACCGGGGCATGGCGCCGGTGTCCGTGCGCGCGGTGTCGGTCACGGGCCCTGACGCGGCGCGCTTCCGTGTCGACGCGACCGCGTGCCGATTCGGGCCGATCGCGATCGGGACGGAGTGCGCCGTCACCGTGACGCACTCGATATCGACCGCTGCCTCGCACTCGGCCGAGCTCCTCATCGAGCACACGGCCGCAGATACCGCGGCGCGAGTTCAGCTCACTTGGGTTGCCACCCCTACTCCGGAGCTCTCCGCCGATCCCGCTTCGCTCGATTTCGCGTCGGTCGCGATTGGCACGCAGCAATCCCAACGCGTGACGATTGCAAACGTCGGCGCGGGCCAGGCCAACAGCATGACAGTCGGTTTCGCGGGCGGGGACGCAAGCTCATTCCGCGTCGGGAACAACGAGTGCGCGGGGACGCTAGCGCCTCAGGCGCGATGCACCGTCGAGATCATCTTCGCGCCCACGGAAGCCAGCGCACTGCGGTCGTCCCTATTCGTGGTCGATGCGCAGTTGAAGAGTCTGCTGACCATTGGCGTGAGCGGACTCGGGTCGCAGCCGCAGCAGGGCGCGATCATACTTTGAGGCCGAACGAGGCGGCGTTCCGTGGCACAATCCGCGCACGCAACAGTATCCGCGCCACTCTCCTCATGTCGAACAAATCAAATCGCATCATCGTCACCGTCATCGGCGTCGACACCGTCGGCATCATCGCTCAGGTGTCGGCCGTGCTCGCCGCGGCGAACGCCAACATCGTGGACATCTCGCAGACGACGCTACGCGAGTTCTTCACGATGATCATGATGGCCGATCTCGAGAAGGCGACGGTGCCGTTCGACGAGCTGAAGCGCATGCTCGCCGCCAAAGGCCAAGAGATGGGCCTCAAGATCGATGCGCAGCACGAGGACGTGTTCAAGTTCATGCACCGCGTCTAAGGGGGACAACAAAAATGAAGACCTGGATTTCCATCGGTCTCTTGGCCGGCATCGCCCTCACGCGCACCGCGTTCGCTGCGGACGCGTGCGACCGCGAATGCCTACGCGGAACGCTGACGACGTTCTTGTATGCACTGCTCGAGCACGACCGCAGCAAAGTGCCCGTCGCCGCAACGGTGCGCGTGACGGAGGACGGCATCGAGAAACCGCTCGCGAACGTCGGTCTCATGAACACCGTCACCGGTCTGCGCGGCTACCGACAGGATGTCCTCGACGAGCGCGCGGGCATGGCCGGCACGGCCATCGTCGTCGAGGAAGTCGGAGCGCCGGTGCTGCTCGTCGTGCGCCTGAAGATCGTCGACCAGAAAATCACGGAGCTCGAGACGGTCGCGACACGCGGCCGCGCCGAAGGCCTGATCTTCAACATCGACGGGCTCAAGGCGCCGAGCAAAGAGATGAGCTACGCGCCGCGGCCCGAGCAGCTCGCCTCGCGCGAGGACGCGATCGCCGCGGCGATGCACTACCCCACCGGCTTGAACGCCGCCAAGACATTCGCCGCGGTCGACGCACCGTTCGCGCCGAACGCGTACCGATTCGAGAACGGCCAAGTCATGGCCGGCCCCGACTGCAAATTCGCGCCGGGCTGCGAAAACATCTCGACGCAGTCGCTCCAGATCTTCGAGCGCCTCGGCGACGTGCAAACGCGCGTGATCGGCGTCGACGAGCGCATGGGAATCGTCTGGCTGCGCATGGCCTGGGGCGTGCGGCAAGAAGGCGGCGACCAGCTGACCGTCTGGGAGGCCTTCAAGGTCTACGACGGCCAGATCCACGCCGTCGAAGCGTTCATGAGGATCTTGCCGGTGGAGCTGCGATCGGGCGGCTGGAACTAGTCGGCCTGCGCTGAACGGAGCGTCGCTCCAGCACGGCGCAGCGTTATGTCGGATCCTGCGTGACACTCACGCCGGTGCGCCTTACGCGCGTGTGAAACGCGTCGCGGTTCGGGGCCTCCGGTCAACGCGATCATTTGCCGCCGCGTTTCCGTCAGCAAGCCCACGCAGACGCGTTGCGCTAGCACAGGAGTGAGTTATGGCAAGCAAAGGTTGTATTGGCCTCGTGTCGGGGCTCGCGATCGTGATGGCCGCCATGTTGGGCGCCCCCTCGGCCAACGCGCAGCAAGGAGCGCGCGCACCGCGCGGCGACGTCACGCGCCACACGGAGCACTCACGCACGCAAAACGGCCGCGCGCGCCACGACGAAGTGACCGGGCCGCAAGGCCGCTCGGCCACGCGCGACGCGACCGTCGCGAACGACCGCGCAGCGGGCACTCATACGCGCGACGTCGTCGCAACCGGCCCGAACGGGCGCCAAGCGACGCGCCAGGACACGGTGCAGCGCACGAGCGACGGCTACACACGCGGCAGCACCGCGACGCTGCCGGATGGCCGCACCGCGACCCGCGACGCCACGGTCGTCAATGATCGCGATGCCGGCACGCGCACACGCGACGTCGTGGCGACGGGCCCGAACGGCGGCACGCGGAACGTGACCGACGAAGTACAGCGTACCGAGAACGGCTTCACACGAAGCACCTCCGCCACGAACGCGAACGGCGGCAGCGCGACGCGCGACGTCACAGCCACCTATGACCCCTCCACGAGGACCGTGGTCAAGGACGTCAACGTCGATCGAGCGCCGGCGCCGCAGCCCTAGACGGCCGCGGCCCCCTCCCGCCTCGGCCCAGGGCGGGCGGGACGGTCCTTTAATGTGCGCTGGTGCGCGGTCCCCTCGGCGCCAAACTGCTACCGTGTTCGCGACGATTCGCCCTCGGGAGACGAATCCCGAAGGCCGTCATCAAGATGATCGAGGACACTGGCAGCCATCCGTCGCGCGAGCACTCGATGCTCGCCTCCGAGCTCGATGCGCAGCCGTTCGGCGGCTCGCGCCAAGGGCGCGGTGCATCCAAGCGCCGGTGGATCGTCACGTGCCTCGCGGGGCTGGTCGTGCTCGGCGTCGCGCTGCAGGCGCTGCTGATGCTGCGCCCCATCGATTCGCCGCAGCGGGCATCGCTTCTCGCAGCGCAAGCTCCGACCTTCGAGATCGAAATGCCGGGAACCGGGCGCAATAGCCTACTCTCGGTCGCGCAGTTGCGCTGGTGCCTGCGCGAGGACCTGCGAATCGAAATCTTCGAGCAGCGCTTGTCGTACAGCGAGCCGCAGCGGTTCGGCGTCATGGTCTCCGACTACAATCGCCGCTGCACGCGCTTCAGGTATCGCAACGACGATCTCGAGCGCGCGCGCCGCGATATCGACGGCGCGAGAAAATGGATCGTCGAAGAAGCGTTCGCCGAAGCGTATGCGACACCCGTGCCGGGCAAACCTGCGGCGCACGGGTACTCCATTCTGACCAAGGACGTGCAAAGGCTCCTTCGGGCGGTCGGCCACGATCCCGGCCCCATCGACGGACACTACGGCCCGCGCACCGAAGCCGCCGTGAAGTCTTTCGAGAGGGAGCTCGGCAGAGCCCCGACCGGCGGCATTTCGGAAGCCATGCGTCGAGAGCTGCTCGACCGCGTTCGAAGCAGCGGCATCGCCGAGTCGCGCTTGCTCGCGGCGACGGCTGCGGAAGCCACGGCCATCCGCTCGAGCTGCGCCGACGAACCCGGCGTGGCTGCGTACAACCGCTGTGTCGAATCCGAGCTCGCCGCGCTCGCGCAACGTCGCCCGCCTCCCGCGCGGCCGATGACTGCCGAGGAGCGGGCCACGATCGACGAGGTCTGCCTGCGCGCCAAGCTGCGCGGCGGAGAGGCCGGGTACGACCGCTGCGTCGAGGAACAGATCGCGGAGCTCGCGGCGCTCGAGAGCGAGCCGAGCGTCGCCGCGATGACCGAGCACGAGCGCAGCACCGTCGACGACCGGTGCGCGAGCACGGGATCGTTCTACGGCCCTGCGGCCTTCTATCGTTGCGCGCAGGAGCGCCTGGCCGAAGTCGCCGCCGCGGGCAGGAACGCTTCGCTCTGACTAGGGCGTCACCTCTCCCCCCGTGATCCAGCGGCCTCAGCTCGGCGCCGTGCAGCGCTGTGGACGCTCGCGCCCCTCGAGAACTCGCGGATTCGGCTTCACCGTGCCCGCCTTCGCCAGCTCGTCGAACGCGAGCTGTTGTAGAACCCCCGCCTGCGCGCGCGAAAGTCCGAGCTCGAACGCGGAGCACTCGGTGTCGCCGAGTGAGCGCGGATCGCGGCCCGTCAGCGCGCCGAAAATCACGAGCGCCTCGAGGTAGTAGCCGTACGTGCTGCCGTGATAGTGGTCGTAGGTCCAGAGATCGAGCTTGCCGGCTTCGA
>Ga0315912_10004018_pt1 | contig 14175 bp, 15 predicted proteins | sample VfabasoilMG_FD_204469 | JGI IMG/M metagenome (GOLD analysis project Ga0315912, IMG submission 204469) | Garden soil microbial communities collected in Santa Monica, California, United States - V. faba soil | ecosystem: Environmental > Terrestrial > Soil > Garden | place: USA: California... | reverse complement strand
TTCTTCCCTCTTCAATGGTTCTCGCGTTCTCAAATGCCTGAACCGCCAGGTCAGCGGACTCGGTGGCGATGGCAAAAGCAGATTTATCTTTATCGTGATATGCGGCAGGGAAGAATGGTGCGCCCGCGTTGACATTTGCCAGCGCGGCGAATTGCAGGTTGGCAAATCCGTTCGGCTCGATGGGCGCGCATTTGACAATCACATCCGCACAGGCACGGACAGCGGCAAGATCAAGTCCGCGTGTTTTGTCCGCCATAACACCACCGAAGAAAACATTCTTCGAGATAAAGATCGCATCGGGGATGACATCATAACTGCGCATTATCTCTGGCAAAGCGGGACCTAATGCGACATAGCCGATCTTGAGTTCCTGGGCGATCAGGTCAATATGACCTGTCAACTCGGGCAGTTTGTTGATATTTTCTTCGCCCAAAAGTTTTGGGAAGGGTATTGTTGCCAGCCGCACTGTCTGCACTTCATACCCCGCGGCTTCATACGCGGATTTGGCTTCGGCGAGGAATGTCCCTGCCTTTTGGAGAACTTTATCTTCTAATGGATATTTGGGATTGCAGAAGTAAGTGATGGATCGGATTTTCATGTGCGGTGAATCCTATTTATTTGCTTTTGAATAATCTTTAGTGCTTCTCTATGTTGGAGTGATTGTGTGTGTAAGTGAAAACCTGGTTTCCATGAAAAAGTTGTCCAAAGTCCGAAGAACCTGTGGAAAAATGTCAACCTGTTATTGGTGGTAATAAGCCAAACCCCAAAGGTCCTTGAACCAATATGTTTGATTTCGATTAGATCTTTCCATGAGACTCGCAAGTACACCCACAAAAATTCAACGAGTATTCCATCGTCATCTATGCCAATATCAGGCCAAGAACCTGCAAAGAATGTACATGCCATCATAAATAGAGGAGGCATGAAAAACGCTATTACATATTCAGAATATGAAGAGTAATCTTCTGGACGATTCTCAATTACCATTAATATTAAAAGGAAGGGCATTAGAACAAAAAAGATTTTGCAAATTATTTTCGCAAATTGTATTTGAGGAGGGCAACGATAATATTTGATGTCTTTAGTTTTCATCGTCTTTGCCTTACCACCTCAAACATCAACACTGACCCCGCCACACCTGCATTGAGCGACTCAACATTTCCAACCATCGGAATACAAATCTTCTGCGTTGCCAGTCTTTGTGCTTCGTCGCTTGCGCCTGCCGCTTCGTTGCCAACCATAAGAGCAAGCGGCTTGCGGAGGTCGCTCTCCCAGCAGGAGGTTCCATCCATATCCGCTAAATACATTTGCAGATTTGCCGATTTGCTCACTTGCTCGATCTCCTCCCACGTCATCGAATGGATCGGCAATCGGAAGTGCGCGCCCATTCCAGCGCGGACGACTTTTGGAGCAAAGGGGTCTGTCGTTTCGGGTGGAAGTAAAACAGCCTGCACACCCGTCGCCGCGGCAGTGCGGAGCAATGTGCCGAGATTTCCGGGGTCACGGATCTGGTCGGGGATGAGGGCAAAATCAAGAGAATTAGGGATTGGGAGATTTGAGAATTCGAGGACAGCAATAATGCCTTGTGGATTCTCCGTCTCGCTGACCTTTTGAAGAAGATCGCCGGAGACTTCTTCAGTATCAATACGATTGGCAATCAATACATTGACCAGGTCTTTACCTCGCTCGCTGAGTCCATCGCTGTAAAGTGCAAATTGGAATTTCCAACCAGAGACCACTGCCTCTTCGATCAGCCGGACACCTTCCACAACGAAGGCATTGGCTTCCTGACGTTCCTTCGGTCGTCCCATCAGGGCGCGGGCTAGTTTGAGCTTTGGGTTTTGATTGGAAGTGATCATAGGAAAAAATCAGCTAAAGAGTTCATCGATTCCATCGATCCAATCACCCAGGGTCGTTTTTTTATTCTTTGAAATATATGCCTGCCAGGCTTTTATGAACGCCTGCATCGTTGGTATATCGAACAAAATAATTCTAATTTGTCGAATGCTTGATTCCTGAGTTTTAGCGAAATATTGGTCAATAGAATTGAAGATGATTTTCGCCGCACGATCTTTTGGGAAGCCAAATATTCCGGTTGAAATGGCGGGCAGTGCAATCGAAGAACACTTCAACTCATCCGCAACCACCAGGGAACCTGTCACAGCCAAAGCCAATTTGTTATCCTCGTCGCCATCGCCCCACACCGGACCTACAGTGTGGATCACGTATTTCACAGGCAGGAGCCCACCCGAGGTCCACGCGGGATGCGTGTATGAGACAGGTCCATGCTTTCGAATCCAGTCGTCTGATTCTTCTTGAATCGCCCTTCCGCCTTTTTTGGAGATCGCCCACGCCACACCACCTCCATGTTGGAGATGTTCGTTCGCCGCGTTGACAATGGCATCCACGTTTTCGGTTGTGATGTCGCCTTGAACAATCTGGATGATTTGATTCGATGTGAGTTTTTTTTCTACAAGAATAGTGTTCATATGAATGAAATAATTGATCGTCACCGTCCCGAAGGTTGGAGTGACTCAACTATGTTGTTCAGGAAGCCTTCGGGACGTTTTGCATAAGATAAGCTTATTTAATAGTGGAATATGGCAGGGGAATGTTATGTTTGCCAAGCGTTGCTTCGTAATGCGACAATAATTGTTGAAGTTTCTCTTTCAATTCCAGGGAAGCGCCTGATAATTCCGTATCGGATGAGTTTTGTGATTTCTCGTGAATCGAATTGGCAAGCCCCAGCAAAGCAGACAATGTCTCACCCTGCAGGAGCAGACCCGGGAAATTCTGGCTTGGCATTTTCACGACCCCGCGATTTATTGACTGGGAATAAACTTCCAATTCCATGTATTCCATTTTTTCACGCTTTCTCGATGGACTGATTGGGCATATGGTTACCGTTTTATTTTACCCCGTTAAAGCGGTAGGTCACGCTTCAAGCGTGACCTACATAAATTTACTTCGTTTTTGCGACCACTGCCGCAAAGGTTTGTGGTTCTCGCACTGCAATGTCTGCCAGCATCTTGCGGTTCAGCTCGATATTCGCCTTCTTGAGCGCCGCCACCAGCTTGCTATAGGTAGTCCCGTTCAGACGTGCCGCGGCGTTGATGCGGGCGATCCACAACTTGCGAAGATCACGCTTGCGCACACGGCGATCACGGGTGGCGTACCAGAGGCTCTTGAGCATGGCCTCGTTCGCACGCTTGAACAGCAGGTGTTTTGAACCGCGCTGTCCTTTTGTGATCTTCAAAATTTTCTTGTGACGTAAGTGCCCTTGCGGGCCTCCCTTAACACGTGTCATTCTTTATCTCCTGCAAACTCGCGGGCGTCGGCAGTTCATGCCAGTTGTGTACACCCGTAAGCCGCAACTAAAACGGATACGATGTTTGCGGGCGGGATGACCCCGCTAACTTTCCATATGAGGCGCAAGACGCTTCACGCGCTTGATGATCTTTTTCGCCTTTACTTCCTGCATTTCAGACAACTGAGACTTTGTGCGTTTGGATGTATTCCTGCGCAAATGACTCTTGCCGCCTTTCGTGCGTACAAGTTTACCGGAGCCGGTCAGGCGAAAACGTTTGGACGTTGCCTTATGGGTCTTCAGTTTTGTTTTGCCAGCTTTTGCTTTACGAGGCATGGCTGATTTCTCCTTTCAGACAAAATTAAACCGCGGGATGAACTTTCAACCCGCGGACTTTCAACATCTTTGGGACTTGCTCTGGATCAGGCTTCCGCTTCCTTCTCAGCCGGAGCCTGCTCTGTCTTCTCTTTCTTTTTGCCTCCGCCTTTGGATGGAGCCAATACGACAAGCATTGTACGTCCTTCCATTTGCGGAGCCTGCTCCACTATGCTTACGTCTGCCAACGCTTCGGCGATCTCCCTCAAATCTTCGAGTGCGATCTCGGGATAATCCATCTCACGCCCACGGAACTTAATCGTCACGCGCACCTTGTTGCCATGGATTAACCAGCGACGGGCATCATCCACCTTGAAACCGCGATGTGCTTCATTCGTTTTCGGGCGCAGGCGGATCTCTTTGACCTCGATCTTGGTCTGTGCCTTCTTGGCTTCGCGTTCCTTTTTGGTGCGTTCATAAATGAACTTGCCAAAATCCATCACACGGCAGACAGGCGGGGTGGCTCCAGGCGAAACCTCGACAAGATCAAGGTCTGCATCGCGTGCGATCTGCAAGGCTTGCTTGATGGGGACAACACCGACGTTGCCGCCGTCCGCCCCGATCAAACGGACTTCATTGACCCGAATGCCTTCGTTAACTCGAAATTCAGTAGCGCTGATAAGATTCTCCTATTTAGAACAGTTAACCAGCCTTTGGCTGGTTTTTGGCGGACAGATAATACCATGAGGATACACGAATCGTCAACAAAATAGACCGTTGGCGATCAAAATCCTCCGCCGCCAACGGTCTGTGGGCTATTTTACAACTCTGCCTTTATTCTGCAAACCCATCGAACACCCAACCTTTCGGTGTATGATCGGATATATAAAGTGGAGGAATTTCCTCTCCGAGGACCATGTGAGCGAACAGGAAGCCATTCAGGAACTCAAACGAGGCAAAATAAGCGGGTTGGAATTCCTTGTCACGCGCCATCAACTCAAGGCTGTGCGCACAGCTTATCTGATCACGCGCGACCGAGGGCTGGCTGAGGATGTTGTTCAGGATTGTTTTGTCCGGGTTTTCCACTCCATCCACAGTTTTGACGAGTCTCGTCCCTTTGCGCCGTGGTTCATGCGGAGTGTGGTCAATGCTTCGGTGAAGCTGATGCAAAGGTCGGCGCGGCAGGTTGAGGTGGATGACGAAGCGGATGTGTCCATTTTTGCAGAACTGGCGTCCAGGGTCGAATCGGTCGAGGAGCAGGTGGAATCCATCGAGATCCAAAATCAGATCTGGGAGGCGATGAGGAAACTCTCGCCGAGACAGAGAGCGGTGATCGTTCAAAGATACTTTCTGGAAATGAGCGAGAATGAAATGGCGCAGGAATCAGGTACGGTGACGGGAACGATCAAATGGTTGTTGAATGCGGCGCGTGAACACCTGCGTAAATGGCTGGCAGAAAGTGAGTGAAGATGAAAAACAGGCATTTGAAATCCACACTTGAAAAAATAACGCGCAATGCGGTCACGGAAGATGTTGATCTGTGGCGCGGGATCGAGTCACAACTGGCAGGAAAGGGCGCCTCGAAAATGAAAACACAATTTAAATTCAGCACATCTCTTGTGATTGCTTTGATTACTTTATTACTGGTCAGCACGGCTGTGTATGCGTATTACCGCTTCCTTGGAAGTGACCCAGGTTTGCAAGGGGTGGACGAGCAAAACCTGATTACCAATATCGAAACTGTTGCAATTCCAACTGTCTATTCCATCCCTCCGGAGGTCACTCCCCTCTCGAAGTGGTCGGATGAAATCTCCGCGCCTCCAGCCACCATCATCGCCGAGCAGGCAATGCAGGATGTGAAGGTAACCCTTGATTGGGCATATGCCGACGAAAGCCGTGTGGCAATACGTTTTTCGATATCAGGATTGGATCTGCCCGAAGGGTTGGATTATGCATACAGTGCGCCGGAAACCTTCTCATTGACTGATATGAGTGGCAACGTACTTGGTCAGGATGGTTTTTCCACGGCGGCTGAGACCCGACCCTACGGCTCGAACAATTATGTGGTTACCGCCATCTACTATGGAAAACTCGATGCAGATAAGACTCCAACCCTCGACCTGAAATTGAATGTAAGAGTTGGCGGCTTCGATGCTCCCTATACCCCGCCTGGTTCGGACACCACCGAAATGCGAAATATTCCGCTGATGGGTTCGACGCAATTTGAGTTCAGCATCCCCGTCTATGAAGGATTTGATGTCCCGGTGGACCAAAGTGTGGAACAACACGGAGTGACCATGCGCCTGGAAAGCATGACGGTCAATCGTTCCCATACGGAAATTCTTGTATGCTTCAACCTGCCTTCCGATAAGGACTGGCAACTGTATAAAGCCACCCTCCGCATTGATGATAGTGATGAATACCCGGGTTCAATGGCGGCAATGGGAATGTCAGAGTATGTCAAAGACATCAAAGCGTCTGATGGAACCGAACGATGTATTACTTTGGGTTTTGATGCGCCTTATGATGGCTCGTCAACCACGATGACGGTCACGGTTCCATACTTACTTACGCCTGTCACAAGACCTGAGATCACAGAGGAACGCGTTGCATGGGCAAATAAAAAGCTCGAAGAAGTTGGCATTGTGTTCGAGTATGTCAACGACGATGTGAGAATCCTTCATAAGCCAGATGATGTGAAAGAATGGGATGCCTACCCAATGGCATGGGAGGCACTGGCAGACCAATATGATGGTCCTTGGATGTTCACGGTGCAGGTAAGTCCATAGTTATACGCAGAATACAAAGTTCAGTATGCATGATGAAGGAACTTTATGAAATTATCCATCGTCCTAGCAGTTGTATGGATCCAATTGCATAAACCTTTCAGGCGTTTTACGAGGTTGAAGATGAAAAAACTGTCTCTTTTATCCGTCCTCATTTTGTGTCTCGTACTATCTTCCTGTGCGCCGGGAGCACAATATACCCTGCCACCCAACATCACTCTCATCCCCGGAACGGACATTCCTCAACAGGTGGCAACCATCGTTTCCGGGGCATTGACTCAGACAGCTTCTCCACCCACAGCCACACCGATACCTGAAATTCCCACCCTGCCAACGACGAGTTCATTCAGTCAAAAGTTATATCAAAGTCCAACATTAGGGATTCAATTTGCTTATCCTGACTCCTGGTATGTTCAGGAATCAACCTCCAGCCCGGATATTTTCGGAATTTCCACTCCAGTCCCCGGAATATCGCTCACTTCATTCGACCCATCTAACCCTCCGCACAAATTGGAATGGACAGAGCAAACGGTCAGCATTCAATTTCGTGCCATTCCATACGTAATGGTTCAATTTCATTCCTCTTTGGATGAATGGGCGGAAATATCCCGTCAAGCCGCTCTTGCATCGCAACTGACCATATATGAAGAGGAACGTTTTTTGATCGCCAACCAGCCTGCGATACGTCTGGCACTTTCATCAGGCTCAGGTGGGGTCATTCATCAAGTGCTGACTATCCTGAATGGTCAACACTTTGAGATTGACATTCAGGGAAACCTGAATATTGCGAGAACGATCCTGGCTTCAATACAACCTGTTGTATTCAACACCATTAAACCTGCAGATAGCGATACCCCAGCCGCGGGCATCTGCGGTGAACAACCAGGTGATCCTGTAATCATTATCCTCGGGAATGACCCTAGCGGACTTCCCAAAGGTGGAAGATGCATTATTGTGAATCCTGTACAACGTATCAAACTCGTCAACCAATCGAACGGACCATTTGGCATCAAGTTCGCGGAATACGTCATTAACCTGCCAGTGGGCGATGAGTTACTCCTGGATAGACCGGTCGGCGAATATCTGGCGTTAGGCGTTCACAATCTCCCCATGGCACCCGCACTGTGGGTCAGACAACCAGTGCCGGAACCAGTTCCGAGCCCGATCCCCCTTCCGACTATGCCCGGTCCGTTGCGAAACTACTCCAACCCTGAAGTGGGTTACTCACTAACTCTTCTCCCCGGTTGGAATGTGGATGAGAATGGACTTCCCGGACTAAACAAAGAAGTTGTCTTTTACCCATCCAATGCTGAGCCATTCATAGCATATTTAAGCATACTTCTGGATTCCCGCACGCTTGAACAGATCATGCAATTGTATTTACAGAGCGTCCCCGATGCAGTAAGCGAGGACACGGTCTTCAATGGTTATCCAGGGATCAAATATACCTACAATTGGGGACGTGTTGAATACTATATTCCAGTTGAAGGCAGGATCTTTATGATCACAACGGACAAACCTCTGGATGGAGATGTTCAACAGACATTAATGAGCATCCGATTCGACCCTGTCACAGTTGTACGTTACACTAATGGTATTCTCGGATATTCACTCACACTACCGCCAGATTGGATCGTGGACGAAAATGGAGTAGGTGGATTGAATCGTGAAGTCAGGATATACCCGGTCAATGCCGAGCCGTTCGTTTCCTATCTGGACATTGGGCTTGATCCCCGTTCCCTCGATTTCCTCAAAGCCCAGGATGTTCCAGATGCGACCAAACAAGATATCTTCATCGCCGGGCAAAACGGAGTCGAATACATCTACAACTCAGGGCATATCGAAATCTATCTTTCTTACAACGGGCAAGTGTATTATCTGTATTCGGACAAACCCTCCGATGAAAACATAGGAAATATGATCGGAAGTTTCCGTTTTCCATAGTGAAACCTATGGCAATGCAAAAGCGGAGAACTTCTCAGCTCTCCGCTTTTGATTCTTACAACTCCGCCGCCCGTCTTGCAATCCTGTCTTTTGCCCGCCCAATGAACTCTCTCAGAGCAAAGCCATTCTGCTGACTTCCATCGCGAACTCGCAACGAGACCTGTCCAGCTTCCATTTCGTTCTTGCCGACCACGAGCATGTACGGCACCTTCATCAACTGCGCCTGACGTATCTTGGCATTCATCCGCTGTGATGAGAGATCCGCATCAGCACGGATGCCATTCTCGCGCAATTCTTTTGCGATCTTTTCAGCGTACTCGTTCTGCTCATCCGTGATCGAAATGACGCGCACCTGCTCCGGTGAAAGCCACACAGGGAAGTTACCCGCGTAGTGCTCGAGCAGGAATCCAACCATACGTTCATGCGTTGAAAGCGGTGCGCGGTGAATGCACAACGGGATCTCATCCGCGCCTTCCTTGTTTGTGAACTTCAAGTCAAAACGCTCTGGCACGGCAAAGTCCACCTGGTTTGTCATCAGCGAAAACTCTCGCCCGATGGCTGACCAAACTTGCACATCGATCTTTGGACCATAGAACGCGGCTTCATCTTCGCGCTCCACGTAAGGCACACCGCCGTTATCCATGGCGCGGCGCACCATTTCTTCCGTCTTGAGCCATAGGCGCTCGTTGTCCACATATTTCTTGCCAAGTCCAGCCTTGCTATGCAGGGACAGACGCATCACATATTTCTCGATACCGAACAACTCAAAATACTTGCGATACAGCCCTACCACGCCCATGAATTCCTGCTCGAATTGGTCTTCACTGCAATAGATATGGGCATCGTTCATCTGCATCGAGCGGACACGCATCAAGCCAAACAACTCGCCTGATTTTTCATAGCGATAACACGTCCCATATTCCGCGAGACGAATCGGCAGGTCACGATAGGAACGTCCCTTCGAGCCGAAGATTTTGTGATGCATCGGGCAGTTCATCGGCTTGACGTAATACTTCACGCCTTCGAGTTCCATTGGCGCATACATACTCTCGGCATAATATGGAAGATGACCAGAACGTAGGAAGAGGTCTTCCTTTGTAAGGATTGGCGTCTTGACGCGCATGTATCCAGCCTTTTCTTCCATTTCTTTGGCGAGCTTCTCCAACTCTTCGATGAGGATGGCGCCGTTTGGCAACCAAAGTGGCAGCCCCGGACCCACCTCCTCATCGAAGATGAAGATCTCCAATTCCTTGCCCAGTTTGCGATGGTCACGTTTCTTGGCTTCTTCCAGTTGATTCAAATACTCTTTCAACTGTTCTTTATTTTCCCAAGCCGTGCCATATACACGCTGGAGCATTTTGTTGTTCTCATCGCCGCGCCAATACGCGCCTGCAATGGACATCAACTTGAACGCATCCTGCCTGATCTCTTTCGTCGTCTGCACGTGAGGTCCACGGCACAAGTCCGTGAATGTGTCGTGTTGATAGATCGAGATCTCAGGCTTCTCGCTCAACGGGTTGCCATACTCATCCGTGCCGCCTTTTTCGAGTCCTTCGATCAACTCCAACTTGTACGGCTGATCCGCAAAAATTTTCTTCGCCTCATCCGCCGAGATGACCGTCTTCTTGAACTCGTGCTTGCCCTGCACGATCTGTCTCATCCGCTTTTCGATGGCTTCCAGATCCTCAGGTGTGAGGTTGCGCGGGAGATCGAAATCGTAATAGAACCCATTCTCGACGGGCGGACCGATCGTGATCTTCCCATCGGGGAACATCTCCAGCACCGCCTGCGCCATGACATGCGCCGCCGAGTGACGGATCTTATAGAGATTGGACTCTTCGTATTTTTCCTGAACTTGTTGTGACATTTTCGCTTCCTTTCTTAAATTGTGTCTGTTTCTGCTTCATGGACATTTTCGCGTCTCAGAGGAAGCAGTACAAACCTCCGAGGCGCTTTGGCGTGAGGGTAGTTTCATCTTCAGTCATAGCGACCTCCTTAAACAAAAATTCTCACCCACACACGGGGCGAGAATTTGATTCACGCGGTTCCACCCGAATTGTAAGTCGAAATTAATTCCGACCTACCACTCTTCAGCCTCTAACGGAGCCATCCGTTCAACTTACTCGCTAAAAGCTAATTGCTTTGGGTTTCACGCTCGCAAGTGGTTTTCTGTGATATTCCCTTGAAGAGACTCTCAATCATTGTTCTCTTCTCCCTGTCAGGGACTTGACCACATACTCGTCTTGGTCATCGCGTTTATGTAAATGGTATTATATGCCGAACAAATCGCTTGTCAAGCCGAAGGAAGACAAAATGAACATTCGTCAGGCAGTTCCTGGAGATAATCTACTCCTTTCCTCGTTATCCATGGATGTACAGTGCCTTCACGCTGAGAATCATCCTGACCTTTTCAAGATGCCGCAAAATGATGACTTTGCCGCCACCTTTTTCGATGAAATGCTTATTGATCCACAGACAAGGATTTTTATCGCCGAAGAAGATGGAAACGCCCTGGGGTGTATGATGTGCAAATTGATCGAGCGGGTGGAGAATCCGTTCACGTTTGCGAGAAGCCATCTATTGGTAGACCAGATCTCGGTTCGACCCGAAGCGCAGGGAAAAGGAGTCGGCAAAGCATTGCTCGAACAAGCTGAAATGTTAGCCAAAGAGCTAAATGTATCCCGTATCCAATTGGATTCCTGGGGCTTCAACACAAGCGCTCATACATTTTTCGAGAAAATGGGGTTTGAAAAATTCAATCATCGCTTTTGGAAAAATCTTTAAAAATAAAAAGCCCCGAAAGGGACTTTTTATTGGGATTCGTATTTTGTCACAGTGATTTGTTTTAACCGTTCTTCCTCAAGAACTCAGCCATGAAGTCAGACAATGCTTGTGTGCCTTCAACGCTCATGGCGTTATAAATGGAGGCACGTATGCCACCCACCGAACGGTGCCCCTTGAGTCCAATCAGCCCTGCGCTCTTGGCATCCTTTGTGAAAGCCTCTTCGAGCTCCTCACTGGGCAGACGGAAAGGAATATTCATGATCGAACGCGCGGCGGGCAGGGCATGTCCACGATAGAAACCACCACTGTTATCAATGGCTTTGTAGACGATTTCTGCCTTCGTTCGATTGGTCTTCTCAATGGCGGCAAGCCCGCCGAGTTTCTTCGCCCACTTGAGGACTAATCCAACAATATAAATGGAGAAGGATGGTGGAGTATTGTGTAGGGAACTGCTGGCGGCGAGCGCCTTGTAATCGAGCATGACCGGCAGATTAGCAGGAGTACGCTCAAGCAAATCTTCACGCACAATGACCATGACCACACCCGAGGGTCCGGCATTCTTCTGCGCGCCAGAATAGATCAAACCATATTTGGAAACATCGATAGGACGACTGATGAAATCAGATGAAGCATCACATATCAAGGGAACGTTTGCAGGCGGTGTCGGCTCGGTGAAATATTCCACACCGTGAATCGTCTCATTAGATGTAAAGTGTAGATACGCGGCTTTTGGGTCAAGATCGAGTTTCTCAGGCAGACCCTTGAAGCCATCCGTTTCGGTGCTGGCGGCGACGCGCGCAGTCCCGAGCTTCTTGGCTTCCTTGATCGCAGTCTGCCCCCAAGAACCCGTCACAATGTAATCAGCAGATGCACTCGCCGCGCGCAGGTTCATGGGAACCATGGCAAATTGCAGGGACGCGCCACCTTGCAGGAACATCACTTTGTAATTGGCAGGGATGCCAAGTAGTTCGCGCAGGTCTGCTTCTGCTGTTTGAATCACCGCTTCGAATTCCTTGGAACGATGACTGACTTCCATGACAGACATGCCCGTACCTTTGAAGTCCAGCATTTCAGCCTGCGCCTGTTCGAGCACTTCGAGCGGCAGAACAGCAGGACCGGGATTGAAATTGAAAACACGTTTCGTCATTAGAAAATACTCCTCTGGTTTTGAATAATAACATCCCAATCTTTACAAATGGTCTATGCAACCATTATATCTTTTGCAGGAAAAATCCAATAAGAACAATTGACACCTATATTACCTGATAAATGTCTTTAGCAAAGAACGTCCCGAAGGATTGAATTGCTGAACAAGGTTTTTCGAGTAAGCCTTCGGGACGGTGCATAAAAAGGTTTATAGAGAAGAAAAAATAAAAACCATTCCGTGGGTGGAATGGTTTTTGTGGGCGAGATAGGGCTCGAACCTACGACCTCTGCTATGTCAAAGCAGTGCTCTAACCAACTGAGCTACCCGCCCGAAGGATTGACATTATAACGAGGGTGATAGGAATTGACAATGCCGAAAAAATGACATGATTTTATCAGTTTAGCCTCTTTATTATCTGGTTGCATTTCCACCCCTGGCGTTGTACAATGCTGTGAAATTTGTATGGACGTGGAGGCGCTGTGAAAGAGCTTGAAGAACGAATCCTTCGGGATGGACGTGTGCTGGGCGGGGGAATTTTGAAAGTGGATAGTTTTGTAAACCATCAGGTGGACCCCCTGTTAATGAACAATTGTGGCAAGGAATTTGCGGAATGCTTCGCTTCGGTCGGCGCGACCAAGGTGCTGACCGCGGAGATCTCGGGCATTGCGCCAGCTCTGATGACCGCCATCCATCTCGGTTTGCCGGTGGTATATGCGCGCACACACAAACCAGTGACGATGCCCGACCAGGTGTATTTGACCCTTGCCCCTTCGCACACCAAGGGGCGCATGGTGGAATTGATCGTCTCACCGGAATATCTGGCGAACGGCGAAAAAGTACTGATCATTGATGATTTCCTCGCCAGCGGACAGACCATTTTGGGATTGGTACGCCTGGCGGAAGCCTCAGGCGCAAAGGTGGTCGGTATCGGCGCCTTGATCGAGAAGTTGTTCGAGGGCGGGCGCGAGGTATTGAAATCAACCGGTGTCCCGATCCATTCACTGGCGTGCATTACTTCGATGGTGGATGACAAGGTTGTGTTTGGGGAGCCGTCGTAAGAACATGTCACTCTGAGGGAGCGTTCGTTGCGACCGAAGAGTCTCGATTGTTGTGTTAGAGCTATTTCGCTGCGCTTAACATGACATTTCACAATAATGCAAAAAACACTTTGGTTCCTCGCTCCTGTCATTGGCTGGATATTTGCCCACATGAGTTTTGCCATCCCTGTAAAGCGGTTACGAGAGACAGAGACTTTGATGGCTTTCCATCACCCGAAGCCATCCTATAAATTTCACGTTTTGTTGGTGCCGAAGAAAGCCGTTGTCTCTTTACAGGAATTTGACCCAACCGACGTATCTTTTTTAACAGATCTATACTCCACTGTACAGAGCCTTGTAAATGAGTTTCACCTCTCCGCCTATCGACTGATCGTCAACGGTGGAGAGTATCAGGATTTTCCGCAATTGCATTTTCATTTGGTGTCAGACAATTTATCGCGCTGACATTGTACCCTTAGGGTAGTGGAGATGCACGTTTGTTGTGCATCGAAGTCGAAACGCAGTACGAAGGATATATTCATGGATTCCATTGCTATTCTCGATTTTGGTTCCCAATACGCGCAGATCATTGCGCGGCGCGTGCGTGAAGCACAAGTCTATTGTGAGTTGTTTCCGTGGGATGCACCCATGGAGAAAATGCTTGCCATCCAGCCCAAGGGTTTCATCCTCTCCGGTGGACCTCGTTCCGCTTATGAGGAGGGCGCACCATATATTCAAGATTTCATTTTCAAAACTGGACTGCCCATCCTCGGAATTTGTTATGGAATGCAGGCACTGACCCACGCTCTTGGCGGACAAGTAGACCCGTCTGCCAAACGTGAATATGGTCCAGCA
>Ga0315912_10004017_pt1 | contig 14179 bp, 11 predicted proteins | sample VfabasoilMG_FD_204469 | JGI IMG/M metagenome (GOLD analysis project Ga0315912, IMG submission 204469) | Garden soil microbial communities collected in Santa Monica, California, United States - V. faba soil | ecosystem: Environmental > Terrestrial > Soil > Garden | place: USA: California... | reverse complement strand
GCAGGAAGGCAAAACCGCGCAGGGGCTCGACGAGCAGATCCAGGCCGTGAAATCCGACGTTCTCAGCATTACGGCAGAGCTGAGCCGGCTGGAGGAAAGGCTGTTATACCCGTCAGGGACACAGGTAGTTGTCTTCATTGCGCTGGCCAAGGGCGACCCGATGCGGCTGGATGCAGTGCGGCTCCAGATCGATGGGAAGCTTGTCGTGCACCACATCTACAGTGCCAGGGAACTCGAGGCGCTGCGCAAGGGCGGCGTTCAGCGGATCTACGTCGGTAACCTGGCCACGGGAGATCATGAGCTCGAGGCGCTTGTCGATGGTCAGCACGAGAACGGAGCGAACTTCAGCCGCAAGGAACGGTTCACGATTCGTAAGGAAGTGAAGCCCAAGCAGGTGGAGTTGACGGTGGCCGCGCCGGGCTCCAGCGCTCCAGCGATCACGCTAGGGGAATTCTGACCGATGCGCCCCGCACGCCGATTGACGGCACTCGCCGTGGTGCTCGCGCTCACCGCGCTTCCGGCTGCGAGCAGCGACCTGAAAGACCTCTTTTTCGGTGAGGCGCTGTATCACGCTTTCCAGGGACGATACTTCGAAGCGCTGCAACGGCTGGACACAGAGTTGGGCATGCACCACGGCCTCGACGAGCCGGAGCGCGATACTCTGCACTATCACATTAACGACGCCGAATATTCGGTTGGCGACTTCGAACTTCGCTACCGCATGCACCAACGCGCAGGCCGTGCGCTCAAGACGGTGCTCGACGGCGCCGTTGATGACGCCGTGCGCAACGAGGCGGCGTACAGGCTGGCTCGAATCCACTTCCAGAAGGGACAGTTCGAGGATGCGCTAAGTGCGCTCGCCCGGATCCGGGGCCCCGTGCCTGAAGAAATCCGGCACGATATCGAATTCCTGCGGGCAAACATCTATCTGGCAACGAGCAGGGCGCACGAAGCTGTCGAGATTCTCGAGCACGTGCGAAGCGATGAAAGCCTGGCTGGATTCGTCGCCTATAACCTTGGGATCGCGCTATTGCAGGATGGCCGGCCACACGAAGCAATCGAACAGCTCAGCAAGGCTGGACAATTTGCCGCGAGTGACCCCGCGAGGCTCGCAATCCGCGACAAGTCGAACATGGTGCTTGGCAACATCCTGTTTGAAGCCGGGGAATTCGAGCAGGCAAACCTTGTCCTGGAGCGCGGTCAAATCGATGGACCCTTTTCAAACCAGGTCCTGCTGCTGGCCGGCCTGTCTCAGGCTTCGGCGAAACACCACGAGCGGGCGCTTGTCCTGTGGAGCACTCTGGCCGACCGCGAACCAATGGACGTGGCGGTTCAGGAAGCGGCGCTTGCGATACCCCAGGCTTACGCCGGACTGAATCTTCACGGCCGTGCCGCCGTCGCCTACGGGCGTGCGCTCGAATTATTCGACGGCCAGATCGAAAGGATCGATGCCTCCATCCGCAGCATTGTCGAAGGAAGGTTTCTCAAGGCGCTGAGCCGGGAGGAGATGCGTCAGGACGAAGGCTGGATTATCCGCCTGCGCAGCCTGCCCGACGCGCCCGAGACCTATTACCTGATGGAGTTGACCGCCTCCAATGATTTCCACACGGCGCTTCAGAACTACCTCGATCTGGAGGAACTGCGATTGAGGCTGATCGAATCGGAGACCAGTCTGGCGGCCTTCGACGACATCGTCCGGCTGCGTCGCCTGAACTATGAGCCGCTGCTGCCGCAGGTCGATGCGGAGTTTAGCGAGTCAAATGTCCGGATGCGTCTCCGCTTCGACGAACAGAAGCAATTGGAGCGTCAACTGAAGTCCATGTTGACGTCGCCTCGGCCGGAATACCTTGCTACGACCGATGAGCGAGCCGTTGCGGCGAGCCTCGGCCTGATCGAGGCACAACTTGGCACTTCAGACTTGCCGGAAATGGATGCGTTGAGGCGACGAGCGGCCCGCCTTCGGGGTGTACTCACCTGGCGTCTGGAAACGGAATATCAAGAGCGGTTTGCCAGGGCGCACGCGAATTTTAACGAAGCGAAAGCGGATCTCGACGCGCTCGCCAGGCAGTACGACGCGTTTGTCCGGTCCAGGCAGGCGGCAACCCACGGTTATTCCGGCTACGACGTGCAAATCTCGCGGCTCCGCGAGCGTGTTGCTGAAGCCCTCCAGCACGTCGAGACGCTGATCGCCCGGCAGGGGAAGATGATTGAAGCGTCAGCGATCGAACAACTCGAAGCGCGTCGGCAACGTCTTGTGCAACAGCAGAGTCAGGCACGCTTTGGTGCTGCGGACAGCTACGATCGGGCCGCTCGTGCGCAATCGCTGCCGGAGAAAGAATAATGCGTCGTCTCGCTGTTTTCGTTTTGCTTGCGCCGACCGTCGTCGCGGCCGGCTGCTCGGCGCGCGCTTCCGGGCCTACACGAACGCTGGGGGATCTACGCGACACACGTCCGCAGTTGCAGGATGTACGGCTGGATGGTCAGGAGATCCGGGTTCACGACGGCCTCGATCAGGCGATGCAGCAGTACCGTCTCTTTCTTGCAGAAACTCCTAAGAACGGTCTCACTCCCGACGCCATGCGGCGTCTTGCCGATCTGCAAATTGAAAAACAGAGCGCGACTCCGGAGGACACATTCGAGGCGATTGCTCTTTATGACCGGTTGCTCTCCGACTATCCGGATTACCAGCAGAAAGACAGAGTTCTCTACCAGAAGGCGCATGCCTACGACGAACTCGGTCTCACAGAAGAAGCGCTCAAAACGATGGAGGATCTGGTCCGCGCGCATCCGAACTCCGAACACTACGAGGAAGTGCAATTCCGGCGTGCGGAGTATTTCTTTACGCGAAGCCGGTATCGCGAAGCGGAAGACGCGTACTCATCCCTCATCCGGTCGGGCCCTGACTCGCCGTATTACGAATTTGCTCTCTACAAGCTCGGGTGGACGTTCTACAAGCAGGAAACCTATGAGGCGGCCCTGCACAAGTACACGGAGATCCTCGATTTCAAGCTCGCTGGAGGGTATGACCTCAAGAAGGTAAACGCGGACGACGATGGCGGTCGCACTGCCGACACCCTTCGAGCTGTCAGTCTCAGTTTCAGTAACCTCGGTGGGCCGGACGCTGTCCGTCAGTACTACGCCAGCTTCGGTAAGCGTTCCTACGAGGACGAAATTTACAGAACTCTCGGCGAGCACTACCTGGCGAACCTTCGCTATGACGACGCGGCCAGGACCTACAACGCATTCGTCGAGCTTTACCCGCTACACGACGACGCGCCTCGCTTTGCCATGAGTGCTATAGAAATTTTCACCAGGGGCGGCTTTCCCAGACTGGTCCTGAAATCGAAGCGCGACTTCGCCTTCAGGTACGGAATGACGTCCGATTACTGGCGACAGTTCAAAGCGGAAGAAGCGCCGGACGTTCTCGCCTATGTAAAGGGAAACCTGAAGGACCTTGCGACGCATTACCACGCACAGTACCAGGACGCGGCGAAGGTTGAGGAGAAGGCCGAGAATTATCGCGAGGCGCGCCGGTGGTACGTGGAATATCTGGAGGCGTTTCCGAAGGACGGCGATTCGCCGACCATGAACTATCAGTTCGCGGATCTTCTGTTCGAAAGCAAGGACTTCGGCGAAGCGGCGAAACAGTACGAACGTACAGCCTACGACTACGAACCTCATCCGCGGTCGGCGACAGCTGGCTACGCCGCGGTATATGCCCATCGGAATAGCGACACTTCCAGGCGCGAATCGATCGCCAGCGCGCTCCGATTTGCCAGCACATTTCCTGGCCATGAACAGGGGGCGAAGGTCCTTGGATCGGCGGCGGATGACTTGTACGCCCTCAAGGATTATCGAGGGGGCATTGACGCCGCGCAGCGGGTCCTCGCCGCATATCCCGGAGCAGACGCTGCCATACGGCGTGCTGCGTGGGTCGTGGTCGCCCACGGTTCCTTCGAACTGGCTGAATACGCGCGGGCTGAGCAAGCCTATGCGGAAGTGCTTGCGAGTACACCGGAACGTGATGCGACGCGCTCCGCTTTTGTGGACAACCTCGCTGCTTCGATCTACAAACAGGGTGAACGCGCCAACGAGGCGCGGGATTATCGTGCGGCTGCAAATCACTTCCTGAGGATTCGCTCGGCGGCACCGACGTCTGAGATCCGCGCGGCGGCCGAGTACGACGCTGGTGCGGCTCTGGTTCATCTGCAGGACTGGACGGGAGCGGCGACTGTTCTTGAAGGCTTTCGAAAGGCATTCCCGCAACATGAACTGCAGCCCGAGGCAACCAAACAGATCGCCAACGCTTATCGACAGAATGGCCAGTGGGCTCGAGCGGCGGGCGAGTATGAGACTCTTGGGCTCGAGTCGAAGGATTCCGCCCTCCGCAGCGAGGCGCTGCTCGTCGCAGGAGACCTTTACGCGCAATCCGGTACGCGGGACCGCGCCGCGGATGTCTACACCCGATACGCCAGGGAGTTCCCCCGGCCTTTAGAGACGGCCGTCGAAACGCACTTCAAGATTTCCGAAATCTACAAGGACCGTGACGAACAGCGATACCACGCGGCCTTGAGGGAAATCGTACGGATCGATGACGGCGCCGCGTCGGAAAGAACGAGTCGAACGCGGACACTCGCAGCACGTTCGGCACTCGTTCTAGCCGAGAAACAGTACCAGGGGTTCCTGGCTGCGAAGCTGCAACAACCGTTCGAAGTCAGCCTAAAAAGGAAACAGCAGCTCCTGGATGTGACCATCGAGGCCATGAGTCGCCTCGTGGAGTACGAGCTTGCCGAGGTTACCGCGGCCGCGACGTATTACATCGCCGAGACGTACTTCAGCTACAGCCGTTCCCTGGTGGAGTCGGAACGCCCGGCCGGGTTGAAGCCGGCGGAACTGGCGGAGTACGAACTCGAGCTTGACGAAGCCGCTTTCCCCTTCGAAGAGAAGGCGATCAGCTTTCACGAAAAGAACATGGAACTGCTGCAGGCCGGAAGGCTGAACGCGTGGACGGAAAAAAGCCTGGATCGGTTGGGCGCGTTGATGCCGGCCCGGTACGCAAAGAGCGAAGTTACCGCGGGGTTCATCGGCACCATCAGCGAGGAAGGAGAGGAACAGCATGCGACTTCGCAATAAGGCGCTTGGTGTGTTTGCGCTCGCCGTGATTCTCGCGCCGGGCTGTCATAGACGGCCCGCTGTAACTTCCGTGCCGTTACCGATGTTGCCGGTGGTGGAAACTGCAACAACACAGGAAGAGCCGGCCACTCCGCAAAGGTTGTCGGTGTCAGGGCAAACTCGCGCCGATTACGCCGCCGCGGTTCGCCTGATGGAAAGACGGGAGTACGAGCAGGGCATTGCGCTCTTGACCAGAGTAATTGAAAAAGCGCCCTCGCTCATGGCTGCCCATGCGGACCTCGGCATCGCCTATGCGCGTATCGGCGATCTGGAGCACGCCGAGTCCAGTCTGAAAAGGGCCCTGGATTTTGGCTCACACCCCAACGTCCTGGATGAACTCGGGGTGGTGTACCGCCGCAAAGGCCAGTTCGCGAAAGCGCGCTCGACCTATGAAGCGGCCCTGGCCGAGTTTCCCGAATATTCCTACGCGCATAGAAACCTGGCCATTCTTTGCGATCTCTATCTTGGGGACTACAAATGCGCACAGGAGTATTACGAGTCCTACAGTCGGCTGGCTCCTGCGGACACCGAAGTTACGAAATGGATTGCAGACCTTCACAGGCGGGGAAGCCAGCCGAAGAGTTCCAAGTTCGATTGAAAATTGTTCTCGGCTATGGATTTCGCGAAGCCACTTTAGCGAGCAGACTGGGTGGTGGTTCCATCACAAGCAAAGAATTTCTGGAACCCGACCGACCGCCCCGCCTCGCGGCAAGGACGCTTCGCGGCTGAAACCGAGGAATGGCGTGGGTTGCAGCGCGCTGAAGGTTAAGGAGGTGTCGCAGGCGAGCGTCCTGCCCCTCCTGGCCAGGAGGGGCGGGAGCTTGCCTGCGATACTTCCGCAACCTGCTAATTGAGACAGCGTTATGCGCCCTGATACGCCTCGTCGGCGCTGCCGCCGTAGATTGGCGGGACCTTCGATCCCATCGCCCGGAGGTATGACATTAGCTGCCCGCGATGATGAATTCCGTGATTGTTGGCCGCGCCGAGAAACCAGACGGGACTTTTCTGCGCGCCGAAGAAATCGACTTCCTTCGCCAGTAGCTCGCCCGGCGTCGAACGAAGGCGCTGGATTCGTTTTGGATATTCGCGGCCATAGAACTCGACGACATCATCGATGGTGTTGAGCCCTGCAGTCCGATTGCTTTCGGTCTGAGCGTCATAGGCGAACTTCGCGTCGCAAACGCTATCCAGAAACCATAAGTCCGTACCTGCGATGTGCATCGCCAATTCCCACGCTGTTCGCGACTTTTCATCCGGCTTGTAGTCGCAGCGATCATTGGGAACCGCGCGCAGCACCTTCAAGGTGTTCGCGCATTCCAGGTCGAACATGTCGGCGAAGTAATCGGCGATAGCTTTGGCGTGATCGGCTGTCATAGGTACCTCGTCAATTTTTAGCCTTCTTGATGAGCTTGCTGGCGTCTTCTTTGATGAACCTTTTCTTCCCTAGTGCACCGTCGGCGTCACATCGCCTTGGGCAAGGCTCTTCACCGCCTGCCAATGTTGACTCTCTCTTGTCCCCGATGTCGCCGCCGCTTACCTTACCACGCAAGCCAAAGAATACGGGTTCTGCCAACATAGTTGCTTGAGAACACGCCACACCTAAAGGCATAAGCCCCACCTCTTCAACACCTTCAACGCTGGCAATACGAGTGCCTGTGCCTCTCGGCTCACGAGAGGAGTTCGCGATGAAGAACGTGCTCGGAAAAGTTCTTATAGCTTTCAGTCTGGCACCGCAGGCTCTCGCGCAGGATGGAGACAAGCCCAAGGCTGCGGAGACAAAAAAGGAAGAAAGCGCGTTAGGCATGTCGATCGTCGGCAATCATGAAGCGCCGAAGGCGCTCGTCCTGGTTCCGTGGAAACCGTCGGAACCCGGAAAGCAGCCCGAGACTTCGACGAAGGTAGACGCTTCTAGAAATCCCATCGATAAGGACGCCTTCTTGAGGCTGCTCCAATATCAACAAATCGCGAAATCGACCGCGGCACCGAGGAGGAATCCGTGACATTCACACAATTGTTAGGCAGCGTCGGTTTGATCGGAGGCGCGGTGATGCTGTGCCTCGCGCTGCTTTCCATCATCTCCATAGGGGTGATCGTAGACAAACACCGGCGTTTCCGCTCAGCCGCGCAGCAGTCTCAGAATTTCAAGACGGCATTCGGGAAGTTCCTTCACGGAGGGAAACCCGCGGAACTGCTGGCGGCCATCCGGCAGCACGAGAATTCACATATGGCTTGCGTGGTCTCGGCGGGCTTTACCGAATACGAGGCCGTGCGCAAGTCCGGAGGCGATCCGGTTGGATCGCTCGAACTCGTAGAGAGCGCCCTCGAGGATTCGAAAGCCGAGATGCTGATGCAGATGAAGGGGGGCCTCGGGTTTCTCGCCACGATTGGTTCTACCGCGCCTTTCATTGGTCTGTTCGGCACGGTGGTCGGAATCATCAATGCGTTTCATGGAATCGCCGCCACGGGATCGGGCGGTATGGCTGCGGTATCGGGTGGTATCGCCGAAGCGCTCATCACGACAGGCATGGGTATCTTCGTCGCAATCCCCGCGGTGGTCGGCTTCAACTATTTCACGGGCAAGATCGACAACTTCCGTGTCGAGATGAATCGCGCCTCGTCCCAGTTGGTGAACTGCCTCTGCAAAGTGCCCGAGCTGGCAGTGCGTGAAGGCAAGGCTCAGGGAGTCAAGGAACATGAGACGGCGTACGCGCTTCGATGACGCAGGAAGGATGCAGGCAAATATCAACATCACGCCGCTCGTCGACGTGGTGCTGGTGCTCCTGATCATCTTCATGGTGATGGTGCCGCAACTGCAAAAGGGGCCAGACGTGGATCTCCCGGATACGGCCAAGCCTGCTGAGCAGGGCGACAACAAGAACCGGGTTCTCGTCTCCATCGACGATGCCGGCCGCTTGTGGATTAACGACGAAGAGACGGAAGCCGGGCAGTTCAGCGATCGCCTGCGAGCTGCCGTAGCCGCGGAGCCGGAGTCGAAGGTCGTGATCCGCGGTGACGCAAAACTCAACTTCCGAGAGGTGCGGCAGCTCATGCTCGCGATCGAGCAGGCCGGCTTTCGCGGAGTCGGACTGATTGCCCAGCGAACTGGCGCTGGGGCGCAGGGAGAGTAGGGGGTCATGCAACTCGATACGGGTGATCGTTCCAGCCTGCAATCCGAGATGAACATCACGCCGCTCGTTGACGTCGTGCTGGTGTTGCTCATCATCTTCATGGTGGTCGTTCCTCTGATGATGGAGGGCTACAACGTAGACATCCCCCGAACCTCAACAGCAGCAGTTCCGTCAGGCGACGAGGATGCTCAGGTGGTCCTGACGATCTCTCCCGGTGCCTGTCCACTAGTCTCGCCGTTGGTTGGCGGAGGCCTTCCTGCAGAGTGCCATGTGAACCTGGCCGGCGAGAAGATCCCCGTGTCCGAATTGCCGCAGCGCGTGTCGAATATTCTCGGCCCCAGGCCACAGCAAAAGCGCGTGCTGTTTCTGTCCGCGGACGATCGCATGAATTATGAGGCTGTGCTGCGGATTCTCGACCTCGCCAAATCAAACGTCACGAACTTGAAAGTCGAATTCCTCACGGCCCAATAGGGCGGCTGCACGATGACAACCCTCAACACAACCCATAGCATGTTCGGATTGGCCGGGACTCCGTCTGCCGGCAGTATGTTGAAGAGCCTTGGAGTCCATGTCTTCATGCTGGGCCTGCTGATCGTTCTGCCCACACGCGCGCTACTTCGCGAGGCGCCCATGGAGAAGGATCTTGAACTGGACATTGTCTTCCATCGCGAACCGGAAGTCGCGATAGCCGCTCCGGTGCAACCGGCGATTACCGTGCCGGCAGCGAAGACTGCGGCTGCGCGCGTGACGGTGGCTCCAGCGCCTTCCCCGAGGCCGGCACCGAACGCAGCGGATAGACCCGTGCCCGCAAAACCGGGAAACCCACCTGTCGTGGAGTCGCAGCCTCAACCCGTGGTAGCGAAGACCGGCATCCTTGCTTTCAAGGACCAATTCGCAAACGTCGCTCAGAACCAGGCCTCACCACGGCTTGGTACCGATGCGCGTTACGTTGCGGGTAGCGCTGCACCAGTTAGCGGCAGCCAAGCATCGTCAGGCTCCATGTTGTCGGCCAACTCTGCGGGATCCAGCGGCGGCATCAACGCGGCTTCGTTGAATCGCAGTGTGAGTGGCGGCGGAGCCGGCGGCAATGGAGACATGCCCGGTGTGCCGGTGGGCCGCGCCACCAGCACGATTGCCGCGATCCCCGTCGGCGAGCGGCCAAAACCGCAAAGTCAGCAGCCTGCGGCTTCTCGGACGGACGAGGAGATACAAATCGTATTCGATCGTTACAAGGCGTCATTCTACAGGCTCTACAGCCGCGCTCTGCGCAATGACCCGACCCTCAAGGGACAGATCGTGCTGAGCCTCACAATCGAACCGGATGGCACCGTGTCGATGTGCAAGCTGCAGTCGGCCACGATGAAAGCGCCAGAACTCGCCGATCAGGTCATCAACATCACACGGACGATTAATTTCGGCGCGAAGGGAGGCACGGCAGTGACCATCGTTTACCCAATCGACTTTCTGCCCGCTGCATGAACACCGAGAGGAAAGACCGGGTTACCTCCCTGCCCTCCGTGTCTCTGTGGTGGGGCAATTTGTTCGTAGTGTTGGCGCTGTTGGTACTGAGTGCCATCCCCGCGAATGGCCAGTTCCGTGTGCAGAAAACCTCCACCGATGTGACGGGAGATCCGAACTCCCTCCGCGCAGGCGACACGATCTACTACACCATCACCGTTCAAAACACCGGCAGCGCCAACGTAACCAACGTCGTGTTGCGCGACGCTGTGCCGGTAAACACAACGTACGTTGCGAGCAGTACTACCCTGAACGGCGGCACGGTTTCGGACTCCGGGGGCCTTTCTCCACTGGTCCACGGGATGCTCATCCATTCGCCAGGCGTAACTACGCCCGGGTTGATGGCCAACGCGCCGCCGGGCAGCCAGGCCAACGTTGCGATCATCACGTTCTCCGTCGTGGTGGACCCGGGCCTTATCAATGGCGTTGTGATCTCGAATCAGGCTTTCGTTACTGCCGCCGGCCTTGGCATCGTGGACTATCCCTCAGATGACCCAGACACGCCTATCGCCAATGACCCAACGCGCGACATTTCCGGAAATTCCCCGCTGCTCTACGCGGAGAAGCGGGTGGGCTTATCGGTCGATCTCGGCTCGCCGGGCATCATCGATCCGGGCGACACATTGCGCTACACAATCTCCATTCAGAATGCCGCGACTGTTCCCGCGACAGGCGTAGTCCTGCGCGATAGCATTCCGGCTAACACCACTTACCTCGAGAACTCCACGCTTCTAAATGGAACGCCCGTCGCCACGCTGATTGGCGGTGGCTCGCCGCTCTCCGCTGGCCTTACTGCTGGGACAATCGCGGCGAGAAGCAGGGTGTCGGTGCAGTTTGACCTGCGCGTTAATGCAGGCACATCCCCAGGAACCGTGATCAGCAATCAAGCGGTCGTCGAGAGTGTGGAGCGATCCGATGTGCTTACGGATGGTGACGGCAATCCGGCGACAGGGCCGGAAGCGACGGTCGTCATTGTCGGCAGCACCCAGCAGCTTTCGATTACAAAGCAGGTTCTGGTGGTGGGTGGCGGCGCTGCGAATCCTGGCGCCCGATTGGAATACATCATCCGCGTAACGAACGTCGGAGCGGTGCCCGCCGACAACGTCATCATCACTGATGACCTGGATCAACCGCAGCCTGGCTACCTCGGCTACGTTCCCGGATCTGCAACTCTGAATGGACGGCCGGCGGGAATCGCTGTTGCGGGGGCAGCCGTCACTGCAAACTATGGCGGTCTGGTGGGCCCTCTGAATCCCGGAGCTGTCGTGGTGGTCAGATTCCGGGCGGTTCTTGCATCGAGCCTTGCTGACGCTACAGTCGTTACAAACACCGCCAGAGTCGACTGGAACCAGTCGTCACAAACCGCCAGTGCCAGTGTCCCCATTATTGTAGGCGGAGTGCCGGGAACCACCATTCTCAATGGTCTGGCATGGCACGATGCGAACTTCAATGCCGCCCTTGACCTGAACGAAGAGGCGCTGGAGAACTGGGTTGTAGACCTGTTTCGCGACGGACGTCTGCTGCATTCCATGCCCACCGACGACGCCGGCGCTTTCCGCTTCGTGGGTGTCGAACCGAACGACAATGCGGGCAGCGGTTACGAGGTGCGGTTTCGCGCATCTGGTGCAGGACCGAACAGCGCGATGCTCGGTATCGCCACATCGCCGTTCACGAATGGTCTGCAGCGGATTACAAGTATCGTCGTTCCTTCCGGGGCCAACCTGCGGGGGCTGAATCTGCCGATCCAACCCAACGGCGTTGTCTACAACTCGGTTGAACGTACCGAGATCGCCGGAGCCGTCCTCAGCCTTCTCGACGCTCGCACTGCCCGGCCGCTGCCGGCGAGTTGCTTTGATGATTCCGCGCAGCAGGGACAGATCACTCCTGAAGGCGGCTACTACAGGTTCGACGTCAACTTCAGCGATTCTGCCTGTCCGAACGGAGGCAGTTACGTTATCCGCGTCGGTGGCCCCGGATCTATCTTCGCAACGGGTTACTCCCAGGTCATCGCGCCGACATCTGACGCTTCAACTGCAGCTTTCGATGTGCCCGGCTGCCCGGCCACTCCGCTCGATGCAATCCCGGCGACAGCATTGATTTGCGAAGTACAGCTTTCGGAATCGGCACCCGATACGAATGTCCCGGTTGGCAGAGGTACGAGCTATCACGTGCACCTACGTCTGAACAGCAGCAGGACGCCTGGCACAAACCAACTTTTCAACAATCACATTCCGCTCGATCTACAACCTGACGGTTCTCTATCCATCTCCAAGACCACGCCGATGCGTGACGTCACACGGGGGCAATTGGTCCCTTACGCAATCACGCTTAATCATCGTGGAGGAACTGTTATTACCGATGTGTCTGTTGTGGACCGGCCGCCCGCGGGCTTCACGTACATCGCCGGATCCGCCGTCATTGACGGTGTCCCGACGGAGCCTTCGGTGGTGAACCGCACCCTGAGATGGGACGGACTGGTCCTGACGGATATGCAGGTACGAACGGTACGACTGCTGCTCGCGGTCGGTGCGGGCGTGAATGAGGGCGACTACGTGAACCGTGCCCAGGCGATGGTCGGGGCCACCGGCCTCGCGCTTACCGGTGAAGTGTCGGCGACGGTGCGCATCATGCCTGATGTCACATTCGATTGTACTGACGTCACGGGAAAGGTTTTTAACGACGCTAATCGCAACGGCCGCCAGGACAACGGAGAAGGTGGACTGTCAGGCATTCGCTTAGTCACGCCGCGTGGCCTGCAAGCGACCACCGACCGGTATGGGCGCTACCACATCACTTGTGCCGTCACGCCCAGCGAAAACCGCGGAAGCAATTTCGTGCTAAAGCTCGACGATCGCACCTTGCCTAGCGGTTTCCGGATGTCCACCGATGCGGTACAAATCAGGCGGGCCACTCGGGGCAAGGCGCTTCCCATTAATTTCGGCGCTTCCTTGCATAGAGTCGTGTCGATCGACCTTTCCGATCCGGCGTTCGAACCTGGCACGACGAAACTCCGTGCCCATTGGCAGCCCCGACTGGACCTGCTGCTCGAGGAACTGCGCAAGGCGCCCGCAATTCTTCGGCTCTCCTACGTCGCGGATACCGAGAGAGAAGGGCTGGTTGAGCGGCGAATCCAGGCAATCAGGTCCCAGCTCACCAAAGCGTGGACGGCGTCCAGAAAAAGCTATGTCCTGACCATCGAGCCTGAAGTGTTCTGGCGCCGTGGGAGCCCGGCGAAACAACGGGAGAGCCGGTAATGCGATACCGCAATCCTCTTCTCGTTTTCGGACTGCTGGTCCTGGCCGCGTCATCGGGAGCCGGCCAGATCAACACCGCAAAGCCTGGACAGCCGGCCGAGCGCCATATGACCGGCGATCGGAGCCTCCAGCAATGGGCAACCACCGCGAGCTCATCCGATGACGTGAAACGCATCAAGGTTTGTCGTGTCGATACCGTTTGCAAGATGCGGTTTAGGGATGGCAAAACACCACGCACACGCATCAAAAACATGGTGGTGCCACTGCGTTACGAGGAGGAAGGGCCTCCGATTCCGGAGGCGTTCATCAGGCAGGTCGGCACGGCCTTCGACACCTTGCGCGACCGACAGGGCGTGGTGATTCGTCTCATCGGCTATACGGATGACGCGTCGCTGACCAGCCGGGAAGCGAGCACGTACGAGAACCATGTGGCTCTGTCCAAAGCACAGGCGCATCGAGTGGAGCTCGCGATACAGTCAGCTCTCGGATTGCCGGATTCCGTCGTGGAAAGCGACGGGCGCGGCGCCTCCAACCCGATGGCATCCAACGAAACCCTGCAGGGGCGGACTTTGAATCGACGAGTCGAAGTCGAGTTTTGGTACGACGATCCGCTCCAGGCACTGCCCGAAGAGCCGCAGATCTGTCCCGGCGACAATCTCGAGGTCGTAACAAGGATTTATGAACCCGGTTGGGGTTCGCTTGCGAACATCACGCTGAGCGAAGGCCAGCCAAATATCCCTGTCGGATACGCCGAGACCCTGCGGCGCGCACTGACCGACATTGCAGGACGCCCGAACCCGCGCTTGCGATTCACCGGCTACACAGGAAACGAGCAACTCGACCGTCGCACCGCGTCCGTCTACGATGACGATATCGGCCTCTCGGTCGCGCGAGCGCGCCGGGCCATGGATGCAGTCATGAAAGATCCGGTGCTGGCGGGCGTAAGGGCGGAGCATGAGGGGCGTGGATTCGTCCATTCCGACGACGTGGTGAACGCCGGCTTTACCCAGGGTCGGGAGTCCTTCGTGCGCGTTCAAGTGGTATACGACGAAACGCTCGCGGTGAAAGGTTCCGACGATGTGGATATCGAACGTATCAGTCAGGAAT
>Ga0315912_10004016_pt1 | contig 14179 bp, 11 predicted proteins | sample VfabasoilMG_FD_204469 | JGI IMG/M metagenome (GOLD analysis project Ga0315912, IMG submission 204469) | Garden soil microbial communities collected in Santa Monica, California, United States - V. faba soil | ecosystem: Environmental > Terrestrial > Soil > Garden | place: USA: California... | reverse complement strand
TCAACCGTACCGAAACCGGAAGTTCTCCCAAACGTTTCAAACCATGATTCATCGCCCGAACATAGTTCACAACTTCCTCAACATCTCGAGGTCGTCCCTCCGGCGCAAGAATCTGAGCCTCAGCCGCTAGAACATCTTGTAAGGAACTCTGTGTGCCCTCAATCTGGCTTGACAGTACCGCCTCCCTCCGGACATACATAAAGACAAACCAGTCTGGATGCGGCAGTGTTTCAATGGAACCGTCCAACCGACCCAAACACCGATCCGCCTCAGAAAGTAAAAGCTGCAATTCCTGGTTGTAATAAATCGGAGGATCAGGCGGCAAAGGCACCGGCATAAAAGCCCGATATCCGCTGGGCTGCATCACGTATTGTCCGGCGCGCCTGAGGCTGCTCATAATCCCCTCTCCATAATAAAGGCAACCTTTAGCATAGCTCACTTTCTTCCTTATGGTAAGGGCAGCCTTTATTATGGAGTTGATTTCCCTCCCATACTAAAAGTTCCTTTACTACTCATCATGCGAACTAGCCACTTCTAAAGAGGTTACCCCCGAAACTCCCTATCAAAAGTCAGGTCCGGTTATGATAGACTATCATCGACCAAGGGAATGCAATGAGATTTAACATGAGAACCATAAATACCTGTCTAGCCGGGCTCGCCTTTGCGATCCTTGCCCTACCCGTTCACGCTCAGGAAATGACCGAGAACGAAGCTTTCTTTGAATCCAAAGTGAGACCTGTCCTCGCCAGCAATTGCTACTCTTGCCACACTGGCGCAAAGAGCGGAGGGCTCCGCCTCGATTCGCGAGATGCCATTGTCAAAGGTGGAGACACCGGTCCCGCCATCGTTCCCGGCAAAGCTGATGACAGTCTTCTCATTCAAGCGGTCAAACAAACACACGCTAAAATCTCCATGCCCCCAGGCGACAAACTGGAAGATCTCGACATCACCAATCTCACCAAGTGGGTAAACAGCGGAGCCGCATGGCCCGCCGGTGACACACCGGTCATGACCGTTGAAACCGGCTACCAGATCACCAGCGCACAACGCGCCTTCTGGTCCTATCAGCCGATCAAGAATCCCGCCGTTCCCACCGCGCGCCTCAAGAACTGGCAGCTTAACGCCATCGACGCATTCATCCTAGCCAAGCTCGACGAAAAGAAACTGACACCTGTCGCCAAGGCTTCCAAGCTCCAACTGATCCGTCGCGCGACGTTTGATCTCACCGGACTTCCGCCAACGCCCAAAGAAATCGATGCCTACCTCGCCGACAAAACTCCGCAGGCTTTTGAAAAGGTAATCGACCGTCTGCTTGCTTCCAAGTCTTACGGCGAACGTTGGGGCCGCCACTGGCTCGACGTTGTACGTTACGCCGACACAGCAGGCGATGCATCCGACTATCCAATTCCACAAACCATCCAATATCGCGACTACGTCATCAAGGCCTTCAACGACGACAAGCCCTACAACCAGTTCGTACGCGAACAAATCGCAGGCGATCTTCTGCCCTACGCCAACGACGAAGAGCGCTGGGAAAAACTCAACGCCACTGGCTACATCGCCGGAGCACGTCGCTTCAACGTCAACCCGCTGCAGTACATGCACATGACGATTGACGACACCATCGACAATTACGGCAAAACGTTCCTCGGACTCTCCATCGCATGTGCGCGCTGCCATGATCACAAGTTCGATCCCATTCCGAACAAAGACTACTACGCCATCTACGGAATTTTCCAAAGTTCCAAGTACCCATTCCCAGGTTCGGAAAAGAACCACAAGCCGCAGGATCTGACGCCGCGCGATCCGAAGGAATATACCACCGTTCTCAAGCCGTACCTCGACGAGCTCTACAAAATCACCGGACGCCTCGGCAAAGTCGAAGGTGAAAAGCGCGCCTGGGTTCCTGGTGGCAAGCGAACCTACGAAGAGATCATGGATGAGATCCACTCGCTCGAAAAACAGCGTGCGCCCATGATCGAAAAGATGCCGCAAGTGCAGATGTCCTACGCCATGGCGGAAGGCAACATCGGCAACGCACGCATTCATAAACGCGGTGATCACCGCCAGCTCGGCGACGAAGTCCCCCGCGGCTTCCTACAGATCCTCGGCAAGAGCAATCCCAAAATCGAAGGTAGCGGCCGTCTCCAACTCGCCGACTGGACCGTCGATCCTGAAAATCCTCTGCCCGCCCGTGTAATGGCGAATCGCATCTGGCAGTATCACTTCGGTAAAGGCCTCGTCACCTCCCCCAGCGACTACGGCAAGCGCGGCACCCAGCCCACCCATCCTGAACTGCTCGACTACCTCGCAACTCAATTTGTTAAGGGTGGCTGGTCTGTCAAGAAGATGCACAAGATGATCATGCTATCGGAGACCTATCAACTCGCCAGCGCAGAGAATGCCGAAAACGCCAAGATCGACGTGTCCAACGAATTCCTCTGGAGATTCGACCGTCTTCGCCTCGACGCAGAAGAAACTCGCGATTCACTCCTCTCCATCGGTGGCACGCTGCAGCCAGGCACAGGTGGCAATCATCCGTTCCCGAACATGGGCACCTGGGTCTTCATGCAGCACGATCCTTTCAATGCGGTGTATCCTTCCAACCACCGCAGCGTCTATCTGATGAACCAGCGCATTCAGCGTCACCCCTTCCTGTCGATGTTTGACGGAGCCGACGCTGCCATTGGAACGGCCACTCGGCCACTCACCATCACACCCATTCAAGCGCTCCATTTCATGAACAGTGACATGGTACACACGGCCGCTGAAGGCCTCGCCAAACAAGTCATGAAGGCCCAGCCTTCGCAGCGTATTCAAGTCAACTCGGCTTACCGTATCGCCCTAGGCAGGCCCGCAACTGCCGCAGAAATCGCACGCGCGGCGACGTACATTACCAAGGCTCGCCAGACACTCAAGGCATCCGGCACCTCCGCAGCGGATCTGCCCGTCAAGTCGCTCGCCAGCTACCTGCGCGTTGTTCTGGCAAGTAACGAGTTCAGCTTTATCGACTAACAGGAGCAACCCAATCATGAAACCACTTCCTTACCGTTTAAGCCGTCGCGAACTGACGCGCTCTTTGATGGGCAGCTCCCTGGTCATGCCGGGGTTGATCTCGGAGTTGATGGCCGCTGGATCGGATGATCCGATGCAGCCAAAGCAGCCGCACTTTCCTGCCAAGGCCAAGCGCGTGATCTTCCTCTACATGGTGGGCGGAGTCTCTCAGGTGGATACCTTTGACTTCAAACCCCAGCTCACCGCCGATCACGGAAAAAAGACCAAGCAAAACAAATTCCTTGTCAAGACGCCCTACAAGTTCGAACGCCAGGGCCAGCGCGGAATGATGGTCTCTGAACTCTTCCCGCATATCGGAACCTGCGTAGACGACATCGCCTTCATCCACTCCATGAAGAACGATGATAACGACCACTTTGGCGCAAGCATCGGCATCCATGCAGGACACAATAATTTCTCGCGCCCCAGCATTGGATCGTGGGTCAGCTATGGTCTCGGCACCGTCAATCAGAACCTGCCTTCCTTCATCGCCATCGCTCCGTTTCTTCCCTACGGTGGCGGTCAAATTTGGGGTTCTGACTTCCTGCCTGCTGCCCATCAGGCAACTCGTATTGTTCCCGGTGGCGAACCCATCCCGAACATGACGCGCCGCGCCGAGTCCGCCGACATTCAGGAAATGGAGCTTGGGCTGCTCGCCGAACTCAACCGCAAACACCTCGCTGGTCGTGATTCCGACCCGGCACTCGCCGGACGCATCAAGTCCTTCGAAACCGCTTTCGGAATGCAGCGTGAATCGCCTGAAGTCTTTGACCTCTCCAAAGAATCCGACGCTACACTCAAAGCCTACGGCCTGGAACGCGGCTCCACAAAGGGCTTCGCCTGGCAGTGCCTCATCGCACGCCGCCTGGCCGAACGTGGAGTTCGCTTCGTCGAACTCGTCGATGCCGGAGCCGATCTCAACAAGAACTGGGATGCACACTTCGACATCCAGACCCACCGCACCATGGCCAAAAACGTCGATCAGCCTATCGCGGCGCTGCTCAAGGATCTTAAGGCCAGGGGTATGCTGGACGACACGCTTGTCGTCTGGACTTCTGAGTTCGGACGCACACCCTTCCTCGATAGCGTCGATGGCAAGGGCCGTGAACACCACAATCGCGTGTTCACTTCATGGATGGCTGGAGCCGGAGTAAAGCCCGGTGTCTCTTACGGCGAAAGCGACGAACACGGAATCGACGTCGCCAAGGACATGGTCCACTTCCACGATTTCCATGCGACCATCCTGCACCTGTTAGGAATGGATCATAAGAAACTAACCTACCGTTACGCCGGTCGCGACTTCCGCCTCACCGACGTCGCCGGGGAAGTTGTGAAAGGCATCTTGGCGTAGGAACAAACCAGGCGTGAACCACGTATGGTTCACTATGAAGCGCACAACAACATTTTCGATGGCCCTGCTTTTGGCTCTCAGTGGGTGCCATGTGAATACAGCACCGTCGGGTCCTAAGCAACATTCCAACGTAAACCTGGAATTGGATAAGTCCGAAATGGTGCGGGCAGTGCTCGACATCAAAGCCGGGGAGATCAAGGTACGTGGCGGCGCTGCTAAATTGCTGGAGGCTGGGTTTGACTACGACCACCCCGAATGGAAACCGGTCGTCGATTATAAGAACAGTTCCTTCCGGGGCGAGTTGCGGGTGGAACAGGGAACGAATATTTCGCTTGGGAGCTCAGAGAATATCTGGGACCTGAAGTTTAACGACGGTGTCCCGCTCGACCTGGAAACCAAACTTGGTGCTGGCAAGGCCGACTTGAAATTGGGTAGCCTGAGCCTCCGTAGCGTAAGTGTTAAAGCGGGGGCGGGCGAAGTGATTGTCGATCTCCGCGGTCAGCCTAAGCGCAGTTACACGGTTGAGGTTCACGGCGGAGTGGGCGAGGCGACCGTCTACCTGCCCAAGGATGTCGGAGTCTCGGCGTCAGCTTCGGGTGGCATCGGCTCCATCAATACCGAGGGCTTGACCAAACGCGATGGCCGGTGGATCAACCCGGATCAGGAACATTCGTCCATACTGGTGAGAGTCGATGTCCACGGTGGTGTCGGCGAAATCAATCTGATCCGGTAGGCGCTTGCTAGTTCGCAATCTGCATCTGACATATTGCACGAATATCCATCCCAGCGATGGCTGGGACGCTGTTAGCGCGAATTTGCGAAAGTACGCTCCCCCGTTGAAACAACGGTTTTCGCCGGACGCGCCGTTTGGGTTAGGGCTGCGGCTTTCCGCTCGTGACGCGACAGAGTTACTGCAAGGCAACCGACTGTCTGAGTTTCGCCACTGGCTCGATTCGGAAGGCCTGTACGTAGCCATCATCAACGGTTTTCCCTACGGCCCGTTCCACGGGCAGCCGGTGAAAGAGAACGTCTACGCGCCGGATTGGCGGAATGACGAGCGTGTCCGCTACACGTTGGACTTGGTGCGGATTCTGAAGCAGTTGTTGCCCGAAGGTGTCGAAGGCGGAATCTCGACTGCGCCGCTGTCGTATAAGGGTTGGATGCTTCGGGCAACCGACGAGGATTGGAAGACCATTGTCGGCAATGTAGTCAAGGTCGCCGAGGCGATGGCGGGTCACCGGATTCATCTGGACATTGAGCCAGAGCCGGATTGTGTTCTTGAGAACACCGCCGAGACGGTGGCGTTTTTTAGAGACCGCCTGTTTCAGGCAGGCGATCGCGAAATGTTGTCGAAGCATGTGCAGGTGTGTTTTGACTGTTGCCACTTTGCAGTAGAGTTTGAAGATCATGTCGAAGCCCTGAGGCAGTTTGCAGAAGCCGGTATCAGGATTGGCAGGGTGCAGTTGAGCTCGGCGATACATGTTGATATTCCGGCGGATGGTGTCTCGGAGCGGTTGGCGAAGTTCGTTGATTCGACGTATCTGCATCAGGTAGTAGAGCAGCGTGGCGGGTGCCTGCATCACTACCCCGACCTCGGGCCAGCGCTGCCCAGTGTGGCGAAGGACGGTGCCAAGCAGTGGAGGATTCACTTCCACGTGCCGCTGTTCACGCCTGCCTATGACGGGTTGGCATCGACGCAGAGCTATGTGCAGTCGGTAATTCAGACGGCGATTCGACAGCCGTTTACGCAGCACCTGGAGATTGAGACGTACACGTGGGACGTGCTGCCAGCGGGACTGAAAATCGATTTACTCGAATCGATTGGACGCGAGTACGAATGGGTTCTCGGTGAAATGCAGTGACGAGGACTGTCGTCTTGAACGTAGTTGGATTGACGGAGAAGTTGATAGCGTCGATGCCCCATCTGGCGGGGTTCACATTAGCGAAGATCAAGCCGGCGTTTCCGGCGGTGACCTGTACCGCGCAGTCGGATTATTTGACAGGGCAGTATCCCGAATCGCACGGGATTGTCGGCAACGGTTGGTATTTTGAAGATGAGTGCGAGATCAAGTTTTGGAGGCAGTCGAATCGCTTAGTAACCGCGCCAAAGATCTGGGATGTAGCGAAAGCCGCTGACCCGAACTTCACGTGCGCGAATTTGTTCTGGTGGTACAACATGTATTCGACGGTGGATTTTTCGGTCACGCCAAGGCCGATGTATCCAGCTGATGGGCGCAAGTTGCCGGATGTCTGGACGCAGCCTTCGGAGTTGCGGGACCAGTTGCAGTCAGAGCTAGGCACGTTTCCGTTGTTCGATTTCTGGGGACCAAGAGCAGGCATAGCATCCACGAAGTGGATCGCCGAGGCGGCCAAGCAGGTAGAACGCAGGCACAGTCCAACGTTGACGTTGGTGTACTTGCCGCACCTCGATTACAACCTGCAAAGGGTTGGTCCGTTGGACGCGGATTTGCAAGCAGTAGATGCAGTGGTGGGCGACCTGATTCAGTTCTATGAATCACAAGGAGCACAGGTCATCGTGCTCTCAGAGTACGGCATTCGTCCGGTGACAACGCCAGTGCATTTGAATCGAGTGCTGCGCAAGCACGGCCTCCTGGCGTTGCGAAACGAAAAGGGATTGGAGTTACTAGACGCCGGAGTAAGCGCAGCGTTCGCGGTCGCTGACCATCAAGTGGCGCACGTCTATGTGAACGACAAGACGAAGCTGGAGCAGGTTCGAAAAGCAGTAGCAGAGACGCCGGGTGTCGAGAGAGTTTTGGACGAAGCAGGAAAGCGCGAGTTTAAAATCAACCATCCGAGAGCGGGCGACTTGATTGCGATTGCGAAGCCTGAAGCGTGGTTCACGTATTACTACTGGCTAGACGATGCGCGCGCACCGGATTTTGCAAGAACGGTGGACATCCACCGCAAGCCGGGCTACGACCCGGTGGAGCTGCTCACCACAGCATCAGCATTGACGATCGGTTGGAAGCTGGCGAAACGAAAGTTAGGAATGCGATCCCTGCTGGACGTGATCCCGCTCGATGCAACGCTGGTCAAAGGATCGCACGGAAGGCCCATGGATTGGGACGAAGACGTGCCTGTGCTGCTGACAAAACAAATGCAGCACCTGCCGTCAGATCGTTTGCATTCGGTGGATGTGTTCGAAGTGCTGCGCCGTCACTTGGGGTAGCGCTCCATGCAAGATGCCTCGGCGATGACCCGGCCCTTCATCGCTTCATTCAGATTCAGACGACTGGACCCGGCGGGCAAGCCGAGCTGCAACCGGTCCATCGCAAAGAGCCGGAAGTAGTAACGATGTTGTCTGCCCGGTGGTGGACATGGGCCGCCGTAGGCAATGTGGCCGAAAGTATTGCGTCCGGTTGTTCCGGTCGGGTCGGAATGCAGATAGGCTGGGATATCCCAGACCATCCAGTGCGTCCAGAGACCAGCAGGAGCGTCGGGGTCTTCGACAATGAGTACGTAGCTGGCGGTCGAGTCCGGTTCACCGGACCAAGTCAGAGTCGGAGGAATGTCGCCTGCGCCGAACCCCGCGACTCTGAGTTGAAATGCCACTATAGTTTTTTGTACCAGATATTACGGTACTCCACTTTGAATGAGGGGCCCGTGTGCATCTGGAGGCCGAGCAGGCCTTCTTTGATGCGGCCCTTCTCGTCTTCGTCAATGAGGATGGCCGAGACGTTGCTGTTCAGTACGTGAATGATCACGTTGCCTCGGGCGATCACGTGTAGTCTGTTCCAGCCGTTGATTGCGATGGTACCTTTGAGAGTGTTGGAGTCGCCGACAGAGCCGATCAGTTTTACCTTGCCGTCTTCAGCAACGCGCGCGATCTGGCCGCGTCGAGCCAGGAATGTGCGGCCGCGCTCTTCATAGAGCATGCCGGTGTATTGGTTCACGAAGTCCATGTCGGCCTGGTAGCCTTTGAGGACAAAGGGACCGACATCGGTGAGGCGGTCACTACGGTATTGAACGCCGCTATTAGTTCCATTCATACGGAATTCGAGTTTGAGTTCGAAGTCTTTTGTAGTGCCGCCCTTCCAAATCAGGAAGGTGTTTTGGGTGACGACCTTGTCGGCAGTGCTCTCGCCGACAATGACCTTGTTCTCGGCTCGCCAGAATTTGGTGTCGCCTTCCCAGTTGTCGAGGGTGCCGTCGAAGATTTCGACAAAGCCTGTGTTGTCGTCGGGCGTAACGGCTTGCCCGTTGAGCATCAGGGCAAGGGCAAGACTGGCGATGAGGATTCTGCTGAAGCGCATTGGGTGTGGTACCGGTTCCTTCCGATCCAGACTAGTCGGAGGAACCGGTAGAAGTCAACTGTTATTTCGCCTTAATGTCGTAAACGAGTAGTTCGTCTTGATTGCGTACGTACAGACGTCCGTCGGAGACTACCGGGTGCGCCCAGCTCATGTTGCGCTTCTCTGGAATGGGAAAGCGCCCTTTTTCGACATAGGCGGTCGGGGTTGCTTCAGCTAGGCCGAATAGGGCGTTCTCGCCCTGGATGTAGAGGTGTCCGTCGGCGTAGGTGACCGAGCCTTTGCCGACGCTGCGGTCACGCCACATGGTCTTGCCAGTGGCGAATTCTATGCAGGTCAGGATGGTGTCGTTGTAACCGTAGAGGTATCCGTCTACGAGGACGACACCACCGTGATGGTTCTTCATCTCGCGAGTGAAGTAGATTTCGGTTGCGGTCACCTCGCCGTCTTTTGCGGCCAGTTGCAGCAGCCCGGCGCCGGTGCCGTATGCGGAGCTGAAGAAGACTTTGTTGTCGAAGAAGATTGGTGTAGCGGCATTGGCGACATTGTTCGCTGCCCTGGCATAGCGGAACATCACTTTGCCGTCGGAGGCGCGGACGCCGACGCCGGAGGCTTCGGTGAAGGACATGTAGGTGCGTACGCCTTGGACGTCGGCGGCGATGATGGATGAGTAGCCTGCGAGATCGCTGAGTTCTTTGGTTGTCCAGACTGTTTCGCCGGTCATCTTGTTCAGCTTCACCATGCCGGCTTCCGGTCCTCCTGGCCTGACGACGAGATGTGCGCCATCGACAAGGGGTGATTCGCTGATGAGCCAGCGTAGCTGTTTACCGCCGAAGTCTTTCAGGATGTTCCGCTGCCAGACGAGTGTGCCGTCGGTCTTGAGGCAGGCTAGGTCGCCATTTTCAGTAAGAGCGTAGAGACGATCGGCATCGACGGTAGGGGTACTGCGGGGACCGGCACCCATGTCGGCATACATCTTCGTTTCCACGGGTCCGAGGACTTTCCACCAGACTTCTTTACCGTCGGCCCGATTGAGCGCGATGATGACGCTGTTTGTGCCACGCGCGCCTTGGAGGAAGACGCGGTCGCCGACGACGGCCATCGAGCCATAGCCAGCGCCGAGATCCTTTGCTGCCCAGATTACGGACGGGCCGGTGGGCGGCCATTGCTTCAGGAGGCCAGTCTCCTTTGACCATCTGGTGCGCTCTGGTCCTTGATACTGCGGCCAATCGGCCGCGTGAATGGTGACAGCGGCGAGCAGCGCCGCAGTCGTTAAGACGATCTTGTTCATTGGTGATCTCCCATCTTTGTTCCCCGAGGGCGAAGTGCTCGAACATCGCGCATCGGAGGCTGACCGAAAAAGCGGCTATATTCGCGGTTGAACTGGCTGGCGCTTTCGTACCCGACTTCAAACGCGGCACCTGCTGCATCGAGATCTTCGGTGAGCATTCTGGCGCGTGCGGTCTGGAGCCGAACCAGCTTCTGGTATTGAAGCGGGCTCAAAGCAGTGAGTGTGCGAAAGTGATGGTGCAGGGTGGATACGCCCATGCCGACCATTTTGGCGAGAGCTGCTACTTGCAGCGGTTCCGAGTAATTCGCCCTGATCCACGCGATGGCTTTTGCTGTTCGATGGGATTGGTCTCCCGTCGTCGCGATGGCTCGGAGGCGTGTGCCTTCAGGGCTTCGGAGCACTCGATAGATGATTTCGCGTTCGATCAGTCCACTGAGAAATGGAATGTCTTGAGGGTTTGCCAGCAAGTCCAAAAGCCTACAGCAGGCGCTTAGAAACTCGACCGAGGTTTTGCCCATGGCCATTCCCGGACAATCGGACGGGGCGTCAGCGACTTCGATCTCGTCGCAACTGAGAAGTTCCCTAACTACGGGCATCTGAAGTTTCAGGGAAAGGGCGAGGCAGGGCGTTTGCTTTGTAGCTTCGACGACTCGTGCGACCACAGGCAGGTCCACGGATGTTAGAAGGTAGCGCGAAGAATCGTGGACGAACGTTTTGCCTCCCAGGTCCACTGACTTTCGTCCCTGGGCGACTACAAGGATGCTTGGTTCATAGGTCAGTGGGCAAGGTTCTGTGGGTGCGGTGCGCTGGTGCAGCGTGAGTCCGGGAATCGCTGTTGCCAGTTTCTCTGAGGTTCCGATCAGAAGGGCAAGTTTAGATACCAACGCCGCCCGCAGATCTAACGCCTTTTTCACGATTTCAGAATAACCTGGGAGGCGATCCACAATCAATCGATTTGATGACACTCAAGAGGAATAGGCAATCATTCGACAGGAATAAGATACCGTCGTAGAGACGGTGCTGTTTAAGATGTGAGCATGAAGACTCTACGTCTCGCCTGCCTTTGCGGAGTTTCGATTGTCGGGGGCGCTCTTGCTGCTGACCCGCCGAAGCCGATTTCACTACAAATCCGCGATTACCTCACCATGCCCTTGACGGGCAATCTGGAGGGCCGTGGCGTGGTGGAGGCGAACCTCGCGCGCGTCAACTATCTTGTGGAGGAACCTGGGGGTGGGCGGAACCGGTTGTTCATCAACGATCAGAATGGGCCACTCTACATCGTTGACAAGAAGACCAAGCAATTCACAAAGTACTTGGACTTCAAGGGCCTATTCCGCCGCTTCAGTGCGAGCAGTGGGTATGCATCCGGGTTGTTGAGCTTCGCCTTCGATCCTGACTATCGGAGGAACGGTCGCTTCTATACTTTGCACTTGGAGGAGATCGACATGCAACAGCCGAGGGAGCCTGACAGTAGCGGTACGCCGGGCCTAAAGGTGGCGGGTTATCAAGTCACAGAAGCGATCAAGGTTCCGGGCCAGATTTCGCGGGAGGCAGTGCTTGTTGAATGGACCGACACAAAGACGGGGAACACGATCTTTGAGGGCACAGCGCGTGAGTTGATGCGCATTCAGCAGATCAATGCGATTCATCCGGCGAACGAAATGAGCTTTGATCCGGCTGCACGACGAGGTGACGCGGAGTGGCGTGTGATGTATCTGGCCTTGGGAGACAACTCTACCGGTGAAGGCAGGAACATGACTCTTCGGACAAGTCCGCAACGGCTTGATACGTTTCATGGAAAGATTCTGAGGATTATCCCGGATCTTAACGAGCGCAAAGATTCGAGCAAAATTAGTGAGAACGGAAGGTATCGGATTCCCAACGATAACCCGTTTGTCCATCGCGCTGGTGCGCGTGCCGAGGTGTGGGCATACGGACTCCGCAATCCTCACCGGCTGAGTTGGGGCCAAGGCCATCTCATCGCAAACGTCATTGGACTGTTTGGGTGGGAGACGGTCGTATTTGTACGGAAAGGGGCCAACTACGGATATTCGGAACGCGAAGGGAACCAGAGGCTGAGCGCTCCGAACAACGCGCGTGGGCCAATCCCGGACGACGATGTTCTGCCGATCAGGATTGGCGAGGAGGTAACTACTGAGATGGTTAAGCTCAGCTATCCCGTGTTGCAGTACGATCACTCTGCACGCGGCGGTGATGCCATCGCGGGCGGATTTGTGTATCAAGGGAAAATTGCAGCACTGCGAGGGAAGTTCATTTTTGGTGATCTCACCACCGGTCGAATGTGGTGGGCGGATTTCAAAGAAATGATTGCGGCAGAGGATGGGAATCCCATGACGATGGCGCCTATCCATGAGTTGATATTTCAGTGGGTGGGGCCTGATGGTAAGGAGCAAGAGTATAGCTCGCTAGCGCTCATCGCCTCCACGATTTACAAGAAGCGCGGAGGGAAGGCCGATCCGCTGCCTGGCAGGGCTGCGGTTGCCGGGAACAGAATCGACTTGCGGCTGGCCGTGGATGGCGCTGGGGAGTTGTATCTTCTGACCAAGAGCGATGGCGTGATCCGTCAGGTGACAGGTGCGTCGGAACGCTAAGCCGGATTGTTTTTTGAGTTGCGGACAGTCTTGATGATCGAGGGTTTGTACTCCTTGCCGTCGGGGCGTTTGATGATCAGTTTGTTGGAAACGGCGCAGGCTTCAATCGGGTCGTTGACGATAAGCTTGGTCGGGTTGTAGCCGAAGAAGTCGCCCGAAGATTGGGCTGTGTAGGTCATCTCGCCGAGTGCGATGGTGACGCGGTAGATCTTCTTCTGGCGTGAGTTGGGTGACAGGATGACGAGTCCCTTGTTGTTCTTGGGGATGCTGCCTGCTTGGACAAGTCCCTGTGTTTCGGTGGATACCTCCACATCGAGCAGCGTCCCGGTACCGCAGGCGCGAGGCTCGGCGGCGGAAGCGGTCATCGCGATGACCGGAATCAGATAAATCAGTTTGTTCATGTTGGTGTTTCTCCTTGCATGTTCAGAATGCAGCAAACAGGGCCTGTCGCACATGTGCGGAAAGACACAATTTTGAAGCATGACTTTCGGCACTGGCCGTGTGCTGTCAGCAATGAGATGATGTAGACGCGATGCCATTCCTGTTTCGTATTGCCGGACTTCTGGTTATCCTGGTCAACGGAGCCCTCGGGATGGCCGGTTTGTTTACAGGGGGACCTGCCGAACTGATGCACCTGGTTCCGAACTTGGTTGCAGATAAAGCCGGACTTGCCTACTACGTGCTGCTTGGTTTTCTATGTCTGATACTGGCGGCGTTTGGAGCGCTGTTCTGGCTCAGCACGTCGCAGAGTGTGGCGTGGCGGCTGCCCTGGTGGCTGCCTTTTGCGTTAGGTGCACAGTTGGTTCTGGGAGTCTTCTTCCCGGATCTGATGATGCTGGTGGCGTGTGAAGGTGGGTTCCTGTTTGGACGGAAAAGCTCCTATTGGATGTGGGGACAGACGTTATTCTTCGTGGTGTTCCTGTGGATGGTTCAAGCTTCCGGGTGGTTGGAGATTCTCCAGCTTGCCACGTGGCAGTTGTTCGCGTTTGCCGCTGGGTTTGTAGGCGGTCGTGAGCTGGATTCCAGACGCAGTCTGGCACATGCGAATGCGCAGTTGCAGGCGACCCAGCAGGTGTTGGAGGACTCGACCCGCATCAGTGAGCGGGTCAACATCGCGCGCGAGTTGCACGATACACTCGGCCATCATCTAACGGCGCTGAGCTTGAAGTTGCAGTACGCAGGCCGAATTGTAGAAGGTGCTGCGGCCAAACCTGTCGAAGAGGCACACATGCTCGCTAAGCTTTTGCTGAGTGATGTCCGCGCCGCGGTGAGTTCCATGCGGGATGAGGGTGCGGTGGATTTGAGCCGGGCGATTGGGACCATTAGCGCGGCGATTGAGCAACCGCGTATCGATGTGCAGATTACAGGAACGGTTCACGATTCCTCGCGAGCCCAGGTGCTGCTGCGATGCGTACAGGAAGCTGTAACTAATGCCGTGCGGCATTCGCAAGCCAGCAGCATGTCCATCCGGCTGTGTGCGTCGGAGGGCAAGATCGAGTTGGAGATGAAGGACAACGGACGGGGAGAAGCGTCGTTGCGTCCTGGAAACGGCTTGCGCGGAATGCGGGAACGCGTGGAGGAATTGGGCGGAAAGTTAGAG
>Ga0315912_10004015_pt1 | contig 14180 bp, 13 predicted proteins | sample VfabasoilMG_FD_204469 | JGI IMG/M metagenome (GOLD analysis project Ga0315912, IMG submission 204469) | Garden soil microbial communities collected in Santa Monica, California, United States - V. faba soil | ecosystem: Environmental > Terrestrial > Soil > Garden | place: USA: California... | reverse complement strand
GCCCCGGCAGAGGCTTCGAGCAACCTTTCTCGTTATGATGGCGTTCGGTATGGACATCGCGCCGCACAGTATGATGACTTGATGGATATGTATTGTAAGAGTCGCGCGGAAGGCTTTGGTGCTGAAGTTAAACGACGTATTTTAATTGGTACTTATGTACTGAGTGCGGGTTATTACGATGCGTATTATCTCAAAGCTCAACAAATCCGACGTCTTATCGCACAGGACTTTACCGAAGCTTTCAAAAAATGCGATGTAATTATGGGGCCAACTACTCCCTCAACTGCTTTCAAAGCGGGAGAGAAGGCAGATGACCCGGTCGCCATGTATCTTCAAGATGTTTACACGATTGCTACTAATCTGGCGGGGTTGCCTGGCATGAGTATTCCTGCTGGTTTCAGCAATGGCCTTCCCGTTGGTTTACAGATTATTGGCAATTATTTTGATGAAGCACGTATGTTGAATGTAGGACATGCATACCAGCAAGTAACAGATTGGCACTTACAAATTCCAAATTTGGGCAAGTCAAATTTGCATCAACCTGAAGGAAGTGCATAATGGAATGGGAAGTCGTTATCGGGTTGGAAACGCATACCCAACTAAAAACCAGAACTAAAATTTTTAGCGGCGCAAGCACCGAATTTGGCGCAGAGCCTAATACGCAAGCCTGTGAGGTGAGCATCGCACTACCGGGCGTGCTGCCTGTTCTGAATAAAGAGGCAGTGCATTGTGCTATCAAATTTGGTTTGGCGATTGATGCGGAAATTGCACCACGTTCGGTTTTTGCGCGCAAAAATTATTTTTACCCGGATTTGCCCAAAGGCTACCAGATTAGTCAGTATGAGCTGCCGGTGGTGGGTAAAGGCAAGGTAACAATTCAAGTGCCTGCAATTGGCAAAAATCCAGCTTACGAAAAGGTTATTAATATTACTCGTGCACACTTGGAAGAAGACGCCGGTAAATCTGTGCATGGCGCGGTCGAAGGTATGAGTGGCATTGATTTAAACCGTGCGGGAACACCATTATTAGAGATTGTGACTGAGCCTGATATGCGTTCAGCGGCTGAGGCAGTAGCATACGCCAAAAAACTGCACGAGCTGGTGCAGTGGATAGATATTTGTGACGGTAATATGCAGGAAGGTAGCTTCCGTTGTGATGTGAATGTTTCCGTGCGACCAAAAGGATCAGAAAAACTCGGCACCCGCCGCGAAATTAAAAATTTGAATTCATTCAAATTTATGCAGCAAGCAATTGAGTATGAAACGCGTTGGCAAATCGAAACGCTGGAAGATGGTGGCACTATCCAGCAGGCCACCGTACTGTTCAATCCCGATACCGGTGAAACGCGTGCCATGCGTAGCAAGGAAGAAGCCAATGATTATCGTTACTTCCCAGATCCTGATTTGTTGCCGCTAGAAATTACTGATAACGATAAAGCTAAAGTAAAAGCTGAAATGCCTGAGCTACCTGAGGCTAGGAAAGCTAGATTTGAGAAAGAATATTCATTGCCTTCATATGATGCAGCAACATTAACTGCGACAGTAGCGATGTCAAACTATTTTGAAGAAGTTGCTAAACATATTAAAGGCGAACCCAAACTAGCTGCTAACTGGATTACAGGTAGTATTGCAGCCAAACTCAACGAAGAAAATAAAGATATTTCACTTTCAGCAGTTTCAGCGCTGCAATTAGTACCTCTTTTGGATAGAATTACTGACAATATCATTTCTAACAATGCTGCTAAGCAAGTATTTGAAGCGATGTGGGCCGGTGAAGGCGAAGAAGTGGATGCTATCATTGAAGCCAAAGGCTTGAAACAAGTTTCTGATAGTGGTGCGATTGAAGCAATCCTAGACGAAGTGCTCGCCGCTAATGCTGCTATGGTCGATGAATACAAAGCCGGTAAAGAAAAAGCTTTTAATGCACTTGTGGGTCAAGCCATGAAAGCTTCAAAAGGCAAAGCCAACCCTGCACAAGTGAATGAAATTTTGAAGAAAAAACTTACTAGCTAATTAAGAGCTTATTTTTTTTTTGAAAGCGTGTCGGAGCTTTGCAATTTAGTGATTTCTGGCTCTACCTTTGCAGGTTCCGAATTTGCTGGCGCAGTCGAAGGGGTATAGCTCGGGTCTGCAGCTTGTTTTAGTGCGATAAATCGTGCTTTTTCATCTGCAAAGCGTTTGCGGGTTTCTTCCATACTCAATTTACGATCGTTAATCTGTTTGTCGAGTTTTACTAATTCAGATTGGGAAAGCTTTAACTCTTCACTCAAATAGGGTGGAATGGGTTTCTTACGTTTTTGTATAGCATCTGCTGTTTTTTGATTGCGCTCTAGCCTACCTATTACATTTTCTTTTTGTACTGTTAAAGCCTGTAATGATGCTTGGTCCATCTGCAAATTACGATCTCGTGCCAAATCAATTTCTTCCACTTTAGTGTAAGAGGCAAGCAAGATATTGTCTTTACGTTGTGCTGCAAGTTTTTGTTGGTCGAGTTGTTCGGTAGTGGTGTCGGATTTAACGTTACGTTTTACCACAACACCTTGGTTATTCATTTCAGAATTATTGCGGCCTGCTTCCTGTGCCGGGAGCTTATCACCATAGTGTGTCACACCTTGGCTATCTACCCATTTCACTATGCGTTTGCCGCCACTAGAATTAGCTGCAGGCTCCTTATTTGCCGCGTTCACACTCGGCATAAAATACAGGGCGGCAAATAAAAGCCCAATAATTAGAATAATTGCTTGTATTGTTAGTATTTTAGATTTAAACATAATGGCTAACAGCCGTACCTTTTACGATATTGCTGGATAGAAAGCAAACTGTGTGCCATTTCCTCTTTTTGTTGAACGAATTGTAATAAATCAGTCAAATTGGCAATCGCACAAACTGGTATTTTGTTTTGCTGTTCTACTTCTTGCACCGCGGAAAGTTCACCTAAGCCTTTCTCCTGACGGTCTAGAGCAATGCTCACGCCGCATGCTTTTGCGCCGTTAGAGTTGATTAACGCTACCGATTCACGTACGGATGTACCAGCCGATATCACGTCATCTATGATTAAAACTCGACCTTGCAAAGGAGCGCCGACTATAGTGCCGCCCTCGCCATGATCCTTGGCCTCCTTGCGATTATAGGCATATGGCAGGTTACGGCCTTTGTTCGCAAAAGCAATTGCAATACTTGCAGCTAAAGGGATGCCCTTATAAGCGGGGCCAAATAGCATATCAAACACTATGCCTGATTTTTCGATACTATTAGCGTAGAATTCGCCTAGTTTTAATAGGCTTTTACCATCGTTAAATAAACCGGCATTAAAAAAATATGGGCTTAAGCGACCGGCTTTGGTTTTAAATTCGCCAAATTTAAGCACTTGTTTGTCAATGCAAAATTCGATAAACGCTTGCTCATTTAAGCTGAAATTTGGCAAAGAGCGTGACAATTTTTGGCTAGTTTCTGACATAACTTGAGTGTGACCTAAAATTAATTAGAAAGGTTTAAATGCGCATTATAACTGTGAATTTGAACGGAATACGTTCTGCGGCAAACAAGGGATTTTTTGCTTGGCTTCAAAAACAAAGCGCAGATGTAATTTGCATGCAAGAGGTGAAAGCACAACTGGCGGATTTGACCGAAGATATGCTTGCTCCAAAAGGTTATTTTGGCTATTTCCATTTTGCTGAAAAGAAGGGATATAGTGGGGTAGGTATTTTTTCAAAAGCTAAGCCGGACGAGGTGATTGAAGGTCTGGGCATCGAAGATATCGATGCAGAAGGCCGTTATTTAGAATGCAAATTTGGTAATCTAAGTGTGGTCTCGCTGTATTTGCCTAGTGGCTCTAGTGGCGAAGAACGACAAACGTTTAAATTTAGCGTCTTGGCACGCATCATGCCACACTTGCAGGCACTGCGAGCTAGCGGTCGTGAAATAGTAGTTTGTGGTGATTGGAATATCGCACATCAGGAAATCGATTTAAAAAATTACAAAGGTAATAGAAAAAATTCAGGGTTTCTACCAGAAGAGCGTGCTTGGATGACGGAACTGTTTAACCAAGTAGGCTGGGTAGATGTATATCGAAAATTACATCCTGATACAACAGACGCTTGCTATACATGGTGGAGCAACCGTGGCGCGGCTTATGAAAAGAACGTGGGATGGCGTATTGACTATCAAATCGCCACACCGACTTTAGCGCAAAAAGCCACCTCAGCCAGCATTTACAAGACTGAGCGATTTAGCGATCATGCACCACTTATTGTGAATTATATGCTTTAATGCTATGTCGGTAGAACGGTACAATGCTTTTTTTTTCAAACACTTAGGCAATTGAAAATTCGTTACTCATATTTAGCTATTTTTGTCATAGCTAGTCTATACGTGCCACAAACATTTTCTGGAGGTGGTCAAACTAAGCCGAAATCCAGAGAATCCGAAGCCAGCATTAATCCCGTAGAAGATATTAGTAGCATTTATTCGGATATTGATATGCGTATGCGTCTTGCCACAAAACCCAATGAACAAGCGTGTAGTGGAGATGTCTGTGCGTCGAATCAACTATTTAATACTCAAGTTCAGACCTTAGGGCAGCGTTTGGCACAATCGGCGTATTTGGTTTACCCGGACCTTAAAAAGCGAACACCTAATTTTGAATTTAGCGTGGAGGACAAAAAAGCACTTGGAAGCGCGTCCAATGCGAGTGGAAAAGTAGTTATTTTTCGTGGTGTGCAAAATTTAGACCTAGGCGATGAAGCGCTATCTTTCCTGATCGCTCGAGAAATGGGGCATGTGATTGCCCGTCATCACAAAAGCAACGCAAAAACTAAATTATTAATCTCGGCGTTAGCGGCCGTTTTATTTCCTGCGGTGAGTATTTTAAGTGCCTCCAGTGCGGCTACTCAGGCAACTACAGCAACCAGTGTGCTTACTAGCGCCGCCTCCACAGCGACATCATATGTGGGTTCCGAAGTTGCGTTATCCAAAATTAAGCCCAGTCAATTAACCGAAGCAGACGACGTTTCGATAGCTTTGCTGGAACATGAAGGCTTGAGCAAGCAAGAAATAGTGCAGGCTTTAGAATTTATTGTAGAAAATGATGTAAGTACAGGCTGGGAACAAGACTTGTATCAATCGATACATTATGTGCGGCAACTTGCTGGTGAGCCGAAAGTAACCACGGTAAAATTAGATCCTTTGCCAGAAGCAGGTATAGCCGCTGAGGATAATGCAGATGCGAGTGTTGAGAAGACAATTCAAAACAATCCGCAAAATCAGTTGACACAATCAGAGCAGCCAAAGCCAGCAGAAGAGCGTAAGGTGATTTTGATTACCAACGAGAGTCTTGCGGAAAGTCGCAATCAAGTGGACAAAACGGCCAAGAAATCGCTGGCTAAAAAACCAGTAGCAAAAAAAAGTACAAACAAAAAAAATATAGCTACTAAAAATAAGCCAATATCTAATTCCAAGAAAAAGAAGAAAATAGACTCAAAAGTGACTAAGAAGTCTCCTCCTTCAAAGCTGCCTAATAATTAAAAAACTAAATTTAGTATCTAATTACTAGTTTGAAGTGTTGCAAAAATTCAAAGCCAAGCTTTGCAGAATCTCACCATTATTGGTATCCTGTGCAAATATTACCGCGCCCGCATCTTTGTTTTTCCATTCCGGTTGAAGTGTAAAGTTTTTGCTGAAAGCGTTCTGTTTATCGAGTTGATAGGCGCCAAATAGCTCGCGTACCACGTAATCATGTTTCAATTCGCGACCACTGTTTTCACCTGCTTTTACTTGGGTGACGAGTTTATTTTCATATAGCGCGACAAACACATCTGCTTTCTTGGCATCAAGCGAATTTACTGCTTCGACATTGGCTTTTAGGGTAATGCTACCGTTGGTTTCTGAAACTGCATCCAGCTTTAGGTTAACGCGTGAGGCATATTTTTGCTGGTTTTGAATCGCGCTATTAATACGGCTATTATCCCAGCCTTTAAAATCGCGGCCATTGAACACAAATTGTGGTGTATAAACAAAACCTGCGCCATTGAAAGCCGCGATTTTACGCTGTCTATCACTGTATTCAGCTTTTGAAAATCTGTCTTTCCAGCCAATATAATCCCAGTAATCCACATGAAACGCTAGCGGTGTGACGTTAAGGTTTTTGTCTTTCAAGCTACTCAGCCACTTGTCGGCCGGTGGGCAGCTGCTACATCCCTCGCTTGTGTACAGCTCAAGCAATGGCACAGTTTGTGCACCGCTTTTGGCCATGCATTCGCTTGCAGCATAGGCCTGAGAAGCGCATAGAATAAGGCTGCTGGCGATAGTGTTTTTTAGAAGTGCGCTCATGACATTCTCCTTGAGATGTCAGTTGGTCGCGCCATAAGCGAAATTCTTACAATTAATTACGCTTCAATCTTTTAGTCTGCATTGCGCCAGGGCGCAATCTTGAAAAGCAGCAACATTCCTGGAACGGCAAGCAGAGTACAGGCGTAGAAGAAATTCACCCAGCCGAGAGAATCTACCATGCCGCCGGTGAGTGCGTTGAACACTGAGCGTGGTACAGCTGAAAGGCTGGTGAATAGCGCGAGTTGCGTTGCTGTGTATGCCGGATTGGTTTCGCGTGCCATGTAGGCAACATAAGCTGCGGTACCCAAGCCAACGCCAAAAGCTTCTGCGCCAATGACTATTGCTAGCATGCTACGCTCAGCCGCACCAATACCGGGAAATGGGCCGGCTGCAGCGAGCCAGGCGAAACCCAAAATCACTACTGCTTGCGCAAAGCCGAAGACCCATAGTGCGCGGTTGATGCCCAGTTTCAGCATCCAGATACCACCAACGAACGCCCCTGCGATTTGCATGGCAAGCCCACTACCTTTAGCAATCGTTCCGATGTCGGTTTTGCTGAACCCCATGTCAATGTAAAACGGGGTCGCGAGTGCGGTGGCCATGCTATCGCCCAGCTTGTAGAGCAAAATAAACAGCAGTACCAAAGCCGCATGCTGCCAACCTGCGCGGCGAATAAATTCCTGAAACGGCTCTATGACGCTGGCTCTCAGCGTTTTTGGCGAGACGGCGCTTTGAGGCTCTTTTACCAGCAACGTCATTGCAATGCCGGGCAGCATAAACAGCGCGACAATCCAGAACACCGATGACCATGCCATGTGATCGGCCAGAATCAAGGCGAGTGAGCCAGGTACCAGCCCTGCTACACGGTAGGCGTTGACGTGAATACTGTTACCCAGACCTAACTCATGGTCGCTCAGAATTTCGCGGCGGAAAGCGTCAATGACAATATCTTGACTAGCAGAAAACAGCGCGACCAGCGTAGAAATGACAGCGATAGTTTTAATATCCAGCGTGGGCTGGTAAAACCCGTAGGCCGCAATCGCTACAAGTAGCGCGATTTGTGTCAACAACATCCAGCTGCGTCTGCGTCCCAGCGGGGCGATTAGATTATATCGGTCCATCAGCGGCGCCCAGATAAACTTCCAAGTGTAGGGCAATTGCATAAAGGCAAAGGCTGCGATTGTTTTGAGATCTAGGCCTTCAGAACGTAGCCAGGCGGGCAGAAGTTGTAACAACAGATAAAGCGGCAAGCCGGAAGAAAACCCCAAAAATACACAGACGAGCATTTTTTTGCTCATGAGTGATTGCCAAACGGAATTTTGTGAGGTCACTAGCTAACTTTTAAACAGTGCTACTTTTTAATCGATACATTGCTAAGCTGCCCAATAGGTTGGGCATAAAATTCACAGCTCTGCCTTCGGTAATCACGTTACGTTCCAAAACTGAAATTTTGTATTTTTTACAAAACAATTCAAAATCTTCAATCGTACAAAGATGTACATTGGGCGTATCAAACCACTGGTAAGGCAAGATTTTGGAGACAGGCATGCGTCCGCCAGTGATTTGTATGCGATTGCGCCAATAACCAAAATTGGGGAAGGTGACAATGATTTCGCGTCCTACTCGCAACATTTCTTGCACAATTTCTTCGGTGTGGTGCATGGCTTGCAGCGTTTGTGAAAGGATTACAGTGTTAAAAGACTGGTCTTCAAAACCAGATAAACCGTCTTCCAGGTCCATTTGAATAACGTTGATATTATTTTGCTGACACGCTAGCCAGTTATTATCGTCTTTTTCAACGCCGTAACCTTTCACTTCCAAGCTATCGCGTAAATAGGTGAGTAAAGCGCCATCACCACAACCCAAATCAAGCACTTTTGAGCCAAAACTTACCCAGCCTGCAATAATTGCAAAGTCCTGTCTAAATTTTGTAATATTTACACTATTTGTCATATTAAATTTGTATATTGCCTAAATAAGTGCGTAAAATTTGGTGATAATGCGCGTCCGGCATTAAAAATGCATCATGCCCGTGTGCTGCAGTAACTTCGGCATAACTCACTGTTAGTTCGTTATCCAGCAATGCTTTCACAATCTCGCGTGAACGCGCAGGTGAAAAACGCCAATCGCTAGTAAATGAAACCACCAGAAATTGCGCTTTTACATTTGCTAAGGCTTTGCTCAAGTCGCCATCAAAATTAACCGCAGGATCGTAATAATCCAGTGCACGTGTCATGCGCAAGTAGGTGTTGGCATCGAATTCACCGGCGAATTTATCACCTTGATAGCGCAGATATGATTCCATTTCAAACTCCACATCAAAGCTATATTTGATAGTGTCTTTGAGCTTGCGGCCAAATTTTGCACCCATCGCGTCGTCAGATAAATAAGTGATATGTCCCAGCATGCGCGCAATGCGCAAACCGCGATGCGGCACCGTGTTGTGTGCATAATAATCACCATTGTAAAACTCGGGGTCGGTGATGATTGCTTGACGCGCAACTTCGTTAAATGCCATATTCTGCGCGGTGAGATTGGGTGCTGCTGCAATGACCAATGCATGATTGATGCGATCCGGATACGAGATTGTCCATTGCAAGGCTTGCATACCGCCCAAGCTGCCTCCGATAATAGCTGCCAGCCGTTTAATGCCTAAATAATCTGTAAGTCGTGCTTGCGAATTTACCCAATCTTCTACTGTAACGATAGGAAAATCAGAACCCCACTGTTTTTTTGTTTGCGGGTTAATCGTGTTAGGGCCAGAGCTACCATGACAGCCACCCAAATTATTTACACCAATCACAAAAAATTTGTTGGTATCTAAGGGTTTATTAGGGCCAATTAGGTTATCCCACCAACCCGGATATTTATCTTCATCACTATATTTTCCTGCCACGTGATGTGTGCCGGAAAGTGCGTGACAAATCAAAACCGCATTCGATTTATCGGCATTTAATGTGCCATAAGTTTCATAGACAAGATCGAACTGTGGCAACACCACACCGCTTTTCAGCGTAAGCGGTTCATTAAAATGTGCGGTTTGTGCGGCAACAATGCCAACGGAGTTATTTTCTTGCATAGCCCCGATTATACTATGTGTTTTAAAAATTCAAGTAGCGCGAGTTGGCTACATATTCGCACACATCAGGGCATGTTTAATGGCGAGTATTTAATTGGGAGACCAATAAGGGTAAATCTTTAACGGAATCGATTAAAAAATCCGGTTTAATGGCTGATGCAGCAGCATACTCTTCGCGATACTTTCCTGTGCGCACTAGCACACTTTTAATATCGACAGCCTGTGCGCCGCCAATATCAGAATCAATATCGTCGCCTATCATTAATACTTCGCTCGCCTTCAGATGCATATCGGCAATTGCGATATTAAAGAAATCTGCAGCAGGCTTGCCAATAATCATCGCAGTTGTGTTGCCGGCATATTCCAATGCGCTAACAAATGCGCCAATATCCATTTGCAAGCCACGTTCGGTTTGCCAAAAGCGATTTTTATGAATGGCGATAAGCTTTGCGCCACGCATTAAACTGGCAAAAACTTCATTCAGCATTTGGTAATTCCAGGCATCACCAATGTCACCAACCACTATGTAATTTGCTTTGGTATCCGATTGTGCAAACGCAGAAAAATCTTCTTTTACATTGTCCGCAAGTAGCAATCGACACACCGGGTTATCTTGCGTTTTTAAGTAATTTACGGCGGCTTGCGGTGCACTAATTATTTCATCTCGCCCAATATTAAAGCCTAGATTGCGCATTTTTGCCTGCAACGCGCTTATAGAAAGTGTGCTGGTATTGGTTACAAATCGGCATATGATTCCCTGCGTGCGGATTTGCTCAATCGCCTCAATAGCGCCGGCAATTGCGGTATTGCCAGTGTAGAGTACGCCATCTATATCAAATAAAATACCTTTAATTTTCAGAGTATTTTTCATGAATAATCTCCTGCTCTTCAGGGATGGTTTAATACCGACAAGATTTATTAAGCAAAATTCATACTACCTAAAAGGCTTGTCGTAAGCGGGCTTAAGATTTGAATCGACCTAGGGTAACGCGAATGATATCCGCTAAATCTTTGGCGTGTGAAATTTCGGTAAACCCGGCTTGTGTCATTAATGCAGCGACACTTTTCGCTTGATTATAGCCATGCTCCAACAGCAAGTAGCCATGCGGGTTTAGGTGTTTTGGCGCTGCAGAGATAATTTGCTTAATATCATTCAAACCATCAATTCCTGAAGCCAATGCAGATATTGGTTCGTAACGCAGGTCGCCCTGTTTTAAGTGTGCGTCGTTTTCTTCGATATAGGGCGGATTGCTCACAATCAAATCAAAAGTTTGGTTTTGTAAAGCGCCAAACCAATCGCTTTGCATAAATTCGATATTGTTAATGCCTAAGTTCTTTGCATTTTCTTTTGCAATATTTAATGCCTTTTCACTTGCGTCTGTCGCCATCACAAAAGCGTGTGGACGATGTTGTGCAATCGCCAGCGCAATCGCGCCGGTGCCGGTGCCGAGGTCGAGAATTTTGCAAGCTTGGTTTTGCGGAATTTTGCCTAATGCGGTTTCTACCAATGTCTCGGTATCAGGGCGTGGAATCAGCGTATCAGGCGTGACTTTTAATTTAAGGCCATAAAACTCACGATAACCTAAAATGTAAGCAATCGGTTCACCGTTCAAGCGTCTTTTAAGTAATGCTTCAAACTCCGCATGGGTATTGGCTTCCAGAGCATCATTTTCATGTGCAATCAGCCATGCACGGTTCGCGTTGAGGACGTGTTGCAGCAAGAGTTGCGCTTCCATTGTACTTAAAAACGCGGTAGCAGAAATAAGAGTTGATTTAATTTGCATTTGGCTTATTTAATTCTGCCCATACCTTTTCAACGATAATTCGAAATCCCTCATCTTCAGGCACCGTATGTGTTTCAGTGTCATTTAATGTTTCTTTATAAAGATGCTCCTTGCCAATAGATAGTGCATTTTTAAGAGTGGATTCTACTTCTTGTTTTTGATCTAATAACCAATTCGCATAGGCGATATTACCCAAAAGTACACCTTTTTCCTTCTCTGATATGCGCTGGAGTGATTTATTTAGAAGGTCCAAGGCCTGCAGTAAAGTTTCGTTGCGAATCTCTAGGCTTTCCCATTTTTGTTTAGCAGTAAGAATTAATCTAAAACCTTCACTACAGTAGGCGTTAGCCACATAACTTAATAACTTAGGTTCTGTTGAGGTACTGAAACGCTTTATTACTTCATTGTCACAAAAGGATGCCTCCTCTGCTCTGTTAAGCTTTCCAAGTAAGAAGGCTTTACTTAGGAGCGATAATGCAACATGAGTTTGGATAAATAAGAGATCAGATTCAAGGAATTTATCGAGTAGGATATTGTAGGTGTCGATGCCAACTTGTGGATTATTAAGATACTTTGGGTGGTATACCAACGCTTTGTTATATATTGATAAAGCGTATTCATCATCATTAGTAGCAGCTCCAGATGCATAGCCCCAAAATTCGGCAGCCCATTCAAATTTTCCAGCGTGAAAGGCAGCAAAGGCCTTGGTGTTCCAGTCATTGTAGCTATAGGTGGCTACGGTCTTGCGCTCTAAGTCTTGTATGGCACTTTCAAAAGCCTGCTTAAGTTCTTGTGAGGCAACAACTGGATTGTCAGTAATTCCTTGTTTTATAGCCTTATCTACAACAGCGCGCATGCTCTGCCGATGGTCATTCGCTTCACTTTGTATACCTACTTCTAACTCATCTAATCTATTTCTTAGATTGCTTACATGCCTTTCCATGCTGTTCATATGTTTAATTACTTGGTTATTATTTTGTTTGAACCATTTTTCTACTTGGCTTTCAGTTTCCTCTTTTGCTATTTTTTGAGCATCGTTTCTGGCGTTCCGGTAAGCGAAAAAGCCAATAAGTAGTAAAAGAACAGTGATAACGACACTGCCGTATGAAATAAGATGTCCAAGCCAATCAATCTGATGATTAAGCTGCTCTATAATTCTGTTTTGAGATTCTACTTCGAGTTCTAATCTGATTAGGTCTTGATTTTTAAGCTCTTTTAAATGCTCGAATTTTTCTTCAGTTTTGGCTTTAAATATCTCAAATTCAATTTTATCTTGTGTTTTGTTAGGTGCAGGAAAAGCCAGTATCGGGAACACTATAGAAAAAACTAAACAAAATCGGACGAGTTTCTTTTTCATACTTCTCTCCCTTAAAATTTGTTGCTAATTATCTTCACCCAAACTTGCCAACAAGTCCGCCTGATGTTCTGCTGCCAGCGCGCCTATCAGCTCGTCCATATCGCCTTCGGTAATCGCATCAATTTTATACAGCGTGAGGTTAATGCGGTGATCGGTAATGCGGCCTTGTGGATAATTGTAAGTGCGAATGCGCTCAGAGCGGTCGCCGGAGCCAATCAGGTTGCGACGTTCACTGGCGATTTTGCTGTTTTGTTCTTCGACTTGTTTGGCTTTGATACGCGCGGCAAGTACCATCATGGCCTGAGCCTTGTTGCTATGCTGGCTGCGACCATCCTGACATTCCACCACAATTCCGGTGGGCGCGTGGGTGATGCGTACGGCAGAGTCGGTTTTGTTGATGTGTTGACCGCCTGCACCTGATGCGCGAAAAGTATCAATGCGAATATCCGCCGGGTTAATCACTACATCGCTCACTTCATCTACTTCGGGCAAAATAGCGACAGTGCAGGCGCTGGTGTGAATGCGGCCTTGTGTTTCGGTATCGGGCACGCGTTGTACTCGATGGCCGCCTGACTCAAACTTCAATTTTGAATACGCGCCGTAACCTTCGATTTTGGCGATGATTTCTTTGTAGCCACCCACTTCGCCTTCGTTGGCAGAAAGCACTTCTACCTTCCAGCGCTGACGCTCAGCGTAACGACTGTACATGCGGAAAAGGTCGCCTGCGAATAAGCCGGACTCATCGCCACCCGTGCCTGCACGAATCTCTAAAATAATGTTTTTCTCATCGCTAGGATCTTTTGGCAACAAGAGTTTTTGCAAGATCAAATCAATTTCTTCATGTTTTGCTTTGGCAGATTCAATTTCCTCTTGTGCAAACTCCTTCATTTCCGGGTCGCTCAACATTTTTTGCGCTTCGACCATGTCCGCTTCGGTTTGCGCATAAGCACGGTATTGCTCGACAATGGGGGTGATTTCCGCATGCTCTTTGGTGAGCTTGAGGTAATTATCCATGTTATCAGTGATGCCTTCAGAGGCCATCAAGCGGTTAATTTCGTCTAGGCGCTCGCTTAAATTGGCGAGCTTGGTAATCATGCTGGGTTTCATTTAGTTCTTAATTTGATAAATATGACGAAGTAATTGTTCCAAACGTGCGTGTTCATCGCCGTGGGTCTGATTGAGAGCATGGCTGGGAGCGTGCAGGAATTTTTTGGTGATGGCTAAACTTAAAGTTTCGAGCACTTGTTCTACGCTTTCACCTTTTTGAATCATCTTAAGTGCCTTTTCCAACTCGGTTTTGCGTGTAGCTTCCGCCTGATCTCGTAATGCCTTGATAGTGGGCACAGAATCGCGCTTTTTAATCCAATGCATAAAGTTTTCAACGCGCGCGGCCACAATCATTTCGGCGTTAACGGCGGCTTCCTGGCGATTTTCCATCCCTTCTGAAACCACTTGCCCTAAATCATCTACTGTGTACAAAAACACATCATCAAGTTGCGCTACTTCTGGCTCAATATCACGAGGTACGCCTAAATCGACCATAAACATGGGGCGGTGACGACGTGCTTTAATAGCGCGTTCTACCATGCCTAAACCGACAATCGGTAGCTGACTTGCAGTGCTGGTAATCACAA
>Ga0315912_10004014_pt1 | contig 14187 bp, 10 predicted proteins | sample VfabasoilMG_FD_204469 | JGI IMG/M metagenome (GOLD analysis project Ga0315912, IMG submission 204469) | Garden soil microbial communities collected in Santa Monica, California, United States - V. faba soil | ecosystem: Environmental > Terrestrial > Soil > Garden | place: USA: California... | reverse complement strand
GACCGTGCCGATCAGGCCGGACTGTGGCGACAGGAACGTCTGCACCGCCGTCGTGCTGGTCTTGGTCAGCGACGAGGCGCCGTGAATCCAGTCGTTGACGACGACGAGCACGCCGCGGCCGGCCGCATCCTTGTTGGCGGCTACGGCGACGGCGTTGAAGAAGTTGAGCGGGCCATCGGCCGAGAGCGCCGTGGATGGACGCATCGCCGCAGTCAGGACAACGGGCTTCCTCGTCTTGACGACGAGATTGAGGAAGAACGCGGTCTCTTCGATCGTGTCCGTGCCGTGGGTGATCACGATGCCGCTGACGTCGGGCATCGCGGCCAGCTGGTTGACGCGCTGCGCCAGCTTCAGCCAGACCTCGTCGTTCATGTCCTGGGATCCGATGTTCGAGATCTGCTCACCGCGCAAGTTCGCGAGCTGCTTGGCCTGCGGAACCGCGGCGAGGAGCTGCTCGACTCCAACCTGACCTGACGTGTACTTCGCCTGGACGTCGCTGGCGGCCGCGCCGGCGATCGTGCCGCCGGTCGCGAGGACGACCACGGTGGGAAGAGCCTTGTTCGTGCCCGGTTGCGGTGCCTGTGCTCCACCTGGCTCGGCGGTGCAGCTGGTGAATGCGAGTACTACGAAAATTCTTATCAACGACGTGCCGACGCGTCGTGCCGCCATGACGAAGCCTCTCTTCCTGTGCTCTGACAACTGACGTGAATGGCCATGGAGATTCCCATGACCTGCTATGCCGGTCGACCCTGCCCGGTCATTGCGGCCGGGTCGAGTAACTCGCTGATCTGCTTTTCCGACAGGATGCCCTTCTCGCGAATGAGCTCGAGGATTCCACGGTTGGTGCGCGCCGCTTCCGCCGCGAGGGCTGTGGTGTTGTCGTATCCGAGCACCGGATTGAGCGCGGTGACCGTGCCGATGCTGTAGTCCACGTAGTGACGGCAGACGTCGGGGTTGGCGGTGATGCCCTCGATGCAGTGCACGCGCAGCGTTCGTGCCGCGTTGATGAACATCGTCTGCGCTTCGAAGATGCACGCGGCGATGACCGGTTCGAAGACGTTCAGCTGGAGCTGCCCGCCTTCGGCAGCCATCGAGATCGTCTGGTCGCTGCCGATGACGCGGAAGCAGACCATGTTGACGACCTCGGGGATGACCGGATTCACCTTGCCCGGCATGATCGACGAGCCCGGCTGCTTGGGCGGAAGGTTGATCTCGCGCAGCCCGCAGCGCGGGCCCGAAGAGAGCAGGCGCAGATCGTTGCAGACCTTCGACAGCTTGATCGCGAGGCTCTTCATGCACGACGAGTAGAGGACGAAGGCCTGCGTATCCTGCGTCGCTTCGATCAGGTCCTCCGCGAGGTAGATCGGCAGCCCGGTGATTGTCGCCAGGTGCGCGGCGCACTTCTTCGCGTATCCAACCGGTGCGTTGAGCCCGGTCCCGATCGCTGTCGCGCCCATGTTGACTTCACACAGGACTCGCTGAACCGCTTCGAGCGCCCGAATCTCGCCGGCGAGTGTTTCACCGAACGCCGAGAACTCCTGGCCGAGTGTCATCGGGACGGCGTCCTGCAGCTGCGTGCGCCCCATCTTGAGGATGCTGCTGAACTCTTTCCCCTTGGCTTTGAACGCGGCGATGAGCAGCGTGATTTCCGCGACGAGTCGAATGTTCCCGAGTGCCATGCCGATGTGGAGCGCCGTCGGGTACGCATCGTTGGTCGACTGCGAGGCGTTCACGTGATCGTGCGGGTCGCAGTAGCGATATTCGCCTTTGCGATGGCCCATCAGCTCGAGCGCCCGGTTGGCGATGACCTCGTTGATGTTCATGTTCGTCGACGTGCCGGCGCCGCCCTGGAAGACATCGAGCTGAAACTGATCGTGCAGCTTGCCGTCGATGACTTCCGCGCATGCACTCTGGATCCCGCGCAGGATGGTCTCGTCGAACTGTCCGCATTCGAAGTTGGCGCGGGCGGCGGCGTGCTTGACCATCGCGAGCGCCTTGATGAAATCGGGATAGAGGCGAAGTTGTACCCCGGAGATGTGAAAATTTTCGAGGCCGCGTGCGGTCTGCACGCCGTAGTACGCATCGGCGGGAACCGCTTTCTCACCGAGCAGATCGTGTTCGAGACGTGTGGCTCCGTCAGACATGTACGTGCTCCTTACAGTGGCGGGGATGGCGCATGCGGGTGCATCAGAACCGGCGGACCTCTTCTGCGTATTCCAGGCCGTGGCGTCCGTCCGGGAGCGTGAACTCGATGGTCGGGTACTCCGTCGCGCGCTCGATCAACTCCGCGAGCGCCGAGAAGCGATTCGATCGCACCTGCCGGCGCAGATCGGTCTCGGTCTTCCACGACTCGCTGTAGTGAATGACCACGAGTGCCCCCATCTCGGTAGACACAGTGCACCCTGCGCAGCCCGGAGCTGCACGCGTCTGGAGCATCAACGATTGAAGTGCCGCGGTGATTGACTGTGCCTCACCGGGAGGCACACGCCATCTCACCGTCATCCCGACCGGTACGGATTCCATCCTCGCTTCCCTGGCATCGCGGCGAAATTCAGGAGTCCAGATGCAGGGAGTGCAGAGCGCGTGCCATGAACTGAAAGATCAGGCGTAAAAGGCTGTGTCTGCTGCGGGCAAGGCGTGGCGGGGATATTGGGCTCCGCCACGTTGGAGGCGCTCCATTATCTCGGAGACGGCCACCCACGCGGGTGCGTAAGAACCCGCGGGCGCGCGCGTGCCTTTGCTCACCGTGATCCCGGCGCCGTGGCGTTCTTTGGCCTATTTCGTGACGAAAATCAGGTGGCATGACCCGTGCTGAAGCGCTCGCCATATGTCACTGCGCGTGCGTGTGTCGGTCGTCATCGCGGGGTGGATCTGTGCCCTCGTGTTGCCGCTCGGTGCGCAGCAGCCAGCGGCCGACGAGTTCAACGATTCGCACTTCCACCTGACGAACTACATCCAGGAAGGCATCGACGTCCACGCGTATCTGAAGATCATGGGACGCCGCGTGTCCCGATCGACGCTGTTCGGGATCCCGCTGCAGCAGCAGTGGTCGTTTGCCAATTCGGGTGATTTCGCACCGACCTACTACCTGCAGAGCGACGCGCCGCTGTACTACTACTCGTTCACCGACGCGCTCATCGCCAGCGCCTATCGATCGCTGTCCAAGGAAGAGCAGGCGCGCTTCGATCCGATGATCACCGGATTCAATCCGGCGGACATGTATGCGGTCGATCACATCAAGCGCGTCCTCCGGACTTTTCCCGGTGTGTTCACCGGCATCGGCGAATTCAGCATTCACAAGGAGTTCGTCTCGTCGAAGGTCTCGGGCGAGACCGCGAGCCTCACCAACCCGGCACTCGATCGTGTGCTCGATTTCGCAGCCGAGGCGGGCCTCGTCGTGATCCTGCACAGCGACATCGACATGCCCTTTGCGAAGGTCGATGCCGAGCCGGTCTACCTGTCGCAGATGAAGGCGCTGCTGAAGCGTCATCCGAAGACCACGATCATCTGGGCGCACATCGGGCTGGGGCGCGTCGTGCATCCGGTGCAAACGTCACCCGCAGCTGCGGCCGAGCGCTCACCCGCGCAGGTCGGGATCGTCGAAGCGATGGTGACCGATCCCGCGTTCTCCCATGTGAGCTTCGACATCTCGTGGGACGAGGTCGCGAAGTACGCCGTCGCAACACCCGAATCAGTGACGCGCGTGGCGGCGATGCTCAATCGGTTTCCCGATCGATTCCTGTTCGGTACGGACACCGTCGCGCCAGCGGGTCCCGAGCCGTACTACGCGGTGTTCAACCTGTGGGCACCGGTGTGGAAGCAACTGACGCCGGAGGCAAGCCTGAAAGTTCGCAAGACCAATTACGAGCGGCTGTTCGACGAAGGACGTCGGCGAGTTCGCGCGTGGGAGAGGGCCAACGTTCGATGAGAGTCGTGCTCGTGTGTCTGGTTGCTATGCTCGCGTGTGTCGGAGGCGTGTCTTCGGCCGGTGCGCAAAATACATCTCAAGAGAAGCCGAGTCTTGAGATTTATGGCTTCGCCATGTTGGATATCGGCCATGACTTCAAGCAGATCGATCCGAACTGGACCGATACGCTGCGGGTCACCAAGTTGCCGTCGGTCGAAGACGAATTCGGCCGCGATCACAGCACGTTCGCCGGCGTGCGTCAGAGCCGCCTGGGCGTTCGCTCGTCGACGCCCACGTCCCTCGGGGAACTGAAAACCACCTTCGAGTTCGAGTTGTTTGGCACGGGTGTCGATGAGGGGCAGACGACGTTCCGTCTTCGCCACGCCTACGGCGAAGTCGGTGCGTTCGGCGCGGGGCAGACGTGGAGCCCGTTCATGGATCCGGATGTCTTCCCGAACTCGCTCGAGTACTGGGGACCCACCGGCATGGTGTTCTTCCGCAACGTGCAGGTGCGCTGGATGCCGATTCGAGGCGACCGCAGTCTGACGCTCGCGCTCGAGCGTCCTGGCGCCAGCGGCGACCAGGGCCGGTATGCCGATCGCCTCGAGTTACAGAACATCAACGCGCGATTCCCGGTCCCCGACTTCTCGGGCGCCTACAAGCTTGCACAGAAGTGGGGCTATGTCCGGGCCGCCGGCATCATTCGTGTGATCAAATGGGACGACGTCCTCGCCGATCAGTTCGATCTCTCGGGCAGCGCCACGGGGTGGGGACTGAACTTCAGCTCGAATGTGAAGGCGAGTGCGAGCGACACCATCCGGCTGCAGCTGGCGTTCGGCGAAGGCATTCAGAACTACATGAACGACGCTCCAGTGGACATCGGCATCGTCAATCAATTGCAGAATCCAGTGACGCCGATCACTGGTGAGGCCCTGCCCATCGTCGGGATCGTTGCGTTCCTCGATCACACATGGAACGAACGCTTCACGACGAGCGTCGGATATTCACGCACCGACATCGACAACACTGATGGCCAGGCACCGAACGCATATAAGGCCGGACAGTACGCGCTCGGGAACGTGCTCTACACGCCCGTGCCGAACGTGATGGTCGGTGGCGAGTTCCAGTGGGGGCGGCGTGAGAACTTCTCGGATGGCTTCCACAGTGACGGGCTCAAGTTGCAGTTCTCGTTCAAATACAACTTTTCTTATAAGGTCGGAGGCTAAGCAGTTATGAGCAGACAGTTCAATCGTCGGCAGATCGGCCTGCTCTCGATCGTCGCTCTTGCGGTGGTCGTGGCGCTGGTGTCTGTCAGCGCACAGCAGCGTCCCGATCCACAAACGGCCGTGAACAATGCGTTCAATCAGTTCCGGACGCTGAAGGAAGGGAAGAACGCGGATTACATCCCGGCGCTGGCGAAGGTGGACCCGAACCTGTTCGGCATCGCCCTCGTCACCGTTGACGGCAAGGTCTTCACCGCCGGCGACATCAAGACCGAGGTCTCGATCCAGTCGATCTCCAAGGTCTTCACGATGGCGCAGGTCATCCAGGAGCAGGGGCTCGAGTCGATCGAGAAGCGGATCGGTGTGGATGCGACCGGCGCGCGGTTCAACTCGATCATCGCCGTCGAGGGCGTGCGCACGGTTGTCGGAACCGGCGCACCGGAGATGAACCCGCTCGTGAACCCGGGCGCGATCTCGGCGACCAGTATGGTCACTGGCGCCAACGCCGATGCCGTGTGGAGGAAGATCATCGGCTTCCACAACGATTCGGCCGGCCGCTCGTTGAGCGTTCTGCAGGACGTGTACAAGTCCGAGTCGGACACCAACCAGCGCAATCAGGCCATCGGCGCGCTCATGCTCGCCTACGGCTACATCAAAACCAACTGGCAGCAGGCCGTCGATCTCTACACACGTCAATGCTCGATCGGCGTGAACGCAAAAGATCTCGCAACGATGGCGGCGATGCTGGCAGCGGGTGGCAAAAATCCAGTGACTGGCAAGCAGGTGATGGATGCTGCGAAGGTCCCTGGAGTGCTTGCCGTCATGGCCACCGCTGGCCTCTATGACGACTCAGGCAAATGGCTTTATCACACAGGTCTGCCGGCCAAGAGCGGCGTAGGCGGCGGCCTCATCGCGGTGTCACCCGGCAAGTTCGGCATCGCAGTCGTGTCTCCGCCGCTCGATGACGCGGGCAATAGCGTGCGCGCGCAGCGGGCAATCGCCGCCATCTCAAACGCCCTCGGGGGCAATCCGTTGGCCCCGACAGCACGTTAGTGGAGGTCTCAATGTTGAAGAGAGCAATTGTGACAGCAGCGTTGTTCGTTTTTGTGGCCGGTGCTGCTCCGGCGTTTGCACAGGGGAAAGTCGAAGTCAGCGGCTTCGTCGGCTTCTCGTTGAACGACGGCGTTGACGGCAATGCCGTGGTTGCCGGTGACGGCAACATCTACGACACGATCCAGCCCAGTGATGCGGCTGTCTATGGATTCACCGTCGGCTTCCTCGCGGGTGAAGGCGCTGAGTTCGGCTTCAGGTGGGCCCACCAGGGGACGACGCTCCAGGTCAAGGGGACGAACACGCGTGACCTCGGCGATATGAGCCTCGACTCCTATCACGGGTATTTCGCGTACAACTTCGGCGAGAGCGATGCGCCCATGCGGCCGTTCGTGCTCATCGGACTCGGCGCCACCAACTTCGGCAGCGTGGACGTGACGGGTGGCTTGCGACCCTTCACCACCGGTGGCGAGACGCAGTTCTCCACGACCTGGGCAGGCGGCGTGAAGATCTTCCCGAACCCGCGCGTCGGTGTGCGGCTCGCGGCCGAGTGGACGCCCACATACATCAAGACCGATTCGGTCGGCTGGTGGTGCGACCCGTACTGGGGCTGCTATCTTGTCGGCAACGCGCAGTACTCCAGCCAGTTCCAGTTCAACGGCGGCGTCACCGTGCGCTTCTAGGCCTTGGTCCGGAATCGTGCAGTCAGGGTCAGGCGGCTGGAAGGTTATCCTTCCAGCCGCCTTCGTAATTGTTGTGGCACTCGACACACCGGTAAGCGCGCAAAAGACGGACATCGTCACGCTGGGCAATGGCGACCGCATCACGGGAGAGGTGTCGACGCTCAACCGCGGTCAACTCGAATACAAGACCGACGACCAGGGGACCCTGTACATCGAATGGGATAAGGTCGCGACGGTCACTTCGACTGGACAGTTCGAGATCGGCACGAGCGACGGTCAGCGCTTCGTGGGCAGCCTGGGTTCCGAGCCGGGCCGGGTGCTCCTCGTCGTCGCGACGACAGGTACTGACCGCCTGTTGATGACCGACGTGACGGTCATCACGAAGATCGGCCGCAGCTTCTGGGCGAAGCTGGACGGATCCGTCGATGTCGGCTTCAGCTACACGAAGTCGAGCGACATCGCGCAGTTGAACGTCAACAGCAACACCCTCTATCGCAGTCCGTCGTTCGAGGCTCGGCTGAGCGCCTCAGGCACCGCAACGCAGACCAGTGACGAAGAGGGACGCGACGATCGCGGCACGGCGCAGATCACGTATCTCCGCTATCGCGGACAGCGGTGGTTCATTGGCGGCGGTGCCGGCGTCGAAACCAATGAGAGCCTCGGCATCAAGCTGCGCTCGCAGATCAGCGGCGCCGTGGGCCAGCGTCTGGTGAACACCAATCGTGCGCAGTTGTCGATCGCGGGCGGGTTATCGGTCAACGACGAGCACGGCGTCGATACCGAGCCGACGCAGAACATCGAAGCCATCATGACGTTCAGAACGTCGTACTACGCCTACGACTTTCCGAAGACCAACATCGACGTCGGGCTTCAGTATTTTCCCAGTTTGAGCGACTTCGGCCGCCAGCGCATTCAGTTCGATTCGAGTTTCCGGCGGGAGATCTGGAAGGACGTCATCCTCGCCGTGAACATGTTCGACACGTTCGACAGTCAGCCGCCGAGCGCCGATGCAGACAAGAATGACATCGGTGTCGTACTTTCGTTCGGCTGGTCGTATTAGCTTTCATTCCTGCGTTCCTGGCCTGAATAACGAAGAAAGGGGATCAGATGGCAGCCAAGACCCGGCTCCAGACGGCTCGGCAACTCACAGCACTGGTGACTGCGGTGAGTCTGATGCTTCCCTCAGTCCACGTGGTTCTCGTGGCGCAGTCGTCCACGGCAAAGCCGCCGGCGCCACCGCCATCAACGGCCAAGCCACCGGCGACGCAGTCCACGGCGAAACCACCGGCCGCGCCATCGACGGCAAAGCCGCCGGCGACCCAGGCATCAACCGCCAAGCCCGCCACGACGACGCCTGCAGTCAGCGATGCCGTGGTCGACGGGGGATGGCCGCGCGCATACCTGTCAGCGGCGGGTGGACAGGTGTTGATCTATCAACCTCAGATCTCCACCTGGGAACGACAGAGAGAGATGCTGGCTTACGCGGCCGTGTCGTACCAGATGAAAGGGGCTACCCGGCCCGAGCTCGGCACCGTGACGCTGGAGGCCACGACCGATGTTGCCGTCGATGAGCGCCTTGTCAGGTTCAACAACATTCGCGTCACCGAATCGAACTTCCCGAAGCTGACGCGTGAGCAAGTGCGGGACATTACCGACACGCTCGTCGGCGGCATTCCGGACACAGAGCGCGTGATCGCCCTCGATCGCGTAATGGCCAGCCTGGATTCGAGCCAGATTCGTCCGCGTAACGTCGAAGGCGTCAAGTCCGATCCGCCGCCCATCTTCTACAGCACCACGCCTGCGATTCTCGTCAATCTCGATGGCGATGCGATCTGGAGCCCGATCCCGTCGAACGACCTGAAGTACGCGGTGAACACGAACTGGGATCTGTTCGAGCACGAGCCGACGAAGACGTACTTCCTTCGCAACGAGAAGGTCTGGTTGAAAGCCTCCACGCTGAAAGGGCCGTGGACGGCCGCGGGTACGCTGCCGAGCAGCTTCTCGAAGCTCCCTGCGGATGACAACTGGAAGGACGTCAAGGCCGCGTTGCCTGGCTCGAAGGTGTCGGCCGTGCCCACGGTCTTCGTGAGCACGACGCCGGCGGAAATGATTCTCGTCCAGGGATCGCCCATCTACACGACAGTGCCTGGTGCCAGCCCTCTGATGTGGCTCCAGAACACCGAATCCGATGTCTTCCGCTTTGGCAGCACCGGCTCGGTCTACTACCTCGTTGCCGGCCGATGGTTCTCTGCGCCGAGCCTCCTCGGCCCATGGACGTTTGCGACAGAGAAGCTGCCTGATGTGTTCAAGCAGATTCCGCTCGAGCATCAGCGCTCACGTGTGCTGGCGTCCGTGCCGGGTACACCGGAGGCGGCCGACGCGATTCTGCTCGCGCAGGTGCCGCAGACGGCTCGCGTGAACAAGAAGACCACGATGGCCCCGGAAGTGGAGTATCAGGGGGAGCCGAAGTTCGAACCGATTCCCACGACGACCGTGTCGCGTGCGGTGAACACCGACAAGGACATCATCAAGGTCGGCGACCTCTACTACATGTGCTTCCAGGGAATCTGGTTCATGTCGCGCAACGCGAACGGTCCCTTCGAAGTCGCCACGACTGTCCCGGACGCGATCTACCAGATCCCCGCAAGCTCTCCCTCGCACAACGTCACGTACGTGACCGTCGTGGAAGACGATGACGACGAGTGGGTGACGTATGCGGCAGTGGCCGGCTACACCGGGATGATGGTGGCCTATGGCTGCGTGGTATGGGGCAGCGGTTGGTACTACCCGCCCTATGTTTGGTACGGCGGGTTCTACCCCGGCTACTATCCCTTCTATCCCACCTACGGATTCTCTGCCTGGTACAACCCGTGGACGGGTGCATATGGGCGGAGTGCAGCCGTGTATGGTCCGTACGGTGGCATGGGTGCGAGCGCTCGCTATAACCCGCGAACCGGCACCTACTCGCGTAGCGCCTCAGCGTGGGGCCCGTATGGTTCGCGCACTGTTGGTCAGGCCTACAACCCTCGAACTGGAACGTATGCACGCACGAACCAGGGGTCAGGAGTCTATGGAAGCTGGGGATCGACCTCGGTTCAGCGTGGTGATCAGTGGGCGCAGACTGCGCGTGTCACCAATCGCGTGACCGGCAACACGACGCGAGTGACACAAGGCAGTGGCGGTGGAACAGCGGTCACCAGGAGAGGACCGGGGGCCGACTCAGGCGTTGTGCGCACTGGAAGTGGCGACGTCTATGCAGGGCGCGATGGTAATGTGTATCGTCGAGATGACGGCGGTGGCTGGTCCAAGTACGAAAACGGATCCTGGAACCCGGCCGATCGGCCGACGCCGTCTGGGGATCGAGCCGGTACAGCGGGAGACCGGGCCGGCACTGCAGGAGATCGGGCTGGAACTGCAGGAACAGCGACGCCACGCACGGGTGACACGGTCGGTCAGTTGAATCGTGACTCCGCCGCGCGAACGGAAGGAAGCGCACGAACGCGAGATTACGGCTCAGTCCGAAGCTCAGGCGGTGGATCGAGCCGGCCTGGTGGCTACGGCACATATCGTCCAAGCGGCGGTGGATTCAGAGGCGGTGGAGGGCGACGACGGTAGATGAGGACACTGTGGTCATGTGCGGTCGCGTGTTTATGCCTATCGGCGGTGGTGAGGCCAGCGGCCGCACAGGATCAACCCGAACCCGCCACACGTGCGGGCCAGATCGAGCAGGAGCAGAAAGCCAAGGTCCTTCATCCGTATCAGCCGAACCAGGCGGAGAAGTGGCTCAACTACGCTGAGTCGACGTTAACAACCGGGAGCGGATTCCATCCGTTCTTCATCAGCGCGTATTCCGGCGGCGGGTTCACCCTCGGCGCCGGATACCTCAAATACATCAGCCCCTACAACACGGTCGATGTTCGCGGCAGCTTGACCTTCAGCGGATACAAGCGCATCGAAAGCGAGTTCATCGCCCCTCAACTCCTGGGAGGGACAACGAAACTCTCGGTGTTAGGAGGATGGCGTGACGCGACCGAGGTCGCCTTCTATGGCATCGGTCAGGATTCATCGAAGGACAACCGCGCCAACTACAGCTTCGAGCAGCCATACGCGTCGACGCTCCTGACCATTCGACCGGCGAAGGGTCTGTTCAAGATGGCGGCTGGCGTCGAGGTGTCGCAGTGGCAATCAGGTTCCGCGGGCGGGCGTTATCCATCGATCGACACCGTTTACACGCCGGCAACCTTGCCCGGTCTTGGCGCGCAGCCTACGTACATCCACACGCAGGGGACGCTCGCCATCGATTCACGTCTGGCGGAGGACTACGCGCGACGTGGCGGGTTCTACGGTGTGACGTTCCATGATTACGCCGACACAGACTCCGCGTTCGGGTTCGAGCGGATCGAGTACGAGGCGATCCAGCACATCCCGATCCTCCGCGACACATGGGTGCTCTCGCTTCGCGCGCGTCTCGAAACGACATCGCAGAAGGAGGACCAGGAGATTCCGTACTTCATGCTGCCGGCGCTTGGCAGCGGCTCCACGCTGCGCGCATTTTCCAGCTGGCGCTTCCGCGATCGCAACGGTCTTCTCATGCAGGCTGAGTGGCGCGTGATGGTGAATCGACTGCTGGATCTTGCCCTTTTCTACGACACCGGCAAGGTCACCGCGCATACAAGCGATCTGTCGTTCGACGGGTTGAAGAGCGACTTCGGGCTTGGTGTGCGCTTTCACGGTCCCATGTCGACACCGCTTCGCGTCGAGCTCGCCCACGGCGATGAAGGTTTGAACATCGTCTTTAGTTCATCGTCCTCGTTCTGAGGCAGCGAGCTCATGTCACTTTCCCGAATCCGTTCAGCGTCAATCAGCTGCCTCACGCTGATTCTTGCACTCGCGATCGCGCCGGTCTTTACGGCGGGGCCGAAGTTCTATCCAGACGATCCGTTGCAGCGCGAGCCGGAGAGTCGCGATGCGTCAGGCGCCAAGGAGTGGGACATCGGTCTCATGTATGAGATCTCGATGAACTTGTTCGTGGTTCCTCGTCATAAGCCGTCGAACACGCGAGCAGGGAACGTCAACACCATCGACGAACTACCGGATTCCAGCTGGTTCACCAATCGCATCGGCCGCCTGCCGCTGCGTGCCGAGGATATCCAGCGCGGTCCCAATACAGGTAAGCCGCCGGCGTCCGAGCGCTGGGTCATCGTGGCCGAAAAGCAGGGCGGAGCGAAGCCCGGCTTCACAGCCGAGGATGCCAACGGCGATACCTGGTTCGTTCAGTTCGACGACAAGGATCGTCACGAGGCGTCAACCGGCGCGGTCGAGGTTGCGACGAAGATCTTCTGGGCACTTGGTTATAACCAGGTGGAAACGTTCATCACCTCGGTCGATCCGAAGCGAGTGGACTTCGGTCCGAAAGCGACGGTGAGGCGTCCTTCTGGTGAGCGAACGCCCTACACGAGAAAAGATCTCGAAGCGGTGCTCGCGCGCGCGCAGCCGAACGACGACGGCACGTACCGCGCCGTTGCCGGGCGCCGCCTGACAGGTGAGGTGCTGGGAGGTTTCCGCTACTCCGGCACGCGGCCCGACGATCCGAACGATGTCGTGCCGCATCAGCATCGCCGCGAGTTGCGGGCGCTCCGCGTCTTCGGCGCATGGACCAACCTGACTGACTTGAAGGCCGGCAATACGCTCGACACCGTCGTGAAGGAGAACGGTCGCTCGATCGTGAAGCACTACCTGCAGGACGTCGGCTCGACGTTCGGCACGGCGAATGGCATCTACGACTGGGACATCGGCTACGAGCACTTCTACGAAGGCGATACGACGGCCAAGCGTTTCTTCACGCTCGGGTTCGGATTGAGCCCCTGGCAGACGGTTCCCTACACCGAGTACGAATCCATCGGCAAGTTCGAAGGCGATCGCTTCGACCCGAGAGCCTGGAAACCGCAGACGGCGACGCCGGCCTATATGGAGATGCGAGCGGACGATGCCTTCTGGGCGGCGCAGCGGGTGATGGCGTTCACGAATGAACTGATTACGGCAGCCGTGCACACCGGTGAGTACAGCGATGCCGCCGCAGAAGCGCATCTCGTGTCGGTCTTGATGAAACGGCGCGACAAGATCGGTCGCGCGTATCTGCCGGCGATCAATCCGATCGTCGATCCACGGCTCGATGCCGGCGGCGCGCTGACGTTCGACAACGCCGCCGTGCGAGCAGGGTTCGCCGAGGCTCCAACGAGGTACCGTGCCGTGTGGTCGCGCTTCGACAACGCAGCGGGCACGAGCCAGAAGATCGCCGAGACGGAGAGCAACTCGACATCGATGACGGCGCCCAAGGATCTGCCGGCGGCTCCCGGCAGCTTCATCCAGGTCGATCTGTCAGCCGAGAGTGCGGCGAACGCGTCCTGGCGTGAGCCCGTTCACGTGTACTTCCGTCGCGCGGCATCGGGCTGGACGCTGGTCGGCCTCGAGCGCCTTCCGTAACCGCACGCGGCCGCGGCCGCCATATTAGACTCGGCTGGTGGCCGCGCGCGTCAAAGCCCGCTTCATCCAGCCGATGCTTCTGCTCTCCACCGATCGACTCCCTGACGATCCAGCCAGGTGGGAATATCAGCTCAAGCTCGATGGCTATCGGGCGATCGCGTTCAAAAGTGACGACCGAATCCGTCTGCGATCTCGCAACGACAACGATTTCACGCGGCGATATCCCAGCGTCGTGCGAGGGCTGGCGAAGTTGCCGAACGACACGGTGATCGATGGCGAAGTCGTTGCTCTCGGTGAAGACGGCAGGCCGTCGTTCAATGCGCTCCAGAACTCGGATGGATCGCAGACGCCGATCGTCTATTACGTCTTCGACGTGATGACGCTCGCGGGTCGAGATGTCAGTTCAGAGCCCCTCACGAAACGCCGCGCGCTCCTCGAAGAGAAGGTCCTCCCGATGCTGAGCGAGCCTGTGCGGTACACGGGCATTCTCGAGGCGAGCCTGCGCGACTTGATCCACGCGGTGAAAACACAGGGTTTCGAAGGGCTGGTCGCGAAGCGACGCACCAGCCGCTACGAACCCGGCCTGCGGTCGGGCGCGTGGATGAAGATGCGGATCAACCGCGGCCAGGAACTCGTGATTGGTGGTTATACGATCGGAACGCGGACGTTCGACGCGCTGGTGATTGGTTACTACGACGGCGATCGCCTGATGTACGCCTCACGCACGCGCAATGGCTTTACGCCCGCGCTCCGTCAGGAGTTGTTCAGAAAGTTCAAAGGCCTCGAGACTCCGGACTGTCCGTTCGTCAACCTGCCCGAAGCGCGAAGCGGCCGGTGGGGA
>Ga0315912_10004013_pt1 | contig 14189 bp, 8 predicted proteins | sample VfabasoilMG_FD_204469 | JGI IMG/M metagenome (GOLD analysis project Ga0315912, IMG submission 204469) | Garden soil microbial communities collected in Santa Monica, California, United States - V. faba soil | ecosystem: Environmental > Terrestrial > Soil > Garden | place: USA: California... | reverse complement strand
TGCGGGCGCGCGCTTTTTTTTAAGGCGGTAGCGTGTCCATGCGCATGAAAGAGACGACGTCCGTTTGGAGCCCTGCCAAGGCTGCGATGTCGATACTGCTGGGCGCGGAAGGCAGGCTGAGGCGGCCCACGACGGAACCGAACGAGAGGCGTGGCATACTCGAAACTGGTGTGTTGAGGGTGCTGTCCGCCGCCGACAACACGCGCCCAAACAGGTAGGTCTTGCCGGGCTCTAGCGGAAATTGATCGACGTCTGCGACGCCATTCTTGAGGTCTTGCGCGTTCGTGACGACGACGTCGACCTTGGCGACGAAGGCATTGCCGATTTGCTCGTAGACGAGCCAGCGTAGCTGGGGAGGCGGGCTTTTGGGCGGAATGAAGGTTTGGAGTACGACCAACCTGCGGCTTGTATGAACCGTGATCACGTTGGCTACGAGCGTGCCTTCAGGATTCTGGTCGCTGACAGAGTTGGCATCCCCGACCCCGATCTCGTCGCCGGCGTAGGGACGGCACATTCCCTCGAGCGAGCACGTTTTGCCCCCGCTGATGCAGTCTTCGTTCACTTGGCTGAGGCTCTGTCCGTCTGCCGCGCATGTGCCCAATTGATCGTTCACGCAGGCTGTCTCTCCGGGTGAACAGGGGGTTCTCAGACACGCCACCGCTTGCGCCTTCGAGCCAGGAATCAACGTCTGACATGCACTGCCAGAGCCGCACGCTTGGACGAGAGAGGCCGACGCTCCGCCCTCGCACAGATACACATCCGAGCCTTTGCAGAACACGAAGCCCGCTTGGCAAGGGCGAGGTTTGCACTCGCCGTCTTGGCACTGTTCGTCGTCTGCGCACGCGGTTCCCTGCTCGGGGGCGGTGCCATCGTCGTTACAAATAGCGACTGCGTTGCCTACGCACAGCTTCGCTCCTTTCGCGCAGCGCGTGGCGCAGAAAGCGCGTGAGCCGTCGGCGGCCACCACGCAGCGTTGAACCGCGCCATCGCACTCCTGCATCAGCTGCTCGTAGTCGCCGCTCGAGTTGCACTGATAGACGTTCCCGTTGCGGCAATCAAAACTGGCTGGCTCGCAGATTCGTTGCTTGCAACCGCCGGCAACACACAGCATACCGAGCCCACAATCGACTGGCAGAAGCCAGGCGCTGCCAGTCGCATTGCAGCGGGCCACCTGCTGGCCCTCGCAGATCACACTGCCGGGGGTACAGACCTTGATTGGGCTGCAGCTGCTGCCTCCGCCGCAGACAGCGGAGTTGCCAGTGCCTGCTTCAGCGCGACCGCCGGTTCCGGAGTCAACGTAACCGCCGGTTCCGGAGTTTGCGGGGAGGGTGCCAGCGTGCCCCAATGCAGAGTCGCCAGCCGCGCCGGAACCCGCGCGGGCGCCTTGTCCGCCGCAGCCCGCGCCATCGTCGCATGCTGTTTCCTTGGGTGAGCCCCCGTCTACCCGCCCGCAAGAGGCAACTAACAATCCCAACACAACTAACATCCCCGCAGTTCGCATTTCTCAGCGCGTACCGCCGTTCGAAGCGAGGCGGTAGATGAGAAAACACTGTTTGACGCCGACGCTGCTCGACGGGCGCGTGACCCCTCACAAAACCCCTAGTCGAGCGTGTCGTTTGGTTAGAAAATTTTCTCGCTGATCGAACTAGGGAACGCGCTCGACCGCTGTCACGGTAGAGCGCGCGATCTCGTGGATTTTGCCTGAAATTTGTGTGCGAAACGACTGATGCCCAAGCGACTGATTCGATTACGTTATGACAGTTGTGCACCCACGCCGTTTCGCCGGCCTGGCTAAGGAGGACTCGATGAGCGACATGCGGCTAGGGCCTTGGGCATTGCTCGGGATGGGGATCACGGTCGGCTTGGTCGCTTGTGTGGACGGCAACGTGGCGTCGAGTCAAGGAGCGCCCGAGCACGTGATGAGCGTTGCCGGCGCAAGTGGCACGAGTAACGGCCCGGGCGCGAGCGGCGCCGGCACCAGTGATGGTTCGTGCAAAACTGCTTGCGCTCAAGGGCAGATTTGCGATCACGGCACGTGTAAGGCGCCTGCTACGAGCTGTCCCGCGCCGCAGGTCCCCTGCAACGGCGTGTGCACCGATCTGACGACCACGGCGCATTGCGGCACGTGCGAGCAAGCTTGCGCCAGCGGGCAGAGCTGCAGCGCGGGCGCCTGTGTCTGTCCTGGCGCGCAGATGGCGTGTAACGGCGCCTGCGTCGACACTCAAACCAGCCTCGAACACTGTGGCGGCTGTAGCAAGCCGTGCGCGACGGGCGCCACGTGTCAAGCGGGCGTCTGCGCTTGCGCGGCGGGCCAAGAGCTGTGCAACGGCGTGTGCGTCGATGTGAAGCAGAACGAGGCCAACTGCGGTGCGTGCGGTAAAGCCTGTATGACCGGACAGACCTGCGACAACGGTGCGTGTCTGATCGGCGCAGGCGCGGACGGCTGTACCGGAGGCACGGCCCTGGGCATCACGTTGAAGCATGTCGACGTGTACCAAAGCGTCAAGGTGCCGGTGATGGACGCGGGCGCCGAGATCACGACGGACAAACGCACCACCGACGTCGTGACGGGTCGAATCACGATGTTCCGGCTCTCGGTCGCGGTGGATAGCGGCTTCAGCGCCCGCGAGATCTCCGCGCGCATCACCGTCGACAATGGCATGACCCAGGCGCAGTACTTCGCCAAACAAGCGGTCAGCAAGAATTCGGTCGAGACCGAACCTGCGAGCACGTTCCAAGTCGTCGTGCCCGCGGAGCAAGTCACGGCCGACACGCGCTATTCGGCAGAGCTGGTCGAGTGCGCCACGGGCACCGGACAAGCGGGAGATGCGCGCTTTCCCAAGACCGCTGATATCGCGCTCGGCGCGCGCCGCACCGGCGGCCTCAAGGTCACCATCGTTCCGCTACAAGCCAACAACAAGGTTCCGGATACCTCGGATACGGCGCTCGCGACGTACCGCAACCAGATGCTGGCCATGTACCCGATCGACGCCATTACCTTCACGGTCGCGACGCCGATGAACATCTCGTATCCGATCGATTGGGAAGCGGCGCTCGATCAAATGCGCGCCCGCCGCAAGACCGACGCGCCCGCCGCCGACGTCTACTATTACGGCATGCTCAAACCGGTCGACTCCTTCAACTCCTTCTGCGGCAGCGGTTGCACCACCGGTATCGGCTATCTCGCGGACTCGAAATCGACGGGGCAACGAGTGTCGATGGGCGTGGGCTATGCGGATCGCCTCTCGGCACAAACCATGGCGCACGAGATCGGGCACAACCACGGGCGAGCTCACGCGCCGTGCGTGCCGAATGGCGGCTCGATCTCAGGCGTGGACGCGAAGTATCCGTTCAGTGACGGGCGCATCGGCATCATCGGCTACGACTCGCGCACCAAGGCGCTGTTGGCCGAGAAGGGCACGGATCTGATGGGCTATTGCAGCAATGTTTGGCTCAGCGAGTACACCTACAACGGCCTCATGGATCGCCTCGCGTTGGTGAATGGCTTGCAAGCGCAGGTGTTCTCTGCGGCCGCGCTACAGACCTTTCGTGTGCTGCTCGTCGGTGGCAGCGCGGGCAAGAACAGCGCGCGCTGGGGCGTGCCGATCACGACGCCGAGCTTGCCCGAGGGTGATCCGGTGACCGCGCGCATCAGCGATGCAGCCGGCAATTTGCTGGAAGAGATTACGGTCTACCGCACCGAAATGTCGGATTCCGGCGCGGCCAGCATCATGGTGCCGGAACCAAAGCCGGGCTGGAGCGGCGTCCAGGTGCCGGGCAGCGGCATCGTGACGTTCGCGCGCTGAGCTCTCTCCTCTCGGCAAGTCGAAAGCTCGACGCCGAAGGCTGCGACGCGGTTTGCCGCTCGCGTGACCATCCCAAAAAATCTCAGATCCCATCGCTGGGAGCGTGCAAGATGTGGACTTGGCCTTGCAGCCGCGGGCTGAGCCACACCTTGTTGTTCTTGTCCACGATCACCACGCCCACGCCTTCGCTGGCTTCGGCCAGCTTCAGGCCCGCTTCGGGGCCCAAGATGAACACGGCGTCGTCGATGGCGTCTGCGGTCGTGGCATCGGCAGCCCAGACGGTCACGCTGCGGCTCGCGGTCGCGGGGTAGCCGGTGTGTGGATCGATGATGTGGTGGTAGCGCCGCTTGCCGATCACGTACGAGCGCGCGTAGTCACCCGCGGTGGAGAAGGCGTGGTCGGTCAGCTCGATGGTCGCAAATGAGCTGCCTTCGGGGCCGCGCGGATCTTGAATGCCGCTGATCCACGGCGAACCGTCAGGCTTGCGCCCCGCGCCGTAAAGGTCGCCCCCGGCTTGCACCAAGAAGGCACGGACACCGGCCTGCTTCAGCACCTCCGCGGCGCGGTCGACGATGTAGCCCTTGGCGATGCCGCCCAGGCCGATTTTGTGCGCTTTGGGCAAGCGTACGGCGCGCGCGGCTTCATCGAGCTCGACGCGGCGATAGTCTACGAGCGCGCGGCGCCGCTCGATTTCGGCTTTGCTGGGCACTCTGGGGGTGGCGTCGGCGGCGCTGCCGAACTTCCACACGTCGCTCATGGCTTGGAAGGTGATGTCGAACGCGCCGCCCGAGACCTTACCCTCGGCGAGCCCGCGTGAGATGACCGCGAACGTCTCTGGGCCGACCTGCACCCATTGCTCGGGGTTCGAGTTGATCTTGCCTACCTCGCTGTCGTCGCGCCATTCACTGAGCATGGCCTCGAGCCGTTTCATTTCGGCCAGGGCTTGGTTCATGGCCAGGCGCACCTGAGCGCTGTCCACTTGCTCGTTGCTGTAGGCGATGAAGTGCACGTTCGTGCCCATCGCTGCGTCTTGGAAGTCGATCTTTTCGGCCGGGGCAGCGACTTGCGCTGGCTTGTTCGACGCGAGCGGCGGCGCTGCGCTCGGCGTGGCGACGAGCGCGCTGGCAGCGGGCGCGTGCGCGGCGAAACGATGCTCGGGGGTCTTTTCGGCGCTGGGGCGGCTGCAGGATGCGAGCAGCCAGGGTAGGGCCAAAAGCGCGCATTTGCCGGTATTTCGCGGGGGAAATTGCTTGAGTTGCCCAGGGCCCATCATGTCTGGGCTATGCTCTTAGCATGGCGCTCGATCGTAAGGCATTGGACCTGTGCGTGGACGAGCTCAGCGCGGAGCTTTCGGCGCTTGCGCGCCGGATCCATGCGCACCCCGAGCTGTGCTTCCAAGAGCGGCAGGCAGCGACCTGGCTCGGTGATTGTTTGGAACGTCGCTTGGGCGCGGAGGTCGAACGCGGTGTCGGCGGTCTGGAGACGGCGTTTCGCGCGCGCGTCGGTCGCGGCACGCCGAAGATCGCCATCTTGGCCGAGTACGACGCGCTACCCGAGATTGGCCACGCCTGCGGTCACAACTTGATCGCGGGCAGCGCAGTGGGTGCGTTCCTCGCCCTCGCGCGTCAGGCTGCCGAACTTTCGGGCTCGGTCGAGATCATCGGCACGCCCGCGGAAGAGGGCGGCGGCGGAAAAATCAAGCTGCTGCAAGCAGGCGTGTTCGAGGGCGTGGACGCCGCCATGATGTTTCACCCCTTCGATCGCGATATTTTGGCGCACCCGGCGCTGTGCAGCATGCGCATCGCCATGACTTACCAGGGCGTGCCGGCACATGCAGCCGCCGCGCCGTTCGCGGGCAAGAGCGCGCTCACCGCGTGCATGGAGACCTTTCGCCTGATCGATTCTCAGCGCGTGCACTTCCGCGACGGAACGCGCGTGCACGGCATCATCACCAACGGCGGCCAAGCCGTGAACGTGATCGTCGAGCACGCTGCCTCCGAGTTCACACTGCGCGCGTCGAACTCAGCCGAGCTCGAGCGCGTGAAGGCGATCGTGCTGCGCTGCGCGCGTGGCGCAGCCCTCGCGAGCGACGTGGAAGTGTCGTTCAAAGAGAAGGTCGGCTACCGCGAAATGAAGAACAACCTGACCATGGCGCGGCGCTTCGGTGCGGCCCTCGAAGCCTTGGGTCGGCGTGCGCGAGAGACCGACGCGCGGGTCGGTGCCGGCTCCACGGACATGGGCGATTTGAGCCTACATCTGCCCTCGATTCACCCCTATTTGGCGATTTGTGACGAAGGCGAATCTTTGTGCCACGAACACCGCTTCGCCGATTGCGCGGCCAGTGATCGCGGCATGTCGACCATGCTCGTTGCCGCCAAAGCCATGGCTCGCACTGCGCTCGATCTGCTCGAGGATCCCAAACTCTTCGCTGAAGTGAAGCGCGAGTTCGCTGCCGCCCGCTAATTGCCGTTTGCGAGCCCGTCGGTGTAGTCTGCGGATCATGCGCAGCTCAGGCTACGGGTTCTTGCTTTCGTTCTCGCTTTCTTCGTTGCTTGCCGTGGCGTGCGGTGGTGCGCAAGGCGCGCCAGCAGCTGCGCCGAAAAGCGCGGAGCCTCCGGCGCCTGCAGTTGCAGCAACGCCGGCACCTGCGCCGGCAGCAGCGCCCAGCGCCGAGCCGGAGAAGCCCGCGCCGAGCAGCGCAGCTGCGGACGCGGATGCGCCGAAAGCGGCGCCAGCGAAGGGCGAACCCGACCCGAACGCGACGCGCGAAGTGACCTATGTCGTCGTGCCCGACGGCCTGAAAATCAGCGTTGCCGGGGTGCGCTTCGCGGTGTCTGCCAGCGCCGTGCAAGTCGCCTCGGGCTGGGGCGTGAAGCTGAACGTAGTGGCCAGCGCGCTCGACGGTAAAGCGCATTCGCTCGCGAGTCCCAAGAGCGGTCCGCTGGCGTTCGCCGGCTCGGTGCTGCGCAAGGGGCAATCCGCGGCGGAGCCGTTCGGTGACGAGCGCGTGGGTGACGGCGAAGAAGACGTGTCTGCCGAGAACCCGAGCAAATTCAATCGCACCTGGCCGGCCAAAGGCGTGCGCGTACTCGGGATCGGTGATTCACTCGATCTGCAGGTGGCGCTTTGGGGTCTCGGTAGCGATAAAGATTCGCGGCGCCCAGTGAAAAAGTTTTGTCACGTGCGGATGGAGGTCGGCAAAGGCAAGCCGCGCGCGATCCTCGAACCGCCGCAAGGCACGGCGACGAAGTAGAAAGTCGCGTCACTTTCCCTGGAAGCGAGGCTTTCGCTTCTCGGCGAGCGCGAGCAGCGCTTCGTCGCGGTCAGCGCTTTCAAGGCAGCGCTCGTACGCCGCGCGTTCGAACAGAAGCCCCTGCTCGAGCGGCAGGTGCCGCGCAGCGCGCACGGCGGAGAGCGCAGCGCGCTGTGCGATCGGTGCACCTTCGGCGACGGGCTCGAGCCATTTCAACGCACTTTCCAGGAGCAGCTCTGCGCTGGGCGCCAGGCGATTCACGAGGCCCAGTGCGAGCGCCTCGTTCGCGTCGATGCGCCGGCCAGTGAGCACGAGGTCCAGCGTGCGTGATTCACCGAGCAAACGCGCCATGCGCTGCGTGCCGCCTGCGCCGGGAATGATGCCCAGCCCGGTTTCCGGCAAACCGAAGCTGGCCGTGGGCACGGCGATGCGCAGATCGCAGGTGAGCGCGAGCTCGAGCCCACCTCCGAGCGCCACGCCGTTGATGGCTGCCACGCTCACGAAGTCGGACTTTTCGAGCCAAGTGAGCTCGCTCTGGTACGCGCTGAGCATCTCGCGCACTTGGGCGCGGCTCATGCCCTGGCGCTCCTTCAAATCTGCGCCGGCGCAGAAGGCTTTTTCGCCCGCGCCGGTCAACAGGCACACCCGCACCGTCGCATCGGAAGCCAGCTCTCGTCCGATCTCGCCGAGCTGCTGCACGGTGGCCCAGGACAGCGCGTTCATGCGCTCAGGGCGGTCGATGGTCACGATTGCTACCGAGGCGAGCCGCGAAAGCCGGACCAAGGTCGTCACTTGCGGCTCTTCTTCTTGGGTTTGGCCGCGCTCTTGGCCTTCGCCGTCTTCTTGGCTTTGAGCGTCGGACTGGCCTTCGGTTTTCCGGCTTCGAGCTTGGATAGGCGCGCTTTCAGCTCGCCCAGCTCGGAGCGAACGCTCTCCAGTTCGTCGTTCAGGCGTTTGCGTTCGGTCACTGCCTTGTGCTCGCCCATGTCACGCAGCGCCTCGCGCAGACGCCGCACGACGCGTCCGTCCAGCTCTCGCTCTTTGGCGCGGTGCAGAGGGCCGCGGCTCTTCGAATCGCCCAGGGATTGCAGAGCGGCGACCACGTCGATCTTCAGATGCGGATCTTTGTCGTCGAGCAGATCTTCCAGGTGCTCGCGTACTTTGCGATCGTCGGAGATCTGCGGCAAAGCGGCGATTGCTGCGCGGCGACTGCGCGTGGGAAAGCCATATTGGGTGCGCTTCAAGACCTCCGGCAAGGCGCGTTCGTCGCGCAGCGCGCCGAGCGCGTCGAGCGCGCCAGCGCGAGACACCTCCGCCCAAGAAGGTCGATCGAGCAGCGGTACGATCAGTTGCAGCGTCTCGGGTTGCCGAGTGCGACCGAGGGCGCGCACCGATTCGGCTTCGACCAGGTAGCTCGGGTCGCTCTTGGCGCGCTTTTCCAAGACCTTCGCCGCGGCCGCGGTCTTGAAGTTGCCCAGCGCGGACGCAACCGCGCGGCGCACCTTGGGATGCTCCGCAGAGGCGTGCGCTGCGAGCGCCGCGAAAGCCTCTTCCGAGCGGATCTTGCCCAGGGCACGCGCGGCTTCGGCGCGCACCATCCAGGCCTCGTCCGCACGCGCGAGGCACTTGGCGAGCGCTGCGATGGTCGGTGGGTCGTCGCGTCGGGAGAGCGCATCAGCGGCGCGCGCGCGGGAGATGGCGCGCGTGGCGCTGGCCAATTGCGCGCGCAGCATGTCGCTCGGCGCATCGAACGTGTGCTCCCCGAGCACGCGCAACTCCGGATCGAAGGCCACGAAAGCGGGGCGCTCGGCCAGCGCGATCACGAACGTGTCCGAAGCGCTGCTGACCGTCTTCTTGTGGCGCGAGCTTTGGCCTTCGCGGGTGCCGACCTCCACTTCGAGCTCGAAGTGAAATTCGGCGGTTTCGCCCAGCTTCTGAGCCTGCTTGGCGGAGATGGATAAAAGTCCGTCGTCCCAGCTGACCTTGACCTTCAACTCCGGGTGCCCAGGGCGATACACCCAAGAGTCGAAGAAACGCTCCAGCGAGCGGCCGGAGACTTGCTCTAGCGCGCGCTGGAGATCGTTGGTCTCGACGACGCCGTAGGCGTGGGCCTCGAGGTAAGCTTTGACGCCGGCCCAGAAGGACTCGTCGCCCAGCTCACGCCGCAGCATGTGCAGCACGAGCCCACCTTTTTCGTACAAATGTCGGTCGAAAAGGTCGATCGGCTCCGCGTAATCTCGACACACGATGGCGCGCGAGTAGCGGGCGCTGGCTTCGTGCAGGTAGGTGTCGTTGTCGGACGACACGCCGTAGTCGTACTCGTCACGCCCGAGGCGATCTTCGCGTTCGACGTGCTCCAGGAAAGTGGCAAAGCCTTCGTTGAGCCAGGCATGTGACCAATCACGGCAGGTCACGAAATCCCCGAACCACTGGTGAGCGAGCTCGTGGGCTACCAAATCATTCGAGGTGATGTCGAGTATGGCGCGCTCGTCCAGCAGCACGTGTTCGTACATCGTGGTGGCGGTAGTATTTTCCATGCCGCCGAAGATGAAGTCACTGACCACGATCTGGGAGTAGCGCTGCCACGGGAAGGGGACGCCCGTCAGCCGCGAAAACAGCTCGATCATGCGCGGCGTTTCACCGAAGCTGCGCGCGGTGTCCTTCTTGCGCAGAGCCGGCACGTAGTAGCGCACGGGCACGGTGCGAGCGTCGCCGAGCTCGGCCGCTCGATCGTCGATGATCGCGAAGTTGCCAGCGACCAAGGTCAATAGGTAGCTCGGGTGCGGTTTGTCCAGGCGGAAGTGGTACGTCCACGGCTTCTTGCTGGAGGCGGCCGGGGTTTGTGAATCGATCAGTTCGCCGTTGGACAGCGCTACGAGTCCATTGGGCACGCTGACGCGCAGCTCGCTCGTCATCTTGCTGTGCGGCTTGTCGTGACAAGGGACGAAGTGACGCGCGTCCTCGTCTTGGCATTGGGTCCAGACCTGCTTCGGGCGCTGCTTGACCTTTTCGTCGGGCTCGAGGAAGTACATGCCGCGGCGCGGGGTGACGCGATAGCGCACCTCGACCTTGCCCGCGATCGCGCGCTCGAGGCCGCGCACGATCAGCGTGTCTCCGTCGTAGTCGAAGGGCGCATTCACGAAGCCCTTGCCCGTGTCCGTGCGCACGCTCTCGAGCTCGAAGCCTACGGCGTCGAGTCGCAGCTCGGCCGCGCTCGGTGCCACGCGCTGGAAGTCGAGCGTGGCGCTGCCCGAGACGGATTTGGTCTCGAAATCCAAGGCCAGATCCAAGAACAGATGCGAAATCGAAAACGGGCGGGAGCGCTCGTACTTGCGTTCGGTACCAGCCAGCGCGAAGGGGGAGCCGGCGCTCGAGCAGGCGCAGCGGGAGTGGAGCCGTTGAGCGAGTTGCGACATACTAGTCGAACTCTGTAGGCTGCCCGGAGGCCTGTCGCAAGGCCTGCCGCTCTCGGACATTGCTCTTCTGATCGGGTGGGCCTCGCCGCCACAGCGGAAGGCGCGCTAAGGTTTCCGCGTGCCAACCACCCTGACCGGTGAAGTCGAGCGCGTCACCTACGAAAACGAGGCGACGGGCTTCCGGGTGATCCGAATCGGGTCGCTCGAGGGCGGGGGAACGCGTCGCGCTGCCTTGCCCGCGGTCGGCACGTTTCCCGCCGTGGGCCCCGGCACGCGGGTGCGCGTCACGGGTGAGTTCGTCCACGACGCCAAGCATGGCGAGCAGTTTCGCGTCGAGACGCTGATGCCGATCGCGCCGAACACGCTGGCCGGTCTCGAGAAGTACCTCGGCTCGGGGCTGATCCACGGTATCGGGCCGGGCTTCGCCAAGCGCATCGTGGCCGCCTTCGGCTTGAACAGCTTGTCGGTCTTGGACGAACACCCGGAGCGGCTGAGCGAGGTCAGCGGCATCGGCGAGCGGCGTATCGAGGAGATCAAGAAGACTTGGGCTTCGCAGCGCGCCGTCAGCAACATCATGCTGCTGCTGCAGACACACGGCGCGTCGCCCGCGCTCGCCGCGCGCATCTTCAAGCAGTACGGAGACAAGGCGGCCAGCATTCTCCAGCGCTACCCGTATCGCTTGGCGCTCGACGTGCGCGGGGTCGGCTTCAAGACGGCCGACCAGCTCGCTCGCTCACTCGGCATTTCGGGCGATCACCCGGAGCGCGCGCAAGCCGGCGTGATGCACGAGCTCGGTGAGCTCGCCAACCTGGGCCACGTGGTCGTGCCGCGCGAGCTGATCGTAGAGCGTGCGGCAGCGATGCTGCAAATCGACGAAGCCCACGTGGGCGCCGCGCTCGAAAAGCTGTGGGCCTCCGAGCGCGTGGTCGTGGAAGATGGCGGAGTCTACCTGAGCTGGCTGCACGCGGCCGAAGTCGCGGTGGCGACGGGGCTCGCGCGCTTGCGGAACAGCCCCGGTACCAGCCTGGGCGGCCTCGATGCGGCGCTTGCTGCCTTCGAGCAGACCGCCAAGATCCAGCTCGCCGCAGGCCAGCGCGCGGCCGTGGAAGCTGCCGCGCAGCACAAAGTCGTGGTCATCACCGGCGGCCCCGGCGTGGGTAAGACCACCATCGTGCGCGCGGTCCTGAACGTGCTCGGTCGCTCGCGCCTGCGGGTGAAGCTCGCGGCTCCCACCGGCCGCGCCGCCAAGCGGCTGAGTGAATCGACGGGGCTCGAGGCCAGTACTCTGCATCGTTTGCTGGCCTTCGATCCGCGACAGAACGAATTCCAATTCGACGCCGACCAGCCGATCGAGGCGGACGTGCTGATCGTCGATGAAGCGTCGATGATCGACCTGCCGCTCGCGGCTGCCTTGATCTCGGCTTTGCCCACGGCGGCGCGTCTGATCATCGTTGGCGATTCGGATCAGCTGCCCTCCGTCGGCGCGGGCGCCGTGCTGCGCGATCTGATCGACAGCGGGGTGATCCCTACCGTGCGCCTGAACGACATCTTTCGGCAAGCCGGCGAGAGTCGCATCGTGCACAACGCGCACCGCATCTTGCACGGTGAGATGCCGGAGAGCGTCGATGCGGACTCGCCGAACGCGGATTTTTTCGTGGTCCCGCGCAAGACACCGGAAGAAGCCGCGGAGCTCGTGCGCGAGCTGGTGGTGACGCGTATTCCTCGCCGCTTCGGCTTCGACCCGAAGCGCGACATTCAGGTGCTGACGCCCATGCATCGCGGCCCAGCCGGCACGATCGCTCTGAACGAGCTGCTGCAGGCGGCGTTGAACCCGGACGGTCCCGCGCTCGAGTCGCGCGGCCAAAAGCTGCGCCTGGGCGACAAGATCATGCAGACCAAGAACGACTACGAGCGCGAAGCGTTCAACGGCGACATCGGCGTGGTGACCGCCGTCGATGCCGAGCAGCGCAAGCTCACCGTGCGCTTCGATCAGCGCGACGTCGAATACGACGACCCGAGCCTGTCTTCGCTCACGCTCGCATACGCAACCAGCATCCACAAAAGCCAAGGCAGCGAGTACCCCGCGGTCGTGATTCCGCTGCTCACGGCGCATTTCGTGATGCTGTCCCGCAACTTGGTGTACACGGCCGTCACCCGCGCCAAGAAGCTGTGCGTGTTGGCCGCCGATCCGCGGGCCATTCGCCTAGCCCTGGCCGAAACACGGCGCGAAGAGCGGATGACGCGCCTTTCGGATCGGCTCAGACGCGCATGAAGCAGAGGCTCGAGCGTCGGCGTCGATAGCGCAGCAGAATCGCAACGGTGGAGCGTCTCAGGGTCGGCCGCCCGGGCAACCGGGAATGACGAAATACCTAGGGGCGAGCGAGTCGCGCGCATCGATCCCGAGCATGAACGGACAGTTACGACTCAGTGAACATGTGTTTCGGGATCCTGACCGGAAGTGTCGGAGTCGGGTATTGCGCTCGCATTTCGACCAGTACGGGCTATGAATGCCCTTCGAAGGCGGTTTTCGGGTCGTGCGTCCATCGATCTTCGAGGGTCTGGTGCGAGATGGTTCGCGGAGAATCAAGCTTAGGAGAAGGCGTTCGTGATGGCGCACTGACACTCGTCAGTGGCATCAAGGTGCGCGATCTGCCGATCGGCCCTACCGAAGCTTTCGTCCTTTCGCGGGTGGAGGGCTCGATCACCCGGGCCGAGCTCGTGACCGCGACCGGCCTCTCTGCCGAGGAGATCGAGAGCATCGTCGCCCGGCTGATGTTGCTGGGCGCGATCGAAGCCGGCGAGCGACCATCGATGGTCACGCCCACGCAGGCGGCCACCCAGCGCTCTGGCTCGCACTCCATCCCGCTTTCGGCCCGCTCCGAGAGCGCGAGCGAGCTGAGCGCTGAACAACAGCAGCGGCTCTTGGATCTCGATCAGCATCACGCTTCGTTCGATCACTACCAGCTGCTGGGCATCGAGCCGAGCGCAGACGCGAAGACCATTCGCGCCGCCTACTACGAACTCGTGCGCGTCTATCACCCCGATCGCCACTTCGGCAGGCAGCTCGGCAGCTTGGAGGCGCCGCTGGTCCGCGTGTTCGGCAAATTCAGTGAAGCCTATGAAGTGCTGCACCGCGCCGAGTCGCGCGCGGAATACGATCGCTATCTCGGCGCGCGAAGACGCACCGACGCTTTCGATCGCTACTTCCAAGATTCATCGCGCGAGTCGTCGGCGAAAGCTTCCGATCCGCCCGCGGCGCCGAGCCCGTCGTACTCGTCGATCCCTCCGGCTTCCGGCGCACGCGCGCCGCGCGCCGCAGACGCCTTCCCGCGCCCTTCTTCTGCTCCGCCTAGCGATCCTGACGCTCGCCGCCGTGCCCTGGCCCGCAAACTCGGGCATTCGGTGCCGCCGCACAGCTCGTCTTCCCAGCAAATGCCGGCCGCGAGCGAGTCCGCGCGGGCGGCCGAAGAGCTCAGGCGTCGCTATGAACAGCGCATGGCGCAAGCGCGTGACGAGCAACTCAAGCACTACGTCGCGATGTCCGCGGAGGCCGCGGCGAAGAACGATCTAGTCGCGGCCGCGAACACACTGCGCATTGCTTGTTCGCTCGCGCCGGACGACATGGAGCTCGCGGGGCAGTTGGCCGAGCTCGAGCGGCGCGTGGCCGAGAGCCTGTGGGAGTCGTACCTGGAGCGCGCGAAGTACGCGGCGGTC
>Ga0315912_10004012_pt1 | contig 14190 bp, 19 predicted proteins | sample VfabasoilMG_FD_204469 | JGI IMG/M metagenome (GOLD analysis project Ga0315912, IMG submission 204469) | Garden soil microbial communities collected in Santa Monica, California, United States - V. faba soil | ecosystem: Environmental > Terrestrial > Soil > Garden | place: USA: California... | reverse complement strand
GCTTGTACGCTCGCTCGGATCATGGCGCTTGGGTCTCCGGGGCGACTACAGGAACGTCGGCTCCCGCGACATCCAAGGTTCCTTCGATCATTGGCCGTGGATGGCCATCGATGTCGACCTCGGGATCGCCGGTTCGCCAACGTGCGGCGGCAGCGTTGCTCAATCCATCAAATGACTTTCGCAGATCGACGGGCTGCGTCGCCACATAGACCTTCACGGAGCGCGGCAACAGGATCACCGACCATCCTTCCGCAGCGCGTTCACCAATCGACCGAGCTCTTCGACATCCACACGAGCGGCGTCGCGAAACTCGACTTCGATTCCATCGGGCAGCCTCACGACAACCGCAGCTTCGTGAACCCGCCCCATCACCATCGCCGGCACGAAAGCGATCGGTTCGTTCGTGTGGTCTTGCCCGTCACCGACTGCGGTCAATGGCGTCGCGATCTTCAATCGCTGTACCCACCATCGCAATCGATGAACTCCAATCTGATGTTCTCGAGCAAACCTTTGCAAGGGCTGCCGCTTTGACGCCAGGCAGAAATGGCCACTTGAGCCTCCGCGGCTGTCCATCGTGACCTGTTCGAGAGTTCCGCTAGATCCAACGTATCCGATCGTGACATCCGCTGAGCGTGCCCGTGCCTGCCCGGCCCCCACCGAAATTTTTCGGGGTGCGGTCTGGCGATCGGTCACGGTCTGGCGAGCCGGCTGAATCTCTCGCAGTTGCGCGGCAGTGCTGATTGGCATAAACTGCCAACGTGCCGACCCGCAACGTAGTGCTGACGGATCACCAGGCTGAGCTCATCGAAAGGCTCGTCGCCTCCGGACGATACCAGAACGCCAGTGAAGTGCTCCGAGAGGGCCTACGCCTTGTTGAGGCACGGCAGACCGAAGATGAGGCGCGGCTGCAAGCTCTTCGTGACGCGGCGAAGATTGGCATCGCGGATATCCGGGCAGGCAGGTTCAAAGACTTCACCGACCCGGATGCGGTAGCTGACCACCTGTCTGATTTGACCACTACCACACTGGGTAGCGAGTGAACGAAAGCTGGACTATCCGAATCGCTACAGCTGCGGAAGAAGATTTCCAACGCATTCTGGAATGGACGGTCGAACACTTCGGAAGACGCCAAGCAAAGGCATATGCTGTGACGGTGTCTCAGGCGATCCAGGCACTTTCGCAGGGACCGACAACTCCCAGATTGAAGCCGAGGCCTGACATTTTCCGTGATGTCGCGGTGCTACACGTCGCCCGAGGCGGAAGAAAGGGACGCCACTTCATTGTTGTACGACTGCGCAATCGAGCGAAGCTTGTCGAAGTATTGAGAATCCTCCACGACAGCATGGACCTGGCCCGACACATCGAAGAAGAATAGGCCGGTGGAGCGAAGATCTAGGCCCCGTCCGGGGTCCACGCGGCAGACGCGGGCCGAGGCCGTCCGTCACGAACGCAAGACCTCTGGTTTCGAAGGAAAGACATCCGGTTTTTCAGTCGGTTGCGCGTTGTGGTTTGGGTCTTGGGTCTTGGGCTCGGCGCTTTGGCCGAGATGTAGCCGCGGCATTCGAGCCGAAGCCAAGGGATTGGGGAGCCTCGGCGAAGCCGTGCAACTCGAGCTTTGCGAGCTGGATCTTCAGTGCCATCCCAACCGATCTCGATCGGGCGGGTCATCCTGTCGCCAGGCGACGCGTCGGAAGGCCCGGGCGTGGGACGTCGCTGGGCACCTCCACCGAACCGACGTTGCCGGCCGAGTGATCCGCGTACGACTTTTCTTCGACGAACGCGGAACCGGTCAAGCGATTGATCCGCTGTTTGATCGCGGCTCGTTCATCGTTGCGAAGGTAGACACTGCGGGCGAGCGCAACGAAACTGACGCCGAAATCTCGTCGATGATCGAGTTCGCGAATCTCGTCCTCGATCTCCCAGAGGGCTTCGTTCACTCGATGGAGCTCGGTCGTGAGGGGCTCGAGCCCTTCGTGCTCCTCGATGAGTGAGGTGTAGATCACGGTGAGCGCTGCCAACTCGGCGTGGACGTGGGTCAGTTTGCTCGAATCCGAGATCCGCTCGGATTTGAGCCGCAAAATGGTGATCTTGTCGATGAGCTCGCCAACCGAGATCGGGACGAAGATCGCCTCGTGCGTGCGGGTCATCACAGAACATCGTGTCGCGAGCACGACCTCCGCGCACAGCTCGATGAGGTCCGCCGGTAGGACTCGCGGTTCCTCATCGGGAATGCGATCGATGCCGCGCGCGACTACGGCGAGCTCGCCTGCTCCGCTCGAACGCGGGCGTCCTCGGCACCTCGGCCATCTCCGGCGAGGGATCGCACCCATGCGAGGCGCGACCAGGCCGTCGAGTCCCACGGTCGGAGCGCGACCGCTCGTTCGGCGAGGGCCAACGCCTCGTCTCGCGTCGCCGGATCTCGGCCGAGATAGAGCGCCAAGTTGGTCAGCGCCGGGCCACGGTCGGGATCGAACTCGAGCGCGAGACGAGTCATCGCGATCGCAGCGTCCGATTGACCTTGCCGATCGCGCACGGCCCCGAGCGCGACCCAGGCCGCGGCTTGTTCGGGACGAACCCGCCCCACGACCGCTTCCAGCAACACCCCGGCTCCATCGATGTCACCGTACACACGGATACGCGCGCGCGCTTCATTGGCGAGCGTACCCGCCAACCGCTTGCGATCCTCGGTGGTCTGCATCTGGGGCAACCACTCGCTCAGGGTTTCGTTCACCGAAACGGGGACGGGGTGCTCGATCGGCGTACGAAGCCGCAAGGGGGGTCGCCCCGTTTCCGACCAAAACGGAACCGCTTCGAAGATGTTCACGGTGGGAGACTCGAGTGCGATCGGACCTGGGTGCAGAGCCATGACCGCTTCCACTCGCGCCGCGTCGGTCGGCTCCCGTCGCGCTGCTTCCCATAACGGTCCCACGCGCGGATCGTCGGCGAGTGCATCGGGGACAGGACGGTAGAGATGCTGCGCGACGAGGTGGATGACGTCGGGGCGAGCCCCCTCGACCACCTGCGCATAGATCACGCCCGCCGAGAGATCATCGGATTGGGTCAGGATCACGCTTCCGAGGGGAAGCTGCTCCAAACTCGCGCGTGCCCATGCGTGAGGCATCCACGAACGGGTCTCGCGAACATCCGGCAGCCCGACGAACGCCGTGGGAAGGATGAGCGCCAGACCGACGACGACGAGGAGCGGGCGCAGCCGAGGTCGCGAGGTCACGAGGCGATGCATCGCCTCGCCGACGGCGAGGGCGACGAGCGGCGCAATGATCAAAGCGGTCTGGCGATCGGCGATGCCCATGGGATTGATCCCGATCGCATAGAAGGCCTCCACCGCGACGAGCCACGCGAGTGCTGCCGCGATGGCACGCGGACGAGGTCCCCCGGACACCGACGGCAGCCACAGCCCGAGCAGCGCCATGACACCCACGATCGGTCCGAGCGGACCCATGTCTTCCGTGAGTTGCTGGAGCAGCGCGTTCGCGTTGTGCTGCCACATCGGCCAAGATGCCGGCAAGATCTCGTCGGCAAAGGCCCCGCGGATCGACCGAGCGCTGACGTGGTCGACGAGGCGCGGCCACGTGTCGGGCCCGCCCCAGTCGCGTAACGGCGAGCGAGCCGACGCGAGCGGCAAGCTGAACACGATGGCGGAAGCGGCCACGACCACCGTCGGTGCCCAACGCGACCACGCTTCCCCTCGCCGGAAGGCGACGACCCACATCGCGATCGTGGGCACGACGAGCGCGATGCGGAGGTCGCCGAATGCCAAAGCCCCCCAAACCGCCGCAAACAGGCCGACCAATCGTCGACCCACGCTCCGTCGCTTCGACGTCTCGACGGGATCGGCCCCCCACAAAACGACCAACAACAGCAAAGCCCCGAGCGTGTAGACCTCGACGACTCGGCTTTGGCGGAGAAACGTCCAACCGCAAAGGACCCACAGGCTTGCTCCGCAGGCGATCCACGCTTCGACGCCGCGTCGACGGAGCAACCCGAACACGAGGGTCACCACCCCGGCGCCGAGTGCACAAGACAGCACCGACATGCGAAACCCGAGCGATCCCAACGGAAGGAGCGTCGATGCACGGAGCAGCAAGCCATACCCGGGCGTTCCTGGCGGGTGCATCACGCCGAGCTCGAACCCTGCTGCGGCGAGCTCCCCCGAATCGAGCCAAAAGTGCGCAGGGGAGGCACCCACGACGAGTACGGCGAACGCGAACCACCCCACGATGATCGCCTGCCGCATGCATCCTCGAGTATCCGAAGGCCCCCCGGCCCCGTCCAGCCGAGCCCATCGTGATAGGTTTCGGCCCGTCCCCGATGGCTTCCCTTCGTGTGCAACGAGACGCGTTTCCGCTTCCCCCCGGCACGGTCGCTTGCATCGGAGCGTTCGACGGTTTTCATCTGGGCCACCAGGCCCTGCTCGCCCGAGCCCGACGATACGGCGAACACGTCGCGGTCGTGACCTTCGATCCGCATCCGCTGCAGGTCGTCGCGCCCACCCGAGCCCCCAAGCTGTTGCAGAGTCTCGTCCAACGCGAGCGCGTAGCCGCATGGCTCGGTCTCGACGCGCTCGTCGTGCTGCCGTTCGACCCAACCATGGCGACGCTCGCCCCCGAAGCCTTTGCGCGTCAGTACCTGAGCGAAGGTCTGCGGCCCGTCTCGGTCGTCGTCGGCGAAGACTTTCGCTTTGGGGTCGGACGCTCGGGAACGCCCGCTAGGCTCGGGGAGCTATTGCAGAACGATGGCATCCCCGTGCACGTCGTCGCCCCGATCGCGTGTCCCGAATCCTCCGCGGGCCGAAAGCTGAGCAGCACGAACATTCGCGAGGCCCTCGAACGCGGAGACGTCCGCGCGGCGTCCCACATGCTCGGGCGATTCCATAGCGTCAACGGCCGCGTCGTCGAAGGTGCTCGCCGAGGTCGCTTGCTCGGCTTTCCGACGGCAAATATCGATTTTGGGGCCGCGTTCTTGCCCCCCCCGGGGGTCTACGCGTCGGCACTAACCGTGTGGCAACCGGGAGTTCCCGATGGTGGCGCATGCTGGCCCTCGGCCACGAGTTTGGGTCGCAATCAAACCTTCGTCGAGGATGGACCGATGACGCTCGAGGTTTACGTCATCGATCAAAATCTCGACGAACGGCTCTACGGACTCGAGGTCGAGGTTTCGTTCATCGAGCACCTGCGTGGGCAAATGAAGTTCGACACGGGCGACGCCCTCATCGAGCAGATGCGGCATGATGTCGAGGAAGCCCGTCGCCTGGCGAATGCAGCCGCGTTGCAGCAGGTGCTACGTCCGGGCACTCTGCGATCCGAGGAGACGAGCTCGTGAATCTGCACGACCCGATCGCCAGCACGACTTTGGCGCTGCTCTACGTTGCCCAAGGTCACCACCGGCGCGCGCGACAAGTCCTCGACGCTGTGCTCGCCCGTGATCCCTGCGAAGGTCATGCGCTCCAATTGCAGTCTCGCCTCCGACTGCTCGAGCGCGCGGAAGTCTCCGTCGAACCGGTCGGCGACCATCTCCAGGCACAGTGGAGGGGCGCGCCCGCGGGCGCACACGCCATCCTCGTCGCCTTCAGCTTCGATGACCGCGGCATCCTACGGCAATGGGTCACGTCGGTCGTATGCGACATGCCCACCGGAGCCGAGAAGTTCCCGATCCCCTTTCATCGCGGGCACGGCGTCTGCTGTCTGGGCGGAGTCGACACACACGGGCGTTTCGTGGCCCGGACGACGTCGCGACCCACCCATTGGGGGTGATCGAGAGCGAACGCCCCCGTGGCCCGGTCCAGCATGCCCCGAAGGCGAGGCATGTCCCCGAACCAGGTGATAGAGTCGTCGACCTCTATGTTCCGCGGCGCATTCACGGCCCTCGTCACTCCCTTCCGCGACGGGCAGATCGACGTCCAAGCGTTGACCCGCTTCATCGAGCGACAGATCGCAGCCGGAATCCACGGCCTCGTCGCCTGCGGCACGACGGGTGAAGCCCCGACCCTGACCACTCAGGAGCATCTCGAGGTGATCGAGATCACCGTACGTGCGACCCGAGGTCGGGTCCCGGTCATTGCGGGCGCGGGATCGAACTGCACTCGAGAAGCGGTCGAGTTGACGCAAGAGTCCCGTACGCTGGGCGCAAACGCTGTATTGCACGTCACGCCCTACTACAACAATCCGACGCAGGATGGGCTCGTCGCCCATATGCTCGAAGTCGCCGACGTGGGCCTTCCGGTCCTGCTCTACAACGTCCCGGGTCGCACGAGCGTCGATCTGCAAGCCGCGACCGTGGCGAAGCTCGCTCGGCATCCCAACATCGTCGGGATCAAAGAGGCGACCGGGAACATGGAGCGAACGCGGCTCATCATCGAATCCTGTGGACCGGATTTCGACGTCTTGAGCGGTGACGACCATACGTTGTTGCCGCTGCTTGCCGCGGGTGCTCATGGGGTGATCTCGGTGACGTCGAACGTCGTGCCCGATCTGATCGCACAGCTCTGCACCGCGATGCAGGAAGGTCGCCTGCACGACGCGCAAGAACTCGACCGCCGCCTCATCCGACTGACGCGAGCCTTGTTCACCACGACCAACCCGATCCCGGTCAAGGCGGCCCTTGCCGCGATGGACGTCATCGGTCCCGAGGTCCGCCTACCCTTGCTCCCGTTGGCGTCGGACTCCCCCAACTTCGTCGAGCTTCGAACTCAACTCGTCCACCTAGGCCTGCTCACATGACCACGACCGAAACCGATCCGCGCGTCGTTCCTATCGTCATCGTCGGCGCCCGTGGGCGCATGGGCCGTGCCCTCGTCTCCGAAGTGCTCGCGAGCGACGACCTCACGCTCGCCGGCGCAGTCGATCACGCGGATGCCCCGGGCCTCGGCGACGACATTGGGTTGATCCACAACCTCCCCAAGGCCGACGTGCCCCTCGTTCCCGTCGTTCGACCGCCCCGCGGCAGCGTCGTGGTCGACTTTTCCCTGCCCAAGGCGACCCCGGCCGTCGTCGCCGCATGCGTCGAATACCGCGTCCCTCTCGTGCTCGGCACGACCGGCCTCGACGACGTCGCCCTCGAAGCGATCGAGCGAGCGTCCGAGATCGTCCCGATCGTGCACGCAGCCAACTTCAGCGTGGGCGTCACGTTGCTGCTCGAGCTCGCCAAAATCGCAACCCGAGCCCTCGGTCCCGGCTGGGACGCCGAGATCGTCGAGCTGCATCATCGCCACAAGCGCGACGCGCCTTCCGGCACGGCGTTGCGGCTCGGCAAAGCCGTCGCGGACGCTCGCAACATGAGCTTGCGCGAAACGATTCGAGCCTCTCGCGATGGCGAAGTCGGACCCCGTACCGATACCGAGATTGGGATCGTCGCCGTCCGCGGGGGTGACTCGATCGGCGAGCATACGTTGATGTTGCTCGGCCCCGCCGAGCGCCTCGAGCTCGTTCACAAAGCGAGCGATCGTTCGATCTTCGCCAAAGGTGCCTTACGAGCCGCCCGCTGGATCTGCACCCACGAGCACGGCCTCTTCGACATGTCCGACGTCCTTGGACTCGCCCCGCCGAGCCCGTGAACGAAGCGGTGTCGAAGACGGCACGGCCTCCCGGAAAAACCTGAGATCCCAGTCGCCGTCCGCACGGCTACCCCGCGTGGGGGCCTCGTGCCACACTCGCTCCATGGTGGACGCCATCGCAGTCCGATCGCGGCGAATGCCCACACTCACGGCCCGGATGCAGGGCTTCGGCGCGACGATCTTTTCCGAGATGACCGCCCTCTCCGTGCAACACGGTGCCGTCAACCTCGGTCAAGGGTTTCCCGACTTCGACGGCCCCGCGGAGATCCGCCGAGCGGCCATCGCTGCGATCGAAGCCGGTCACAATCAGTATTGCCGTTCCTCGGGTTTGCCCGCCCTCTGTGAAGCGATCGCGGCCCACCGCGAGCGGTTCTATGGTCTTCAGTACGATCCCGTGCACGAGATCACCGTCTTCAACGGTGCAACCGAGGCCATTGCGGCAACCTTGCTGGCTCTGCTCGAGGTCGGCGACGAGCTCGTGATGTTCGAGCCCTTCTACGATAGCTATCGTGCGATCGCAGCGCTCGCGGGCGCGACGACGCGAGTCGTCCCCTTGCGCGATCCCGACTTCCACTTCCTCGCGAGCGACCTCGAGCGCGCCATCACCCCGAAGACCCGCGCGATCATCCTCAACACTCCCAACAATCCGACCGGCAAAGTGTTCTCCCGCGCCGAGCTCGAGCTCATCGCATCGGTTTGCCAGCGGAACGATCTCCTCGCGATCGCCGACGAGGTCTACGAGCACCTCGTCTACGACGGTGAACACTTGCCGCTCGCGAGCTTTCCGGGCATGCGCGACCGAACCGTCATGATCTCGTCGACGGGCAAGACCTTTTCCTTCACCGGATGGAAGATCGGCTACACCTGCGCAAGCCCGGCCCTGACCGCCGCCGTCCGAACGACCCATCAGTTCCTGACGTTTTGTAACGGCACCCCATTTCAGCATGCGATGGCGCAGGCTCTCGTCATGCCGGACGCGTACTTTCGCGACTTCACCCAGGGCTATCGGGCCAAGCGTGATCGCTTGTGTGAAGGCCTGGCGGCGGTGGGCTTCGACGTCCTCGTCCCGGCGGGCACCTATTTCGTATGCGTCGACATCCGTCCCCTCGGGTTCGATGACGATCACCGATTCTGCCGCGCGCTCCCGGAGCACGTTGGCGTCGCTGCGATCCCCAATTCCGCATTCTACGACGTCCCCGAGCGCGGCAGACACCTCGTTCGGTTCGCATTCTGCAAAACCGATTCGGTCCTCGACGAAGGCATCGAACGGCTCCAACGCAATCTTGGGAGGCTGCGGCCATGATCGTCGCGGGATTACAAATCGACATCGTTTGGGAAGACAGGCAAGCCAACTTCGAGCGGATCGCCCCACAGATCCGCGCGGCGGCCCAGGCCGGAGCGCAACTCGTCGTGCTGCCCGAGATGTTTGCATGTGGATTTTCCCTGCAAGCGGCATTCGCCGAACCCCCCGACGGACCCAGCACCCAGTTCCTGCGCGACGAAGCCCGGGCACACGGCATCTGGCTCGCAGGCAGCATTCCCGAGCGCGTGGGCGACCGACCGACGAACACCCTCGTACTCGTCGCGCCCGATGGCATCGTTCACCGTTACCGCAAGATCCACCCGTTCACGTTCGCGGGAGAACATCACCATTACGCGGCGGGCAGCGAATTCGTCACCGTCGATGTGTATGGTGTTCGCTGCACGTTGTTCATTTGCTATGACCTGCGATTCGCCGATGAGTTTTGGGCGACCGCGCTTCGCACCGATTGCTATCTCGTGGTCGCGAACTGGCCAGATCGACGGCGTATGCATTGGTCCACCCTCTTGCGAGCGCGGGCGATCGAGAACCAAGCCTACGTCGTCGGCATCAACCGCGTCGGGCAAGGGGGCGGCCTCGAATACACCGGCGATAGTGCCATCCACGATCCATGGGGCGAAACCTTGGCTAGCGCTGCCGGCCAACCCACCATTCTGCTCGCGAACATCGACCCCAAGGTCGTCACCCAAGCACGCGAACGGTTCCCGGTGCTTCCCGACCGAAGGTCGCCCTCCGCCATCGTCCCCCCAACGACCCGATAGGCGAGCCTTTCCGCGAGTGCACCTTCACGCCCCACCTTCACGCCCCCCGATGAGCCGATAGGCGAGCGTTTCGGGTGTGCGGAGGCGGCCCATCAGTCGCAGGGCGTGAAGCGCTGGCGCGGTAAGGGGCCTTTGCGAACGGCCCCTTATCGACGAGGTCGAGGACTACCCCCCGCGCCGCGCCGAGACGCCAGTTCGGCATCGACGAAGTCGCTCACCCGTCCGCGCTCATGGGGTGTCGCCCCACGCATCGCGACCAGCTTGTCGTGGACGGCAACGACCTGCCGTTCGGATAGCGAGGCCCACCAGTTGGGGTGATTCAGATCGAACACCGCTATCGCGTGCTCGTCTTGCCCCGCAAGACGCCCATCGTGGCATGGCTGACAACGTTCGAGGAGCACGGTGCGGGCATCTTCGCGGTGCCGCGCCAACTCGCTCGCCACGATCTCCTCGGGATCGGACCTTCGCCCCACCCAAGATGCACTCACCATCCATACGACGAGAGCTGCGGCCAATGCCGCGAGCGCCGTGAGCATCGTGAGCGTGGACCGTCGCCAGCTCGATGCATCGGGTTCAATCACCGTTGCGACCGGTCGTCTGCATTCCTCCATCCAGACCTCCGTCACCCGATCGGCAAAATCGAGCGGGACAGCCGGAGACACCCAGCGGAGCAATGCTTCGCGTTCGGACGCAGTCAAACTCGACTCCGCATCATCCTTCATCATTGGAAACCTCCAAAAGGGCGGCCCGTAATCGGGCTCGCGCTCGCGAAAGCCTCGACTTCACGGTGCCGAGATCCACCTCGAGCGCGCTCGCGATCTCGGCATACTCGAGCCCATGAAGCTCACGCAGTAAAAATGCCGCCCGATACACATCGGGCAGGTCGCGGACAGCGGCCTCGAGTCCGCGACCAATCATTCGGCCCGGTGGAACCGAGGACGACGGTTGCTCGGCATCGATACGATGTTCGGCCACCGTATCGAGCTCTTCGAACGTCGATGGACGGCGTCGAAGTTCGTTGAGGGCAACGCGCGTCGCGATGGTGAGCAGCCACGCTCGAAGATTGCCCGAGGGACCCTCGAATCGCGGTAGCGCACGAAACGCGCGAAGGAACGTCTCCTGCGCCAAATCCTCCACCCACGCCCCCCGACCGACCGGGCGCAACATCCCGCCGAGTTGCGCAAATACCCGGCCTTGGTGGGCTGCAACAATCGCTCGGCACGCTGCGGGATCGCCGGACTTCGCCCGAGCGAGGATCCGCTCGTCGTCGTCTTCCGCGGTCCCCGATGCAACGCGCACAAAGGTTCATAACCCGGGTCCGCCGATCCGTGTTCCCGGACATCCTCCGAAAGGGATTGACCCCACGCGATCTGCAGAGCTTCCAGGCCGAACCTGAAGGTTCAGTCACGACTTCGAACGCTGTCATCGTGATGAGAAGGGCTGGTTCTCACGCATGCGCTCGAGATCGCGCACATCGCGGCTTCACCTTTCAGCGCGTCTCCGGAGCTCGGTATCCCGCCTCGTAGAGCGCAAACCACTGTAAGCCTGCCAACACCAACGCATGGTCGACCTCCCCCTGATGGATCCGACGGCCAATCTCATGCAACGGCACGATCTCCACCAGCGTCTCCTCGATCTCGTCGTTCGCAATCTCGGCGACGGGCTCACAATCCTCGGCGAGAAATGTATGTAACGCGCTCGGAAACAACGCCGGATTGGGATTCACCCGTCCGATCGAAACCCATCGCTTCGCACGATAGCCAGTCTCTTCCAGCAATTCGCGGGCCGCGGCATCAGCTGGCGACTCGCCGGGATCGATGATACCGCCGGGCAGTTCGAGGGTCTCGCGCATGGCACCGATTCGAAATTGCCGAACCATTACGAGTTCCCGTGCTGCGGTCAGGGCCACCACGTTCACCCAATCACTCGCATTGATGCAGTAAAACGTGTGCTCGCTCCCATCACGCTGACGCTCCATCACGCGCGCAGAGACGGTGAACACGTAACAGTCCGCAACCTTTTCCTCCCGCTTCAGGTTCCATCCACTCGGTCGAGCCACGGGCCGAGGCTATCCCGTGGCTCGCAATACGTCGATGCCAGAAGCCACCCAACCACTCCTCCATGCGTTGCCAGGACCGCGGAGCAAACCTGGTAGCCTGCCGGCCATGACTCCGCGCTCTACGTTAGCGGTCGTGTTGTTTGTCGTAGGTGCATGCCAGAAGGCGTCCGATGCCCCGGATCCCCATGCCGGGCCATCGAGCGCGCCCTCGCCCACCACGACGCCTCCCGAACGTCCCTCGCTCGGATCCGACCCGTCATTCAGCAAGCCAAAGCCGACCGAGGAAGTCCACACACCTCCCGTGCACGCGGCCGACGGAACCCCACCCGAAGCGACGCCCTCCACCGTCGCCGAACCGTTACCCGAGGAGATCCATTTGACGAATCTTCGACAACTGACCTTCGGGGGTGAAAACGCCGAAGCGTACTTCAGCTTCGACGAAACCGAGCTCGTCTTCCAAACGAAGCGAGACGGGGCCGGCTGCGATCAGATCTTCAGGATGAACGTCGACGGTAGCCATCCGACCCGCATCAGCTCGGGCAAAGGACGCACGACGTGTTCGTATTTCCTGCCCGGCGATGAGACCTTGCTCTACGCATCGACGCACGCGGCGAGCGACGATTGTTTGCCGCCACCCGATCACAGCTTCGGCTATGTGTGGAAGCTCTATCCCGAGTTCGATATTTATCGCGCACGAGCCGATGGGTCCGATGTCACCGCGCTCATTTCGGGGCCAGGCTACGACGCCGAAGCCACGGTCTCGCCGAAGGGGGACAAAATCGTGTTCACCTCGACGCGAGACGGCGATCCGGAGCTCTACGTGGCCGATCTCGACGGCAGTCACCAAACTCGGCTCACCCACGTGCCTGGCTACGATGGCGGCGCGTTCTTTGGCCCCGACGGGACCAAGATCGTCTATCGGGCCAATCACCCCGAGGGCGAAGAAGAGCTCGCCCGCTACCGCGAGATCATCCGCGAAGGCCTCGTGCGGCCCACCCGGCTCGAGATCTTCGTGATGAACGCCGACGGAAGCGATCAGAAGCCCATCACGAGCAACGGCAAAGCGAACTTCGGCCCCTTCTTCCATCCCGACGGCAAGCGCATCATTTTTGCATCGAATCTCGCGTCCGCGGACGGACGCGACTTCGATCTCTTCATGGTCGGGGTCGAGGGTGGAAAAGAGGAACGGATCACGTTCAACCCCACGTTCGACGGATTCCCCATGTTCACGCGCGATGGCAAAAAGCTCGTCTTCGCGTCGAACCGCAACAACCAAACGCAAGGTGATACCAACATTTTCTTGGCCGATTGGAAGGACTGACCTCGCGTGCCGAAACATCATTTCGATCCGCCGCGGGGCCGCTTCGAAGAGTTCATGGTCGATGCCCCCGAACTCCTCGCCAACGCGCTCGGCGACCCCACGCAACGAAACGTCGTGGTCTATCTGCCCCCTGGCTACGATACGAGCAACGCCGAGTATCCGCTGTTCGTCGACCTCGCGGCCTTCAGCAGCAGTGGACCGCGCAGGATCGCGTGGACCGCATTTGGCGCGAGTGTTCCGCAGCGAGTGGACCGATTGGTGGAATGCGGTGAGATGGGCCCCGTCATCCTCGCGTTCCCCGATTGCTTCACGAGCCTCGGCGGCAATCAATACGTCGACTCTCCCATCGTCGGACGCTGGGAGAGCTACATTCGCCAAGCCGTGGTTCCAGCGCTGGAAGCTCGATTCCGGATCCGCCACGACGCTCGGGCGGTGTATGGCAAATCGAGCGGCGGTTACGGAGCGCTGCGCCAAGGCTTGCTGCACGGCGAGGAGTGGGCCGCGGTGGCATGCCACAGCGGGGACATCGGGTTCGATATTCTGTTTCGCCGCGAACTCCCAGGTGCCCTCGACACCCTGACTCGCTTCAGAGGCGATGCTGCGGCGTTCTTCGATGACTTTTGGTCGAAGCCGAAGGTTCGCAGCGCCGACCTCCACGTGGCAATGATTCTGGCCATGTGCGCTTCCTATGCACCCGATCTGACCGCAAGACTGGGAATCCGCCTGCCGGTCGATCCCCAGACTTGCGAGCTCCATCCAGAAGTCTGGGCGCGCTGGATGGACCACGATCCGCTGTCGCTGCTCGACACGCCGTCCCACCAAGCGAACCTGAGGCGCCTACGTGCCTTGTACTTCGACTGCGGGCGCTTCGATCCCTACTTCCTCCACTACGGAGCGCGCGCCTTCGCACGCAAGCTCGCAGGGTTGAACATTCCTCACGTGCACGAAGAGTTCGACGACGATCACTCGTCCATCGACTATCGCCTCGATCGCTCGCTCCCGCTGCTCTATCGAGCGGTCACGCCCGCGGTCGCCACCGGTTCGGACGGCGAACGTCGAACCTAGTGCTCGGTGCCGGAAGTTCGTGGCCGGTTAGGCGCGGAGCTGCGCCGCGAGGGCAAGGCGCGAGACCGAGTCGTATCGGGAATACGGTGAGCG
>Ga0315912_10004011_pt1 | contig 14192 bp, 12 predicted proteins | sample VfabasoilMG_FD_204469 | JGI IMG/M metagenome (GOLD analysis project Ga0315912, IMG submission 204469) | Garden soil microbial communities collected in Santa Monica, California, United States - V. faba soil | ecosystem: Environmental > Terrestrial > Soil > Garden | place: USA: California... | reverse complement strand
GCTGTGAACCTTCCGTGAATCTCCCAAGTGTGGTCACAGGTCAACGCTTCCTTGAGTGAGTGGCTTCTCCCTTGAACTGTTGCGGTGTCGAAGAGCTGAACAAGTAAAGGCACCCAATGAATAAAAAATTGTGCGCAAAAGTGGCATGGTCAGGGTAATCCAGTGCATAACAATATTTTCATCGTCTGAATTGCGCACATCGAATGCAGACTCTCGCGGCACCAGTTCCGGTAGAAAAGAGCCGACATCCCCTGTCGACGTGATGGCACCGAGAACAAACCAAATCAACCCAGCGGTCCAGACCCATTTAGCGGTATCCGGCTTCCAAACCCACTGGACCAAGAAACCCAAAACAAATGCCACCGTCGAAGTCACAACATCGAATTGAATCAGGCTCCATCTACTTGCTACAAAGCCCTGGGGGTTCCAAAAAACGGTCTGCATCATGTCCGTCCCAATTGCCGCATTCAAGATGTTCAGACCGAATGAAAACAGTGATCCGGCGGATCTCCTCATACCTACTTTCATTGGACTTCACCTCTCAGGCGAAGATGCTCCCACCCCAATTGGTGAGTTGGCTGTTCGCGTTGTAGCTCGTAGCGGCCACTCTATTTGGTAGTGTCATTGTTACTGTTTGCCTTTGCGGCGTTTGGAGAACAAACAACAACTTGACACGCCATGGTACATTCAAATCGGCAGCCAAGGGTGTCTTGCAAAAGGACCCGCAAGCTGCCATTGTTATTAGCGGTCCAGCCAATCCTTTGTTGACAGATCGTTGCGGACTTGGTTAGACGGTCAATGAGTAGCCGTGCTTGCGGACTCGGTCGATCATGGTCTGGCGCACCGTGGCGATCTCTTCTTGGGACATCGTGTGATCGGCTTGCAGGGTTACGTGGAAGCTGAGACTCTTTTGCTCGGTGACGTATTCACCTATGTAGGTCACTGTGGTTTCGAAGTTTGGGATCGCTTCTCCGATGATGGCGGCTATATCTCCCGACAGTGTTCTTAGCGGGGTGATCACTGTCAGATCGAAGGAGCTTGCAGGGAAGCGGGGCAGGGCTTTGTAGCGTACTGGTTGTGCTGGTTGGCTCTGTGTCGTGTTTAAATTGAGGTCCAGTACGGCGGCTCGGCCTTCTACTAGATTGGGGTGAAGCTCTGAGAGTTTTCCGACGGTCACTCCTTGCCAGACGATGTCCCAGGCTCGCATTGGGTGGTCGGTCGAGTTCGGTTCTGCAGGCTTGGTAACTGCGCCGGGGAGCAGGTATTCGGCTAGGCGCTTGGCTTCCATTAACCCTGCCTCTCCGTTGCCGTCTCGGTTGCAGACGACTGCTCCGAGGTGGGCTATCTCTTCTGGAAGCGTGCCTGGCTTCGGGTGAATCTCATGGCCGATTTCGAAGAGCCGGAAGGAATCGAGATGCCTCAAGTTGTCGCGGATGTTCTTCACAAGGCCTGGTAGCAGGCTGTTGCGGAGCAGGCCCTGATCGGCGGAGATTGGATTCAGTACCCGCAGATTGGCGGAAGCGGATATGCCTAGCTCAGTGAGTTGGGCCTCGTTGACGAACGAGTAGTTGGAGACTTCGGTGAAGCCCTGCGCGGCGCAGGCTTGGCGTAGGTGATGCAGGTAGTCGCGCTGCGGGTTGGGTGGCGGCGGAGCGACGGGTAGCAGCGGCGAGGTCGGGATGATGTTGTCGTAGCCGATCATGCGGCCTATCTCTTCGACCAGGTCCTCTTTGAGAGCGATGTCTTTGGTGGCTCTCCACGTGGGGACCTTGACGGAGTAGACTTCGGGCGAGGTCTCTTCCACTCCGAATTCCAGGGCATTCAAGATGGCGCGAACCTCGGTGCCCTCGACGTTGCGGCCCAGCTTGTCTCGAAGCCATGTTAGCGGGAGCATGATCGGCGCGGCTTGCTTCAGCGGTCCGGAGTTATCGACTACACCTCCCACCAGTCGGATTCCGGGGGACACAATTTGGAGCAGTGCCAGGGCGCGTGCCAGACCTCGGAGCGTGTTGTGCGGGTCCTGTGATTTCTCGAAGCGCATGGAGGCATCGGTGCGGAGCTTCATGCGGGACGAGGTTTTGCGGACCGAGCCGGCGTGGAAGTTGGCACTCTCTAGTACGATGCGGGTGGTCTTGGCGGTAACCCCTGTGGCGAGCCCGCCGATGATGCCGGCAACAGCGATAGGGCCGTTGGCATCGGCGATCACGAGCGACTGATCGTCGAGCGTGTAGGTCTCCTGATTGAGGCCGACCATTGTCTCGCCGGACTTGCTCTTGCGGACTTGGATCGTACTGCCGCTGAGCGTGTCGAGATCGAAGGCGTGCATCGGTTGGGGTAGCTCGGCGAGGACGTAGTTGGTGACGTCGACGATGTTGTTGATCGGGTTCAGTCCGACGGCTTCGAGTCGGTATTGGAGCCAGAGGGGTGACGGTTGTACGGTTACGTTCTCAAAGACCAGAGCGGAGTAGCGTGGGCAGAGGGTGTGGTCTTCGATCTGCACTTCGACCGGCGCGGCACCATTGGGGAGTAGCGCGAGGTCCACCGGGTCTTTGAGCTTTAGGCCAAGTATGGCGGCGACCTCACGAGCCATGCCGTGGTGGCCCCAGAGATCGGGACGGTGTGTGAGCGACTTGTTGTCGATCTCGATGATGTGGTCGGGGATGCAGCCTGCGATGGAGTCGCCGGGGTTGGCGTCGAGTTCCATGATGCCGACGTTGTCGCGGTTGAGCCCGAGCTCGGCACTGCTGGCCAACATGCCTTCGCTCTCGATGCCGGAGACCGTGCGTGTCCCGAGCGGGACGTAGGCGGTGATGATTCCGGCGCGGCAGTTGGGTGCTCCGCAGACTACGGTCTTCGTGCCATAGCGGACCGTATCGACGATGGCCTTGGCGTTTTTACTGCCGGGGATGGGCTCGGCGGAGATGACCTTGGCGGCGCACACCTGCGAGAGATGGGTCCCGACGGGTTCGACGCCTTCCTGCTCGGCGGTGTGGAGCGTGATGCTTAGCCCGAGCTGATGCGGGTCGATGTTGAGGCCTTCGGTGAGCTCAGAGAGCCAGTTGTAGGAGAACTTCATGGCGTCAGAATTGGTTGAGGAAGCGGAGGTCGCCGCCTTGCAGGAGTCGGATGTCGTCGATGGCGTAGCGCATCATGGCAAGTCGGGTGAGTCCGAGGCCGAAGGCGAAGCCGTTCCATTTGTCGGGGTCGATGTTGCCGGAGCGGAGGACGTTGGGGTGGACGAGGCCGCAGGGAAGCAGTTCGAGCCAGCCACTGTGTTTGCAGACGGGGCAGCCGGAGCCGTTGCACAGGAGGCAGCGGATGTCGAGTTCAAAGCCGGGTTCGACGAAGGGGAAGTAGCCGGGGCGGAGGCGGACCGAGACGTCGCGGTGGAAGATGCCGGCGAGCAGGATCTTCATGAAGTAGATGAGGTTGGCGACCGAGACGTGCTTGTCGACCATCATGCCTTCGAGCTGGTAGAAGGTGTGTTCATGGCTGGGGTCGACCTCTTCGTTGCGGAAGACGCGGCCGGGGGCGATCATGCGGAGCGGGGGGCCGAGTCGCTGCATGCCGCGGATCTGGACGGGCGAGGTGTGTGTGCGGAGGAGGTTGCCGCCGTCGAGCCAGAAGGTGTCCTGCATGTCGCGGGCGGGGTGGTCCGGCGGGATGTTGAGGGCGTCGAAGTTGTTGTACTCGGTCTCGACCTCGGGGCCGCTGAGGACGGTGAAGCCCATGGAGCGGAAGAGTTCTTCGATCTCGCGCTGGATGAGGGTGACCGGGTGGAGGCTGCCGGGACGGATGCCGGGAGCGGGGCGGGTGAGGTCGAGCCATTCGGTGCTGAGTCGGGCGTTGAGGGCGGCGTTCTGGAGCTGGGTGATGCGGGTGTCGAGGGCGGTCTCGATGGCGAGCTTGGCGGCGTTGATCTGCTTGCCGAGTTCGGAGCGCTCAGCGGGGGAGAGCTTGGCCATGTCCTTACTGGCCTGGGTGATGGAGCCTTTGCGTCCGAGGACCTCGACGCGGAGGGCTTCGAGATCGGCCAAGTCGGCTGCGGCGGAGACGCGTTGAAGGGTAGACGACTGGAGTTGGTCGAGCATCGGCGGGTAAAGGTCAGGTTAGCATGGGGTGGGTTGGGTTCGTTTGGTGAAGTTGGTTTGAGTGTCGCATTGTGTCGCGTTGTGTCGCATTGTGTCGCGTGGACTGAGCCCGTCAGTGAGACAGTTGAGAATTACGACACTTGCCCATCGCCATGCTATAAACAGTACGACACAAGCAAGAGAAAATAGCTCTTTGCCCGTGGGTTTTGGTGCTTGTGGCGCGTCATAGTAAGTGTGCCCCAGCAGATTGCCGATGAGGAGGTGATTCTCCTCTATCGCGACACCATCCGGCCCCTATACGCGTACGTATCGCGTAGGGTGGGCGGTGACCGCGGCCTTGCGGAGGACTTGGTGCAGGAGACATGGATGAAAGCTCTTGGCGATTGGCCTCGGAACGGAATTCCTGATGATCCCCTGGCTTGGCTGGTTCGAGTTGGGCTGAGTGTGCTTGTCAGTCATTTTCGGCGCGTGTCTCCGCGCCTTGCCGATCCTGTCGACCTTGATAAATGCGAGGCCCTTTCGGGAGATCCGGATGTGGCGGCTGCATTGGGGTGGGGCATGGCCCGATTGGGTCCAGGACAAGCGGAAATCCTGGAGGCATTTTATTTTGAAGGGAAAACAGTCCGAGAGATTGCAGAAGAGTTTTCGACTTCGGAACGCGCTGTGGAGGGACGTCTACGGCGGGCAAAATCGAATCTGAGGGCGGAGATGGAGAAAGTGTGTACATCGACGAGGGACGAATTTCGGAAGGAGAAATCTAATGTTGGAAAAACACCAACCTGACCATGAGTTTGTGCGGAAGTTGGAGTGGCAGATCGTCAGCGAGGCGCGGAGGCGCGGAAGGCCGGATGCCGGGTTGCCGTCTCGCGCTCGGCGGGTAGTGGTTGTTGCGGGATTGATGCTGGCTTCGATGGGTATTGGGGGCGTGACTGTCGCGTTGGCGTTTCAGACCAGGGCCAATGCACAGAGAGATACATTGGTAGCGGGTGTTTCGCAGCGGATCGAGCTTTCCAGACAACGGCTGAAGACAGTCCGTGAACTGGAGGAACAGGCGGAGCGCCAGGTGTCGCTTGGCTTGGCGAAGGAGGAGGTTGCAGCGAAGGCGCGTTTCAAGAAGACGGAAGCAGAGGCGCAGCTTCGATTGCTGGAGTTGGAGCTGGCCGAGATTTCGTTTCCGAACGGTTGCGGGTTGGAATTACGGTGCCCCAATCGGCGTTGGAACTGGAAAAGAAACAGTGGAGCGACGTGCGCAAACGGCTGGAACTTGGCGCGGCCGATTTAGGTGAAGTTAATGCCGCTCATGTGCGGGTTGTGGAGGCTGAATCGGCGGTGGAGTCTTTTCAGAAGAAAGTAGAGCTTCGCCAACTGTTTCTGAAAGGCGGAATCCGGGCGGCAGAGGCGGAGTTGAGACTGCTGGAAATAGAGGGCGAACAGCGGCTGAAGGCACTCAGGCCGATGGCGGAACTGGCGGCGAAGGAAGCGGAGAGAGTGAAAGGGCGATACGAATTAGGTGCTGCTCAGATTGCCGAGGTTTCCGCTGCCAATTTGCGATGGGAGGAAGCAAGGCTTGAGGTAATGAGGGTGGAACAACAGGTGTTGTTGATCAAGGGACAGGCGAGGCTTACGTCCACTGGGAAGTGAAGCTCAGTCCATGGGCTGAATGGGAACAAGCAAGAGCGGCATGGAGTCTATTAACTTGTAGGTTCGTTGAAAAATGACTTGGACACGGTTTGGGATGTTGGTTGTTGGATGCTTCGGCGTTGTTCTCGGGTTGCCGGTGTTGGCCTTTGTTGCTGTGTCGAATCCGAGTGCTGCCGATACGGAGCAATACGCTGTCTATTCGGCTTACATCGAAGATGGTTTGACAGGCGAATCGCATAGTTTGGGTAAGCGTCGGGGGACCGTCTTGATCGCTTCGGAGGCCACATTTTTTGGTGGGTCAAATCCCATTCGGAGATTGCGCGACTAAGGGAAAGATGGATTGTGGTGAATCGCTACAGCATGTGGGTGTCATGAAAATGGCGAGTTTGCTTCGTTTCAGCACGGCTGTTCTTGTCGTCGCCTTCATCCTCCCCACTCTTCCATCGCAGGAGTTGAATCCGTTGGACCCCACCGACATCCGCCTTGGCGTAGAGGAGGCCGATGTTATTGTGACCGGCGAGTTCAAGGTGAATTGGTTTTATCCTTGGCTTGATGGCTGGCATTACAGTGGTGCATTGCGGGTCGGGGAAGTGTTGTATGGGGATGGCCGAGTTGAGCGCCAGATCCCGTTTCGGTGGTTGGAGGGGTTTGGGAGTAGTTGTCTGATGTGTGATCGACTTAGCTGGTTTGATCGCAGGTCAGGAATTTGGCTGCTTACGAAGAAGGGCGGATCGTTTCAGTTTTCAGGCACGGTGGCAACGCTTTGCGGAGAAGCATTACCAATGGAAGCACGCGCAATTGTTGTAGAGGCCATTCGGCGACGGGGGGCGGCGAAATAGACGGCGCTTGACACCATGGGTCGAGCTTGATGTTTGGTGGGAAGGCTTGACATGGTTGACCTCTTGTTGAAGCTATCGGCGAAGGGCGCGAAGTTTGCTGAGGTGCCGCTGGTACTGCGCTATGACTGGAAGGAATGGCGGAGCAAGATGTCGGCGGTTGGGGGACGTGGTTATCAGGTGTGGTCGTGATGGATGGTTAGCAGAGCGGTGCTTGGGATTTCCGCAACTTCGCGTAAAGGGCAGGGTAGAGTCGGTGGTTTTCCTGACGGAAGGCTTCGAATTCGATTCGGTCCTGAGCGAGATAGCGGTCAACGGCATCGCGGTTTGCTGTGTAGTAGGCCAATGCGCCGAAGATTCGATCGAGTCGTAAGACTGGAAATGATTCACTGATTCCTTCAGGAGATTCCCTTCTCAGGAAGGCGTACACTACAGAGTCGAGCGACACGCGGGTGTCGCGGATGTAGAACCCGCCGTTGCGTTGCTCAATGTATTCGGCGAACATAGCTTGGTCTGCTTTTGCAGTATAGCGTTAGACTTTGGCCCGGAGGGGGTTTTGTTGGTTGCCGAACTCCTAGCTGGTGTGGCTTGATTCGTGCGCGGCTCTCAAAGAGGATGAGCATAGATGGCGGGACTAACTGGCTGTGCTGGTGTTTGAAGGCTCTGCGCAACAAACTCGAGTACGGACGCGATCTGCTCGCGTGTCACGTCAAATTGCTCCATCACTTCCTCGACGCTCAAATCCTCAAGGTTTTCAATCACGGTGGCGACAGGCAGTCGTGTATCTCGAAACACCCACGCGCCGCTCACTTTGCCTGGGATGCTCTCCACAGCTTCACATTGCGACCAGTCGAGAATCGGCATGAATAACGTTCCTATTCTTAGAGTACACGTAATCCTGCCGCAATCAGCGGCTAGTACAGCGTTCCGGCAATTTGTTAGCACAATAAACCGCTCCCGCTGAAAACAAGCACCGACTCCCTTGCGGTCGCGGCTCGGTATGGGCATTCGTTCGTCTCACTTCGCGCCCTGGCGGGCGCGGCTCAACTTATTAACCTACGCCAGCGTATTCAATGCGCAGGTTCTGGATTTTTCGTAACCTGCGATTTGGGATTCGTGTTGTTGGATGTAGCCTAGTTCATCAATGCCGTTTAGCAGGCAGTGTTTGCTGAACGAGTCTACGGCGAACTTTACTTTGGTTCCGTCTGGTAGGGCCAGGGTTTGGGATTCCAGGTCTATTGAGATGGGGGTGTTTTCCGCGAGTGCGAAGAGTTTGGCGTGGATTTCTTTGGAGACTACCACTGGCAGCAGTCCGTTCTTTAGTGAATTGCCTTTGAAGATATCGGCGAAGGATGTGCTGATTACAGCTCGGAAGCCGAATTGCGTGAGCGCCCATGGGGCGTGTTCGCGGGAGCTTCCGCAGCCGAAGTTGTCTCCGGCTAGGAGGATGCTGGCACCTTGTCCACGTGGGGTGTTGAGGATGAAGTCGGCTTTTGGGGAGCCGTCGGCGTTGTAGCGCCAATCGCAGAAAAGTTGTTTGTCTAGTCCGTCTTTGGTGGTTGTTTTTAAGAACCGGGCCGGGATGATTTGATCGGTATCGATGTTATCTACCGGCATCGGTACCATGCGGCTTTCGATGATTTTGTATTGGCTCATGGTTAGTTGCTCCCCAACATGGTTCTTGCGTCGGTTACCACTCCGTTGACTGCGCTGGCTGCTGCGGTGAGCGGACTGGCCAGGAACGTTCGCCCTCCCTTGCCTTGGCGACCTTCAAAGTTTCGGTTTGAGGTGGACACGCTGTATTCACCGGGGCTGAGTTGATCGCCGTTCATGGCGATGCACATGGAGCAGCCGGCTTCGCGCCAATCGGCGCCTGCCTCGCGGAAGATTTTGTCAAGGCCCTCGGCTTCGGCCTGTCGCTTGATGGTTTGTGATCCGGGGACCACCATCATGCGGACCTTGGAATTTACTTTGCGGCCTTTGAGAAGCCCAGCGGCGGCCCGCAGATCCGAGATGCGCGAGTTGGTGCAGCTTCCGACGAAGACCACGTTGACGGGTTGGCCGATCATGGGTGCTCCTGGTTTGAGGTCCATGTACTTGAGTGCTTTGGTGAGCGAATCGCGTTCGAGGGGATCGCTGACGGCGCTTGGGTCGGGGATGTTTGCCGTGACAGGGATTCCCATGCCTGGGTTGGTGCCGAAGGTGATCATGGGTTCCAGGGCGGTGCCATCCAGGTTGAGAGACAGGTCGTACGTTGCGCCTGCATCTGTGGGGAGTTGCTTCCAGCGTGCGAGTGCGGCGTCCCAATCTGCGCCTTTGGGTGCGTAGGTGCGTCCGAATAGAAATTGATACGTTGCGTCGTCAGGGGCGATCAGGCCGGCGCGTGCTCCGCCTTCGATGGCCATGTTACAGACGGTCATGCGCTCTTCCATGGAGAGTGCGCGGATTGCTGATCCAGTGAATTCGAAGACGCAGCCAGTGCCGCCGCCGATTCCAATTTTGGCGATCACGGCGAGGATGATGTCCTTTGCGGTGACTCCTGGTTTCAGGTAGCCATCGACGTTGATCTGATAGCTTTTTGACGGGCGCTGCAAGAGGCACTGCGTTGCCAGAACGTGTTCTACTTCACTGGTTCCGATGCCGAACGCCAGTGCGCCGAAAGCTCCGTGGGTGGCGGTGTGGCTATCACCGCAGACGACGGTCATGCCGGGTTGGGTGAGTCCATGCTCGGGTCCAATGACGTGTACGATGCCTTGCTTGTCGCTTTGAAAACCGAAGTGCGGGATGCCGAATTGCTTGCAGTTAGTTTCGAACTGCTCGACCTGATTTTTGGCGATGGGATCGACAATGGGCAGGTTGCGCGGGGTGGTAGGCGTCGAGTGATCTGTGGTGCCGAAGGTGAGGTCTGGCCGACGGACCTTGAGTCCACGTGCGCGGATTCCGGAGAAGGCTTGGGGCGAGGTCACTTCGTGGACGAGGTGCAGATCGACGTAGAGCAGGGAAGGCGCGCCTTCCTGTGTAGAGACTACGTGCGAATCCCAGACTTTTTCTATGATGGTTTTCGGTTGATTGCTCATGTTTAGATTGCCTCGCACACGGCCTGGCCGACTTGTTGGGTGGTGGCCGGTGTGCCTTTCGGTTTCAAGTCGCCTGTGACACGTCCGCTATTGAGGACGTCTTCCATCGCTTTGTTGACGGCCGCAGCTTCCTCTTTGAGTCCGAAGCTGTATTCCAGCATGGCCGCGACTGAGCCGATGGCTCCGAGCGGGTTTGCTTTGTTTTGACCGGCGATGTCGGGTGCCGAGCCGTGGACCGGTTCGTAGAGACCTACCCAGTAGCCGTTGTCTTTCTTCGCGCCGATGGATGCAGACGGCAACATGCCGATGGACCCAGCAAGCACCGCGCCTTCGTCGCTCAGGATATCGCCGAAGAGGTTTTCGGTTACCAGGACATCGAAGCGCTTGGGTGCCAATACGAGCTGCATGGCGCAGTTGTCGACGAGCAAGTGATCGAGTTCAATGTCTGGATAGTCCTTTGCAACTTCGACTACAACTTTGCGCCAGAGCTGCGAGTTTTCGAGGACATTGGACTTGTCTACGCTGGTGACTTTCTTACGGCGGTTGCGGGCGAGTTCCATTGCCATGCGCGTGACACGTTCGATTTCCGCGCGCGTGTAAACCATGGTGTTGATGGCGCGCTCTTCCGGGCCGGAGCCGGAGATGCCGCGCGGGGTGCCGTAGTACATGCCTCCGGTGAGTTCGCGCACGATGATCATGTCGGTGCCTTCGACGAGGTGGTTCTTGAGTGGCGAGGAATCGATCAGTGCGGCGTAGGCTCGGACGGGGCGGAGATTGGCGAAGACGCCGAGTGCTTTGCGAATTCCGAGGAGTCCACGTTCGGGGCGCTTTTCCGGTGGTGCGTTGTCGAATTCAGGGAGTCCAACCGCACCCATTAAGGTTGCGTCGGCTTCCAGAGCTGCGGCTTCGGTTTCCGGCGGAAGCGGCGTGCCGGTTTTATGGATAGCCACGCCTCCGAGGAGGCCTTCGGTGAGATGTACTTTGTGTTTGAACTTTGCGGCGACGTGGTTCAGGACGCGCACGGCTTCGCGCGTGACTTCAATGCCGATCCCGTCTCCGGGCAGAGTAAGAACTTTGAATTCCATGATTGTTTGTGTTGTTTCCTTGAGGGGCTAGTCGGCGACGGCTTCGGGGGTCTCCGCTAGAACCTTATCTATGATGCCAGCAATCTCGTCGTTGCGCACTCCCTTTTTTCGGTCGGCCATGGTGGTGAAGCGCTCGTAGACTTCGTTGAGTTGTTCCTTGGTGAGGTTGTGGCCGAGGTCGACGCAGCGCTGGCTGAGGGCGTGGCGTCCGCTGTGCTTGCCGAGGACAAGGCGGCCCTCGGGAACACCGACCACTTTGGGATCGACGATCTCGTAGGTGGACTTGTTTTTGAGGTACCCGTCCTGGTGGATTCCCGCTTCGTGGGCGAAGGCGTTCTCTCCGACGAGGGCCTTGTTGGGTTGCGGACCGAAGGTGATCAGGGAGGTCAGCAATTGGCTGGCGGGGTAGAGATGCTCCGGTACGATCTTGGTTTCGAAGGGGAGTAAGTCATTGCGAATCTTCATGGCCATGACCACTTCTTCAAGGGCTGCATTGCCTGCACGTTCGCCGATGCCGTTGATGGTACATTCGACCTGTCGTGCTCCAGCTTGGACGGCTGCCAGGGAGTTAGCAACGGCTAATCCCATGTCGTCGTGGCAGTGCACGCTGACGATGGCACGGTCTCCTAACGCCTTTACAATGCGTGCGATGAGAGCTGCGTATTCATGTGGTACTGACCATCCGACTGTGTCGGGGAGGTTGACCGTGCGTGCTCCGGCTTCGACGACGGCTAGACTGACTTGTTCCATGTAATCGGGGTCTGTACGGGTGGCGTCTTCGGCGGAAAACTCTACGTCGTCGACGTACGTGCGAGCAAGTCTTACTCCTGCAACTGCTTCATCCAGTATCTGTTGACGACTTTTATTAAACTTATACTTTATGTGAATATCGCTGGTGGCGATGAAGGTGTGGATGCGTGGACGCTTGGCTTTTTCCAGAGACTTGGCAGCCCGTTCAATGTCTTTGGTGACCGAGCGAGCGAGGGCGGCTACCTGGACCCAATTGTACTCGGATGAGACGGCTTGGACGGCTTCAAAGTCGCCATCGGAGGCGATGGGGAAGCCTGCTTCGAGGATGTCTACGCCAAGTTCGACGAGCTTCTTGGCCATGCGGAGTTTTTCGGGCACGGTCATGCTGCAACCGGGGGACTGTTCTCCGTCACGGAGGGTGGTATCGAAAATGTAAACGCGATTGGTCATGGGAGTCTCCACTTTCAAAGACTAGTATGAAGCACTCCTCTGAATTTAGCAAATTTATAATTTTGTATATAACTATAAATTATAAGAATGAAGCTGCTGGAGGGTGGCCAGGAGTTCGGCTTGGCTTACGGGTTTGGTGAGGCAGGCAGAGAGAGGGAGTAGCTGTTGATTTCTTTGTGAGGCGGTATCGCCGATTTGTGCGAGGATCACGATGGGGGTTTCGGTGCGGGAGCGGAGCTGGGATGCGAGTTCGATTCCGCTGGTGCCATTGAGTTGAGACGATATGATGGCGAGGGATGGTTGGTGGTGCAGCAGTGCAAGAGCCTTGTCGGCATTGGAGGCGAGCAAAGGGTTTGCCCCCCAGCTATTGAGGATGGTTTCCAGATTGTGGAGGCTGGCAAGATTGCTATCGACGGCCAGGATGGAAATGCCGTCGAGGTTGGCAGGCGGGGGTGCGTCGGCGGTTACCGGCAGTCCAAAGTTGGCGGTGAAAGAGAATGTGCTGCCATGTCCGGGTTCACTTTCGAGCCAGAGGCGACCACCCATGAGGGCCGCGAGCTTATTGCTGATGGCGAGGCCGAGTCCTGTGCCGCCGAACTTGCGTGTCATGGAGCCGTCGGCCTGGGTGAAAGCGTCGAAGATGCGGGCCTGTGCGTCTTTGGCGATGCCGATTCCGGTATCACGAACATCGAAGCGCAGCACAACGCCTGTTTCGGTTGTGGCTTCGAGCGAAACGGCAAGGGCAACCTCACCCTGAGCGGTGAATTTGATGGCATTGCCGATCAGGTTTACGATGATTTGTCGGAGGCGGACAGCGTCACCGGCGACACAATCGGGGACCGAGGGTGGAATCTGGCAGATCAGTTCCAGATTTTTTCGTGCCGCGCTGAGCGCCATGAGACGGAGCGCGTCGTCGAGACAGGTTCTTAGTTGGAACGGCACGGATTCCAGTTCCAGTTTGCCGGCTTCAATCTTGGAGAAGTCGAGAATGTCGTTGAGGACGGTCATCAGAATATCTGCGGACTCTTTGACAATGCTGAGATACTCGTGCTGTTCGGCGGTGCATTCGGTGGTGAGGGCCAGTTCGGTCATGCCCATGATTCCGTTCATGGGAGTACGGATCTCGTGGCTCATGTTGGCAAGGAACTCGGACTTAGCCTTGTTGGCGGCCTCGGCGTCTTTTTTGGCGGCTCGGGCTTTTCGAATTCCCCAGGCAAGAAACGCGATTCCGAGCAAAGCAATGCCGAGAAAGATTCCAAAGAAGCGGGTACGTTTCTCTCCGGATTCAATCGCCAATGCAGTGCGCGTCTGGGCGGCGGAGTAGGGAGACCATTTGTCGAGGCTGCGGACGATGGTGCCATCTTCCATCAGTGCCGAGATTTCCTCACGCAGAAGATCGGCAACCTCGCCCGATTTCTTTTGCGACATGACGGCAACCTCGCTGATGGCTCCGGGGACAAAGCGTACGGTGAGGGGAACATTCTGGCAGGCTGCGGGGCGATCGAGCAGCATTTCATCGAACAGGCGAGCTTCTAGAAATCCGGCATCCACCTCGCCGGTACACGCTGATTCCAGGACATGGGAGAAGTTTGCTTTCTCTACGAGGCGGGACTTTGAGAGGCTCTTTTGAGCGACTACCGTCGCCAGCTTGAACCCGGGATAGGCAACGGTTCTACCTGCTGCAAGCTCGGGGGTGGTGATGCTGCGGTCCCGCCGGGAGATGAGACAGAAGCTGTTTTCCAGCCAAGGCCGGGTCATGTGAAACTCGGACTGACGGTTTGCGGTAATGCCAACGGACGACCAAATGTCGACCATGTTCCCTCTCAGTGCTTCCTCAGGAGAAATGCCTAGAACATAGATCCACTCTAGTTCGACACTTCCACGCTGCGCCGCGGTGGAGAGGACATCCACAGCCAAACCGTACGGTCCGTCGGGGCCTAAGGCCGTAAATGGCAGAGTACGGTCGTAGCCGACCCGGACCCTTTGCCGTCCGGGCGACTCATACCAGTTGGCACAAGATAGGACGGTTCCCGCAATGCCACACACGAGCAGCACGAGGCCCGCAAGTTTTTTCCCGTGATGAGGCGGCTTCGGCATTCCTCACCTTGGCTTATCGGGAAGGAAGGTCGGAAGGAATAATTGTTTTGAGGAGGAATGGGAGAAAGCGGTTACAAGGCGGTAAGAATGGTATCAGTGCGTGCTAACTCGTTGTTTTTGTTAGTAACCTGTTTTTGATTTCTTATCCTGTGTCATTGTGTTTTA
>Ga0315912_10004010_pt1 | contig 14196 bp, 8 predicted proteins | sample VfabasoilMG_FD_204469 | JGI IMG/M metagenome (GOLD analysis project Ga0315912, IMG submission 204469) | Garden soil microbial communities collected in Santa Monica, California, United States - V. faba soil | ecosystem: Environmental > Terrestrial > Soil > Garden | place: USA: California... | reverse complement strand
GAGACTGTCCGACGCGAGCCCCTGGATCTTGATGGGCGTGGACCAGCCGCCCGAATCGATCGAACGATAGAGGTCGCGCTCTCCATCACGTGCCGAGTCGACGATCGCTTCCTTCCCGTCGGAACTGATCGCGAGATTCGGCTCGTCCGAAGTAGACGAAAGCGACAGGAGCTCTGTTGGTGCTTGCCAAGGGTCTGTGCGAGCACCACGCGTGCTTCTCCACACATTCCTCGTCGCGTCACTGCGATTCGACGTAAAGAATAGCAACAGACCGTCGGCGGAGAGCTCCGGCGAACTTTCCTGTGACCCCGTATTGAGCACGCCGATGGGTGCTGGAGGGGCCCATGGCTGATCCGCTGCGGAGCGACTGGTCTCGAACAGGTCGAACTGGTTTCCTCCCAAGTCTCGCATCAACACCATGTAGAGCTGGTCGGCAGTGCACGTCGGATCTTCGTAGCCGTCACCTGACAACTCGGGAACGATCGATGGCGTCCCAAACTCGTTGGCGAGTGTGCCGTCACTGCCCGCACCATCAATTCCACCGTCCTCTCCACCGTCCTCAACGCAGTGGCCGGAGAATGGACCGGCCGCCTCACCAAATCGCCTGCCGCATTGAGGGTCTGGGAAGCTGCAATACCCTACCGACTCGCAGACACCATTCGGTCCACACTCCGAATCAGTCGCGCATGGAAATGCGCCGGAGCGGAGGCAGGCCGTCATCAATGACGACGCGACGACGATCCATCGCAACCCCACCACGACCTCAATGATACGCCCTCGACCTGGAGTTGTCGTGGTCCAAGATCCGCGCCGGCGTGCGGCATGTGAGTAGAGTCGCGGCGACTACTGCCATCCGCCTGCGGTCCACGTCCATTTGCCATTGACGTTGTCCCAGCGGCCGTCGACCCAATGCTTCGCCGCGCGCTCGCGCTCCCAGTGACCCGGGATCCACTCGTAGTCGCCATCGCGCCACTCGTGGTTGCCCTTCACCCATACGAAACCCTTCTTCGCGGTGGGTGCCGGCTCGTCGATCGGTGGCGGCGGCGCATCTTGCGCAGTGGGCGCGTCGAGGAACGCACCCGCTGTCCACGTCCACGTCCCTCCGGTGTTCTCCCACTTACCATCTCGCCAACGCTTTCCGCGCGGGCGTGCTTGGAGCTTCCCCGCCACCCACTCGTAGGCACCGTCCTGCCACTCCCAGTGGCCAGCGACCCAGACTTGACCGCGGCGGAACTGACGCTTTTCTTCTAATGGCGCGGGAGGCGCAGGCGGCGTCTTCGGCGCATCGACCCACACCCCGGTCGTCCACGTCCACTTTCCACCGGAGTTGTCCCAGTGACCGTCCTGCCACTGCTTCCCGCGCTGCCGCCTCTCGAGATGGCCCGGCACCCAGTCATACGAACCGTCCTGGAACTCCCAGTAGCCCTTTACCCAGACGCTGCCGCGTCGCTGTTGCGGTGTCTCCGCGACTTCGGCAGGTGGTGGCTCCTGCTCTTTCGGTGCGTCGACCCAGCTGCCGGCGGTCCACTCCCAGTGATCGCCCTTGTTGTCCCAGCGGCCGGCATTGAAGCGCTTCCCCTTGCGGCGCGACTCGTAGTGGCCCTTCTTCCATACCCACTGCCCTTTCCACTCGTACTGACCCGCAACCCACACCTGGCCACGTCGTGGAACGAACTTCTCCTCTTGGGGAGCGGGCGGTGCGCTCGTCGGGCCGCGCATCGCGGGTGCTCCGCGATGATCGCGAGGTTGTGCCCTCACGGATGCAGCTCCGCCGAGCGCCATGATGAGAATCGTTGCAAGGAAGGTAGTGCGCATCCGGTGAGCATGAGCAAGCGCCCGCATCATCACGAGCGCGGCAACAAAACTTCACAATGGGGCCTCGTGCCACGCGTCATCGAAGCGTCGGCCAGATGTGAAGGACTGTACGCGGCGATAAGCCCCGACGGCCTGATCGGTCGCTCTCGTGCGGCTCACTTGCCGACGTCCGCGGCCTCTAGCCTCTACCGTACATCAGCGATAGCGAGCGGGGTCGATCCCGAAGCGGGCGATCCAGCGCTGCAGCTGCATGCGTGCCTTGCCGGTCTGGCGCGCGACGGCGCTGACGTTGCCGTTGTGGGTCTTCAGCATCTCGATCAGATCGTCACGCAGGGCGCGCTGCTCGGCATCGAGCTCGGGCGCAGCATCGACGGCCAGCGTCGACGGTCTGCGCAGAGACGCCGGGAGGTGCGTGCTTTCGATCGTTTCGGAGGTTCCCGCGAGAGCGAGCGCGGTCTCGAGACAACGCTCGAGCTCGCGGATGTTGCCGGGCCACGCATACCGCGCGAGCGTGCGCACGGCATCGAGCGAGAAGCGCACGGGGCGGCCGGGCGCGAGGTGCGCGAGCAGTGTGCCGGCGAGCAGGCCGAGGTCGACGCGGCGGTCGCGCAGCGCAGGGAGCTCGACACAGAACCCGGCGATGCGGGCGTAGAGGTCGGCCCGAAATGCCCCGGCGCGCACGCGCGCGTCGAGGTCGTGCAGCGTCGCGGTGACGAGACGGAAGTCGACCGGGACCGCACGCGTGTCGCCGACCGGCATCACCTCGCGCTCCTGCAGCACGCGGAGTAGCGCGGCTTGGGCGGGCAGCGCGAGGTCGCCGATCTCGTCGAGGAACAGCGTGCCGCCGTGAGCCTGGCGGACGAGGCCAGTACGATCCTCGGTCGCGCCGGAGAACGCGCCGCGCCGAACGCCGAACAACTCGGCCTCGACGAGCGAGGCTGGCAGCGCGGCGCAGTTGACCGCGACGAGCGGGCCACTGCGCCCGGACAGCGCATGGATGGCACGGGCGATCAGCTCCTTGCCGGTGCCAGTCTCGCCACCGATCAGGATCGGGACCACCGACGGCGCCATCGTGCGGACCTGCGCGAGGTCGTGGGCGAGCTCGGGATCGACGGTAGCCAGACCGGGAGGATCCAGTGGCAGTGTCGACGTATCGAGGTCGCTCGCACCCGTCCGACGCTCGATCGTCACGAGCGTGTGGCCAAGCTCGAGCCAGTCGCCTTCGCGCATCACCACCGACTGCGCCGGCTGACCATCGAGGGACGTCCCGTTCTTGGAGCCGGCATCGCGCACGAGCCAGCGGCCGAGCTCGCGCTCGATCACCGCATGCTTGGTCGACATCTGCGGATCGGGGATCGTGACGGCCAGGACGCGCCGATGGTCGACGGTCGTGAGCGTCGCGTGGCGATCGGCGCCGCGGCCCAGCGTGACCATGTCGACGTCTGCGAGCGAGAAGCGCGCCGACAGCGCCGCAGGTCGCGCGCCCTCCAGCGCGATGAACAACAGCGGTGCGGGTGGTTCAGCCTCGCTGCTCGTCGGCCTCACGGAGAGTGTTACATCCGGGGCTTCCGGCACGATTCGTCGATCCTGAACCGATGGCACTTGAGGTACAAGGGCGCATGGTCGGTCGCCCTTGCATCGCGCTACTCGCGCTGTCGGCGGCAGCGTGCGCAGACGAGCCCGCGCCGACGCCAGCGCCTGCACCCGCGCGACCGCCGACCGTCACGACCGGGCCCCGGACGCTGCCGACCCCGCCCGTCGAGAACGACGTCGAGATCCGCCTCGTCTCCCCCGGCGCCGAGCCCAGGCAGCCGCTGCGCTACCGCCCACGCGTCGGGCAGGAGCAGATGCTCGTGCTCGAGAGCGGCATGGACATGGCGATGATCGCGAATGGCAACCGCATGTTCGGCCAGAAAGGGACGACGACCGGAAGCATCACGGTCCGCGTCGACAAGGTCGAGGGTGAGCGCATCACGGTCGCGCTCACCGTGCTCGAGCTCAGCGCGCCGAGCTACGACCCGACCGACTTTTCCTCGCCGCGGATCCTGGCGAATCAGAGCGGCACGTTTGTGATGAGCGATCGTGGTCGTGTGCTCGACACGAACTTGCCGTTTCTCGAGAATAGCCAGCTCGCGCGCGATGCGTTCCAGCTCACCGAGTATCTGTTCCAGTTGCCGGAGGAACCGGTCGGCCGCGGTGCGCGGTGGGAGGTGCGCTCGGTGGCGCTACGCAACGGGCTCGCGATCCGCTCGGTCGATCACGTCGAGCTGATCGAGCTCGATTCGACCACGGGTCGCACGAAGACGACGATGGACCTGGAGAGCTGGCCGCAGCTCGTCAATTCGTGGGCGCAGGATCCGGTCACCGTGTTCGAGACACTCACGTTCCGTTCGTCCGGATCCGGCGAAGGGACGTTTTCCCTCGAGCGACCGATGCCGGGCGAATCGACGACGAAGTTCCAGTTCACCTCGGACATGCGGATCCGGCGCCCCGACATCACCCAGAACATCACGATGACGATGGACGCGAACCTCCACACCCGTGAGGCGAATGGCGGACGTCCCCGATAGCGACGACCCCGGCGTCACCGCGACGCTGCCGGCGAAATCGTCGGACCCCGCCCAGACCGCGACGATCCCGGCGCGTCCGGGTGCGGTCGCAATCGCGGCGCCGCCGCCGGCCGACCGTGGCGAGCGCGATATCACGTCGGCGGCCGAGGACCTTGCCGACCTGCCGGTCGTCGACCCCGATACGTACGTGTTCGGCCGCTACTTCGCGCGCGGCGGCATGGGCCGGATCGCCGAGGTTCGGGACAAGCGTCTGGGGCGCGTGATCGCGATCAAAGAGCTCATCGCGAAGGATCCGGGGCTCGTCGCGCGGTTTCGTCGCGAGATCCGGATCACCGCGCAGCTCCAGCACCCGTCGATCGTGAGCCTGCACGAGGCCGGGCAGTGGGCGAGCGGCGAGCCGTTCTTCGCGATGAAGAAGGTTGCAGGGCATTCCCTGAAAGACGCGATCGATGGGTGCAAGACGTTCGAGGACCGGCTCGGCTTGCTCGCGAACGCGATCGCGATCGTCGATGCACTCGCGTACGCGCACGACCGCGGCATCATCCATCGCGATCTCAAGCCGGCGAACGTCCTCGTCGGTGAGTTCGGCGAGACCGTCGTCATCGACTGGGGCCTCGCGAAGGATCTGCACGCCACTGACGACGCACTGGATCCCGTGCCGACGCTGTCGCGCGTCGCTGACTCGCAGATGACCGCGGCCGGATCGATCCTCGGGACGCCGTCCTACATGGCGCCGGAGCAAGCCCGTGGCGAGGACGCCGACGAGCGCACCGACGTGTACGCGCTCGGTGCGATCCTGTACACGGTACTCACAGGCAAGCCGCCGTTCTCGGGCGGCGATGCAGCGGTAGTCATACAGCGCGTGCTCGACGAGGCTCCGCCACCGATCGGCGAGCTCGAGCCTGGTGTTCCCGTCGATCTCCAAACCATCGTCGCGCGGGCGATGGCACGCGAGAGGACCGCACGGTACCCGACCGCGAAGGAGCTCACCGCCGACCTCAAGCGATTCCAGACCGGCCAGCTGGTGGCCGCGCATCGCTACACGCGCCGCGAACTGTTCATGCGCTGGCTACGCCGGCACCGCGGCGCCGTACTCGTCGGTGCGATCGCGATCGTCGCGCTCGCCGCACTCGGTACCGCGAGCTTTCGCGGCATCGTGAGCGAGCGCGATCGTGCCCGTGCAGCGGAGCAGACCGCATCGGCTCGTGCCGATGCACTCGTGCTCGCGCAGGCCCGCTCGACCGTCGAGGCCGATCCGCTGCACGCGATCGCGGTTCTCGCCGATCTGTCCCCCGGCTCGTCGCACTGGCCTGCGGCTCGTCAGGTCGCCTCGGATGCGGTCGCGCGCGGGCTCCCGAAGCTCGTGTGGGACGCCGCTGGCGTGCACGAGCTCGAGCTGTCGCCGGACGGCAAGGTCCTCGCGTACGGCAAAGGATCCGAGCTTCGCTTGCGCGATCTCGCGTCCGGCACCGAGCGGGTGCTCGGCACGCACGCCGGTGACATCAACGACGTGATGTTCTCCCACGATGGCAAGCTGCTCGCGACGGCGAGCAGCGACAACAGCGTTGGCGTATGGCCTCTCGACGGGGCCCCAGCGACAAAGCTCACCGGCCATGAAGGTTGGGTCGTCGGGGTCCAGTTCTCCGACGATGACACCCACGTCATCTCGACGGCGCTCGATCGCACGACCCGCGTGTGGTCGCTCGCGACGCGCGAAGCGCGCGTGATTCCAGCGCTGCTGCGCGGCCGGTCGGCATCCGCCGATCTGCGGTGGCTGATCGGAACGCCCCCGGCGACCGAGCCGCTGAAGGGTGACGCGATATTCGAGGTCGCCACCGGCAAGCGTGTGCTCGACCTGGGCCAGCGGTGCGCGGTGTTCATCCCCGGTAAACCAGCCATCGTGCTCGCGGGCGACGGCAAGGTGGTCACGCACGACATGACGACCGGCGCCGAGGTCAAGCTCGGTGACCTCACGGAACGTTGCACCGAGATCGCGATTGGCGACGACCGGCTCGTGATCGGGACGTCGACAGGCACCGTGCTCGTCGGCACGCTGTCGGGCGAACGGTCGTGGACGTATCGCGACGTCGGCAAGCCAGTGACCGGACTCGCCATCCGCAAAGACGGCGCGTGGATCGCCGCCTGGGCACGGGAAGGCGCCGTGCACCTGCTCGACCCACGCACGCGTACGGGGCAGCCGCTGGCCGGTTCGCACGGCGATGCGTTGTTTGCCGGGGACGACCGGATCTTTGCGTTCGGTGGTGCCAAGGAGCTGCTCGCGTGGGCGACAACACGCGGCGGGGCGCGCGTGCTCGAGGCCAATTCGAATGCCCGCCGCTTCGCGCTCTCGCCGGATGGCACGACGCTGGTCTCCGGCGGCCCCGGCTTTACCCTCCGCATCACCGAGCTCGCGACGAACCAGTCGCGTGATCTGCGCGGACATACGGCCACGGTGCAACAGGTCGCCTTCTCACCCAACGGCGCGCTGATCGCAGCGCTCGACGACGACCATCACGTGCGTCTGTGGGACCGAGCCAGCGGCCGCGGCGTCGAGCTGCCCGGGCGTGGACAAGACGGCCTGCAATGGTCGCCCAGCGGCGAACAGCTTGCCGCGATCGGCGATCACGAGGACATCTCGCTGTGGTCAGTCGCCACTGGAACCATGCGTCGTCTGCAAGGTCAGCCCGGGATCACCTTCGCGCTCGCATTCGCGCCAAACGGCACGCTCGCGTCGGCCGGTTCGGATCGCACCGTGCGCGTGTGGGACCTCGCTAGCGGGAGCTCACGGATCCTCGGCACGCACGACGCTTCGATCCGTGCGATCGCGTTCTCGCCCGACGGCGCCTGGGTCGCCGCAGTCGACGAAGCGTCGAGCGTTCGGCTGTGGCCGCTTGCGGGCGGTACTCCGCGCACATTCACGGGCCACACCGGATGGGTGCTATCGGTCGCGTTCGATCCGAGCGGGAAGTGGCTCGCGACTTCCGGCACCGACAAGATCGTGCGCGTGTGGGACGTCGCCAGCGGCGTAGGTCGCGTGCTCGGCAGCCACGCCGAGGCCGTCCTCGATGTCGCGTTCTCGCCCGATGGACGCACGCTCGCGAGTGCGTGTGTCGATGGCAACGCGCGCCTTTGGGACGTGGCAACTGGCGAGTCGCGTACACTTCCGGGCCACTCGGACTGGGTGTGGAAGACGCAGTGGTTCCCCGACGGCACCAAGCTGGCGACGAGCAGCCATGACGGCACCGTTCGGGTGTGGTCCGATGAATTGCCGCGCGATCCGGTCGCGCTTCGCGCGTGGCTCCAGACCGCGGCGCACTGAACGCCATCCGCAACAGGTGCAACAGCACCACGACCCGGGGCGACTGTCGCAGGCCGGTCGCATGACGTCGTAACCACGCGTGAACGCCGGAGCCCTGGACGGCACGGTCGCTGCAAACGCGCGCCGCCATGAAACAACGACGTGTGTGGATCGCGCTCGGGGTCATCGCCGCGCTACTTGGTGGCCTGCTCGCCGTCACCAAGCTGTCTGGAACCACTGCCAGGAGCGGAGGCAACAAACGCCGCGTGGCGGCGGTGGAGGTCAGCCGCGCGAAGGCACAGAAGCGAATCGATCGCGATCTCGCGCTCGACGACGATGCGCCCGGAACCATCCGGCTCGAAGGTCAGGTGATCGATACGGATGCAAAGCCAGTCGGCGGCGCGACGATCACGATCGACACGCGCCCGTCGCGTACGGTTACGAGCGAGTCCGATGGATCGTTCACGTTCGAGAACCTGAGCGGGCGTGAATACGAGCTCGTCGCGACGTCGGGCGAGCTCGTCGGTGGCCCGGTCGGACTCGTGCTCACCGAGAAGACCGAGCCGGTAATCCTGCGGCTCGGTGCCGGTGCGACGGTCGAGGTTGCGGTCACGCTCGCGCGCGATCGCTCGCCCATCGCAGGTGCTCGCGTCGAGCTGCACGGTCTCGTCGATCGCGAAGCGGCGACCGACGCGAAGGGACTTGCGGACGTACGCGGCGTTCCGCCGGGCTGGTATCTGGTGAGTGCATCGGCGCAAGGATTCGCGCCGTCGACGACGTTCGCCGAAGTCGGTGCCGGCACTGCCTCGGTTCGTCTCGAGCTGGTGTCCGGCGCGTCGGTTTCGGGCCGCGTCGTCGACGCGGGCGGTGCGCCGGTCGCCGGCGCGAAAGTTCGATACGAAGGCGTCTCCGACTGGACGCAGTCGCCGGACGACTCCATCGCGACCGACGCGGATGGCCGGTTTCAGATCGCGGCGCTGCCTGCCGGGAGCTTTCGCTTCGAAGCGCGCCACGACGAGCATGCGCCGGGTGTGACCGAAACGATCGTGCTCGACGGCGCGACGGCGCGCGACAACGTCACGATTCGCATGAATCCATCTGCGACCATCGACGGCCTGGTGCTCGACGCCGCGCGTACGCCGGTCCCGTGGGCCCGCGTCCGCGTACGCGAGGTGACCGCCGGGTTACCGATGCAGCGGACCCGTCAGGCGACGGCCGATGCGCACGGCAAGTTCCGCGTCGCCGGTCTACCGCGCACGGCGATGAACGTCGTCGCGCTGGGCGAGCAGACCACGAGCAAGACGGCTCGTGTCGATCTGGCCGCATCGGCAACCGGACGCGTCGAGCTCGTGCTCGATGTTGAGGGGCTGATCGCCGGCACCGTTGTCGACGGCAAGGGCGAACCGATCGACGGAGCCCAGGTGTGGGCGGAACCCGACGCAAACGCCGGCGGCAGCAGCGATGATGCGCACCTGCGCGGCGAGCAAGTCTCGCTCACCGATGGCACCGGCGCGTTCTCGTTCCATGGCCTCACGCCGGGTCGCTACAAGCTGTACACGCAGCCGCCCGGCTCGTCGCCGGATTACGACACGCTGGTGCTCCGTCCCGAGGTGACGGCGCAGGCCGGCGATCGCGCCGTGCGCATCGTCTTGCCTGGCGATGGCGCCGTGACCGGCAAGATCACGTTCGCCGACGGCAAGCCGGTGACGCTGTTCATCGCCGGCCTCGGTGGCTGGGGCAGCGCGCGCACGGTGACGACGAAGAAGGATGGTGCGTTCGAGCTGCGCGACTTGCCGCCACGCGAGTACCGCATCACGTTCCGCGGAAACGGGTTCGCCGAGAAGTCCCTCGATCCGATCACCGTTGCGCCTGGCAAGACATCCGATGTCGGCACGATCACCGTGCAGGCGGGTCGCAGTATCTCCGGGCGGGTCGTCGACGCGCAGGGAGTGCCGGTGGCAGGTGCGACCGTGCTCGCCGGCGCGATGCTGTGGGGAACCGGATCGAAGGCGAGCGCACCGTCGGGCATGGGCGGTCCGCCGGGGGCCGGCACCATCAAGGAGACGACGACGAACGAGCGCGGCGAGTTCGTGATCATCGGTGTCGGCCGTGGTCCGCGCCACCTCGTCGCGGAGCACGACACACTCGGCCGCTCGGTACCGATCACCCTGCCGACCACGGATCGCTCTGTCACCGACATCTCCGTCACGCTGGTCGCGTTCGGCGCGCTCGAGGGCAACGTCACGATCGGTGGCGCGGCAGCGAGTCGCATCGTCGTCAACGCGCAGTCCAAGACCGTGCCGCAGTCGATGTATAGCGTCATCACGAGCGCCGACGGGACGTATCGATTCGATCATCTCGCGCCCGATACCTACTCGGTGTCTGCGATGCTCGGCACAGACCCGACTCAAGGCCTCGGGTTCCACTCGAAGACGACAACCGTCGCATCCGGCACCCCGACCAAGCTCGACCTCGTCGTCGACGCAGGCGATTCAACGCTCGTCGTGCGCGCAACGGCGGCCCAGCCGGTGATGTTCGCGATGGTGTACAGCGTGCGAGGCCAGCTCACCGCGACCACCGCGAAGGAGCTCGAACGGAATACACTCGCGCTCGACGGCGCGCAGTCCGCATTCGGCATGGCGGTCGGGGGCAATCCGGCGCGGATCGAGAAGCTCGCGACCGGCAGCTACACCGTGTGTGCCTCGCCGTTCCCGGCCGAGGTCGGGTTCGATGTCGAGGAGTACATGGTTCGTGAGGGCGACAACCTGCCGGTGTTCTGCAAGCAGGTCCAAGTCTCTCGCGGTGAGGCCGCACTCGACATCGCAGTCGAAATTCCGACCTACGTTCCGGCGCCTGCGGAGTGATACCCGACGCATGGAGCACACTGCTGGCGACCGCATAATGCAGCTGATCCTGCGGACTTAGCATCCCTTATGCGACTCCGTGGGACTCACGGCGTTCTCTGGGAAACCTTGGAGACGCCGCCGATGCCCCGCTACCTGCATTTCGTCCTTTTCGCCCTGATGCTCCCGTCCGGCTGCACGATCGACAACGGATCTGCGCCGACTTGTCCGACCACCCAGTGCAATCCCAGCGACGGCGACGATGGTGGCCAAGGGGACGATCCAGACGACGACGTCACAACAATGGCGGCGTGCGGAAACGCAATCATCGATGCTGGCGAACAGTGCGATTCCGGCAACCGTGGTCTCGCGTCCGATGGCTGCTCGTCGAGCTGCCGGCTCGAGCACGACACCTGGACACAACTTGCACCGACCACCCTCGCGAAGCGCACCGACTTCATGGCCGCCTACGACGCGAGCCGCGGACGGCTAGTCATGTTCGGCGGCTGGGACGGCGACCAGCTGTTCGCCGATACCTGGGAGCTAGATGGACAGGCGTGGGTCGAGCGCCATCCGACGACCTCGCCGCCTGCGATGTCGCAACAAGCGATGGTGTACGACGCGGCGCGCCGCCGGATCGTGCTCTTCGCGGCCGATGTCTCGACCGCCGCCGGCACCACGTGGGAGTACGACGGAACAGATTGGACTCGACGCATCACTGCGAGCTCACCCGATGGCCGGTGGTCGCACGCGATGGCATACGACGCCTCCCGCCAGAGAATCGTGTTGTTCGGAGGATTCAACTTCGAGGCCAAGCGCTTCGCTGACACCTGGGAATATGACGGGACGAACTGGACACCTCGCACGACTGCAACCGTGCCCCCACGGCGGATGGAGCACGCGATGACCTACGACGCGGTGCGCGAGAAGGTAGTGATGTTCGGCGGTGATGGCAATTACGGTGTGCTCGGCGACACGTGGGAATTCGACGGCACCGACTGGGCGCTCAGCGCTACGCCTACGCCGGCACCCCGGGTCAACCACGCGATGGCGTTCGATCCGGTGCGCGGCCGCGTCGTAATGTTCGCCGGCTACAGCACGAGCGCGGGAACGCTCGCCGACCTCTGGGAGTACGACGGTGACAACTGGATGGCTCGCACGCCACCCACCGGTCCGTCCGCTCGAATCGATCACGCGATGGCGTACGACACCACGCGCAACCGGATGGTACTCTTTGGTGGCAATGCAGTCGTCGTAGGGCTCACGACTGATACCTGGGTGCTTACGTCGGCAGATCCTGCGTCGCCGCGCGACACCTGCCACGGGCAAACCGATTCCGACGGCGATGGACTGACGGCGTGTGGCGGGCCCGACAACATCGGCGCCGATCCGGACTGTTGGGGTCGCTGCACGCCGTCGTGCTCGCCGACGTTACCGAACTGGCCAAGCAGCTGTGACCTCGATGCGCCGCGCTGCGGCGACGGCGTATGCGCGCCGGATCTCGAGGACCCGAGTCTTTGTCCCGCTGACTGCTGGTAGACGCGAACGGATGCTCGCGCACGAATAGTTTCAGCCATTGCCACGAACTCGTGCGACTTGCCCGCGGCGGCGCGTTCAAGAGGCATGTACCGTCAAATTGCGAATTGCTTCATCTTGGTCGCGCTCACCAGTTGCAGTACCGCGCATCGCGACGCCCCACCCGACACAGGGAACGAAGGGGAGCCGACTCGCGACGCCAGCACCGCTAGTCCCGACGTCGTGCTTGCATCGAGCGATGCCCCTCCACAACGCTCTGATGTGGCTGATGAAGCGATCATTTCGTTGGTTGCCGGCGGGGTACACACGTGCGTACTCGTGTCGGGCGGTCAGCTCCGATGCTGGGGAGGCAACGTCGACGGCGAGCTTGGCGATGGCACCACGATCCAGCGCACGTCCCCGGTCGACGTCATCGGGATCGATCAAGTCACGGCGATCTCCGCGAGCCAGTCGATGACGTGTGCGCGGCGGATGGACGGGGCCGTCGCCTGCTGGGGTGCGAACCAGTATGGACAACTCGGCGACGGCGGAGCCATCCCGCGGCCGAGCCCAGGTGCGGTGGCGGGCATTCACAGCGCGACGGCGGTTACTGCCGGCATCACTCATGGCTGCGCCCTGGTCGCAAACGGTGCGGTAGCCTGCTGGGGCTCGAATTCTCACGGGCAGCTGGGAAATGGTGTGACTTCGATGTCGCCGTCGACGCCGGTCATGGTCAGCGGCATATCGGGCGCGGTCGCCGTTGCCGCCGGCAAAGCACACACGTGCGCGTTGATGGCCGACGGCACCGTGCGCTGCTGGGGCCTTAACGTGCTGGGCCAGCTCGGCGATCTGACGACGACCAATCGCAGCGCGCCGGTGGTCGTATCGGGCGTCACCGATGCGATCGCGATCGCCGCGAGCAGCGACCACACTTGCGCCGTCAACTCGGATCACCAGGTGAGCTGCTGGGGCTCGAACTCGTACGGGGAGCTCGGGAACGGTACGACGAGCTCGGCCGGTAGCAGCTCTCCGACAGTGGCGCCGATCGGAGACGTGACCGCAATCGCGGTTTCCGCGTTCACAACGTGCGCGACGCTCGAAGACGGGACCGTGCGCTGCTGGGGACGCAACCTTCATCACGAGCTCGGCGATGGCACCACAACGGATCGCCCACAGCCCGTGGCAGTGAGCGGACTCGCGAACACGGACCACGTTGCAACCGGCGACTATCACACGTGTGCGCTTCAAAGCGACGGCTTCGTTGTGTGCTGGGGGTACAACCAATACGGCGCGATCGGCGACGGCACGACGACCGATCGCGCACAGCCGACGGCGGTAACTGGCGTGTGAGTCTCCCAGATGGAAGAGATCACGCAACCTCTTCATGAACTCCGACACCTCACGTTCGAGTTGCCATGTCGAGTCCATACAGAACCTGAGACCTGCGATGCCTTCGACGTTTGGAATGTCGGCCGCCACACGTCTCATTTGGTCATACACGTTTGTGCTTCTCGAGCTCGCTCAAGACTTGTTTGAACCTCTCGGAGCTCACGGGCTTCGTGAGGTGCGCGTCGAAACCGGCTTTTAGCGCCTTGCGTATGTCTTCAGGTTGGCCGTATCCGGAGAGCGCGATTAGGACGATGCGATCGCCTCCCGGTCGCCGCCTGATCTCGGATGCGACCTCGTAACCGCTGAGCTTCGGCAACCCAATGTCGACAAAGGCCACGTCGGGACGACTCTCCAGTACCTTCTCGACGGCCTCCTCGCCATCCGCGGCCAGCTCGACTGTGTGCCCGTACATCGTCAGAAGCATCTCCATCGTGTCGCGGTTGTCGGCGGCGTCGTCAACGACAAGGATGCGCTTGGGGGTGCTTGGTACCTCTGGAAGAGGAAGCTTGGAGACCACTCCGGTTGTCGCAGTCTTCAGGGCCGGCAGCCTTACAACGAACTCGCTGCCCCTACCGAGTCCCTCACTTCGCGCTTCGATCTCACCACCGTGCACCTTGACCAGCTCCTTGACGAGCTTCAAGCCCACCCCAAGTCCGCCCTGACTGCGCGCGAGCGAGTGCTCGACCTGTGTGAAAAGCTCGAACACGCGCTGTAGGCTCTCGGGGGCGAGACCGATTCCGTTGTCGCGGACACCGAGTCAAACGCG
>Ga0315912_10004009_pt1 | contig 14197 bp, 7 predicted proteins | sample VfabasoilMG_FD_204469 | JGI IMG/M metagenome (GOLD analysis project Ga0315912, IMG submission 204469) | Garden soil microbial communities collected in Santa Monica, California, United States - V. faba soil | ecosystem: Environmental > Terrestrial > Soil > Garden | place: USA: California... | reverse complement strand
GCTGTTGCTGCTGCGAACCCTGATCCGCGAACATCGTGAGCTGCGTGGGCGCGCCGGCGATATGGATGTTGTTGGCCGGATCGACCATCCCGCCGGTCAACTGGTACGTCATCTGCGCGGCGTTGTAGTAGTTCTTCGGGAACGTGGAATCGTTCTGATGGTAGCGGGCACCAAGCTTGGCGCTGTGCGACCCGGTCACGTACGACACCGACCCCTGGATGACCCTGGTGAACCCCGTGTGCCCGGACCAGTTGGCCGAGCGGTAATTGAGGTTGGTGAACGTCACCGGTCCGTTGGGCGTGACCACGGTCATCGCCGCGTCCGAGGCCGGAATCGTGGTCGTGTCGTACTCGTTCTTCTGCTGCGCGCCCCACCAGAAGTTCGGGCCGAACTGCACGTTCGCGTCGAGCAGCAGCTTGTTCGTGACCGGCGAGGTCCACCACACCTGGCTCAGGACGCTCGGGTGGTTCTCGTTTCGCGGCAGAGCCTCTCTCGTGGCGACGGTGCCCGTGAAGGTGAGACCGGAGCTCGAGCCGCCGGCGTCGCAGTGGAGGCAGTTGTAGTGGACGTCGGTCCAGCCGACGATCTTGTTGCGCGGCGACACCTGCCACGTCAGACGAACGGAGTGGTTGCGCCACTCGCCGTCGTCTTCCGACTGCTTGCTGAAATCGGGGTCGTAGTCCCACCGGGCATTGTTGCCGGCGTTCTTGTTGTCCCACATGCTGGCGACCGTCTGCCGGTTGTACTGGTAGCGGTAGCTCGCGAAGAACCACAAGCGGTCACGCACGATCGGACCGCCGACCGACGGGTTGATGTCGAACAGCTTCTTCGGCTTCAGCGGCGCGGACAGCCCCTTGGCCTTTTGATCATCGGACAGGTTGTCGCTGACGAAAGCGCTGCCCGAGCCGTTCATGAAGAACGTGCCGGCGAACGTGTTGCCGCCCTGCTTGCCGATGATGTTCAGCTGCGGGCCGCCGGTCGTCGCCTCGCCGAGGCCTCCGCTCAGGGAGAACACGATTTCCTGCGCGGTGCCGACCTCAGGCGCGTAGCCCGACACACCCATGCCCTGGTAGCCGCCGCTCATGCCGTCCACGAGCACCTGCCCCTCGTTGCGGCGGCCGCCGTGGATCTGGAAGACGCTGAACACGTTGCCCTGCGATCCGCCCACGTCGTTGCCCTGCACGTTGAGCGCGGGCACGAGCTGCGTGAGCGAAGAGTAGAGGCGCGACGTCGGAATCTCCGACACGGTCTTGCCGTCGATGGTCTGCTCGGTGCGCGCGCTCGTGACGTCCACGACCGGCGCTTCTCCACTGACCGTGACCGTCTCGGCCACGCCGCCCACGCGCAGGTCGCCGTTGACCGTGGCGATGAAGCTGCCGGTCAGCTCGATCCCGTCGCGCTTATAGATGTTGAACCCCTGCAGGGTGAAGGAAACCGAATAGGTTCCCGGCCGCAGATCCTGAATCGAATACTGGCCGACGCTGTTCGTGACGACCGTCCTGACCTTTTCGATCAGGGCGGGGCTGGATGCTTCAACCGTGACGCCCGGTAATACCGCGCCCGAGGCGTCCCGGGCAGTGCCGACAATCGAGGCTTGCGCGAAAGCGGCAGAGGGCACCCCGACCAGGGAGATGACCACGAGGATCCCCTTGAACAATCGGTGCATTTAGCTCCTCCGTTCACGCGGTGGTACCAGAATCGCGACGATTCATGGAAATACCTATTTAGTTGTCACTAATACCTTTTCGATATGACTGGATTCGATTAGTCGGGAACGACCTTGCCGAAGAGCGGCTCTCCGCCGCGCGCCGCATAGAACGCAAACGCCACGAGCCCTGTCACGAGGCCCAGCGTCAGCAGAGTCGGGGTGGACCACCACGCCGAGAGATCGGGCGTGAGCGGCACGCTGATGATGACGTTGTCCACGAACAACATCGCGGCGGTGGCCACCAGCCCGAAGCGGTGGGGCACGACGGTCAGCAGCGCGGTGAACACGAGGACGTTGTAGCGTTCGACCCAGTTCCCCGTGAAGATCTGTCCGACGTTCATCACCAGCAGCAGGATGAAGACGCCGGCTGCCAGGGCGACCCGCGGCCGCCGCACGAACAGGCGGAGGACGAGAAAGATCATCGCGACGATGAGCGCACTCTGGAGTCCGCCGATCGCCTCGTTGAGCCACTCCGACACGAGCCCCGGCGTACTGGCCGCTACCCACAACGCGGTGCCCCACGGGAACTGCGGCATGCGCCAGCCCAGATACAGCGCGAGCATCTTCGGCAGTTCGACGATCAGCAGCGCCAGCGCGCCGGCCGTCATGCCTATCAGCAGTTCGCGGCCGACGCGAGGATCGCGCAGCCGTCCCGACCACAGGCGGCTCCACCCCAGGAGCGCATCGGGCCAGAAGCGGCGCCCGTACGGTTCGACGGCCAGGTAGTACACCCAGCAGTACCCGCCGACGAGCGACGCGAGCCCGAGCCCGCCCAGGACGTGCGTGCCGAGCTCGGTCCCCGGGTCGGTGGAATGCGACGCGCTGATCAAGCGCCCGGCCAGCGTGACCAGAAACATGAAGATGCCGAACCGGGCGGCGCCCCGAGTGTCGGCACGGCGAAGCCGCAGGTTGCGGCGCGCCAACAGCACACCTCCGACCAGCGGCACGATGTTGATCGCAACGCTCACGACTGCCGCGGCCCTCTGTGCCACGGAGCGCGTCTCGGCCTGCACGCGATCGGGCTCGGTCCACGGCCAGACGATCTGGAACGACACCACGCGCCCGCCGAACGCCGCCGCCTCGACCCGGATCTTCCGATTCGGCCGCCCCGGCATCGGCCCTTCCCACGCCGCGGTCGCGTCCGAGAAGTCGCGTGGCACCCACGTGGACGGCACGCTCGTGAACGCACCCTCGTCAAGCCCCGCCGCCTCGAAGAGCGGCTCCCATGCCGGGGTGGCGGGCGAACTGGCGTCGGGACGTAATTGCGGCGGCACCACGCGCAGGTCGAGGAGCCGTCCAGTGGCGTCGAGCGTGACGCGCCGCATGCCGGCCACGTTCATGGGCGGGTCGCTGGGCGTGACGCGGCCGTTGAACACCTCGACGGGCGCCAGTTCGGCGGCGCCGGTGCGATACCAGAACGAGATCGGCGAGGGCCGGTCCTTGCGCACCTCGTCCCACCAGTTGTTGGGCCCGTTCTTCTCCGCCCACCGCAGGTAGTCGTTGTTCACGCTCAGGCCGAATTCGCGATCGGCCACCGCCTCCGTGTAGCCCAACCTGCGCAGAATCTGGTCGGCACGGTCCGCCAGCACGTCTCGTGGCAGCGGCATCGTCGCCACGTTGGCCACCGAGCCCTTCGAAATGGGAATCAGCGCGACCAGCACGATCCCCACGCACGCGAGGGCCAGCGTCAGCGCGAGGCGCACCGGCATGGCTTCGCTCTCGCCCGCCGCGACAAGCAGTTCGGGAGACGGCGTCTCGCCAGCGGCGAGCGCCGCCGCGATCGGATCCGCGCCCGGCAGCGACGCGGCCACCGTGATGGCCGACGCCGGGCGCCGGTCAGGATCCTTCTCGAGGCACCGGAGGATGGCGCGCTCGATGGCCGGATCCAGATCGCGGACGATGGCGGACGGCGTGGTCACCGCCGTGTCGTGCGCCTGACGCAACTCGGCCAGCGTCTTCCCGTCGAAGAGGCGCTTGCCGGTGAACACCTCGAACAGGACCAGTCCAAGTGCGTAGAGATCGCTCTTGATGGAGGCGGGTCTTCCCGCCAGCAGCTCCGGCGCCATGTACTGCGGCGTGCCCGCGATCTCGGCGCCCACGTCTGCGGCGGCCGTCGCGATCCCGAAGTCGGTGATGCGCACGTCGCCGTTACCGTCCAGCATCACGTTGGCCGGCTTGAGATCGCGGTGCAGCACGCCGCGTTCGTGGGCGGCGGCGACGCCGGCGCACAGCTGCCGCGCGATCTGCACGGCCTTGTCGGGCGGCATGCGGCCGAAGCGCCGGAGCGACGCGGACAGGTCCTCGCCGTCCACGTACTCCATCGTGAGGAAGCGCCGTCCGTCCGCGTCGCCCAAGTCGTAGAGGCGGCAGACGTTCTTGTGCGACACCTGGCGTGCCACGCGCAGCTCGTTGTGGAACTGCGCGAGGCGGGCGTCGCTCGCGGCGATGCCCTCGGGCAAGAACTTCAGCGCGACGGGCTGGTCGAGCGTGAGGTCGTCGGCCCGGTACACCTCGCCCATGCCGCCACGGCCGAGCAGCGACACCAGGCGATAGCGGCCACCGATGATGGCGCCTGGCGAAAAACGGGCCGTCGCGGGGGTGGGCGTCGGCCGTGCCACCAGCGTCGGCGCGCTCGTCGCGGGGTCGAGTGTGCGATCGGGATCGATCGTGCGGGCGTCGTCCGGAGTCGTCATATCGCCACGTTGGCGCGCGGCCGATGTTACCTTAGAGGATGAAGCTGGCGCCCCGCTTTTGGGCCGCCTCAGGAGTGTGTATGTCTTTGATCAGGCCGGCGATTCGCAGCGTGCTTCTCGGCGCGGCGGCAGCCACGGTCTTCGTCACCACCACCGCGACGCAGTCGATTCTCGGCCCGCCCAGCGAGGCCAATCACTTCATCGAAACGCCGAAAGGGTGGGTGCACCCGAAAACGTCGTGGGGCGAGCCGGACATCCAGGCCACGCTGAACATGATGCAGGCGGCCAACGTGCCGCTCGAACGGTGCGCCAACAGCTACCGCTTCGGCGGTCCCCCTTGTGACATGAACAAGGCGTGGTGGACCGAACAGGAGTTTGCCGAGCGCGTCAAAGTGGCACGCGGCCGTGGCGACCTCGGTCGAGAGCTGCTCGCCAAGGGCGAGTACGGCCGGGCGTTGCTGAGCGGCGTCACCGACCCCGCTACTCCGCAACGTCAGACCAGCCTGATCGTCGATCCGCCCACCGGCCTGCTGCCCGCGCTGACCCCTGAAGCCAAGCGGCGCGCCTTGCAGATGGGGAGCTCGTGGTCGCTACCGGGTGAGGACACCGTCTACGAAGGCCCGCTCGACTTCGACTTCTGGGACAACTGCCGGTCGCGCGGCATGCCGTCGTCGATGATGCCGTATCGCTACAACGGCGGCTTCAAGATCCACCAGGCGCCGGGCGTTGTGGTTTTCGACCTCGAAATGATCCACGACACCCGCGTGATCTTCACCGACGGGAGGCCGCCGCTCACGGCGGCCCACAAGCAGTACATGGGCGAGTCGCGCGGGCGCTGGGAGGGCAACACGCTGGTCATCGAGACGACCAACTACAAGGAAGGGCCACCGCTCATCAACCTCGCCGTCGTCGGGTCGCCGGCGGGCAACCGCTTCCCCGTCAGCGACAAGCTCAAGACCACCGAGCGCCTGACGCGGCTGAACGACGACATGTTCCTCTACGAGATCAAGACCGAGGACCCGGTCGTCCTGACGCGGTCGTTCACGGTGCGCTACCCGATGCGCAACGACCCGACGTACGAGTGGTGGGAATACGCCTGCCACGAAGGAAACACCATCGTGCAGAACTACAGCACCACCAACCTGCACGAGCGCGAGAACCCGCCGGAGGAGCCGCCGGCGAAGAAGGCGACGGTGGCCGCGGACGTCGCCACCGTGCTCGCCGGCAAGTGGACCGGCCGGCCGCGCCTGGCCACGGTGGACTACAACATCTTCCTGGAGTTCACACGGAACGCCGACGGCACGGTGCAGGGCAAGTTGATCGGCACCGATCTGAAGACGTTCGGCGGCAAGGTGCCGGCGACGATCAACAAGGCCCTTCGTGATTTCACGATGAAGGACCGCACGATGAACTTCGAGTTCCCCAACACGCAGCCGTGGACGTTTGCCGGGGAGCTGTCGGCCGACGGCACGACGCTGACGGGCACCGTGAACAGTGCCCAAGGCGGCATGCCGATTACGTTTAGGAAGTCGTAGGGCGGGGCTTAAGCCCCGCCGCACAAAAGAGAATTTAGAGATCCACCCGCCCCGTGCTGTTGCCGAGGCGGTCGATCTCGAGGCCGGCCTTGTCGGCCATGCTCACGAGCAGGTTCGACAGCGGCGTCGGGTTGGGCGTCACGATGTGCCGCCCGCCCTTCACGCGGCCGCCGGCGCCGCCGGCCACGACAATCGGCAGCTGACTGCGGTCGTGCACGTTGCCGTTGCTCATGGCGCTGCCGTACATCATCAGCGAGTGATCGAGCAGCGACCCGTCGCCCTCGGGCGTGTCGCGCAGCTTCTGCAGGAACGCCGCGAAGAGCCCCGCCTGGTACGAGTTGACCTTCGCGTACTTCGCAATCGACTCCTGGCTGCCCTGGTGGTGCGACACGATGTGGTGCGACTCGGGCACGCCGATCTGGGGAAACGAGATCGGGCTGGCTTCGACGCCCTTCATGAACGTGAAGACGCGCGTGGTGTCGGAGCGGAACGCGAGCACCACGAGGTCATACAGCAGCGTGACGTGCTCCTCGTAGGACGACGGCACGCCGCTCGGCGCGGCGGGCAGGATGTCGGCATCGCTCGCCTTGAACTGCCGCTCGGCCAGCTGGATGCGCCGCTCGACCTCGCGGATGTTGTCGAGATACTCCGTCATCGTGCGCGCATCCTGCGGCCCGAGCTGGGACCGCAGGCGGCCGGCCGCCTCGCGCACCGAATCGAGGATGCTGCGCTTCGACGCGCGGCGCGCGGCGCGTTCGGCCGGCGTGCCGGTGTCGCCGAACAGCCGCTCGAACACCGTGCGCGGATTCAGCTCCATCGGCAGCGGCGTGGTCGGCGTGCGCCACGCGAGCGAGTTCATGTAGATGCAGCTGTAGCCGAAGGCGCACATCCCGAACGAGCCGCTCATGTCCTCGACGCCGATCTCGAGCGACGGCATCGGCGTCTCCTGCCCGACGGCCTCGGCCACGAACTGATCGAGCGTCTTCCCCGAGCTGACGTCGGGCCCCTCGGTCTTCCGGATCGCGCCGCCGTGCAGCCACAGCGACGTGGCGCTGTGATGCTCGGACAGCGGCGCCGCCGCCAGCCCGCTCACCACATTCACGCGGTCCTTGACCGGATTGAACGCGCCAAGCAGCGGCGGCAGTTCGAGCGGACCCGCCGCGCTGGGGGTCCACAGGTTCGGCAGCGCGCCGTTCGGAAAGTAGACGGCACCGAAGCGGAACGGGGCCGCGGCGGCGGTGCGCGTCTGCGCCGTGGCGGCGGGCACCATCGCGTCGAGCAGCGGCAGCCCGATGGCGGTTCCCGCCACGCTCTTCAGAAACGTGCGGCGCGGCACGTGACGTTTGCTGATCATCATGGGGCGCTCCCGCTACCCGGGCCGGCCTGAAGGCCGGCAGCTACGGGTTCGGACTTCTGTGTCATCTGGAACGGCACGCTCTGCACGATACCGGTCACGATCGACGAGAAGCGGTAGTTCTCTTTCGCTGCCTTCTGGACGACGGCCCGCACCACCGACAGGTCGTCGGGTTCGAGCCCACGCGCCAGCGCGTAGGTGAGCAGCCGCTCGGTCACGGTGCCGGCAAACACGTTAGGCCTCGCCACGATGGCGCGCCGCAGCGCCGCCGGTCCGTCCACGACGGCGCCGTCCATCAGCGTGCCGCCGGCGTCGATCGGCTTGCCGCTGTCGCTCGCGCGCCAGCGGCCCACCGGGTCGAAGTTCTCGAGCGCGAACCCCAGCGGATCCATCGCGCGATGACAGCTCGCGCACACCGGATTGCGGCGGTGCTGTTCCAGCCGCTCACGTACCGACCGCAGCGGCGCGCCGCTGGTGTTCTCCTCGAGCGCCGGCACGTCGGGTGGCGGCGGCAGCGGCGGCGCGTTGTAGATGTTCGTCATGATCCACTTGCCGCGGAACACGGGCGACGTCCGCGTGGCGGGCGACGTCTCGAACAGGATGCTGCCCTGCCCCAGCAGCCCGCGCCGGTTCTGGTCGGTCAACGTCACGCGCCGGAAGGCGTCGCCGAAGACGCCCGGGACGCCGTAGTGGCGAGCCAGCCGCTCGTTCAGGAAGGTGTAGTCGGCGTCGATGAGGTCGAGGACGCTGCGATCACCCAGCAGCACGCTGTTGAGGAACAGGTCGGTCTCGCGCAGCAGGTCCTGGCGCAGGTTGTCGTCGAAATCGGGAAACGTCTTGAAGTCGGGCGACTTGCGCGGCACGTTGCGCAGGTAGAGCCACTGCGAGGCGAAGTTGGAAACGAGCGCCTGCGCGCGCGGGTCGGCGAGCATGCGGCGCACCTGCCCGTCGAGCACACCGGGCTGCCGCAGACGACCGGCTACCGCCGCGTCCAGCAGCTCGCGATCGGGAATGCTACTCCACAGGAACAGCGAGAGCCGCGACGCCAGCGCCACGTCGCTCACCGGATAGACCGCGCCGGCTCGCAGCGCGGCCGGCTCGCGGTCACCGCGATACAGGAACTCGGGCCCGCTGATGATGCGCGCGAGCGCCAGCTGCACGCCGCGCTCGAAGCCGCGCTCGCGATAGCCGTCGTCGTAGATCGTCAGCAGCTCGTTCAGCTCTGTCGCCGCCACCGGCCGGCTGTAGGCCTGCCGCGACAGGCGCGCGAGAATGCGTCGCGCACAGGCCCGCGCCAGCGCGGCGTCGTTCGACGCGGGCCGGCAGATGAAGATGGCGCGCCGCGCCGGCGTATCGCCGGGGCCGGTCGGGCTGTAGGGACCCGTGATCGACACGCGCATCAGCCGCGGCCACCCGTAACCATCGTTGCCTTCGGGGATGTCCTGGTCGAACGGCTGCAGCAGGAGCTGACTCTCCGCCGACGTCTTCATCACGAACGTGAAGCCCACGCGGTGCAGGCCGGCACGCACCGGCAGGCGGAAGTGCAGCCGGGCGTTGGCCGCCGCTGACGCGGCTCCCTGATCGGCGTTCGAGAAGGCGTCGTCCGCCGGGCCGCCGACCGGCGCCCACTTCACGGGCACGCCGTCGACCAGCGCTTCATACCGCACCGGGCTCTCGAAACCTTCGAGCCCGCGGACGGTGCTCGCCGCGGCCGCCCACAGCTCGGGGCGGAAGTCGTACTCGCCATCCACCGGGAAATAGTGGTCCACCACGATGCCGCCGCGCGTGCCGAGCGGCAGCCCTTCGATGTACTGGTTCTGCGAACGATCCGGCCTCGGCTGATAGGTGGTCATCTCCGCGTCGAGCGTGGTGTCGCCCACCGCGAACGCGGCCACGCGCATGCCCACGTTGAGATACCGCTCGAGCAGGAGCGGCGACGTCTTCAGCACGTCGGAGATGTTGTCGAAGCCGTGACTGGCGCTGTCGGATGGCAGCATCGACGCGAAGTCGAGCTTCACGTCCAGCAGATCGCGGATGGCGTTGCCGTACTCGGCGCGATTGAGACGATGCAGCGGAAACCGGCCCGGACGCGGCGACGCGTGCGCATCGAGCCGTCCCGAGAGCCACGTCACGAATCGATTGAGATCGCCCGCCGCCGGATGTGGACTGTCCTGCGGCGGCATCGCGCCGAGGTTCAGCCGCCGGATGACGCGCTCCCACGTGGCGGCCGTCGAGGCCGGATCGTCCACGTTGGCCGCCGCGAGGTCAATCGGATCGCCAGCCGGGGTCTTGGACCGCGCGTTATGGCAGCCCACGCAGTAGCGGTCGATCATCGCGCGGTAGGCAGTGAGAGATGGGGCGGGAGACGCCGCCGCCTGCGTGGCCACGGGCACTTGCGGCGCGGGCCGCGCCGTCATCGCCGCGGTGAGACTCACCCACACGCACACGGCAAGGGCGACGGAGCGCTTCATGGCCGCGGCCCCGCCGGCTTGGGAGTGCTGCGTGTGGCGCCGAGTTCCTGCAGCGCCTTGCCCGTTGCCTCGAACACGGGCGCCGGCCCAAAGGGGGATGGCGCGCCGCCGAGCGCGTAATCGAGCGGCGTCTTGCCTCCGGCCTCGGTCGCGTTCAGCGCGGCGCCGTTCGCCACGAGGAAGCGAGCCACGTCGGTGAACCCGCGCTGCGCGGCGACATGCAGCGGCGTCACGCCCTGCTTGTCGGCCACTGCCACCGTAGCGCCGCGCGACATCAGCAGCTTGATCGTCTCGATCGCCTCGGGCTCCGACGGCCGCTCGCGATCGACGGTCACGAGCGGCGGAATCTCGGGACCGGCCACCACCGCCTGCACGGGCGTCAGGCCGTCCACTTCCGGCGCACGCACGTCCGCGCCTGCGTCGATCAGGATGCGCACGCTTTCCACGTCGCCCGATCGCGAGGCTCGAATCAGCGCGGTGTCCACCGGCTTCCCGAGGAACGCCGCGCCGAATCCCTGATTGGTCGTCGGCAGCGGCCGCGGCGGCCGATCGGTGATGTTCGCGCCGCGCGCGAGCAGCAGTTTCAGCAGCTCGATGCCGGTGGTCTTGCCGGTGGGCGGCTTCACCGGCACGTCGAGCGGCACCAGGTTGTGCGCGTTCACCGCCGCATATAGCGCGCCGTTGTTCGGATTCGCCCCCCGCTCGAGCAGCAGCACCGCCGCGTCGTAGTGGCGGTTGAGAATGGCGAGGACGAGCGCTGAATAGCCTTCGGGCGTCGCCTCGTTCGGGTCCGCGCCGGCGTCGAGCAGCACGCGCGCGGCCTCGAGCGCGTTCTGCCGCAGCGCGAAGTGCAGCGCGGACAGCCCGCCGAGCGGGAACTCGACATTGAACCGGCCCGCGGGGATGCGCGCCGGCAGCGTGTTGAGCGGCGTCTTGGCGCGTACGTCGGCGCCGGCGGCAATGAGCGCGCGCGCCACGTCCGCTCGATTCCGCGCCGCGGCGTACATGAGCGCCGTTTGCCCCTGCCACTTCTCCACCACGTGCGGCGACGCGCCGCGCGACAGGAGCAGCTGCACCGCGGCGGCGCTGTCGGTGCGGGAGGCCGCCATCAACGGCGTCTCCCCTTCCGGCAGCGGCGCATCGGCGCGCGCGCCGGCGTCGAGCAGCGCCTTCATGAGCGCCACGTTCGCCGCCGCGCTCGCCTCGTAGAGCGGCGTGATGCCGTAGCGATTGGCGAGGTTGACGTCGGCGCCGGCGGCAATCAGTACTGTCGCCGCCTCGAGCTGCCCAAGGTGCGATGCGATGAGCAGCGGCGTGGCGCCGTCGGCGTCGGCCGCGTTCACCACGGCGCGCTGTTTGGCGAGCGCGCGCACGCGCGCCACGTCGCCCATCTTGACGGCGTCGAGCAGCGGCGCCTCACCGGCGGCGGCCACGAGCGGGATGGCCAGCAGGAGCAGGAAACCGAGGAACCGGGTCGGAGCCTTCACGGTCTTCCAGTGTCGCAGAGTCGTTCCAGGGTTCTGCAATGCATTTTGTCAGGGCGGCCATGCCGCCCCGGCATGACCGCCTATTTCGGCGGTTCGGCGCCGCGGCCGGGGCCGCCGCTGCGCGGCGGACCGAAGTTCGTCGTCACCGGCTCGCCTCGGAGCTCCTGGAACGCGACGTTCACGTTGATCACCGCGCGAGACAGCGGCGTGCCGCCGTACTCCATTCCCTCGAGCAGCTGCTCGTGGGTGAACTGCGGAAACTTCGGCTTGAGGCTCGCCGCGATCTCCTCGGGCGTCTTCTTCCCCAGGCCCGCCTTGGCCGCGTCGAGCAGGGCGCGGCTGAAGCGCGCGTAGTCGCGGAAGCCGGCCCAGCTGTTCACGTCGCCGTGCCCTTCGATGACGATGTCCACTTTCTTGATGCCCTTCAGCGCCTTGTCGAGGGTGTCGGGCAGCGCGATCACGCTGCCGCCCGTGGCCGGGTCGATGAGCGGCGCCATCTTCCACGCCATGACGTCGCCCACGCACATCGCCTTCAGCGCCTTGAACACCACGAACGCGTCGCCGTTGGTATGCGCGGGGCCGAAGTAATAGAGGTCGATCTGATCCTTGCCGCCGCCGAGGGTCATCTTGTCGGCAAACGTCTTGTCGGGCTTCATCGCGGGGTTCGCCTGCTTGTTGGCCGCCACCCACTTACCCGTGTTCTCGTGCGTGACGACCTCGACGGTCGGCCGCGCGGCCTTGAAGTAGTCGTTGCTGCCGTTGTGGTCGGGATGGACGTGCGTGTTGATGATCATCGACACCGGCTTGTCGGTGACCGTCTTCACCTGGTTCATGATCGGCTCGCCGTTGTTGGCGAGCTTGGTGTCCACGAGCACCACGCCGGTGGCGGTGACGAAGACCGTCGTGTTGCCGCCCGCGCCGGGAATCACGTAGAGGTTGTCCTTCACGTGTTTGATGGCGCCCGTCGGCGGAATCCTCGGCCCCCGCTGCGCCGCCACGCCGGCCCCCGCGAGCCCCACCACCACGATTGCCGTCAACACTCCCGCTCGGCTCATTCCGACCCCTCCGGAACGGATCTTACCGCTGTACATGACAACGGCGGCCCTTAGCAGGCCGCCGTTGAGGCCCGTCTCAAGACGGGCGGCTACGTACGGACGCAGCGGCTACTTCCCAGCTTTTACGAGATCCGCTTTGGTCTGCGGCGCACCCTCACGGTGCACCGACAGATACTTGTCGAAATCGAGGTTCAGTTTCTCCATCGAGGCCTGCAGCGCCTTGATGTGATCGTTCGGCTGCTGGCCCGCCGCGGGAAGCGTGTAGTCGGCCTGGAACAGGATCTTCTCTTTCGGGATGAACGCAACGGTCAGCCCGTTCGAGTGCGGCGACGGATAAATGTGGTAGATCTCCACTGTCCGCGTGCCGTCCGAGAAGACTTTCTTCTCGCCCACCGTCTCGATCTTCACCTTCTTCGGGCTCTTCGCCAGCGAGTCGTTCAGCAGCGTGCGCGGCGTGTTGAGCGCATTCTCGAAGAACGCCTTGTTGTTCTGCTGCGTGACGATGGTGACCCCCTCGGCCACGAACGCCGGCAGGCCGCCCGTGTGATCCGAGTGCGGGTGCGAATTCCACACGTAGCGCAGCGGCTTGTTCGGGTACATCTTCTTGACCTCGGCGATGTACGCCAGGCCGCGCGCCTCGGGCTGCCCGCCTTCGAGCATCATCACGTAGTCCTTGAACTCGACGACGATCGAGTCGTAGCTGCCGGGTCCCGTCGTGAGACGCGTGAGCCCCTCGCCGAGCTTCTCCTGCGTGACCGTGAGCGCGGGCGGCCCGCCGGGGCCGCCTCCGGGAGGCCCGCCGCCACGGCCGGCCGGCGGAGCGGGCGCCGGAGCCAGCGCGGCGAGGTTCGTGGGGTTGGCCGACGCGGCGGTGACATCCACTTCGAAGAACGGCAAGCCGCCGCGCGTCTGCACGATCTTCGCGGGCGCCAGCGCGCCGCCCATGTCCTTCCAGCCGCTGTAGGTGGCGACGACATGCATGTCGCCCATGATGTTGTCGCCCACCCACGTCTCGACGCGCTCGATCTGGTTCTGCGCGTTGACGTAGCCGTTGATCGTGTAGGCCTTGCCCGACGGCGCCTTCACCGCGGGGCTCCAGCTCACGACGGTGAACTTGCCGTCCTTCTTCGCGGTGGCGTTGCCGCTCTTGGTCGCGCCCTCGAGGAATCCCCAGGGCGTGAGGTAGAGCTCGATCGAATTGGCCCACGGCGCCGACAGATCCGCCTGCTGCGGCGTGACCTGCGCGAACATCGTGCCCTGTGAAGTGACCGTCGATCCGCCGGCACCGATGTTGTTGGTCCCGCCGGTATGGCGCACCGAGGGGCCCGCCAGATCGACCACGCGCACGTAGTTGGTAATCGGGCGCATCGGGTTGTGCGGGCCCTGGCAGGTCATCTGCGCCGCGTTGGCGCCGCACTGCTGAAAGGCTACGTCCCGTGCCGAGCCCGAATAGGTGATGGATTTCGGATCGCCCAGCGCCTTCTTGGCGTTGGCGATCACCGTCGCGGCATCCTGCGCCAACGCACTGCCGGCGCTGAACGCGACACAGATTCCGATGAGAGCCAGTTTCCTCAGCACCCCGCTCCTCCTTGGGCCCGCCCGAAGGGCGGACAATCAAACACCGCCTTAGCGAGGCGCAGCCTCGCCTTGACGACCGTGGTTACGGCCGACGGCGGCCCATAGCTTACCTGGGGACACGGCCGGTGCGGCGGATTTGACGAGAATCTGAGCGAAGGCCAACAATGCGCCGCATGGATGCACGGACACGGCGGTGGATCGGCTGGGCGGGATGGCTCGTGACGTGCGCGCCGGTCTACATCGTGCTCTGGAGCGCGACCTCGAAACTGACGCACAGCGCCTGGTACGTGCGGGAGTTCACCCGGATCGGCTGGCC